>Ga0209181_10003238_pt1 | contig 25440 bp, 23 predicted proteins | sample MAT05_FD_187208 | JGI IMG/M metagenome (GOLD analysis project Ga0209181, IMG submission 187208) | Freshwater microbial communities from Lake Fryxell liftoff mats and glacier meltwater in Antarctica - MAT-05 (SPAdes) (version 2) | ecosystem: Environmental > Aquatic > Freshwater > Ice > Liftoff...
AAATAAAAATCCTCCTTCGCCCGCATCACCTTTTCAGCCTCTTCGGTCTTGTCCAGATACCCCGCCAAATGCAATACGCCATGCACCAAAACCCGGCAAAGCTCATGTTCAAAGGCTACCCCAAGCGACTGTGCATTATCCGCCACACGTTCGGAGCTGATAAAAATATCCCCATGTACGGCATCTTCTGAGTATGGGAACGTGATGACATCCGTGTAATAATCGTGGTCGAGGAATTCCACGTTCATCTCCCGCAGGCGTTCATCGGAGCAAAAAATATAACTGACTTCTACGAAATCTTTGCCTTCGGATTCGGCTACGCCCAATAGCCAGTCCGTCAGCATTTGCGCATTAGGAAGCTCGAACTCGACATCTTCAAAATTAAAAGAAATAGGCACCTCCGGTTCGTCGGTGGGAAAGTCGGGAAAATTCATATTTGTATAAATGGGCTGATCTGAAGACGCAAAGTTAGGCCACTAAGTACATGGAATCATCCGCACTGTGACAGAGGTCGTGAGCCGACAACCACCTTTGGTGGTCACGGTCACTTCGTACGTCCCCTCTTCCCGTACACGAAGAAAGCGATCTTTTACTCCAGTATTCCATTCAAAACTCTCGTAGTCGCCTTCTGCTTTTAAGATGGTTTCGCCGCCTTTGCAGACGGTGGTTGGCCCGGAAATATTTACGCCAGCAGATCCGGTGATGGTTATGCCTTTGGGCTTGGGTTGGGTTTGTTCGGGAGTGGGCGTTTCTGTCTGTGCCCTAAGTACAAAAGAGATGGCTGAAAAGACAAAAATCAAGGAGAAACGGGAAATGATCTGTAACATAAATTTTGTGTTGTGGCATTGTGATAGATTTTGCTGTTTGAACCCAAAGGTATATTCCCTCCCAACCCAAAATCAGCGGCGAATGCGTTGCGGTTCCATTTGGCGCCTTTTATATCAATTGAATTTTTGCTAGAATGTTTCATTTCTGCTTCCGAACCCTTTCCTGTATTCCAAGCCTTCTCGAGCCGACCCGCCGTGGTTCCAGCCAGTAAATACAATTGAGGGCATTTTTTTAGCGGAGAAATCTGAGCGAGTAAACTCCCTTCCCAATATAGAAAAAACTCACGAAACGCCCATGGAGTACCGTCAAAGTCGCCGGCCAATAAATCGGTTTCAAAAATCAAATTCTGAATTCTTTTGTTGGCTTTCACTTGTGTCCCAAACTCTGCTCGTAACCCCAAAATTGGGTTCATTTGCCATTCGCTAAGCACAGCCGAACGCCAGCCCATGGCTGGTTCGTAATCAATGTCGGTATCAAGAGATTTGATTTCCCAAGCCCAAAAAGACATGTTCGCTCCAGCGGAAAGACCAATATGAAATTGCGAAAAAACGGGGGTTGCCAAAGATACGAAAGTAAAAGCGAACAAAAGATTTTTCATAAAAGGGTAGATTTAATGTTAGACGCTTCCTGATTGTCAAATGTCCGCAATAGTTGCCTGCCCAACAAATAGAAATGTTGGCCGCTGTCAAAAACATCTGCGATCAAATTTCGTTTTCCCCAAAAACTGACCCATGCGCTCGCTAACCCTTGCTGTTTTTCTTCTTTGTTTTCATTCCGCAGGAATTGCCCAAAAATATACGACGGTAAAAACCACTTCGGAAAAAGCCCTTTCTGCCTTCAATGCAGGAATAGCTGAGGCTGATCGTGGACAAGCGGCCATTGCACAGGGTTATTTTGAACAAGCACTCAAAGCTGACCCAAAATTTATTGACGCCAAACTAGCACTCGGCGACAACTATGCCGAACTCCGCGATTTTTTCAAAGCCAAAAAGCATTTCGAGGAAGCCCTTGCACTGGATAGCAACTACGCGCCAGTGGCATTTTTATTTTTGGCAAAAACGGAATGGGAATTGGACAAATATGCTGAATGTGCTGCACATCTAACGAGTTACCTCCGCAGTCAACCCAAAAACGAACGCAACAGCCGGGCTGCTGAACGTCTGCTAAAATCAGCTCAATTCGCCGCCAAGGCAGTGAAAAACCCCGTTGCATTCGACCCAAAGCCTGTGAGCGACTCCATCAATACCAAATGGAGCGAATATTTTCCTTCGCTCACCGCCGATGATGAACTCTTGGTCTTTACGCGTCGAGACGGTGGCGACGACGAAAACTTTTACCGAAGCGAACGAAAAAACGGGATATGGCAAAAGCCCACGCCGCTTGAAGGCATCAACACCTCCGACAATGAAGGGGCACAAGCGATCAGTCCCGATGGATCCTGGCTCGTATTTACGGGTTGCAACCGCGAGGGAGATGGCTCGCAGGGTGCTTGCGATTTATATTGGTCGCAACTCAAAAGCACCGGATGGAGCAAACCTGTGCCATTCAGCGCAGTTATCAATTCGCCCGACTGGGACGCGCAACCGAGCATTGGCGCAGATAATAGAACCTTGATTTTCACCAGTAGCCGTCCGGGTACACGCGGAAATATGGATATCTGGCAAGCCACCCGCCAGCCTGGGGGAAAGTGGGGCAAGCCCGAAAATTTAGGGCCTAATATCAATACCGCGGGTAAAGACCACACGCCTTTTTTTCACCCTGACGGACAAACGCTTTATTTCGCCTCCGACAGCCTTCCTGGAATGGGGGGCAGCGACATCTTTTTCGCTCGCCGCGATACCAGCGGAGCTTGGGGGAATCCGCAAAACCTGGGCTACCCCATCAATACAAAAGGCGAAGAAGGAATGCTTGTTGTTAGCCTGGACGGGCGTACCGCCTACTTTGCCAGCGACCGTCCCGGAGGAAGGGGAGGTCTGGATATTTACACCTTTGAGCTGCCTGAATTTGCTCGTCCTCAACCCGTTACATATGCCAAAGCCAAGGTAACCAATGCAGCTACGGGCTATCCAATAATTGCCAGAGTGGAATTCACCGATTTGAAAACCGGGAAAGTTTTCGTAAGTGCAAGCACCAAATCTGATGGCACTTTTTTGGTTTGCCTGCCTGCCGGGAAGGATTATGCGCTGAATGTGAGCAAAGAAAAATTCTTGTTTTTCTCCGACAATTTCAACCTGGTAGAAAGCGCTACGTTCGACAAGCCGTTTTTGCTGGATATTGAACTTCAACCGATCTCAACCACCGATGCCATCGTAAAAGAGGGTAAGCCAATTGTGCTCCGAAATGTATTTTTTGAAACGGGCTCCTCAGCGCTCCGGCAGCAATCCATGACCGAACTCAATGACTTGGCAAAACTACTGACTGAAAATTCCGGCTTGAGAATTCAAATCAATGGCCATACTGACAATGTAGGCGATGAAGCCTTCAACCAAACGCTTTCAGAAACACGCGCAAAATCTGTACACGATTTCTTGCTCAGCAAAAGTATCGCCCCGGATCGCCTGCGTTTCAAAGGCTTTGGAGAAAGTAAGCCCATAGAATCCAATGATACTTTGGAGGGTAGGGCGCGAAACCGCAGAACTGAATTTGTAGTCTGGTAAAAAAATTGGTTCTATGGCTTTGAGTTATAGAACCAATCTAACTAAAATAGTAACTACTTAGCCTCCAAGTGTTTTTTGCCACTAATTGCACTAATTTACACTAATTAATGCTATATCGTTATCCAAATTCGTGTAAATTAGTGCAATTAGTGGCAAAACTCAAACGGCCTAACCAGTTACCATGCGCTTTAATCCTACTTTGTCAGTTTCGTAGCAGTGCAGCTATGTCTGATAAAGTAGAACCAAGACCGACGAAATAACAACTTCATCGTTCCTGAATTAATTCGTTCGATCAAAAACCGCAGCGTCGATCCCCTGCACTTCAAGTTTGTCGGCGACGTTGATGGCAGCATTTTTATCGTTGGAACGGAACACGATAACCGCAGCCATCCCTTCCTTAGTTTTAGAAATTTCAGCGTTCGGATAGCCCGCTTTAATCACTTCTTCTAATCGGCGACGTGCACCTTCCATGTAGGAAAACGTGCCAGCTCGTACTGCCCAACGGCCCGTTCCGGGGCCTTTCACCGAAGAGATTCCCTTTTTTGTTGACCCAGTTGAGGGTTTTACGAGGCTTGTGGATGGCTTAGTCGTGCTAGGTACCGTAGTTTTAACTTTAGTATTGGTAGCTGTTTCGTTTTCTATCCCATTTTTAGAAATCGTTGGCTTTGTGGTTGGCTTCGTTGCCATAGTAGACTTTGTTAGGGAGTCTTTGTTGGTGTAGGAGCTACCTGTAGCGGCAGTGGAATCTTCAGAAGCATACCCCATATCTTGGAGCGTTTCTTCCAGCTCTACTGCTTCTCGGGCGGCCTGTTCTTTTTTCTCTTTTTGTTTTTGGCAGGCGTAATATCCGGCGGCGAGGATGAACAAGCCTAAGAGGCCATAGAGGACGTAGGTGAGAAGGCTATTGCTTTTCATGCTGTTCTTGTCGTGCGTTTAGAAGGTTAAAAGTGTTGATTTTCAGGGGCTAAGGTAATAGTTGTTGTTTGGGATATTCGAATTTTTCGTGAAGCCTTCTATTTTCTCTTATTTTTCATTTCAACTATTCACACTTTGGCGTGTTTAGGCGGCTTATTTTTGCCAAAATTTTTGGAACACTGGTCTCGAAAACGATCCCTTATTTCCAAAATTCTACCTTTCTCGATATGGATTTTTTTGAATTAAAAATAAAAAGCAAGACGGCTGAAACCTCCGATACCACCACGATTGAACTGGATATTCCTGACGAGTTACGCGATCTTTTCACGTATAAACAAGGCCAGTACCTGACTTTGCGTCTTAATATAGGTGGGCAAGAATTACGCAGATCGTATTCAATGTCTTCCAGTCCTTTAGAAAAACAGATCGCTATTACCGTAAAAAAAGTGGCTGGCGGAAAAGCTTCTACTTTTTTACACGACCAGGCTCAGGAGGGTGACTCTATCGAGATTGCTCCGCCGCAGGGCCGTTTTTTCAACGAACTCAATCCTGACAAACGTCGCACCTATTATATTTTTGCTTCTGGAAGCGGCATCACCCCCTTGATGTCTATCATCAAAACTACGCTCGAATCCGAGCCGATGAGCGCGATTTTTTTGCTCTACGGCAGCCGAAACGAAGAAAATATCATCTTTCGCGACGAACTTGACCGCCTTTCTGAACGCTACGTTGGCCAACTTCATGTGGAGCATGTACTTAGTCAGCCCCGAAAAGAAAGCACTGGCAGCGGTCTCTTCGGGGTGTTCAAAAAAAGCACTACCAACTGGCAGGGAAAAATTGGCCGAATCAGTGGGCGGGTTGCCAATACTTTTTTAGACGATAATCTGGCCCATGGTCCTGAGTCTGACTGCATTTACTATATCTGCGGGCCTGGAGATATGGCTGAGACGATAGAAGCGACCCTGTTGGCGCGGGAAATCCCGGCCAAACAGATTTATACCGAACGTTTTATAAACGCCACGCATACCCCTGGCGACATTTCGGAAGGCGGCTCAAGCGGCAAACGTATCATCGTGCACCTCAAAGGTCAGCGCAGCGAATTTCCCGTGCCAGATGGCGCCACTATTTTAGATGTACTGGTAAAAGCCAAGATGGATCCGCCGTATTCTTGCACCGCTGGCGCCTGTTCCACTTGCATGGCAAAACTCATCAATGGAAAAGTCAAAATGGAAGCCTGCTACGCACTCGACGACGATGAGGTAAAGGCTGGTTACATCCTAACCTGCCAATCGCATTTGGAGACGGAGGTGGTAGAACTTACGTATGACATGTGAGGATGAGTGCAAGCGGAAAACACCCATGTCAAAAACAGTTTCTTTTACTTTCGAACCTTTCCTAAGGCCAAATCGCCCAAAGCCTTCAATACCGAGGGATTAGCGATGCCCAAGTGCCGTTCAAGCACCACGCCGTTGGGAGAAAGAAACAAAACCGTTGGCAATTTTTCCACCTCGTAAATCTGGGCAATAGTTTTCCCAGCAGGAGAGTCAAAATCCGTGTGAAAATTCAAGAAATTAGCGTTTAGGTATTGAGACACCGATGGTTGCGTGAAAATATCTTCCTCCATCACCTTGCACGGGGCACACCAGCTGGCATAAAATTCCACAAAAACTGGTTTATTCTCTCGAATTGCCTTTTCTAAAACTGGCATCAATCTTTCGCTGTCAAGCCAGGCAACATTGGATGCTGTAGGCGAGACGATAGGGTCGGTCGGGGGTTTGGGTTTAGATGTAGGCGTTGACCAAGGGGGAGCAGGTTGGGCAGGTTTTTTAGCTGGCTTGGCACTTTCGCATGCAGCAAGCAGCAACCAAAAAACAAGCAAAAAAAGCGAGGAACTGCGTTTTTTCATGGGTTGAAGGTAGTCTGAAACAGCGTTCTCGAAAATTTTAGGCTGGGCTTGATGACCAAACTGCTTATTGTTCCCGCCAAACAAGTTCGCCCTGACGATTAATATATTGCCATTTTCCATCCAAAACAGTAAGCGCAAGCCCATCCTGATATGGCGCAGCAGAATGAAAAGTTGGAGAAATAGCTATTTGTCCCTCTGGGTTGATGTAACCCCAACGGCCGTTGGCACACACTTGAGCGAGTCCATCCGAGAACACCCCCGCATCCTCGAATTTTGGCATGATGGTAAGTTTCCCTGCTTTGTCGATGTAGCCATAGGCACCATTAATTTCTACCAAAGCCAGCCCTTCGCCAAAATCGCCGGCAAGGTCGAACATTGGCTCCACGGCTACCACTCCATCTTGGCTTACAAAGCCATATTTCCCATCGCGGAAAGCCAGTGCCATACCATCGAAAAACTCCCCATGCGCGTGGCCCTTTACAAACTCAAACTGGGGCAGTACGGTTTCTTCTCCAGCCCGGTTGCACAATCCCCAACGCCCATTTCGGATCACCAAGGCAGATTGTCCTTGAAATGGACTGGCTCCATCCCATTGAGGTTCAATGTGATACGCGCCTGTTTTGTCTACAAAGCCCCATTGCTCATGACTACAAGCTGGGGCAAGTCCGTTGCTAAAATTGCCCGTTTGGGAAAAATTTGGTGGGCTAGCAAATTGTCCGTCGGTATGAAGAAAACCTGCGTTTCCTTCAAAAGTGGCGGCGGCAAGACCTTCGCAGAAATCGCCAGCAAATTCGAAATGGGGTGCAATAACTTCATTACCCCGTTGATCCACAAAGCCCCAAAGTTGCGCGACTTGCACCCGCGCCAAGCCATTTGAAAATGGCCCAACTGCTCGGTACAATCGTTTGATATACATCCTGCCTTGGGCATCCAGCAATGCTAAAAGCCCATTGAGCCGCACCGTAGTGAAGCCATTTTGGAATTCGCCGGCTTCCAGGTATTGCGGTTCAATGACGACTGTACCCTCGGCATTGATGAAGCCAAAGTAACCATTCTGCCGGATTTTGAACAAGGGTGAGTGCATCAGGCGGCAAAAGTAGCGAATTCGGGCTTTAATGTCCCAACCACTCCAAAACCTCTGGTTTTTTACGTGTCAAAACTTGAATCCGGGCTACCATAGTTAAAGAACAATGTTGAAAACAGATCTGCTTATCCTACACAGAATCCCCTAGAATATCCAAGCGTTAGGGAGGAGTTTTTGAAAAATGGAAACCACGCTTCCCGACCCAAACCTTCGCTGTACTTTTGTGGCAATCTTGTTTTCAAAAGAGCCGTCCTTAAATATTTATATGTCAGACCAATTTCAACTCAATACCATCGAAGAAGCCATTGTCGAAATTCGCGCAGGGCGCGTTATCATTGTTGTAGACGATGAAGACCGCGAAAACGAAGGCGATTTTATTTGCGCAGCAGAAACCATTACGCCCGAGATTATTAATTTCATGGCCACTTATGGAAGGGGTTTAATCTGTACGCCACTGGAAGAGAAACGCGCCGATGAACTAGGCCTCGATTTTATGGTGAATAGCAATACTGCACTCCATGAAACTGCTTTCACGGTATCCATTGACCTGCTTGAGCATGGCTGTAGCACAGGTATTTCTGCCTACGACCGCGCAACGGGTATTTGTTGGCTAACCAATGCTGACGCTAAACCGAGTGATTACGCTCGTCCAGGCCATATTTTTCCATTACGGGCCAAAAACGGAGGCGTACTGCGTCGCACCGGCCACACAGAAGCGGCTGTAGATTTGGCCCGTTTGGCTGGGCTTGCCCCGGTAGGCGTGCTGGTTGAAATTCTCAATCCAGATGGCTCGATGGCACGCCTTCCGCAATTAATTGAGGTTGCAAAAACCCATAATCTGAAGATTGTTTCTATCGACGATTTGGTCGCTTACCGGATGCGCACTGAGCGCCTGGTACGCAAGGATATGGAGATTCCGATGCAGACCATTTATGGTGAATTTCAGGCCATTGTCTTTACCGATATTGCCAGCAACGACACCCACCTGGTGCTAAAAAAAGGGAGCTGGGAAGAAGAGGAGCCCGTGTTGGTGCGCGTACACTCCTGGTCAGAAACAGGGGGTATACTCGGTTCATTGCTTTCAGATTATGGTTCCCAGATTTCTTCGGCATTGCAAACAATCCAAAAAGCCGAAAAGGGGGCGTTTGTGTATCTTCGTCAAGGAGACAAGGCTAATTTGTTAGCAAAGCTCCAGTTTTATAAACAACTTGTAGACGAAGGGAATACGGATCGTTTTGAACTCCATACCGCCATCGGCAAAAAGGATTTTGGCGTAGGTGCACAGATTTTACGTGAACTAGGGGTCAGTAAAATTCGCTTACTAACCAACCATCCAAAACCTCGCACGGGTTTTATTGGTTATGGGTTGGAAATTGTGGAAAACATCAAGTTGTAGCACGAAATTCATTTCGTGTAATTTATCAACCCGTAACGCGAAATTCATCAACCTGTAGCGCGAAATTCTTGTGCCACCAAATTAATACTCCATTACCACTCCCAAATTTAACGAAATAAAATTCAAGCTACCTTTGCACCTCAGATTTTTATGAAAGAAGAAATTGTCGTCACACCATACGGTTCTAATGCAGGCAAAAAAGCCGAAGTAGAGCAAATGTTTGATCGTATTGCACCAAGATACGACTTACTCAACCGATTGCTTTCGTTGGGCATTGATGTCTCGTGGCGAAAACGCGCCATTAGCTACCTGAAGCCTGCCCAACCTGCCGAAATTCTGGATGTGGCCACCGGAACGGCCGATGTAGCGATCTTAATGGCGAAAATTTTGAACCCAAAGAAGGTGGTTGGCATAGATATCGCTAACCAAATGCTCGAACTTGGAAGGGGAAAAATTGAAACCCAAGGCCTATCTGAAATAATCAGCCTCGAGACTGGCGACAGTGAGCGGCTCCGCTTTGCCGACGGATCTTTTGATGCTGTGTCGGTAGCTTTTGGGGTACGCAATTTTGAAAATTTGGAAAAAGGCCTTTCTGAAATGTACCGCGTATTGCGCCCAAATGGCAGAATAGTGGTTCTGGAATTCTCAAAACCACACGTTTTTCCTATAAAACAATTCTACAACGCCTACTTCAAATACGTTTTACCACTCATTGGGCGTTTGACCAGCCGCGACATGCGAGCCTACACTTATCTTTTTGAGAGTGTGCAGGTTTTCCCCGAAGGCAACCAATTCACAGAAATATTAACCAAAACTGGTTTTCAGCACTCTCTATGCGAACGCTTAACCCTCGGAATATGCTCTATTTACACCGCAACGAAATGATCGACACGTTGCAAGTAGCAAATAGTACGAATCAAAATGCAATGCGCCGTTGCCGCTTGCATCTTACCACTTGCTGCCTGATACTTGCAACTTGCTTCTTGCAATTTAATGCCGCGGCACAGTTTAATCAAGGAAAAAACCTAAACTACCTTGATTTTCAACAAAAAAACTACTATTTCGGCATTACGCTTGGCTATAATGCCAGTGATTACCGCATTTATCACTCCAAGTCTTTTATCCGCAACGACTCCTTTGCAAGTGCTGAATCGGTGACGGGCCCGGGCTTCAATCTAGGTATTGTATCAAACTTGAAAGTGGGTGAATACTTCGACATTCGATTCTTGCCCACTTTATCGTTTACGGAACACACCATTAAATATGTTCCAGCAGGGCAAAGTGGCCGAATCGTGAGCCGCCCGATTGAGTCTGTTTTGGTGGAGTTGCCCTTTCATGTGCGTTATAAATCCGCGCCATATCACGATTTTAGACTCTTTGTCATTGGAGGGGTGAAATATTCCTTCGACGTGGCGAGTGATTCCCGCACCCGTCAGTCAGCCGGATTGGTGAAAATTGCGCCCACCGACTTTCAGGTTGAATATGGTGCTGGCGTGCAGTTTTTCTTCCCTTATTTCATTTTCTCGCCCGAACTCAAAATTTCACAAGGGCTGAATAATGCGCTGATTTATAATGACCGACTGGAACAAAGCAATGTGTTGGAAAAGGTATTAAGCCGCACGTTTACGATTTCGTTGCACTTCGAGGGGTAGATTTTATCCATCAAGGCATAAAAAAAGCGGACTGTCTGAGGTTGGACAGCCCGCTTTTTTGTTATTGACTCCTATTTTTACAGCTTCGGCTGGCCATGTTCATACCATATAAACCGAACGAAGCACTAGTTTATCAAACTCTGCCCGCTCATTTCTACACCTTTTGGAACGCCCATCAAAGCAAGCAATGTTGGTGCAATATCCGCCAACCGGCCGTCTGAAAGGTGTTCGCTACCCTTCAAATCTGAGCTGACCAAAATACACGGAACCGGGTTTTTAGTATGCGCAGTATTGGGCGTGCCATCCTCATTGATCAAATAATCGGAGTTGCCATGGTCTGCAATGATGATGCAGGCATAGCCATTTTCGATAGCGAGCGGCACAATTCTGCTCAGGCATTCATCTACGGTTTCTGCCGCTTTTATAGCGGCGCTAAATACACCAGTATGGCCCACCATATCTGTATTTGCAAAATTTAGGCAGATGAAATCTGGTGTATTTACCTGAATATCAGCTAAAATGGCCTGAGTTACCCCCTCTGCACTCATCTCAGGCTGAAGGTCATAAGTGGCTACTTTCGCCGATGGAATCATAATGCGGCGTTCTCCAATAAAGGGATCCTCACGCCCACCCGAAAAGAAAAACGTAACGTGCGGGTATTTTTCAGTTTCAGCAATACGCAACTGAGTTTTGCCCGCGCGTTCCAACACTTCTCCAAGAGTCATCCTAACATCGTCCTTTTCGAACATGACCTGCACGTTTCGAAAGTCATGGTCGTAACGAGTCATAGTGACATAATAAAGTGGAAGGGTTTTCATCCCAAATCCCGGGATATCCTGTTGCGTCAAGACTTCTGTGATTTCGCGACAGCGATCCGTTCGGAAGTTGAAGCAAATAACTACATCGCCGGGCTGAATCGTTGAAGTATTGATTGGTTGATTGGTGCCTAGTGCTTGGTGTACCGAGGCCTCTATACTTTGAGCTGACTTCCTCATCGGCATTAGAAACTCATCACTCACCCCTTCGGTATAACTCTTTCGAATAGCCGATGGAAAATCTAAGACTTCTTCACCTACGCCATTTACCAATAGGTCATAGGCAAGTTTGACGCGTTCCCAACGTTTGTCACGATCCATAGCATAGTATCTGCCAATGACCGTAGCTAGTTCAATAGGTTGTTTTTCAATATGTTGAAGTAAATCTTCAATAAATTCAGCACCACTTTTCGGGTCACAGTCCCGACCATCTGTAAAAGCATGAACCCGTACTCGTGGGCAGCCTTGTTCGGTAGCAATATCGCAAAGTGCCTTCAAATGCTCAATATGAGAGTGCACCCCGCCATCGCTGACAAGCCCCATAAAATGAACGGTTTTATCGTGGGTCTTTGCGTGCGCAAGGGCATCGAGCAGGGTTTTGTTTTCGTGCAATTCTCGCTCACGCACGGCCTTATTGATTCGCGCAAGTTGTTGCCATACGATTCGGCCTGCACCAATATTAATGTGCCCGACTTCAGAATTTCCCATTTGACCATCTGGCAAGCCCACTTCTTCCCCGTAGGTGACGAGTGTACTATGCGGATATTTTGCCCAAAGGCTATTGAAATAGGGTGTATTCGCCTGAAAAATAGCATCGGCTTCAGGTTTTTGACCAATACCCCAGCCGTCGAGTATGAGTAGAAATGCTTTGTGCGTCATTATTTGTTGTTGAGCGGTGTACTTGATCTTTTTTTGACAGGATTTATAAGATAGACCCTAGGATTTAGTCACTCCCGGTTTTTAGAATCCATTAAAATGGTAACCGGGCCATCATTCAGCAAAGATACTTTCATATCAGCACCAAATTCGCCTGTTTGTACTGGACGAGCTGAGTCTTGTCGGAGCGTTTCGACAAATTTTTCGTATAAGGGTATGGCGATTTCTGGCCGGGCAGAACGGATAAACGAGGGCCGGTTGCCTTTTTTGATACTGGCAAAAAGGGTGAATTGGCTCACCACAATCATTTCACCCTCAATTTCTTGCACCGAAAGATTCATCAGCCCATCTGCGTCAGAAAAGATTCGGAGTGCGGCAATTTTTTTGCAGAGCCAATTAATATCCTCCAAAGTATCATCCGCTTCGATGCCAAGCAGGATCAGCAGCCCATGGCCTATGCGTGATTTTTCTACACCTTCAATGGTGACCGAGGCTTGGGAAACTCTTTGGATAAGGGTGCGCATAATAGTGGCCAGGGATTTTAGGCTGGGGTGAAGAATAACCTGTTCCTTTGTGGCAAAAATAACTCAAACAATTTCATCGGTACTCAGCATAAAATTTTTAGCAGATAACTGTGGCTCGAAAAAACAAACTACGCAAATTCGCCGAAGTACTCGCCTTCCCCAATGTTTATGAGTGCTACAATGTACAGCAACCCCAACTTGTAGGGGCAGATATGGTGCCTGTGAACCTGAAAGGTAATTGGGCTGAAGATCATTTTAAAAACAATAACCCCATAACGCTCGAACTCGCTTGCGGCGGTGGGGAATACACTGTTGGGCTTGCTAAGATTTTTCCGGATCGCAATTTTATCGGGGTAGATGTGAAAGGCAATCGCCTTTGGAAAGGCGCAAAAACTGCGCTTGAAGCAGGACTAAGCAATGTAGCTTTTTTGCGCACCCGCATTGAAATAATCGACCATTTCTTTGCCCCTGGTGAGATTGCCGAAATTTGGATCACTTTTCCTGACCCATTTCCAAGAGCTAGCAAAGAAAACCGCCGACTCACTTCTCCATATTTCCTGGAAAAATTCAGACTCATACTTCAACCGGGAGGCTTGGTTCATCTGAAGCACGATGATCCAGATTTTTACCAATTCACCCTCGACACTATCGCTCAGGATGAACGCAATACCTTGATTTTAGAAAACTCGGATATTTACGCCGCGCCTCTGCCTTTCCCAGAACTTGGCATCCAGACACTATACGAATCGTTCCATCTTGCTGCCGGACGAACCATTAAATATGTGCGGTTTCAGATTTCATAAAAAAGAAAAGCCTCAAAAGGATAATTCCCTTTGAGGCTTCTTAATTTTATGATCCGATGATTACTTTTTTGCAACCAACGATACTTGAAGGTCAAATTCGTCGTAGATGGTTTTGTCGCCCAAACCGTCGAAGAATGAACCTGAACCGTAGCGCATGTTGAACTCAGAACGGTCAATCGTGATTTTACCGGAGGCATTCACAGTACCACCAGCTTCCGCTGCGTTTGCGAAAAACTTCACTTCTTTCGTGATGCCTTTGATGGTAAGATTGCCCAAGATTTTGTAGTTGCCTTTCGTATCCTGTGGGATGGCTTTGGTAATTACAAAAGAAGCCGTCGGGTAAGTAGCTGCGCCCAGAAAGTCGTCGCTTTTCAGGTGTCCAACGAGTTTTTCAGCATATTCACCTTCCAAATCAGTGCAGTTGATACTTGTAATATCAATATCAAAAGAACCACCTGTGATCAACCCTGCATCCATGGAGAGCATGCCGTTTTTGATTTTCGCGGTACCAGTATGTTTGCCAGTTACCTTGTAGCCCGTCCAAGCAACAACACTGCTATTAGTGTCTACTTTATAGATAGCCGGGGACTTAGCAGCCATGATGAAAATGGCTAGAATCGGGAGAAATAAGAATTTTTTCATGTTAGCAAAAAATTTAAGAATGATGAAAATTTTGAATCAAGCAATTTCCAGCCGTACACTTCTTTTTTGCGGCTTGTCATTCTGAATATAGTGAAGAATCTGAGGCCGAAGGCCTAAAATTTAGAAGAAAAAGCTTCAGCCTTCAGCCTCGGATTCTTCACTACGTTCAGAATGACAAGCAATTTGAACGCGCAAATTTTCAAAATAAAAAAGTGTATGACTAAAAGATCAAGCAATAGAGAACACAAAGACAAGAAAGATGTTTAAATTATTGGTGTTTCAACACTTAATTTAACCACAAATTAACAGGATCGGACGGGGATAAAGTAGCTTGATCGGTTGATAGCTTTTTTTGTCTTTGTTGTAATTCGGAATTTTTCAAAACTTAATTTTTTTTTTCGATAAGGAATTTTACCTTTGCGCCTCTAAATTTTGAGCGTATTCAAATTTCGATATAATGAAAGAGTTGGAAGCTATACAGTTCGTACATCAGCAAATGCTGACCGCGCCGAAATTCGCTGAATTCAAAACGGGCGATACCGTTATCGTCACCTATAAAATTGTAGAGGGTGACAAGACCCGCGAACAAGATTATCGCGGAGATGTGATCCAAATTAGTGGTCACGGCCTAACTAAAACCTTTACCGTTCGTAAGATTTCTCACGGCGTGGGCGTTGAGCGTATTTTTTCGTACTCAAACCCTAATGTCGCTGATGTTCAAGTGGTAAAACGTGGTCGAGTACGTCGTGCTCGCCTATTCTACCTACGTGGGTTGGTCGGCAAAAAAGCCCGTATCAAAGAATTGAAGAAGAGCGCTACGCGTTAATTTTCGCTTTGTTCTTGCGCTTCGTACCAAGCGGGGCTGTCGCAAACTGTGACAGCCCCGCTTGGTGTTTGTAACTTTCTAGTTGGGCTCCATAAAAAAGCCATACTGCCGTTGGTCAGTATGGCTTTTTTAATGGGACTATTCACTTCACCGATTATTTGTGAAGTTCTTTTCGTAAGATTCCCAAGGCGTCTTTTTGTGACTATCGGACCCGAAATAATTGATAATTGCCTCCATCTTGATGGCGTCTTGGTAACCAGGCACTGGCTGAATGAGCTGTTGGTTTTCATCCAAAAATACTACCGTAGGGAATGAAAGCCGATTATTGAGCCACAAAGCGGCCAATTCATGATAACCACGAGAGCCGTTTTTCTTAAACTTATAGGTTTTATCCTTGAACACAATGTCGTTTTCCTGCTCGGCATTGAACTTAACCGGGTAGAAATGCTCATTCAGGTATTTTGCCACTGGTGCACTTACGAAAGTAGTGGAGTCCATGTGTTTACACCAGCCGCACCAATCCGTATACATATCTACGAAGATTTTTCGCTTTTCCGTCTTGCTTTTTTCTAATGCCTGCTCTAGGCTCATCCAGTTCACGGTACCACGTTCAGCGGTCTTTAATGGGGCTACTTTTTCTTTAGATCCATACGAACCACCTTTTGTGGCAGAACCATTGGTTGGAGGAGCATACGTGGCCGGGCGATTGGCTTTGGTATCAGAAGGGCGGGTTGATCTTTCTTGAACGGGTCGTTTTACGGTTGCGTTGCCATAAGTAGTACCGGGAGTCGAGCGGGGTTGTGAGCCCTGAGATGTTGTACCACGGTTTTGGCTGGACGAAGCGCCCGAACTTGCCTTAGTACTTTTAGCCGTAGATGAGCTGGGCGTAAGGACGTTTTTCGGAGCAGTTCCGCTTCCTGTACGCCCATTAGATCCCTGGGCAAAAAGTCCGGAGATGGAAAGGCAAACGAGTATTAAAACTATATGGAGTCTGCTCATTAGACGATGGTATAAGTTTGAATCAGACGATTCTTGAACAAAAGTAGCATCTCTGAAACAGAAAAACCTACAAGCGTCACCCACCAAAGGCCTACTTTAAAAGAACTTTAAGGATTTAGGGACGGGGAGTTGTTTTGGAAGGCTTAATTTTAGCTGTTCAATCCGGCGTTTGTCAGCTATGGTAACGGAGAGCAAAAACCCGTTCCAAGCCACCTCCGTCCCAATCAAAGGTATATCACCACGAAGCTCTAACGCAAGACCAGCAAGCGTATCAGAGGCCCCCCGAACAGCATCGAAAGTACCTTGGGCAAGTCCTGAAAGCCGACACACGTCATTTAATAGCGTTTGGCCTTCAAAGAGGTAATTAAAGTCGTCAATTTTTCGGTAGCGGATTTCACTTTCCTCATCAAACTCATCTCGGATATCACCCGTCACTTCTTCTAATATATCTTCCATAGTGACGATGCCGGCAATGCCTCCATATTCGTCTACTACGACAGCCATGTGCATCCGTTCTTGTTTAAACTCTTCAAGCAGCTCGCTTCCGCGCTTTGCTTCTGGCACCATCAATACATTTGTGCGGATAAGTCGCTGCCATTCAAAGTCCTTTTCTTCGTCTAAGTGGGGCACCAAATCTTTTACATAAAGGATGCCCGTAATATTGTCCAAATCTTCATCATGGACGGGCAAGCGAGAAAATTCAGATTGTCGAACCACTTCTAATAATTCGTGAAAGTCCGTTCTAAACTCTACAGACACCACTTTAGAACGTGGCTGCATCACTTGTTTAACTGTTACATCGCTAAACTGAACAATACTTTTTAGCAGTTCAAGTTCGCGTTTTTCGCTAGCTGCGCTGGTAGCCGCATTGCTATTTGGCTCTGCCTCTTTACCATCACTCTGCTGTTCCGTATTTTTTTCTTTGTGGGTAAAAACTTTAAAAATGAAGTTCCAAAAAATGGCAAACCACCAAAGGCGCTTTAAAAAAACAGCCGCACGACCAGACCTGTTTTCTTGAAGCCCAATTTTTTGTAACCCCCAAAAAGCTAGCGCGAGTCCAAGTGCCAGTAAGACCCCTGCAAGGCCCCAACCAATTTTAGGAGAAAAACTATTCGCGGTCGAAGTGCTTAAAAGCCAATCGCTGATGTCTTGTGAGCCCAGTATTAAAAAAGCCACTAGTACACCTGCAAGCGTCATCAATAATATCCTTGTAAGCAATAAGGCCGCCAAGCTTGGGCGTATTTCCAGGCTCAATGCCAATGCCTGACGAGCATTGCGGCTTTTTTCCGCCCGAAGCAGGTCGAGATCATACGCTGAAATGCCTACCAGCGATCGCTCAACTAATAGGCAAAGGAAATAGAGTAGAAAAATGAAAATTAGCCAGCCCATAGGTTTGGTTGGAGGCGGTCTCCAAGACTGGTGAAGGGTTCAAATCTTCATCAGCCTAAGGAGACCGCCAGCCTAAATTTTAGAACGGCAAATCATCGCCGTTAGCCGGGGGGGCGTCTACGGGCATAGAAGAGGGAGCATCCTCTGATCCTACTCTACTGCCTGGCATAACCGCTGGCTCACTATTTGGAATGCGGCTTTCAAAGCCATTGCTCCCACCCTCTCGTTTGTCAAGCATACGGAAGGTATTTGCAACAATATCGGTGAGGTTTTTTTCTACCCCATCTTTATCGGTGTACTTCCGATAAGAGACTTTACCTTCTACATAGACCGTGCTTCCTTTTTTCAGGTTTTTAGCGCGTTCAGCAAGGTCACGCCAAACGACCACATTGTGCCATTCGGTTTGGCTTTGCCAATTGCCTTCTTTGTCTTTGTAGTTTTCATTTGTTGCAACGGAGAAACGACCCACCGGGGTGCCGTTTTCCAAAGTACGGATTTCTGGGTCGCCGCCGAGGTGGCCGACGAGGGTTACTTTGTTGATCATTGTAATAAAATTTTGTTTAAACGTGATTTGATTGAAAAGTTCAATTCAAAGTTAATACAATGTTTTGTAAATAACAATCAATCACCTTCGGAAATGCAATATTTTTTTTCAATTCTTTTCTAGAAATACGCTCACACCCGTTAAAAAGCGGGTTTTTAAAAACGTCGAGGGGCACATCATCTGGTAGATTAATTTCAAAAAACAAGGCTGTTATCGCTTGATGCGTAAGCAATTGGTGAAACGGCTCGGATTTACGGAGCACTCCAAAACCTACTGGCGAAACTAAAACGGGCCCTTCTGCTTGCGGGAATTCCCAAAGCCCTCGCCAAATATCCTTCTCCGTACGTTTCCGTACATATAAATGGTCTTGGTGATTGAACACAAGGTAATGCAATACTCGCTTTTTTTTGACCAAACCTTTTGACTTTAGCGGCAACTCAGCTACTTTCCCCATTAACAATGCACGGCATTCAGAAGCAAAAGTGCATTCGGAGCAGCGGGCTTGTTTGGGCGTACAACAGGTGGATCCAAAATCCATAATCGCCTGATTGTAAGCCGCTGGCTGCTTGGGGTCAAGCAGTTTTTGGGCGAGTGATGCAAACTGCTTTTGGGCTGCGAGCGTATCGGTGAGTGACTCTATGCCAAAAAATCGAGCCAGCACCCTATAAACATTGCCATCCAGCACTGCATGGGGAAGTCCAAAACCAAATGAAGCAATCGCGGCGGCTGTGTAGTTTCCCACCCCCTTCAAGGCGCGAATGCCCGGATAAGTGTTGGGGAATGCTCCTCCTAATTCATAAGCGATGAATTTGGCTGTAATATGCAGATTGCGAGCGCGGGAATAATAGCCTAGACCTTCCCAGAGTTTAAATAAATCGTCTTCAGGAGCATCCGCAAGCTGGTGTATGTCTGGGTATTTTGCTACAAACTTTAGATAGTAAGGCAATCCTTGCGCCACGCGAGTCTGCTGTAAAATAATTTCAGACAGCCAGATTTTATAGGGGTCAGATTCTCCTTTCCAGGGCATAGGACGAGGGTTTTGTGCCGACCATTCCAATAAGTATTTTCGAAAAAAAGCTGTCAACCTGTCATCAGGGAGCTCCATGTTGTTAGGCATAAGTGGCTACAAGATCCTGTAAATCTTCCAGATACCGTTGTTTTACGGGTTCCCGCAAAACCCTGTTGGTATTGGTATGAAAGCGGTGGGCAGTCAAAAAACTGACTTGGAGGCGATTCCACATTTGCTCGTCGCCGATGAGTTGATAATCTTGAAGCTCTTCAAAAAGCGATTCGCCGATGGTAAAAAAGTCTTCGCGCCCCAGATAATCAAGGTCGGCATCGCACAAGATCTGTTCGAGGCGATTCGAAGGCGATTGAGGTATTTTGGTAGACATAATCATTTGACAAATACACTCAATATCTGCGGTATTATACCCGAAGTTGGGCAAATGCTCCCGAACCAAAATACAACCTTCGGCCTCGTGGCCTGCATGTTTATCTTTCACAAAACCGGCATCATGAAAAAGGGCCGCCGTTTTTACCAGCACCTTATCGTGCTCACTTACCCCCTCGCTAAAGCAGAGTTCTGAAGCCATCTTCAGTACATCGAGCGTATGGTGAAGCCCGTGGTACGTCAGTCGGTCAGATAGCTCGGCGCGAAGTTTGGTCAGTATGAATTGTTTGGCTGCGCGGTAATCCATGTGTGTTGGTCAGTCGTCGATCGGTTCTGTTGAATGAGAAGAAACGCAGCTCGCCGAAAATTGTTGGTCGGAGCGCAGCCCAAAATTGCGGGTTTTCTCAAAACTTGTAGGGTTCTCAGAAAAATATTTTTAAAGTGTAGCCAAATTTGTGCCGAAATGAAAATCAACCTGATACTTTTAAAGACCTTTGCGTCAAAGTCCAGCCTTTGAATTTGAGCACGACGCTCAAGGCTTGGCAAACAATCTGGAACTGTGTTCCAATTCACCTAAACCATAAATATAAGTTTCTGATTATGAACTTAATGGACATCCTACAAGGCCAACTCTCCGATGAAATGGTAGGTCAACTCTCCGAACATATCGGTGCAGAACCTCAACAAACCGCCCAGGCAGCCAACGGCATTTTTGCTACTTTGATTGGCGGTCTTGCCAATAATGCATCTACAGAAGGTGGGCTTGCTTCACTTGGCAATGCACTCGACCGCGACCACGACGGCTCCATGCTCAACGATTTGGCTGGTATGGTTGGTGGTTTGCTTCAGGGTGGCGGACAAGATTCCCGCGCAACTAATGGTATGGGTATGCTAAGCCACATCCTTGGTGGTCGCCAAGAAGCTGCTGCCGAGCAAATTGGTCAGTCTTCTGGCCTCAACGCTGGTCAGATCATGAAACTCCTGCCTATTCTTGCACCTATTGTAATGAGCGTTCTTGGCAAAGCCAAAAGTTCTGGCGGCCTTGACCTCGGAAGCCTTGCTGGCGTACTGATGGGCGGCAGCCAACAAGCACAGCAGCAAGATGGTATGGGCGATATGCTCGGCAATATTCTCGGTTCTGTGTTGGGCGGTGGACAACAGCAACAATCACAAGGTGGCGGTTTGCTCAACAGTGTATTGGGTGGACTTTTTGGAAAGCGATAATTCGATCTGCAAATTCAGAACGATAGGTTAGGAATCAGTTGGAAGTTGCAAATCTACTTTTCATCGGTTCCTAAAAGGCGCGGGCCTCGCTAAATGCGAGGCCCGCGTTGCTTTTTGGGCTTATTCTCCCGTTTTTAAAAACAGCAATTTAATTTTTCCCTCACCTGGCGACCACCAGCTTTCGCACCAGCATTCCCTTCTCTGTTAACACCTGGATTAAATAAATACCAGCAGGTAGCTCCCGGGTCTCGATTTCAATCTTGGCATCAAAAAGCGCCCTTTCCCACACAATTTTTCCAAAAACGTCGAATAATATTGCTCGTTTGGGGGTTGCGCCGCGAACATTAACGATGGTTTGGGTATAGGCAGGATTGGGTAATACCTCCATTTGAAGGATAGAATTTGTTGGTTCCAAATCGGCGCTGGTCAAGTTGACTATAAAGCAATAAGTATCAGAACAAGTGCCTGAGAAATTGCTGATTTCCAAACAAATCTGATATGTACCTGGCGGATAGGTGTGCGTCAAAGTATCGAATACCCCTGAAAACACCGGTGACCCGTCTCCAAAATTTAAAATAGACCCCGCCGCGTTGACCGATTGGTTTTGTATCAAAATGGTTTGCCCATTCAGTATTTCCACCTTAAAGAATGCTTCACATACTGCGGTTTCGCAACAAATTCCTTTTTTCCAAGCCGTTACGCCGCCATAGTAAATGGCTTCACATGCGTTGCTGTAGGTCACCTCATTGCAGCCACACACAGGATCATAAATATCAATGCAGGCTGCGGTCGTGTCAATCCATAGCGGGTTAATACATTGATCCGGACAAACCCCCGGAGTCCAGGAAGTAACCCCCATGTGATAGTAGGCAACACATTCGTTCGAATAGGTGACCCCATCACAGCCACAAACGGGCGCATAAATAGCTGGGCAGTTGATGTTCAGATTAATCACTGATGAGTCAATACAGGTTTGCGTGGTCACTAATATTTTTTTACAGACGCTTCCACCACATTGTGTGCCGTCAGCAAAAAGTCCTGAAACCGTTAGGCAGACTTGATATTCACCTGGATCTAGAAAATTGAAGGTTGGGTTTTCCGCTGAGGAGGTTTGTCCGTTCCCAAAATCCCAAAACCAACTGTTTATCGTCCCGCCAGGAAATACCGACTGGTCAATAAAACTCCATACGGTAAGTGATCCTCCCGTGTTCGCACCTTGAAAATCAACGAATAAGCTGTTGCAGATACTACCGCAAACACCAGGCGTCCAGGAAGTCACCCCGCCATAATTATAAGCGTTACAAGCATTGTCGTAAGTGACACCATCGCAGCCACATACAGGTATGAAGGCCAATGGGCACGGTACACTCAAGTCAATTTGAGCCGAGTCGATACAGGGTATTTTGACTTCAATCGCTTTGCAAACCGTACAAGTTTCCGGGGAGAAATCGCCTGTTGGATAGGTTGCGCAAAGGGTATAAATGCCTGGTTCGTTGAAAAGGTGCACGAAATCCAGCCCTGTGCCCGTAGCATTTCCTCCGTCAAGAGACCAATCGACATAGAAGAAAAAGGGCGGGTCAATGATATCAAACTCAGCGTGAAGCGCGGTACCGTTTAGGTCATACCCAAAGCTGTAGAAACAATTGTCAGCGCAATCGTAATTCACCTCCACCGTTTGGCAATAAGTTCCTTCGCAGGACTGTCCATTCGGGCCTAGTGCTTTTATCGTTAGGCAGACAAAGTAGGTTCCAGGGGCAGAGAAGTCGTGTGCTGGGCTTTGCTCGGTGGAAGTCCCTCCGTCGCCAAAATCCCAGCTCCAAGCCACTATTTGTCCATTTGGCAAGGCACTTTGATCGCTGAATGTGAGCGTGGAGGAATTTGCAATGCTTAACGTTATAAAACTGGTGTTGAGCGTACTACAATCGCTCCCTGCACAGACGCCCGAGGTCCAGGACGTGACTCCTCCCCAATTGAGTGCTTGACAGGAATTACCATAAGTCACCCCATTGCAGCCACATACTGGATCGAAGAGTGTGATGCAAAAGGCATCTGGATTGATAAGTGAGGAGTCCACACAAGCTGATTGGGCGTGAAGCCCGTCGGATATAGTTATGGATGCAAGAAAGTAAAGGAAAGTGAGTAATTGGAAGAGTTTGTTCATGTTGTTAAAATTTAAAATATTAAAAAATCGGGTTCAGAGCAGGTAAATAATACGTTGTTCCTAAAGAGGCAAGACAGCGGAGTCGTTCCAGCCCGTTGGGCCGCTGCTTGTTTTGATTTTGTTAAAAATTAAACGCGCTTTTACCCACAGACGCTTTGACGATGCCAAATTTATTGGCGGGACAAATAAGCCTATGTCAGAAACAGGCAAAAAATGCTGGCAATCATTCTACTTTTGCCCCCTTAATTTTTGACTTTGATCTTATGGCTGCAAAAAATAAAACGAAGCTTCCAACCCCTCAAAAGCAGGCTTCCATTCGTTTACCCAAGGAAAAAGCCCCTCCTGCACCTCTGACAGAGACCTTTCGTCCTGGCTTTTGGAATAATTATTGGATTTCGTCACTGCTATTGCTTGGAATGGCCTTTGCGCTCTACTACATTGGCCTCAAGTATGGTTATGTGCTGGATGATGAAATGACCTACTGGAAGAATGAGTACGTGCAGAAAGGTTTTGCTGGGTTTGGCCAGATTTTTAGCACCGATAGCTTCATGGGCTATTTTAAAGAGCAAAAATTCTTGCTTGAGGGTGGCCGATATCGTCCGCTTTCACTGGCCACTTTCGCCATGGAGGTGGAGTTTTTTGGGGCAAGCAAACCCACAGCAGGCCACTTTTTCAATGTGCTTTTGTACGGGCTGACCGGGATTTTGATGTGTCGCATTTTAGCAGGTTTGTTTCCGCTGTCTGAAGGCGGAAAGTGGTATTTCAGCCTTCCTTTCCTTGCTTCAGCATTGTTTATGCTGCAACCCTTGCACGTAGAAGTTGTAGAAAATATTAAAGGCCGTGATGAAATTTTAGCGCTACTCGGCGGACTTGGTGCTTTGTGGGCCACCCTAAAATATTTTGACACAAAAGGCTGGTGGTGGCTGGCTGTATCGTTCTTTTCGCTGCTTTTGGGGCTGTTTGCCAAAGAAAACGCTTTGACTTTTGTGGCCGTCATCCCGCTTACGGTTTGGTTTTTCACCAAGGTATCTTTAAAACGCACACTTTTTGCAACGCTTCCACTGCTTGTTGCTGCTTTGTGCTTTATTTGGGCTCGCTATGAAGCCCTGGGGTATTTGCTTGATCCAGGCAAAATAACCGGTACCGATATTATGAACAACCCGTTTTATGGCATGACGGGCAACGAGAAATTCGCGACTACTTTCTTAACGCTGGGTTGGTACCTAAAACTACTTTTCGTCCCCCACCCGCTTACCATCGATTATTACCCTTATCACGTGCCAAAAGTAAGCTGGTCAGATTGGCGCGCCATCGCAGGGCTTGTATTGAATGTTGGCATGGGGCTCTGGGCACTCTGGAACATCAAAAAGCGCAGTGTTCCGGCCTATACGATCTTGTTTTATCTGTTGACCCTCAGTATAGTTTCCAACCTGTTTGTATCTGTGGGCACTTTTATGAACGAGCGCTTTTTATACATGCCTTCGTTTGGATTTTGCATTTTAGGCGGGTGGTTTTTCGCCCGAAAACTGCCCGAATGGCTCAAAGAAAAACCTGATTCAGCCTATCCAATGGGCATGATCGTTTTTGCTATTATTGCTGGATTGTACGCATATCGGGTCGTAACCCGCATTCCGGATTGGCAGAGTACCTTGACACTCAACCAGGCAGCAGTTCAAGTATCTGAAGGAAGTGCTCGGTCGCATTGTTTTTATACTACCGGGCTTTACGAAGAAAAATATGTCAAGGAGAAAAACCTTGTGGAGCGGAAACGGTTAGTAGAAGAAATGGAATATCATGTCAAACGCTCGCTGGAAATAAATCCAACTTATAGTGCAGCCTTGGTTATGAAATTTAATGTGGCTGCAGCCCGTTTCGATATTGACCACCAACTGGACAAGTTTTTTCACGTCACGGAGGACGTCATTGAAAAAATACCGTACAACGCCACATTCCGAAAAAACCTCGCTGCTTACCTGAAGTACTTGGATGGCTCAAATGCCGACAAATACATGTCTTTTTGTCACCGTGTGGGCTATGAATTTTTCTGGAAACAAAAAAATGACGGTGACACTGCCCTTTTCTTTCTGGAATTTGCACTCAATCGCCAGTATGAAGACATCCGAACCCTAGAAGACATCGCTGAAATCCTGGAAGCCAAAGGAAACAAAGCACAAGCCGCAGAATTTAGAAAACGAGCCGAAGCGCAGAAATGATGTTTATTTGATTATCTGGTTATTTGTGGATTTGGTTATTTGTTTCGCCCGGGCTTGGTATTCGTACTTTCATGACGGTTGGCTTGAATACCAAGCCCTGGCGGAACAAATAACCAAATCAACAAATCAACAAATCCACACACCTTGAAAGTTACCGAACATTTTCAAAAAGCAAAGGGAAAAACCCTGATTTCCTTCGAGGTGCTCCCACCGTTGAAAGGAGGCAGTATGCAGGCGATCTTCAACACGCTGGATGCCTTAATGGAGTTCAAACCACCGTTTATTGATGTGACTTACCACCGCGAGGAGTTTATTTACAACAAGCGGTCTTCTGGGTATTATGAAAAAACGGCTATCCGAAAACGTCCCGGAACAGTAGGTATTTGTGCAGCATTGATGCACCGCTATGGTATGGATGCTGTGCCACACCTTATTTGTGGCGGCTTTTCGGTAGAAGAAACCGAAAACGCACTGATTGACCTCAACTTCCTGGGGATCAACAATGTGCTGGCCCTGCGCGGCGATGCGCGACAGTTTGAAGATAAGTTCGTCCCTGAAGCTGATGGACATAAATTTGCCCTTGATCTTGTGCG
>Ga0209181_10003239_pt1 | contig 25436 bp, 22 predicted proteins | sample MAT05_FD_187208 | JGI IMG/M metagenome (GOLD analysis project Ga0209181, IMG submission 187208) | Freshwater microbial communities from Lake Fryxell liftoff mats and glacier meltwater in Antarctica - MAT-05 (SPAdes) (version 2) | ecosystem: Environmental > Aquatic > Freshwater > Ice > Liftoff...
CGGAGTTCTTTGAGGGGATTGGTGGTGCCGGCGAGTTTGCCGTGGACGCTTTGGAAGACGGCGGTGAGTTTGGCTGGGGAGACGCCGAGTTCTTTGAGGCGGGCGAGAACGCGGAGTTCGAGGAGATCTTCGAAGGCGTATTCGTCTTTGGGAGTGAGAAGACCCTGACGCTCCCAAGCCTGGACTTGGCGAGTGGTTAAATCACATTGACGGAGGGCCTGAGCTTTGGTCCATGTATCTTTTGGGGTCTGGGATTTTTTAAGAGGCTTGGCCGCCACAACTGGATGCGAGTTTAGCATGTGCGATCCAGTTGTGGCGGTGTTTTGAGGCTAAAGGCCCATGATGCGGCGATTGCGGGCGGCGTCGCTGGCGGCACCGGCGAAGTCGTCGAAGGCCTTGGTGGGGACGCTGATCAGGTGGGAGGCGATGAAGGGAGCACCTTCGGCTGCACCCTGCACGCTGTCTTTGAAGCAGCATTCCCATTCGAGGACGGCCCAGCTATCGTATCCAGCGGCGGTGAGACGAGAGAAGATTTGCTTGAAGTCGACCTGACCGTCGCCGAGGGAGCGGAAGCGGCCCGGGCGTTCTTTCCAGCCGAGGTAGCCGCCGTAGACGCCGGACTTGGCACTGGGGCGGAATTCGGCGTCCTTGACGTGGAAGGCCTTAATGCGGCTGGCGTAGACGTCGATGAAGCCGACGTAGTCGAGGCACTGGAGAATGAAGTGAGAGGGGTCGTAGTTGATGTTGACGCGGGGGTGATTGCCGGTGGCTTCGAGGAACATTTCGAAGGTGGCACCGTCGTAGAGGTCTTCGCCGGGGTGGAGTTCGTAGGCGATATCGATGCCGTGCTGGTCTGCAAAGTTGAGGATGGGGAGCCAGCGGGTGGCGAGTTCTTTGAAGCCGTCTTCGACGAGGCCTGCGGGGCGCTGGGGCCAGGGGTAGAGAAAGGGCCAGAGGAGAGCGCCGGAGAAGGAGGGCGAGACGGTGAGGCCCATATTGGCGCTGGCCTGGATGACGTACTTCATCTGCTGGATGGCCCATTCGCTGCGGGCTTTGGGGTTGCCGCGAACTTCCGGGGCAGCGAAGCCGTCGAAGAGTTCGTCGTAGGCGGGGTGGGAGGCGACGAGCTGGCCCTGGAGGTGGCTTGCCAGCTCGGTGACGGCGAGGCCGTTTGTCTGGCCCTTAATCTCGTCGCAATAGGTTTTGGATTCAGCGGCTTTCTTGATGTCCAGGATGCGGGCATCCCAACTGGGGAGCTGGATGCCGGCATAGCCGTGGCCTTTCATGTAAGCGGAGATGTCCGGGAGGTTGTTGAAGGGCGCTGCGTCACCCATGAACTGGGCGAGGAAGATTGCCGGTCCTTTGATCTGAGTAGGAAAAGTCTGTGCCATATTCGCTATCCATCCTATGCTCTGGACAAGGCTGTGTCGAGATTGCTATAGTGAGAAAGTTGTGCGGATGCGCTTCGCTGCCTTGTTGTGCCCTGAATTTAGGTTTGTGGGTGCGAACGCAGACTTTATCCGCCCCCAAGGATTCTCACTCAGATGCCGAAGAGAACATTTCAACCGAATAACCGCAAACGCGCCAAGACGCATGGTTTTCGCAAACGCATGAAATCAAAAGACGGTCGCAATGTGCTGGCCCGTCGCCGCGCCCGTGGCCGTTGGAAGCTGACTGTGTCGGACGAACGTCCGGTGCGCGCTGCCCATAGTGTCTAATTTTTTCAAGGTCTAATTTTTCAAGATCTATCCTCCTTTAAGATCTGGTTTTGTCTGATCACCTCCTGCCGGAGTTAGCGAACTAGCTAATTCCGGCATTTTCTTTTTTGTGAGTCAGTATGTCGGACTATCCAAAATCGGTACGAATTTTACGCCCGCAAGAATTCCGGCAGACCTACGATGAGGGGATGAAGCATTCCTGTGCGCTGTTTGCGGTATTTTATCGCCGGCGTGAGGGGGTGGAGGCGGCGCGGTTTGGGTTTACTTGTCCGCGTGCGCTTGGTAAGGCGGTAGTTCGAAACCGGATCAAACGACGGCTGAGGGAATGTGTGAGACTAAGAAGAGAACGTTTCCCGTTTGGCTTTGATTTTGTGTTCAATCCTCGAAAGGCGCTGCTTGATGCGCCCTGGAGCGAAGTCGAGCGGCACGTTGAGAAATTGCTGCAGCGCCTTGAATCTCAAACCAAACCTGTACCTACTGAACCAGCACCGTGCGACTCCTCCTTATCGCCATCCTGAAGATTTATAAGCGCGTGCTCTCTCCCATGCTGCCCTCCGCCTGCCGATTTCACCCCACCTGTTCTGTCTATGCGATGGAGGCAATCGACAAGCATGGCGCGTTGCGGGGAACTGGCATGGCGATTTTCCGTATCTGTAAGTGTCATCCGTTTCATGCGGGTGGCTTTGACCCTGTACCCTAACGAATTCATATAAGTAGATCCCGAAACACTCAATGGCTCAAGAAATCAAGCTCCCCGGAGCGCCCAATCAGGAACCGGGTATGGAAAAGAATCTGCTCATCGCATTTGCGCTGATGGGTGTGGTGATTTTTGGTACGCAGTATCTGATGCCTCAGCCGGAACCGGCTCCCGTCAAGAAGGAAGAGAAGAAGGCGGATGCGCCAATCGCGCCGGCTGCTGCGACTCAGATTGTGGCTTCGCCGGCTGGCACTCCTGTCGCCGCCGTGAGCGCTTCGAAAGAAGAAGTGTTCCGGATCGAGACTGACCTATACAGAGTGGAGTTCTCGAACAAGGGTGGGGTTGCGACTTCGTGGATTCTGAAGAAATTCAAAGATAGCGCCAGGAAGCCTTTGCAGTTGGTGCATCAGGCTGGGACTGCCAAAGTTGGGTATCCGTTTTCGGTCCAGTTGAACGGCAAGGACATGAACCCGAATTTGAACTGGTATTTGTTTGCGGCCAAGCCGGCGGCTGACGGGCTGGGTATTGAATTTCAGTATGCGAACGGGAATAACAAGGCGCGGAAGTCGTTTCGGTTTCGCAAGGATCAGTATGTTGTGGATGTCGAATCAGACCTGATGCTGGGCGGTGCGGCTGTGCAGCACAACCTCGCCTGGCGAGGTGGCTTTGGCGATCATAAGGCGTTTAACGCGTATTCGCTGGGGACGACGGTTCGCTACGTTTCGTCGACGGACAAGCTTGAGACGAAGGCTGCTTCGGACGCGGCCAACAGCTGGTCGACGGACAATGGAAACTTTTTCTTTGCGGGGATCCAGGATCAGTTTTTCGCTGCCGTTGCAGTGAATCGAAGCGGTTTGAATGTCGAGCTGCAGACGACTTCGGATACGTTTATTCCTGAGTCGGATACAGACAAGAAGGAACAGCCGAATATCGGAATGGCTGTGGGCGGGGCGTCGAACAACAAGATGGCCTTCTTTATCGGCCCTAAGGATCTGGATATTTTGACACTTGTCGATCCGCGTCTGGAGAAGATGGTGGACTTTGGCACCTGGTTTGGGATTGTGGCCAAGCCGTTGTTCTTTGCGCTCGATTATGTGAACAAGAATTTCATACACAACTACGGCTGGTCGATTATTGCCGTCACGGTGATTATCAATTTGCTGACGCTGCCGCTGAAGCTGTCGAGCATGAAGTCGATGCAGAAGACACAGCTGATTCAGCCCGAGCTACAGAAGATCAACGATAAGTACAAGGGCATCGCGATGACGGATCCGCGAGCGTCCAAGAAGAACGAAGAAGTGATGGAGCTGTACAAGAAACACGGGGTGAATCCGGCGGGAGGGTGTTTGCCGCTAATGCTGCAGATGCCGTTTCTGATCGGTTTCTATTCCGTGTTGAGTGTGGCGATTGAGATGAGGCAGGCGCAATGGTTGTGGGTGGGTGACCTCTCGCAGCCGGAAACGATACCGATCCGTCTCTTGCCGGTAATGATGGTGGCGACGCAATTTTTGCTGCAGAAGATGACTCCGGCGACGGGGATGGACCCGCAGCAGCAGAAGATTATGTTGTTCATGCCATTGATGTTCGCGTTTATGTTCTACGGAGCATCTTCTGGACTGGTGTTATACTGGCTCACTGGCAACGTGTTTGCCATGCTTCAGCAATATGTCTTTAGCAAAGTCAAACCGGTTCCAGTAACGCCGCCGTCGCAAGCGGTCGTCAACGTAAAGAAGAAGAAGTAAAATTTCAGCCAGGACCCGGGCAGTGCGGAACACATGACGCGAAAATACCCTATCGAACAATACGAAGACAAGATCGGCGATTTTCTGGACGTTCTACTGGACTCCATTGATATCGATGTCGATTACGAGTTTGTGGAAGGTGCCTCAACCTATCCCGAAATCGAGAACCCAGACATCGTGGTCAAATTCAGTGGCCCAGAATCGGAGCTGCTGCTTCAGAACAAGGCAGAACTGCTTTTGGCGCTGGAACATCTGACGATGGAAATGTTGCGATTGCCGCATGAAGACCATTCGTTGATCGTGTTTGACGCGAGCGAATTCCGGTTGCTGCGGATTGAAGAATTGCGACTGGCCGCGCAGACGGCAGCGGACAAGGTGAAGTCGGGCGGGGTTCCGTTCTTCTTCAGCCCGATGAGCAGCCGCGAGCGCCGCATTATTCACATGACGCTGCGTCCGGAAACGGAGATCCGCAGCGAGAGCGTGGGTGTGGGTGGTGGCCGTCAGGTTGTGATTATCCCTGCTGGGATGGCAACGCCTGCTCCTCCCGCCGGTGATCCTCGGGATCGTCGCGGCGGCGGTCGTCCTAGTGGGGGTCGTCCTGGTGGCGGTAGACCCAGTGGAGGCCGTCCAAGTGGTGGCGGAGATCGTGGGCCGAGGCGTGATGGCCGTCCTGGTGGGGGTGGCTTCGGTGGTGGTCGTCCGAGTGGAGGTCGTCCTGGTGGAGGCGGTGGTCGTCCTGCCGGTGGTGGTGGCGGTGGATACCGCGGACCTCGCCCTGGTGGGGACAACAGCGGTAATCGCTAGGCGAGTTTGAATCTTAACGACACTATAGTTGCGATCTCGACGCCCCCTGGGCGTGGCGGGATCGGCGTGGTAAGAATATCCGGGCCGGAGGCACTGCATGTTGCCTCCGGCTTTTTGCATTCGTTTATTGATCCTGAGGCGCGGCGGGCGACGCTTTGTACTTTGCGGGATGAGAGCGGGGCGATTGTGGATGAGGTTGTGGCGACTTGGTTTCGTGCGCCGCAGAGCTTTACCAGTCAGGATGTGGTTGAGGTGTCGTGCCACGGGGCACCAGTGATTTTGCGGCATTGCGTGCAAAGGGCTACAGAGTTTGGGGCCCGGTTGGCTTTGCCTGGCGAGTTTAGCTTGAGGGCGTATCTGCTCGGCCGGATTGATTTGCCACAGGCGGAGGCGATTCGCGATCTGATCGAGTCTACGACGCTGTATCAGGCCAAGGTTGCAGCGCAACAGTTGGGCGGGTCTTTGAGTCGAAGGATTGGGCCGCTCAAGGAGCAGTTGGTCGAGATGATTTCGCTGCTTGAGGCGGGGATTGATTTTGCCGAGGATGATGTTTCGGTTGCGCCGGATGCGGAGTTGTTGCGGCGGCTTGCGCCCATTACAACTGGTGTTGCGCAGCTTGAGGCGAGCTTCCGGTTTGGACGCATTGTGCATGAGGGGTTGACGCTGGCGATTGTGGGCCGGCCGAATGTTGGGAAGTCGAGCCTTTTTAATGCGCTGCTTGAGCAGGATCGCGCGATTGTGACGGAAATTGCGGGCACAACGCGGGATCTGGTGACGGAGTCGGCTTCGATCGAGGGGATCCCGGTGCGGTTTGTGGATACGGCGGGGATTCGCGAGTCGAGCGATCTGGTGGAGTCGCTGGGGATTGAACGGAGCCATCAGGCGATGGCGGACGCGGACTTGACGCTGGTGGTTTATGACGCTTCGGTTGGTCTTGATGAGGAGACACGAGTGTTGCTCGATCGCGCGCGGGAGCAGGGGCGTTATTTGTTGGTTGCGAACAAGTGTGATGTTGGTGGCGTGGAGTTGGGTGAGGCGATTGGGGTATCGGCTCTTACGGGAGAGAATTTAGCTTTGTTGCGGGCGAGGATTGTTGGTACGTTTTCGCCTGAGGTTGATGACGGGTTCATTACGAGTCTGCGGCAGAAGGGCTTATTGACTGAGGCTCGTGAAAATCTGGAGCGGGCGCGGGTTGCTATTGAATCGCATATTCCGCATGAGATGCTGCTGCTGGATCTTTATGGGGCGTTGCGAGGGATTGACGGGGTGAGCGGGGCGACTACGGCTGATGACATCCTGAACCGGATCTTCTCAACCTTCTGTATCGGGAAGTGATTGGCCGGCGGCGAGAACTTTGGGAGCGGGCCGCTCCTGGCTGGCGCGGATGGAATCGAGAACGCCGTTGACGAAGGAGACGCTGTCGGGGCCGCTGTAGCGGCGGGCGAGTTCTAGCGCTTCATCAATGATGACTGCGTAAGGGAGTATGTTTTCGAGTAGCTCGAAGCCGGCGAGGCGAAGGATGTTGCGATCAACCGAGGGCATGCGATCGATGCGCCAATGTTCGCTGGCCTGGCCGATGCGGACATCGATGGCATCGCGCTTGGCCATGGTGCCGCGCACGAGTTCTTCCATGAATTTGTCTTTGGCCAGACGCGAGAAGTCTTCGTCTTCACTGTGGAGCGTGTCGTAATACGCTTCGATGGCGGCTTCTGTTTCGTAGGTGCCAAGATCGCACAAAAACAGAACTTGTAGCGCACGTTCGCGCGATTTTCTTCGACTAGCCATGATCCCCTGTTATCCCTTCGCGCCCTTAAGTTGCCTGAGCAGATGCACCATCTCTACTGCACCGACTGCCGCTTCAGCACCTTTGTTACCCATGATCCCGTCGGCGCGATCGAGCGCCTGTTGCATGGTATTGGTCGTCAGGACCCCATTGAGGATGGGGATTCCGCTATCCGTTGCTACCGCCGTCAAGCCGCGGGCATTTTCGCCGGCGACATAGTCGAAGTGTGGGGTATCTCCCCGAACGACACAGCCGAGGCAGACGATGGCGTCTGTCTGGCCGAGTTTAGCCAGTGTTGCAGCAACGACCGGCATTTCCCAGGCACCTGGGACCTTGATAACTTGTAAATCGTCGACGACCGACCCGGCCCGAGCAAAAGCATCGAGGGCACCAGAGAGCAGGCGGTCTGTGACGAGATTGTTGAATCTGCTCACCACAATCGCGATACGGAGGCCCTGGGCAGAGCCCGAGCCTTCGCGCACCTTGATTTCATGGGGAAGAAAAGACGACATATGGGATACTGAAGAGGTACCCTCAGTTTAGCGCATGGATCCAGTATTTATTAGGAACTTCTCGATCATCGCGCACATTGACCATGGCAAATCCACGTTGGCAGATCGCCTGCTGGAAGTGACCGGAGCCTTGAGTCAGCGTGAAATGATGGCCCAAGTTCTCGACTCGATGGACCTCGAGAGAGAACGCGGAATCACCATCAAAGCCCACGCAGTGCGGTTGAATTACAAGGCCAAAGATGGCATCGTCTATCAGTTGAATCTGATCGACACGCCGGGGCATGTGGACTTCAGTTATGAAGTGTCGCGCAGCCTGCAGGCCTGTGAAGGGGCATTGCTGATTGTCGATGCATCGCAAGGTGTAGAAGCTCAGACATTGGCCAATACTTACCTTGCACTGGGTCTTGATCTTGAGATTATCCCGGTGATCAACAAGATCGATTTGCCGAGCGCGGAGCCCGAGCGGATTCGCGAGCAGATCGAGACGCTGGTCGGCCTGGATGCGTCCGAGGCGGTGCTTGCGAGTGCTAAAAATGGCATCGGGATTGAAGAAATCCTCGAGGCCGTGGTGAAGAAGGTTCCTCATCCTCGCGGCAAGGTGGAAGACCCTCTGCGAGCCTTGATTTTCGATAGCTGGTTTGATTCCTATCGCGGCGTCATCATCCTGATGAGGGTGGTGGACGGCAAGATCCGCAAGGGCATGAAGATTCGGCTGAATGCCGGCGGCAAGGTTTTCGAGGTCGATGGGTTGGGGTATCAGTCGCCAAAGCCTGTTCCTTGTGAGGAGTTGAGCGCGGGCGAGGTGGGCTTTCTGTTTGCCAACATCAAGACTGTGTCCGAGGCACAGATTGGCGACACGATCATGGAGGAAGGGCGACTGGCAACCGAGCCAGTGCCGGGCTTCCAGGAGATCAAGCCGATGGTCTTTGCCGGGCTTTATCCGGTAGAAAGCAGCGAGCATGGATTGCTGCGTGAGGCGCTGGAGAAATTGCGTCTGAACGATAGTGCCTTGAGTTACGAATCGGAAAGCTCGGCGGCGTTGGGTTTTGGCTTTCGCTGTGGCTTTCTGGGGCTTTTGCATATGGAGATCGTGCAGGAGCGACTGGAGCGCGAATTCGATATCAACCTGATCACCACAGCGCCGGGCGTGCGATACAAAATCACGTTGATGAACGGCAATGCGATTACGGTGGACAATCCGCAACGCTTCCCGGATCCGACTGAAATTGACAAGGTCGAAGAGCCAATTATTGAGGCCACGATCATTACTCGCGAAGAATACATTGGCGAGATTCTGGCACTGGTGGAAGAGAAGCGCGGCATGCAGCGGAAGTTTGAATTTATCGGCAATCAGCGCGTGATGCTGGTTTATGAGTTGCCGCTTAATGAGGTGGTACTCGACTTCTACGACCGCTTGAAGAGTTGCTCGAGGGGCTATGCTTCACTCGATTATCATTTGGCGGGCATGCGTGTTTCGCCGATGGTGAAACTGGATGTGATGGTGGCGGGGGAGCCGGTGGATGCACTGTCGATGATCGTGCATAAGGATTTTGCTTACGAGCGCGGTCGCATTCTGATTGAGCGTTTGCGCAAGCTGATTCCGCGGCAGATGTTTGAAGTGGCGTTGCAGGCTGCTATTGGTGCCAAGATCATTGCCCGCGAGACGATTTCGGCCATTCGAAAGAACGTGATTGCCAAGTGTTACGGTGGCGACATCAGCCGTAAGCGCAAACTTCTGGATAAACAGAAGGAAGGCAAGAAGCGGATGAAGCGCGTGGGCCGGGTGGAGATTCCACAGGAAGCCTTCCTGGCTGTGTTGAAGGTTACATCTTCCTCCGACGACGACGATTGAGTTAGACTGGCGGGCATGGCTTATTGCCCGAACTGCGGAACTGAGTACGAGACGACTCCTTTGCGTTGTAAGTGTGGCTATTTGTTCAGCCCAGATGCAACGTTTATCCAACCAGCGCCAGAGCCTGGGCGGTTTGATTTCACTGGCGATGGTGCCACTTTGTTGGTGCTCTACCTGAAGCTGATCTTCTTCAGCATTTTTACGCTCGGCATTTACAGCTTTTGGGGCCGTGTGGCTGTGCGGCAGTATTTGTGGTCGCAGATTCGCTTGGCGGGGCAGCCATTTGCCTTTCATGGTACGGGCAAAGAGATGTTTCTGGGCTGGCTGAAGCTGATGGGTGTGGTGATCCTGTTTTATGGGAGCGCTGGATTGGCGCTGGTCATCTTTGGGGAGCGAGAGGCATCCGGGATCATTGGGCTTGTTATTGTGCTGGGTTTTGCGCTGCTGGCTCCACTGGCGTTGCATGGGGCGATTCGTTATCGCTGGGGCAGAACGAGCTGGCAGGGGCGACGCTTTGCTTATCGCGGAGATTTCTGGAAGCTGACAACGATGGTGTGGACGGGGTTGTTTCTGACGGCGATCAGCCTGAGCTTGTATCTGCCGATATTCATCACGAATTTAAGGCGCTATGTGGTGGAGAATACCTGGTTTGGCGGGCAGCAGTTTGAGTTTAGAGGTGACGGCAAGGATTTGCTTTGGCCTTATGTGAAGTTGCTGCTTTTGTTCTTTCCGACGCTTACACTCTATCGATTCTGGTATGCGGCGAAGGTGGGTAATTTCAACTGGCAGCATACGAAGTTTGCGGGTGTTCCATTTCGCTCAACATTAAGCGGCGACGGGTTGTTGATCTTAACTTTTACCAATGCGCTGCTGACAGTCTTTACTTTTGGGATCGGATTGCCTTGGGCTGTTTGCAGGCAGTTGCGATACGTGACTGAGAATCTGCAACTGGAGCAATTGCCACGCGTCCAACTATTAGCGCAGGCGGCTACGGCGGGCTCCGCTTTTGGAGATACGCTTGGCGATGCGCTAGGAACGGACGCTGGTATTGATGCTGGTTTTGGGTTGTAGCCTTCCACTTCTTTAGGAAAACCCTGCTTTTTCAGATTCGGCGCGTGGATTCTGAACTGTTTAGAAGACTGTACAATTTGCTGGAAAATGCAGATGGCATCAAGAAAGCCACAGCAAAGATATATATAATCAATAGTTCTAGCAAGGTAATGAAGGTAGCAAGACCGATCGCAGTTGTTATTGCATCAGGTGACCAGATATTGTCTTGTGCCTCAGCAGCGAGCGCAATGCCCAAACCAACCGAATTCGCAATCAATGAGGCAAGAAAAATCGGCCGAGACATCTGCCGGGCAACGACTGGGATTGGACCTCCAACTGCCAGTCGAATAGCAGAAACCGGTAGGGTCCGAATATTCTCCGAGGCTAAGAACCAAAAAAGTCCGATCCATGTTGAGGTGAATGCGAGTCCTGTCATGATTTTCAAAAGAGCAACGCGCTCCGCTTCTGGCAGAAAAAGATTGAGCCAATACTCCGTTAGAGGTTTGGGTTTTGTCGAAAACTCCCAAGCGCGGCTGGATAGCAACAGATTCTGACCTGCTGATTTTGAAATGTCTTTGCCTCCGTCTTGAGACGAGAGCAACAAGTAAGCCCAATTGACAGGCTCAAACATGAATACTGAGGGTACAGCGCTCCAATGTGGATCCTGGCAAATTCCAACTACTTGATACTCTGCCCCTAGATAGCGCACTGACGCGCCATTAGTAGGGTGTTTTCCATAAAGAGCGCGCGAAACCGACTCTGTCAGCATTACGCCCTTCTCCATCCGCGACTCTGAAAGCGTGCCCGTGTCGGTGCATTTTAGTCCGAGTTGCTTTAGAGCGGTGCGGGTGGTGTCAAAAGTTCTTACTACTAGACTCGTTTGGATTGGCGAATTTGGCGCGCTCAGCACAACTCCCAACGGCTGGTCGGTTGGCAAAGGGTAAATGTATGCCGCTTCTTCGGGCGAGCCCGTCAAGTACTGATGGACTTTGGCTAGTTCCGCTTTCCATCGTTTTGAGGATACGAGCTGTGAATCCAAGGTAATTCTCCAGGCCACTGTTGTCTGCCAGGCTTCAAGCTCTCTCGATGCCGTTAGACGCAAAAAATTTTCGTACCGACTTACCCAAGTTATGCAACAGACAGAAAAGGCGACTAATTGAAGTGCTATAGCCCAGGCCATGAGTTGAGGTATGGGAAGCCTGGCGCTCGCCAAAATTCGGCCTAAAGCGAAAGATGCCATCAATAGAATCAGATAACCAATGGATGCAAATTCAAGTATCACACACGACCAATCCTCAATTTGAAATGCAAATTTGAAGCCAAAAGCACCACCAATGGTCAACAGCAAAGATAGACAAAAAGTTTTGGAATTCTCAAATAGCAGACGTGCAATCTTAATTCGCGGCAACTCACCCAATGTTGACCGAATCCAATCCTGACGTTTCTGCAGAACACCCCGAGACAGCCCAAGGCTCAATGTTGCGATCAGGCCAGACGCAAGAGTTGCCACTGCCAAAATAAGAATGAGAACGATCAAAACCCTTTGAGATTGGAAAAACATCTCTCTCCAAAGAGTGGCTTTCAAAATGTGCTTTGCTCCCAATAGCTGCGCGGAAGGCCTTGGCAGCTGAAAGGTAGACAATGCATCCCGCACACGTTTTTCAGTGCTTGAAGCATCATCTTTCGGTATCACAATTGCGCGGTAAACAATATTGTCTGGATGAAGATATGCTTCACGGCGGCTAATCCTTGAGATTAAACCAAGATCCTGACGACCACTTAGGAGCTTGAGCACCCAGGGGTTCCAAGGAACCGAAACGACAGTGCAGGCTTCGCCATCAACCTTTAGAAAGGAAAATTTAAAATTAGGAGGAATACCAGGATCAACGCATTGTGTTTCAGACAGAGGGGAAAGACCGCCCAACGCTTTCTGCAAGGGCTTCAGATCGGCATCGTCGCGTCCCAAGCGCAGGAGGTGCCGAAAAGATGCACCATCAGCGCTTCGTATCTCAGAGTTGGAAACGCGAAAAGGGGTGATTGTTGCTGATTCGCCAAGATGTTCGCGAAGCTTCTCAATCTCAATACCAGAGAGCCCGAGGGTTGCATTGGCAGTCCTGGAGTCAATGGATTCTATAGTGAAAATGTTTGACGAAAGAACGACTCTAAGTGGTATGAGGATGTGTGTTGCCAAAAGGTAGCAACTGAGTCCCGCTAAAAGCGAGAGCCCCGAAAGCGCAATAGTGATTAGATTGCTCTTCATTTGTTTAAATTACCGTTCTATAGCCTCCTACGCAGACGTCATGGCAGGAGGCCATATTTTTCAGTGGGCTAACGGCACTTGTTTAGAACGCAATTGCAACCATTGCTGCATGTCCCAGGACATGCTTGGCCGGTACACGCGAAGCCATCTTTACTGTCATCTTGAGCGACCAGCGAAGGCAATATCGATAAAGATAAAGCCCAGCCAGCTACCGCTACTAGTACAAATCTCGAAAATGTTTTCATAGAGTTAGTGTCCTTCTGGTTTTGGAAAATAAATATTCGGCTGCAGCGGGCCATGATGCCCAACAACCGCTTCATTCAATTGAAGAATTTGCCGACCGCTGCTGGAGGAGCCTTTCGACTTCATTTGAGCTAGCTGGCCCCAAAAGTCCGGTCCAAACGTGTATTACCTTAAAGTTTGAATCAGTCACAATGGTCTGAGGTACTGTTTTAATGTTCAGTTGGTAAAGCTGACTAACGGAAGTCATGTAGAAATACGGAGTGAATGAATAAAGCGCCAGCTCTTGGTCATTTCTCTGATCTGCTAATCCGTATCCGGTAATGTCCAATGCAGCGCTACAGCTTGGGTTATTCATAGCCAAGTTCTTCCATGCAGCCGTTGAAACTCTGCAGTATTTACAGAAAGGCGACATTATGAACAAAAGTCTAAAATCATGTTTGCATTCGCTGAAATCCATGGTTGAGCTTCTGTTGCTCGTATTCTTCAGTTCTAGCGGTGGGATGGGAAATCCTGGGGCCAGTTCTCGCGTCTCTCGCAGTTCCTTGATCAAAGCCAAATTGGAAGATTTGTAACTATAAAGAGATGTTGTAGTCGATACCACGCAAGTAAGAGTAGGCCCATTAGTGCATAAAGTCAACGAAAAAAACTAGGTAATTTTTACATGCTATTGGCTGAATTAATTACCTTAGTTTCAATTTTGCTTGGCTAAAATAGTTTTATGAAGTCTCCGGTTGTAACCATGCAAAAAAATTGAAACCAGCATCACCGCGCCCTTTGCTGGAAAGCTCCATCCGTTTTTTTCAATCACCCATGGCAGGGCTTTCCGGTCCAAGCTCAAATCGGCAACCAACCGTTTGAGCCGTCCGGCCTGCTCTCAGCAGCCTTTCGGCTCCATGAATCTGTCCTTCACTGAATCGAATCTTCTTCATCCGCTCAGTCCGCCTTTCCTGTTTTTCTCGGTTCAGGCTGGTACGCGTTTCGGGTTGCAGGTCAGAGCGTTGCCCGTTGAGAAATATGATGGTATTTGGAATAGATCAAAGTTTCGGAGGTTGGCTCGCCTTCATTACGAATCTAGTTGGGAATCAGGTGCTCTGAATATGAAATTGAAGTTGATTTCGCTGGCGGTTGGGGCCTTGTGCCTGATTGGGCTCAGCGGGTATCTGCTTTGGCAGAGCATTCCAATGGTGCTGGCGGGGGTGGTACGGTTGGTGCCGGTATCGCTGGAAGAGCAGTTGGGGCGTGCTGTTGTGGCGGGGGTGACGAGGCCGGGGAGTGTTTGTGAGGATGATGCCACCAAGGCACTGGTGAAGGCGGCCGTTTCGCGGCTGGAGAGTGCGATGCCCCAGAGCGCGTATCAGTTTGATGTACGAGTTGTGAAGAACCCTCAAGTGAATGCGATGGCGGCGCCTGGGGGGCATATTGTCGTGTTTAGCGGATTGATTGAGAAGATGGATAGCCCGGAGCAGCTTGCGGCAGTGTTGGCGCATGAGATGCAGCATGTGGTGCAGCGGCATTCGATGAAGGGGATTGTTCGGGCAGTGGGATTGCAGGCTTTTCTTTCGCTGGTGATTGGTGATCCTGGGATTTTGGGAGATCTGGCCGGGAATCTGACGGTGTTGCACTTTATCCGGTCTGATGAAGAGAGTGCCGATGATGTGGCGCTCGATACGCTGATGCGGGCCGGGATTGCCCCGGTGGAGATGCAGAAGGCATTTGAGAATCTTTCGAAGGGGAGCGAAGAGCGCGGGTTTGAGACAACGCTCAAGTATCTGTCTACGCATCCTCCGCTGAGAGAACGGATTGAGCGGGTGAAGCAGCGTGGTGGGGCCTGGACGGGTGGGTCGCGGCCGATTGGCGTGGCGATGGACCGGGCTTGTGTGACGGGGCGCTAAGCGAGACGCTTGAGGGGCCAGATGGCTACTTGGATTGCTTTTGCGAAATGCAGAAGTGGCTGGGTGTCGGGGAGCACGATGCCGGCCGCGAGGCTCATGGTGTTGGCTTCGATTAGAGCTTCGGCGTCGTACAGGGGCCATGCTTCGTGGTGGATCTCTCCGCGGTAGAGCCGGTCTTGCTTGTCGGTTGTATAGAGACAGTAGCGTTCGGTGAGCCAGCGGACCAGGTCTGTTTTGCGGGCGAGCCCAGTTGGGCGATAGCTGGCGCGGAATTCGGCTGGGGCTTCGTTTCGGTGGGTGCGGGTTGAGGTGTAGTCGATCCATTCGTTGCGGGACTGACAACTCATTGTTGCGTTCATGTAGGGCAGGTGGAATAGATTGCGTGCTGCGGTGACAGCGACCGGGTTTGAGGCTTCGAGACTCCAGAAGTAGACGCCGGGTTTTGATTGGTCGCCTTGCCGGGGGCGGACGTAGGTGCGGACGTTGAGCTCAGCGAAATGGGAGATCCAGGGGAGAGGCGGAGTGAGGCGGGGACGAACGCCAGTCATCCGGAATGGCACTACGGCGATCCAGGCCTGGTTGTCGAATGTATCGACCTCGAGGGAATTGGGGAGCAGGGGTTGGATCACGGAAGGCTCGATTGGCCAGTGGGCGAAGAGGAGATCACGCCACCACTGAGTCATTACCCAGGGGCCCGACTCGAGGGGCCAGGGACGGTGATCGGTCTGACGGATAGTTTTTCTGAGCCCCACAATAGTAGGCTATCTCTAGTGAAGGGTTTAGAAACGGAAATTAAAATTGAAGTCCTCTCCTTTCGGGGATTTCGCAAACGACTGAAGGAAGCCGGATTCCGAATCAAGCACCGTCGTGTGTTTGAGCGGAATACGATCTTTGAGACTTCGCCGCCGAGCCTGCGTCCGAAAGGGTGTATGGTGCGGCTGCGCGAGGCTGGTTTGAAGTTCACGATCACTTACAAGGGCCCGGCGACTGTCGGGAAACATAAGTCGCGCGAAGAAGTGGAATTTATAGTTTCCGATGCGGATGCGGCTTACACGTTTCTGATGAGGCTGGGTTATCTGCCTGGATTTGTTTATGAAAAGTATCGGACAGAGTATGCCGAGATTGGCTCATCGGGGGTGGTGACGCTGGACGAAACGCCGATTGGAATCTACGCAGAACTGGAGGGTGAAGAAAAATGGATAGATTTTACTGCAAAAACTCTCGGGATTGCCGATACGGAATACATAACAGCCAGTTACGGTGCGCTTTACCTGAAATGGTGTGAGCGGGAAGGTATAGACCCTGGGCATATGCGCTTTGCGTGAGATGCTCAGGTGAATGCCTTAGTCAATTCGTTTGGTAGTAGTACTAAAGCAAATCTTTACCTACTACTCAATTACCTATTGGTCTTGTTAGTAGCTGGTGGTATTCTTGCCTTGAAGACAAAATGAGTTTCAGCCTAATACTGATCGGATTATCGCTCGCGCTGTTGGCGTACTGGTTTCGCTACAGCTGCCTACTGATCCTCCGAACCCAAACCGCGGAAGACTATTCACGCGAAGTATGCCGTGCCAACGGCCTTAGCTTCGATCTGGTCAAGGGACAGATTGAGGCCGAACCCAATGCTAATCTTGGGGCACTGAATCTTGAGGCACTCTATCAATCTCTGGAGAGAGATTACCGGGTTGTCAGCCATTTGCTCGATCAGGTTTCGATGCAATCGCAGGACGGCAACGTGCTTGAGACTAAACTGCTGAGAGCGAATTTCCGCGTGACGCAGGTATGGTTCCAGGTGAGCCACAAGCTTGGCCTGAAATCTTCGACCGGAGCACTGGAGGAAATGGCAGATACGATCGGCCATTTTGCCAACGCCTTCGGCGAACAGAGTGCATCCGGTGCCGCAGCGTAGCAGCAAATCCCATTAAATTTACGAATCGGGTCTATCCCGGGCTAGAAGGAGAGGCAGAGCCTCTCCTTTTTGCATAAGATGACAATGTGAGTGATCTTTCGGCTGCGACACAGCGCATTAAAACTGTCACGGATGAAATCGGCAAAATTATTGTCGGACAAGACGAAGTCGTTCAAGGAGTGCTGATCTGCCTTTTAGGAGGCGGACATGTGTTGCTGGAAGGTGTTCCCGGACTTGGCAAGACTACTTTGTTGCGCACGCTTTCTCGCGTACTGCACCTGAAGTACAGCCGAATCCAATTTACGCCTGACCTGATGCCAGCCGATATTGTCGGCAGCATGATTTTGGACTCGGATGCGAGTGGGTCGAAGAGTTTTCGTTTTCAGGCTGGACCGATCTTCTCGAATCTGGTGCTGGCGGATGAAATCAATCGTGCCACTCCGAAAACGCAGAGCGCCTTGCTTGAGGCGATGCAGGAGCGGACGGTGACCAGCGGCACGACGACGCATCAACTGGAAAGCCCATTTCTGGTTATGGCGACGCAGAATCCAATCGAAATGGAAGGCACCTATCCGTTGCCCGAAGCGCAGCTGGATCGATTTCTGATGAAGATTCTTGTGCGTTATCCGAATCGTGCGGATCTGGCCGCGATTGTTGAGCGAACGATTACTCGCGATGACGTACAGTTGACTCCACAACTCGACGGAGACGGCATCCTGTCGCTGCGCAAGCTCTGCCGGGAGGTGTTGGTGGCACCGCACGTGCAGGATTTTGCTGTGGACCTGGTGATGGCGACGCAGCCAGATCAGAGCCAAGCGCATCCGCTGGCCAAGAAGTACATCCGCTATGGCAGCTCGCCGCGCGGGGCGCAGTCGTTGGTGGAGTGTGGCCGGGTGCTGGCGTTGATGAAGGGCCGGGCGCATTTGAGTATCGACGATATTTCGCAGGTGGCGCAATCGGTATTGCGGCATCGCGTGATTCTGAATTTTGACGCACATGCGGATGGGCATACGACCGAGACCATCCTGCCAGAGATCCTGAAGGGCGTTACAAGCCAGGCAGCCGCGACCCGCTAGCCTACTGAGACGAAGTAATTAAGCGTGGCGCAGGCAGAATTCAAAATCGAAACAGCCTTTCTTGAGAGGCTTGAGCGGCTGACTATCCATTGGCAGAAGTCGTTTCCTGGAGTTGTGGGTGGCCATAATGCGAGCCGCTTCTCCGGGCCAGGACAGGAGTTTCTCGATCACCGCAATTTTCACAGCGGCGATGATTTGCGCGCGGTGAACTGGCGGGCGTACATGCGCCTTGAGAAGCTGTTTTTGAAGTTGTTCACGATTGAGCCACGGGTGCCGATCAGGATCTTTCTCGATGCGAGCGAGAGCATGGCTTTGGGTGGAAAGTGGGATTATGCACGGCGGCTTGCCGCAGCCATTACCTATGTCGGGCTGGTGCGTCTGGATGCTATGCAGTTGATTCCGTTTCGTGGAGAGCTGGAAGAGGGAATGGCTTGTGGGGGCGGGCGACATCGATTCTCACCGGTGGCCGAATATCTGACTGCGCTCAAGACGGGTGGGAAGACCGATGTGACCCGTGTTGTGAGGGAGTTTCTTGGCGCGAACCGGCAGAAGGGGCTTGTCATTGTCATCTCTGACTTTCTGGGCGAAGAGGATTGGCTGAAGCCGCTGCAGTACATGGCGGATTTTGGGCATGAGCTGACGCTGATTCAGATTTGGGACGATGAGGACCGCACGCCCGGCGTGGAAGGGGATCTCGAGATTACGGAAGTGGAGTCTGGCAAGCAGGTGAAGCTTACTTTTGACGCGAAAGCGCGGGCGCAGTATACGGAAGCCTTTGACGCATATGCCGAAACGTTGCGGCATCTGGCGTTGCGCAATCAGGGACGTTATACGGGATTACCGACCAGCACAAGTGTCGAAGCAGCGGTTTTTGGAGCACTGGTCGCTACGCAGGGGTTGCGCTAAATGGAATTTCTGAATCTCAGTTTTCTTGAGTTTTCGGCGCTTTTTGCGCTGGTGAGCGCTGCGGTGATTGCGCTTTATTTGCTCGACCGATCGCGGGTGAAGATCAAGGCGGCTACGCTGCGGTTCTGGCAGGCGGCGCAAGTTCCGCCGGTGCAGCAGCGTCGTCGTCGAATCCAGCAGCCCTGGAGCCTTTTGCTACAACTGCTGGCTCTTGCTTTGTTGTTGCTGGCGGCATCGCAGATACGTTGGGGTGGGGAGCGCTACACGCCGCATAACCATGTGCTGATTGTGGATGCTTCGGCGGCGAGTTCTGCGCCGACCCGCGCCGATGCGCGTACAGATGTGTTGACCGCTTCCAAGCGCAAGGCGCTGGCCTGGCTAAAGACTCTGCCCTCGCAGGACAAGGTGAGTGTTCTTGAGGCGGGTACGCTGATTACGCCCCGTACGTCACTTGAAGCCAATCGCGGGCTTACGATCAAGGCGATTCAGAACCTGACAGCAGGGACTGGCAGCACGCGTATGGAAGATGCGTTTGAGTTCGCCGGTAATTTGCAGAGGCGGGCTGGTGGCGTGGCTGGTGAGATTGTGTATGCCGGGCCGGCGATGCTTGCTTCCGGGGAGACCCAGATTGGGAAGATTCCCCAGAATCTGCGGTTGCTGGTTACCGATACGTCTTTGAATAACCTGGGGATTCGCAAGGCTGGCGTGCGCCGGAGTCTCGATGACCTGAGTGTTTGGGATGTCCTGGTTACGGTTAAGAATTACGCCGCTCAGGCGCGGCCTTTGTCGCTGGGGCTTTCTTATGGTGGCGTGCCTGTGGCGAGTACGAATGCGACGCTGGCGGCTGGCGCAGAACAAACGCTGACTCTAACGCACCGGACGAAATCGTCGGGCGTGCTTGAGGTTAGGTTGCTTGGGCGTGACGATGTGGCGCTTGATGACCGGGTTGAGGTAGAGTTGCCTGCGCTGCCTAGCGTCAAGGCCAAGGTGTACAGCCGTGAGCCACAGGTCTGGCGGCCGTTGCTGGCAGCAAACCCGCTGGTGGAAGCTTTGTACTTTAGTCCGGAGCAGTATACGCCGCAGGCTGCGGATGGTTCGCTTCTGATCTTTGACGGGATCTCGCCGGCGAAGCCTGAGAATTCTGCTTCGCTTTATGTGGTTAGTGGGACGCAAGACCTGGTGCTTAAGGGCTGGCGTACGGATCACCCGATTGCCGGGGGCATCCGGAGTCGTGACTTCCGTTTGAGCGGAGCCAAAGTTTTGAGTGCCGGTGCGGGCGAAGTGGCAGTGCTTGAGAGCGAGAGTGGGCCGCTGCTGGTTGCGGGCAAGGGTATTGTGCGGATTGGATTTCAGCCACTAAAGACTGCGATGCGGCAGGAAGTGACCGGGCCGTTGTTGATTGCCAATATTTTGCGATATCTGGCACCGGATAGCTACAAGCAGTGGGAGAGCGTGGCTGCGAGCCCGGGGGCGATTCAGTTGCCCGTAGGGGACGTTGACTTGAAGACGCTGCAGGTATTGACTGGTGACGGCAAGGCGCTGCCATTTTCGGTTGAGAACGGTATGTTGCGCAGCTTTATGCCTTACCCCGGAACGGTGCGGATCCTCGATGGTAGCCGCGAAGTGGTTTACTCACTGACGCTGCCAGATCTGCCTGACAAGAGCTGGGACGCGCCTTCTACGGTTGCCAGCGGGATTCCGCTCGATGGTGAGAGTGAGCCCGAGGCGAAGGAGCTATGGCGTTGGCTCGCGCTTGCAGGCGGCATTGTGTTGCTGATTGAGTGGTGGCTCTTTGCCAAGAAGCAGCGGATGTGGTTAAAGATTGCGGCCCTGGCTGTGATTGCGGTGGCTTTGTATGGCCCGGCGATTTCTTTGTTTGAGACAAAGCTCGCGGTGACGATTCTGGCCGATACTTCGCAAAGTCTGACGCAGCCGGATATGGATACGCTGGCCGAGCGGATTGGCCAGGTTCAGGGTGCTCGTGGCCGGCATATTGTGCGGGTGATGCCTTTTGCCCGTAGCGTGAGATCGATTACGGCTGATGAATCTGCCGGTGGGTTGAAGGCGACTGCGGGTGAGGCAGGAAGAGGTACGAATCTTGAGGCTGCGATTCGGGATGCGATCGCTTCTACGCCTGCTGAATTGGTGCCGCATTTTGTTGTGATCAGCGATGGCATGGAAACCGAGGGTAATGCGATGCAGGCGCTGTGGCAGGCGCAGCAGATGAATATCCCGATTGATACCTATGCGTTGCGTGGCCGCCAGAAGCCGCAGTTGAATATCGATGCGGTGAAGATGCCGCCACAGGCTTTTGCCGGTGAGAAGTTTCCGGTTGAGATCACTTTGAGATCTCCCAAGGAGACGACTGCACGGCTGGAACTGAGGGCCGAAGGCAAGACGATTGGTTCCGGGGAGTTGAAGTTGAAGCCAGGGGTGAATGAGTTGTCAATTACTTCTGCGGTGACGACTTCTGGTGTGATTCATCTTTCGGGCACGTTAGCCGCTGGGGATCTTGGCGAGGCTAGCTTCGATCAGGCGATGTACATCCAAAAGCCGCGCATGCTTTATGTTTCACAGGACCCTGCGGGAACGGATGTGAACTTCATGCGTGCAGTGGATTCTTATCAATTTGAAGTGACGAAGCTGAGTGAGTTGCCGCTGGATGCGATGCAGAAATACGAAGTGGTGGTTCTGAATAATCAGGATCTGCAAGGGTATTCTCCGAATGCCAAACTTGCGGTAGAAACCTATGTCAAGCGGGGTGGCGGCTTGCTGACGATTGCCGGTGAGCGCAATCAGTATCTCGAGAAAAAGCCGGGTACGCCTGAGGATCCTCTGGAGCGAACACTTCCGGCGAAGCTTGCGCCCCCGCGCAGCCCGGAAGGCACTTGCGTAGTTTTGATCGTCGACAAGAGCTCTTCGATGGAAGGCCGCAAGATGGAGCTGGCCCGGATTGCTTCGATTGGGGTGATCGAGAATCTGCGTCCGACCGATTTGGTTGGCGTCTTGATTTTTGATAACTCGCACCAGTGGGCTGTGCCGATTCGCAAGGCCGAAGACAAGGTGCTGATCAAGCGGCTGGTGGCCGGGATTACGCCCGACGGCGGTACGCAGATTGCGCCGGCGCTGGCTGAGGCGGTTAAGAAGATTGTGCCTGTGAAGGCAACTTTCAAACACATCGTGTTGCTGACGGACGGTATCTCAGAAGAGGGTGATTCGATAAGCCTCGCTCGTGAAGCTGGAGCTCAGCGCGTTACGATTTCTACGGTTGGGCTGGGGCAGGACGTGAACAAGGGCTATCTCGAGAAGGTGGCCCAATTCTCGAAGGGTAAGAGCTATTTCCTGACTGACCCGAGTGGCCTCGAGCAGATTCTCTTGCGGGACGTGATGGAGTTTACCGGGTCAACTGCGGTGGAAAAGCCGACGCAGGCGATTTTGATGCGCGCTGCGGAAATTCTGGAAGGCACGGGGATCGACAAGGCGCCGAACCTTAAGGGCTATGTAAAGTACGAATCTAAGCCTTCGGCTGATTTGCTGTTGACCGTGCCTGGCGAGAAAGCGAATACGCAGGATCCGCTGCTGGCTCGCTGGCAGTATGGCCTGGGCCGTGTCACGGTGTTTACGTCCGACGCCAAGAGCCGCTGGGCCGAGAACTGGATGGCCTGGGCTGGCTTTGACCGGTTCTGGGGTAATGTTTTGCGCGACTTGTTGCCGCACTCGGAGACCGAAGATTCTTCGTTGACATTCGACCCTACCAATCGCGAGCTTGAGGTGACCTATCGCCTAGCAACAGGCGAGGATTCGAAGGCGAAGGTGCCCGCGCTCTTTGTGTTTGGTGCGAATGGTTTTCAACAGCCGGTGATGGTGCAGAAGGTAGCGGCTGGTGTTTATCGCGGACGGATTTCGATTGGTGATCGTACGGGGTTGTTCCGGGTTCGCCCGGCTGAGGTTACACGACTCTTTCCTGAGGTGGGATTCTACCGGCAGGAAACTGAAGTCGTTGCATACGGCAATAATCCGGCTATGCTCAAGCAGATTGCGAGCTTCAGCGGGGGATTGTCAGAGCCTAAGGCTGGGGATGTTTTCAGAGGCGGTGGCCGCCAGATTGAGACCTCTCTTGCGCTGTGGCCTTTGTTGATTGGGCTTGCGATTCTGCTGAATCTGATTGAGCTGTTCTTGCGTAAGGGTGCGCGGGAGTACTTCGCCAAGGGCGGCGGTGCTGCCCAGTCGACGAGTCTTAACCCAGTCGAAGCTTCGTAACCGTTTCGAGGTGGAAGGTTTGGGGGAAGAGGTCGATGAGTACCATCTCGTCTACGTGATAGCCGGCAGCCATCAATACTGCGAGATCCCGTACTAGCGTCGATGGATCGCAGGAGACGAGGCGGAGCTCTGGAGACTGGATGCGAGCCAGTTGCTCGGCAGCTACTTTGCCCAGGCCGCTGCGAGGTGGGTCTGCAATGATGACGTCGGGCTTCTCGGTGAGATCGGTGAGGAAGGCCTCTACATTGGCTTGCGCCATGCGGATGTTTTCTACGTTGTAGGTTTTTGAATTTGCCTGGAGGTCGAACATGGCGACCTTGCCCGATTCCACTGCTGTGACGCGCTCGAAGGTCTTGGCAAGCGGGAGGCTAAAGAGCCCGACACCGGCGTAAAGATCAAGGACGTGTGAGCCACTAAGGTTGCGCACCGTGAGGTCTGCGAGGGCATCAACGAGGAAGCGGTTGACCTGGAAGAAGCTGCGATAGCTGACCTTCCAGTCGTAACCGGCACCCGGGTAGGTGATGGCGCCTGACTTGACGCCGGGAATTTCGTGCTCCAGCCAGTCAAAGAAATGCTTGGCGATGGGTGCGTTTGTGTCGACGACATTTAGCTGGACGTCAGTCTCGTTGGTGAAGACTTCGAGCGACTTGAGGAACTTGGGGAAGCGGTGATCCTTGGCGATCAGGTTAAGGACGCCGAGGACCTCATTGATCTTGGGTGAAGAAACCGGGCACTGATCCACCGGCACGAGTTTGTGGCTAGCGACTTCGAGGAAGCCGACCTTGCCGTCGTGGAAGTGGAACTGGGTGCGATTGCGGTAGCCGAGGGGCTCGCCGCTGATGGTCTGGATTTCGCGGTCTAGCTTGAGCTTGGCGCGGTCGAAGAGTTCGCGGAGGATCTCTCGTTTCCAGTGGAGCTGGTGCTCATAGGAGAGCTGTTGGTATTGGCAGCCTCCGCACTTTTCGAAGTGACGGCAGGGCGGCTCGACACGATCTGGGGAGGCTTCGACGATCTGATCGACGCGGGCGTCAATAAAGTTCGACTTGCTTTTCCAGGCGCTAGCCTCGACGAGATCGCCGGGCACCACCTTGGGAAGCAAGTAAACGCGGCCTTCGTGACGGGCAAGGCCAGCGCCGCCATACACAAGCTTTTCGATTCGAAAGGTTTGTGACGGGGATTCAGTGAGAGAATTGGAATTCGACATGAAAAAGAGGGTCTTATCGGGTGTGCAGCCCACCGGGAACCTGCACATCGGCAACTATTTAGGTGCGCTCAAAAACTGGACGAAGATTCAGTACGACTACGAGAGCATCTTCTGTATTGTGGATTTGCACGCGATTACAGTCTACCAATCGCCAGAGGAGCTGAAACGGAAGATCCTCGAAATCGCCGGAATCTTTCTGGCTTGTGGCATCGATCCGAAGCATTCGACGGTGATTGCGCAGTCGACCGTACCGGGCCATTCCGAGCTGTCGTGGTTGCTGACTTGCATCACCCCGATCGGCTGGCTGGAGCGGATGACGCAGTACAAATCTAAGGCTGCCGGACAAGAGACGATTCTCTCCGGGTTGATGCAGTATCCGGTCTTGATGGCGGCTGACATCCTGCTGTATCAGGCTTCGGTTGTGCCTGTCGGGGATGATCAGAGCCAACATCTGGAACTGGCTCGCGATATCGCGCAGCGTTTCAATTCGATGTATGGGCAGACCTTTGTAATGCCTGAGACGAAGCTTCCGACTGTTGGGGCTCGTGTGATGGGGCTCGATGAGCCTGAGAAGAAGATGAGCAAATCGGCTCCAGGAAGCGGGCATGCGATTGCGCTGCTCGATCCACCGGATTTGATTCGCAAAAAGTTTAACCGGGCGACGACGGATTCTAATCCGCATGTGGATTTTGAAACGATGGGGCCGGGCGTTGAGAATCTGCTTGGCATCTATCAGGCATTTAGTGAAGTCAGCGATGACGAGATGAAGGACAAGTTTAGTGGGCTACGGTATGGGGATCTAAAGAAGACCGTGGCGGAGATGGTGGTGAGTCATCTTGAGCCGATCCAGAAGCGCTTTGCTGAGATTACGGCTGAGCCGGGGTATTTGGCTGGTGTGCTTGAAGAGGGGCGTGCTCGTGTGGCACCGATTGCCGAACAGACTGTGCAGTTGACCAAGCAGCGCATGGGTGTCTACAGCACCTGATGTCGTATGGCTGAAAACGCGGTTTCGCTCAAAGCTTATTGGACACTGTTGCGGACGAATCGTAATGTGCGGTTCTTGTGGTTCGCACAAGTGGTCAGCGAGATGGGCGATTGGTTTTACGCCGTCGCGATTTATAGTTTGTTGCTGGAGTTAACTGGTAGTGCGCGCAGCGTGGCCTTTGCTACGGTTGCGATGGTGTTTCCCCAAGTGCTGGTCTCGCCCATGGCTGGCGTGGTGAATGACCGGCTGAAGCGCAGGGAGGTGATGATTGTAGCCGATATCGCGCGCTTCTTCATTGTTGGTTCGATGATCTTTGCGCAATCGGCAGATCGCATCTGGTTGATCTATCTGCTCATGTTTCTCGAGACTGTTATGTGGGCATTCTTTGAGCCGGGGCGCTCGAGTCTGATGCCGAATTTGTGCCGCGGTGAGCGTGAGACGCTTGTTGCGAATGCTCTTGGTTCAACCACTTGGGCTGTGAATTTCTTTCTTGGCTCGGCACTTGGTGGATTGGTGGCCGTGAGCTTTGGACGAAATTCTGTT
>Ga0209181_10003242_pt1 | contig 25413 bp, 16 predicted proteins | sample MAT05_FD_187208 | JGI IMG/M metagenome (GOLD analysis project Ga0209181, IMG submission 187208) | Freshwater microbial communities from Lake Fryxell liftoff mats and glacier meltwater in Antarctica - MAT-05 (SPAdes) (version 2) | ecosystem: Environmental > Aquatic > Freshwater > Ice > Liftoff...
TCAACCAATGGCGCAGTCAGCGTGGCAATCAACGGATCCGGATTGTTCAGCGTGATGGTCAGTGTCGATAAACCACCGGCGTTAATCGTCGAAGGCGCGAAGGCCTTACTTAAGATCGGGGCCAGCCGAGGTACCGCTATCACTGTCAATGTCGCCAGCGCCGGTGCCAGATTATTGCCATTGCTGGTCATCAACGATCCGGAGACCAAGGTGTTGACGTAACCTCCTGGAGCGGCCGCGGTGACCCTCACCGTGATCGTGCAACTGCCATTGGCAATGATCGTGCTCCCTGCAGGCAAACTAATGCTGCTGCTCCCCGGCGTGGCGACAGGCACACCCAATACGCCACAGGTGCTGCTGGCGTTCGGTATGGGCGCGATCAAAACACCGTTTGGCAGGTTATCAATCAACGGCGCAGTCAAAGTGGCGATGACTGAATGCGGGTTGTTCAGGGTGATCGTCAACGTGGACAAACCATTGGCACTGATGGTCGCTGGGCTGAAGGCTTTGCCGAGGACCGGCGGCGGAATGGCCGAGACCACCGTCAGCGTAGCAATCGCAGGCGCTGGATTGTTGCCGTTGCTGGTCTGCAGTGCGCCGGCGATCAGCGTGTTGATGTAGCTGCCGCCGAGTGCTGCGCTGACACTGACGATCAGCGTGCAACTGCCATTGCCCGGGATGGTGCGACCGGCGGGCAGTGTTACCGAGTTTGAGCCGGAGACGGCCACGATCGGAGCTACGCCTCCGCAGGTCGAACTGGCATTCGGTAGCGCCGCGATCAGCACGCCGCTAGGCAAGGTATCGATCAACGGTGCGGTCAGGGTTGCGATCGCGGGATTCGGATTACTCAAGGTAACGGTGAGGATCGAGGTACCGCCAGCGTTAATGGTCGATGGTGTGAAGGATTTGCTTAGCTCGGGTGCCACTGGACCGATCGCCAATACAGTCAATGATGCTACCGCAGGCAAGGCGTTATTGCCGTTATTGGTCACCAGCGCACCGGCGTTCAGCGTATTGATGTAGGTGCCAGCGAGCGCCGCGCTGACGTCAAAGCTGAAGTTGCAACTGCCGTTGGCCGGAATACTGCGGCCAGCTGGCAAACTCGCGCTGCCCGCGCCCGCTATCGCGATGGGCGCTCCGACTCCGCCACAGTTGGTGCTGGCGTTCGGCAGCGCGGCAATCAGCACGCCGATAGGTAAAGTGTCGAGCAGGGGCGAACTCAGCGTCGCAATCACAGAGTGCGGATTGCTCAACGTGATGGTCAGCGTCGATACGCCGCCCGCATTAATGACCGATGGATTAAAAGCCTTGCCTAGCGTCGGCGGTGGGACCAAGCCGACCACTGTCAACGTGGCGACCGCTGGCGCTAAGTTTGCTCCGTTACTGGTCTGCAAAGCACCGCTGGCCAGCGTATTGATGTACTGGCCATTGGCGGCCGCTGTGACATTCACGCTCAGGGTGCAGTTGCCGTCACTGGGAATCGTGCGTCCGGCGGGCAAGCTCACACTATTGCCACCCGCGGTGGCCAATGGAGCACCGCTGCCGCCGCACGTGGTGCTTAAGTTGGGCAGTGGCGCAATGACCACGCCGAGAGGCAAGGTATCCACCAGCGCCGACGTTAAGGTCGCCACGCTGGGATTGGGATTGCTCAGCGTGATGGTCAATGTCGATACGCCGCCGGCCAAGATGGTGGCCAGATTGAACTCTTTGCTCAATGCTGGCGCATTACCTACCAAACTGCACACGGTGACTGCGTTGCTATCCAAAGTAACGGCGGCATTGCGCGCCAACAGCCGGCCGCTGACTGTAGAGCCCGTGGTCACAGTGATACTGGCCAGCGCCAAGATGCTGCCGACGAAGCTGGTGCCGGTGCCTAGGGTTGCCGAACTGCCCACTTGCCAATACACATTGCAATTCTGACCGCCGTTGATCACTTGAACCACCGCGTTACTGCCAGTGGTTAGCGTGCTGCCAGCCTGAAAAATGAACTCCGCATTCGGATCACCCTGGGCGTCCAGCGTCAGCGTACCGGACAGGCCCAACGAGGTCGCCGCGCAGTAAACGCCGGGAAACAAGGTCATGCCAGCAAGATCGGTGGTCACCACCGTGCCACAAGGGCGACCCGCCAGCGAGTTATACGCAGTGGTGAGATCTAGTTTTGCTTGCACCGCAACCGCATCGTTGAAATGGCTGGTACCAATCACTTGGCCGGGCGGAAAGCCGGTGACCGAGCTTTGGGTGTTGGGCGAAATACCCAGATCACCCAGCACAATGCTCGGGCCGGTGCTGGTGATGGCGGATGCAGCGAGCACACCAAACGGCGCAGCAGTAGCTAAGTCAACCGTCTGCGCCCAGCCGGGCACGAAAGCGAATAGGCCGACTGCAGAAACGGCGATGCGGGCGCCGCATTGGCCCAAGAACGCGGTGAGCCGATCTTCAATGGGGTTGCCACGAGATTGGTTGAATTGAAATTTCAAGGGGAATTTCATCGGTTTTCCTGTCGGCAGCTGAAGTTTTTTGTTGTTAGATGCTGTTCTTAGTCACACCGTTTGCCTGCGAATGGGAAAACGGGCTGTCCAAAACGCTTGTATAAGAGCCATGAACACGACGCGCACACGCTGAGTCTGTTCCAAATTTCTCCGAGCACCACTTTAACCTTTATCGACAGGGTTTTTCCAACACAGCGAAGCGGAAACAGCCTTAAGCGTGCAAAAAAAACTCATTCATGGCTTAAGTCGTTGTGTCTTCGTGGATTTGGATACTGTTTCCAAAAAAATGTTTGTCGCCGGTATGACTCGCGACTCTCACACGCTCTGTGCAATAGCACACATAGCGTAGGAGGGTCAGCACTACGCGATTCCTGCGACGCCATCTGCAATCTGCGCGCGCCAACGCACAGAGTGATTTGGACGTGCAGGTTTAGTCTGCGCAAAGTGTGCCGTCAGGCAGTGAACCCGCAATTACGGCGCGCTATTTTGGTCCCATGTTGCAAACACACAGTCAGCGCGATCAATCGCACGCACTTCCCTCTAGACCAGGAAATACCCATGAATACCGTAACCAAACTAAATCAAGACGCAACGCAAGAAACAGTCGTTCCGGTGCGCCACGAAGACCGTGATACACACGCCGTGGGCACAAGCTTAGGCGCGGTCGCGGGTGGTGTTGCTGGCGCGGCAGCCGGTGTGGCCGCATCTGCCGCGACTGGAATTGCCACAGGAACTGTGCTGGGCGGGCCAATTGGCGGCGCCATTGGCTTGGTTGCAGGCGCCCTAGTCGGCGGTGTATTGGGCAGCGAAGCAGGCGAAGCAGTGAACCCTAGCGACGAGGCCTTGTATTGGAGCACCTCGTACCAGACCGAGCCGTATTACGTCAGCACCTATTCGTTTGACGATTATCTGCCGGCCTATCGAACCGGTTACGAGGGTTATCATCGTTATGCCGGTAAATCCTACGAGGATGTGGAAGGGCATCTGCAAGAAGATTACATCGGCAACCGCGGCAATTCCCGATTGGCTTGGGAAGAAGCACAACACGCAACCCGTTCGGCTTGGAATCGTTTGGGCAGCGTCAATCGCAATGCGGTGAACTGAGCTAAAGATTGCACGCCTGCAAACAGTGCTTGCAGGCGTGATGGGCTTGCGCGCCCCGTCGGCGTAGCCGACGAGGGTTTGGACCGAAGCGCGGCGTGCCGCGCGTCGGCTTGCAAGCTCAAAACTTATTGCGGGCCGCATCCGCAATGCACTGCAGGGTGAAGCCGCGCATCGGCAATGACCCCAGCTGCCGTCTGCGCGAAGCCAAGCCGACGCCGACCGCAGGATCATGGAACGGTTTCAACCTAAGCCGGACCACCCGGAACCAAACACACAAAAGTCTTCGCATGATTTGTCAAGACTGAATTGCCTAGTGACTAGAAACCTCAGTTGACCGCTGCACGGTTGTCACCACCCATAACCGTACACTCTACCCCGTCCAACTGAGCTCTCTCGGAATACTAGGGGCAAAGCCCCGGAGAGCCCCGGAGCCATACCAGCTTGGGGCAACGCCCCAGGTTTCAGGACAACAAAAGCCAAGGGCTGAAAGCCCGCCCTTGATCAGTTTGACGTTGGCAAACTTTTCCGTTGCCCCAGGCCGTTACGGAGGCGCGCCTTTGGCGCTGAAATACAGAGAATCGAGCGGGCGCTGGTTAGGTATCCCATCATCCTAAGCCGGACGAGCCGGAACCAAACACACAAAAGTCTTCGCATGACTTGTCAAGACTGAACTAGTAAGCCAGCAGAATCATGGTGCTATGGGTATTTAGAAGCGGTCAACTGAGGTTTCTAGGGTCATGGGCAGGCCGCGGCGAACTAACGCCGTGACTGGACTGCCAAGCGCGCATGACGTTCGAGTATTGTTACTGCCCTCCGCAGTGCGCGCCGCAATAACGAATTACCCTACGATGATCGATGGTCGAGGGAAAAACTGCGATCGCAGACCGAACCCCCCCAAACGCCGGCTCTGGTCGGTCGGCGCTGTGCGCTGACGCTTTTTCTGGATTGCCTGGGGCTAGATCAAGCGTCCATCAGCGCTGCGCACACGCGCTGCAGGCGCGCCAGCACTTCGGCAGCGACACGATGCACTTCCGGTTCGCTGGTGATTTGCATCACCGCAACGGGGTCCAAGAAAGCGACAACCATGCGCCCATCCGCTTCTTCGCGCACCACGATGTTGCACGGCAGCAACAAACCGATATCGGCATCCGCGCGCAAGGCCCGATGCGCGAGCCCAGGATTGCAAGCGCCAAGAATCCGATAGGGCTGGCCATCCACACCCAACTTGGCCTTCATCGTCGCTTGAATGTCAATATCAGTGAGAATGCCAAAGCCCTCGGCGTGCAGCGCATTCGCCACCTTTCCCAAAGCCTGGAGAAAATCAACACCCTTCAATACGCAGTGAAAACTGTAAGCTGCTTTCGTATCGGTATCGCTGCTCATAAATTGACCCCGCTATAAGCCGTTATGCCATTCAGCAGAGCATCGCGATTCGGTGGCGGCAGTCTCTGTCCGCTGGCGCACATAAAAGTCCATCGAGAGCAACGCGCTGCAATCGTGACCGGCGGCGGTCGCGGGATCGGTCGCAAGATCACGCTGCGCTTGCTGCGCGACTCAGCAGTCGTTGTCGTCGGCCGCAGTGCCGCTGATCTGGTTGCCGTTTGCGCCGCCGGCCACCGTGCGGGCGGTCAGGCACTGCCTTGCATTGGCGATGTTGCCGACCCGGCGACAGCCGCCGCCGTTATCGATCTGGTCCGATCGCGCGGGTGGGCGCTTGGACACTTGGTTTGCAACGCCGGACTGGGCAAAGCCGGCCCCACCGCGGAGTTCGATCCTGCCGTTTGGCGGGGCTGAAAAGCCAACAGAAACATAGTGCTATGTGTATTGAGAAGCGGTCAACTAAGGTTTCTAGGATCATCACCGGCGAAGTCAGTTTGGGCCGCGGCAGCGCAGTGCTTCGCGAGCTCGAACCAGACCTCTTTTGGCGGCACATTGCACTACAGGTCGGCGCCGGCTGCATCCTGATCGTTGTTGGCCTACTGTACCGGCCGAGCGATGTTTGATCACTGTTGCATAGCGCGTGCGGCGCGACGCGAAACCTAGGAAGATTTCCAGTGGACCCAAAAATAACAATGCAGTGTCCGTCTTCGTCGGCGTTCTGATGATGGCTGTCTCAGCAACCGCAATTGCGCGGATGGCTGGCTTCAGCGCCCACGGGTGGCTCATGATGAGCTTTGGAGTTGGCGTGCTTATCCTGTCGCAGATTCAGGTACGCAACCTGCGCCGCGAGCTGCAAGAACTCGAACGCCGGCTCCTGGAAAAAGCAGGCAGCGCCAATTAACCTAGAAACCTCAGTTGGACGGGGTAGAGTGTGCGGTAAAGGTGGTGCAGGGCAAGGCGCAATGAGGGTGAAAGCCGGCAAGCTTGCGGCGCGCAGGCTTGAACGACTGCAAGCTGTGCTTGCAGGCCGGGGTAAATGGTTGTCATTCCAACGAGTTGCAACGCAGCCGTGTCCCGGCTCGCAAGCTGTGCTTGCGTGCGTTCGAACCGGCGCGCCGCAAGCCGCCGGTTCTCACCCCCCAGAACCGGGCGTGCTGCGCCGGCACGGAATTTCCAGTTCACCTATTTGGTGAACTGATCAAAGTTCTGAAAAGTCAAAAGAATCATCGCGTTACGGGTGATAGGAAGCGGTCAACTGAGGTTTCTAGGTTTAATGATTTGCTGCGCCGTGCTGATCAAGCACTTTATGCGGCCAAAACCGGTGGTCGAAATCGCCGCGTGATCGCGGGCAATAGGACGCAAATGTTTTGGCGCATGGCGCTGGCCAGTTAGCCGCCATTGTTGTTCCGCGGCTCAACAAGAGTGGCTAAGTGCCTGCCAGCAAAGCACTCTTGGGCTTGTCCACACAAGCTGTGGATAACTCTGTGGATGGGCCAGTGGACAGGCTCAAAAAAGCCCGTCCTGACGCGCCCGCGACCGCACTGGACAAACTCTGCACGATTTTAATAAATCTTTATATATCAATGTCTTAAAAAAATCCGATGGGCCCGGTTTCACACGCCTGAAACACCACAGAAAAACAACACCAAGCTGTGCACAATGCAATTTCAACCGACCTGATTTGACGCTTGTCAAGACCTCAAGGCGCCATTCCCCCAACAAAAAACGGCCGGGTTTCCCCGGCCGTTTTTGGGTCCACGTCGTAGCGGCGAAAAGCCCTACTTCGCTTCTTTTTCCATCAGCTTGTCAACCAAACCGGCCGGCACTTCGGAGTAGTTGTTGAACTCCATCGTGAAGGTGCCGCGACCGCGTGTGGCGGAACGCAGATAGTTGATGTAGCCAAACATTTCCGCCAGCGGCACGAAGCCGTGAACGAAGGCCTGCATGCCCTTGGTGCCCTGATCGGTGACCTGACCACGACGACGATTCATATCGCCAATCACGTCGCCTAGGAACTCAGATTCGGTCACCACTTCGATGCGCATCATCGGTTCGAGCAGCCGGGGCTTGCTCATCCTGTGTGCTTCACGGAAACAATGGCGACCGGCGATTTCGAAGGCCAGCGCGGACGAGTCGACGTCATGGTATTTGCCGTCGATCAAGCGTGCCTTGAAATCCAACACTTCATATCCGGCAATCTGACCGGCGCGCGACTCCGTTTTGACGGCGAACTCCACGGAAGGAATGAACTCGCGGGGGATGCGGCCACCGACCACTTCATCGACGAACACCACACCGGTACCCGGCTCACCCGGCTCAAACACCATCTTCACTTCGGCGTACTGGCCGGAACCACCCGTCTGCTTCTTGTGGGTGTAGATGTGGTCAACCCGGTTGCCAAAGGCTTCGCGGAAGCTGACCTTGGGCTTGCCCATATTGGCCTCAACGCCCAGTTCCGAGCGCATCCGGTCAATGGTGATTTCCAGATGCAACTCACCCATGCCGCGCAATACCGTTTCGCCGGTTTCCGGGTCCACGTTCAGACGCAAGGAAGGATCGGCCTTCGCCATCTTGTAGAGCGCGGCCGACATCTTGTCGATATCGTCGCGGGTCTTGGCTTCCACCGACACGCTGATCACCGGATCAGGAAAGCGCATACGCTCCAACAACACCGGGTGCTGCAGGTCGGTCAGCGAATCACCCGTCTCGGTGTCCTTCATCGACACGAACGCGCAAATGTCACCCGCGCGAACTTCGTCGATGTCCTTGGTGGTATTCGCTTGCACTTCGACGATACGACCGACGCGCTCTTTTTTGCCACGCGTGACGTTCATCATCGTGTCGCCCTTCTTGATCACGCCGGAATAAATGCGCGTGAAAGTCAGCGTGCCAAACTGATCGTTGATCACTTTGAAGGCCAGCGCGCGCACCGGTGCGTCGTCGCGCACTTCCTGCTTGCCGATGATGTTGCCGTCCAGATCGACCATCGAAATACCGCCGTTTTCACCGGGGTACGGCAGGTAGTCGACCACGGCGTCGAGCAACTGTTGCACGCCTTTATTCTTAAACGAACTGCCACACAGCACCGGAATCAGTTTGCCAGACACCGCGCCAATGCGAATGCACTCTTTCAGCTTCATCTGGTCGAACTCACCGGTTTCAACGTAATGCATGAAGGCATCATCGTCCATGGCCAGCGCCGATTCGATCAACTCCTTGCGCAATTGCGGCAACTTGTCCATCCATTCGTCATCGCGGGTGACGGTGAATTTGAAGCGCGCGCGAACTTGATCAAGCGGCACGACTTCCCATTCGCTGTCTTTGTCGCTGGACTGCCACACGTACGCGGCGCCTGCGACCAAATCGACCATGCCAACAAACTCATCCTGACTGCCCAGCGGAATCTGGCAGAGCAATGCGTTAGCGCCAAGACGCTCTCTGATGCTCTTCACGCAATGCGCGAAGTTCGCACCGATGCGGTCCATCTTGTTGACGTAACACATACGCGGCACGTTGTACTGATCAGCCAGACGCCAATTGGTCTCGGTCTGCGGCTCGACGCCCGCCACCCCGTCAAACACCACGACCGCGCCGTCAAGCACGCGCAAGGAACGATTCACCTCGATGGTGAAATCGACATGTCCCGGCGTATCGATCAGATTGATGTGATAACCCTTCCACTCGGTCGAGACGGCGGCGCTCTGAATCGTGATGCCGCGCTTCTTTTCCTGCTCCAGGTAATCCGTCGTGGTGCTGCTCTTGCCGTCCTTGGTGTCGTGGACGTCGATGATCTGATGCTTACGACCCGTGTAATAAAGCACGCGCTCAGTGGTCGTGGTTTTTCCCGCGTCGATGTGCGCAATGATCCCGATGTTGCGGTACAGCGCGAGCTCTTTCTGCCTGGCCATGTTCTAGTCTCTTGATTTAAAGTTCTTTCGGCCCGAAAAAGCCGCACCCAGATGGCGCCGTCTCTTCGGAAAATACTGCGCAACCGGCAAAGGTCACGATCCCAACTTGCGCGACCCGCCTGTGATTGCTAGACAGGCGCGTTGCCAACAATGCCGATCGCAGCGGACCAAACCTGGACGGGTTTGCGTCACTGGCAGCCGACCATTATCCACGAAGCCTGAGGTTTGCAAGTTCAGCGGATACGGTGATGGGCAACACCCGCTTTTCTGCGGGTCGCGAATGCTACCGCTGGCAACGACCTGAATGACAGAGGCAAGCCGCCAAATATCAGTGTTCGTTCAACAAAGTGGCCAAGAAACGGTCTAAATCTATTGCGACGGCTGTCGCTACGACAGCGCCAGTCATCGGGTGCGAATCAAATTGATGTGGCGTGACTTGAACTGCCGTTTCGGCGGCGATGTGCTGAACCGTATCCCGAGCCTGCGAAGCCTCCGTAAACCGCAGGCACACGAGGACTGCCCGGTGCTAGTGCAACTTAGCAGCCTGTCGGGCTTTCCTCGCGAGTGCGCCGGAAGTCCTTTTTGGCGATCGTTCTCTAACCATTCTCGGATTGATTTTGAAGGCTTGCGCTCTACTTTCGAGTCTGCGCTATGCCAAAAGGCCGTCTGGCCCTTCGGGTTGCGCGTCTGGATGGCATCTGCTGAGTTGCGACGCTTAAGCAATGGAAGAGCCATTGCCTGCGCGCCGCGCCTTGCAGCCATCCGCTTAAGCCTCACAACGCATCTCGCCCAGTGGTCGCGCAAGTCCACCCTCGATTTTCCAAGTCTGATAGATTGCTATGACTATTTATTTACATTGCAGATGAAAAAGGTGGAATTGCCACGGTTTTAAGTCCACATACAGCCCTTGCTGAAATAATTCATCGGCATTGCGCTCATAGCTTTCCCCGGATAACACATCGTCCAAACGACAATGATCGCCGTGTAACTCGTACCAAGGCCCGTGGATGCCCGCTTGTGCGGCGCGATCGGCGTAATTAATCACCACCAGATAGCGTTCATCGCCTTTACTCCAGCTCCACGTCAGAATCTGCTGGAAACTTTGGTTATCTGGCCAGCCGCGCCTTTCGCATAAACGCCATTCGCCGCTGCGGAAAACCTCCCGGTGGGTTTGTTTCAGCAAACGCGAATAAAATGCGAGCAAATCCAAATTGACCGGCTCTACCGGTCGCCGACTCAAAAATACCGGCAAGCGCACTCGCATGCCCTGAAATTGACCTTCATGCAGCAAACGTGCGCCGGGCAGCGTCAGCACCGCCAGCGCGGCGGCGCGGCCTTGCAAAGACGGAAAGGCTTGCGTGGCGCGCGGCTCATCATGGTTTTCGATAAATCGGACCATGCGCTGCTGATAGGCCGTATCGGCCAGCAAATGTTGGCGCACGGTTTCGGCAGCACCATGTTCCATGCGGTCATAGAGTTTTTTGTCGTAACAGAAATCAAAGCCTTGCTGCTGCAATTGCCATTCCAAATCCCAATAGGCTTCAGCGATGAACTTAAACTCTGGTCGTTGCGATTTAATCGCCGGAATCAGGATCCGCCAATAATCTTCGCTGGGCTTAGCTCCAACCCGCGCACCCCAGGTGCGCTCGAAAACCTCATTCAGCATCAACATCGCCATATCACAGCGAATCCCATCACATTGGTCGGCGATGTCGGCTACCGTTTCTATCGCGGCTTGGCGCAAGCCCGCACTGAATGCGTTGACCTGCAAAACATCCGGCCACGCCGGAAAATACGGATCACGACCACACGCAAATATCTGGCCGTCGGCCTCAATAAAGGCAGCAGGATCGCGCTGTGCTTCATCGGCATGGCCAGTCACCATGTACTCCGGATGCTCTGTCACCCACGGATGGTCCGGCGCCACATGATTGGGCACAAAATCCAAAATGAGACGAATGCCGCTGGCCGCCAGTTGCGCACGCGCCACGGCTAAACCTTGCGGCCCACCGAGTTGTTCAGCGACGCGATAACGCCGCACGCAATACGGCGAACCGACATTGTCGGCCGCGGAAAAATCCGCCAGCGCGCGCTGAAAGTCCTTCAACAAGCCGGGATTACGCATCGAAATGGCGATTCCCGCCGGGCTGCGCTCCCACACGCCCATGAACCAGATCGCATCAAATCCTTGTTCAGCAATCGCCACCCACTCTTGTTCAGGCACGCTGCTCAGATCGAGCTGCCGTTGGTATTTGCGGCTCAAATCACCCAGCCAAACCCAGGTGTTGATTTCGTAGATCACCGGATACTTGGACCAGCTTTTCATACTCTCCCCTCCCGCGCGGCGTGAATGGCATTAATGATGGCTCACCCATACGGGTGCGAGTCAAAGTGATGTAGTGATCCAAACGTGGGTCAGGGCTCCGACAGGCTGCTCTTCTCCATGAGCCGATATCGTACGTCATTGAACCTCAGTTGATCGCTTTCGAGTGGCGTAGCTCGATGATTCTTGTGACATTTCAGCAGATTGACTGGTTCACCATTTGGGTGCGTGCGCTACGGGGCAAATTGCGCGGTTCTGGCCACGCATGGCTGCGTTGCAACGCGTTGGAATGGAACAACCATTCGCCCGGTCTGGCGCCGTAGCCGCCTGCCGTTCCAGCCGGCGCGCGGCATGCCGCGCAAGCTTGCCGGCTTTCACCCCCAGCCGCCAACGTCCCTAGCTTGCCGCGGCCGTCGCCGCTGTCGCGTCGAAGACTTCGCAACGACGAATCAGTGAGTTAGGTGATGGGTTCATGGAGAGTCCCGGTCGCCCCGGCGCGCTTATTCGCGCATCAAACTGAGTGGGACTTTCCCTCCGATCGGGAGTAAAAAATCGTAGGTCACGTTGCCCGCAGGGCAACGTGACCTACGCATCAACGCTGAAAACAAATGCATTAAAATCATTTGCTTGCGGTATGTTTGGTGAGAGTTGAAGAGTGAGCGTTAAGCGACTGCGGCAAACCAGCGACTGCGCCTTTGGCATCCCGAAAGTCACTGGAGTGCCGCGGCACGCGCTGCAGATTGTCGTCTGACTGGATTCAACGGCGGCGCAGGCCTCGCGATGACGTCGCTTGGCAGCCAGCTCAGTTTGACTCGCCCCCGTTGCGGGCGCTTAGGCCGCCAAACGCCTGTCGACGCCGACAAAGTTAGCCAGCAGATCCTTGCCCACCCGCGTCAAGATCGACTCGGGATGAAACTGCACCCCTTCAATGGCCAATTTGCGGTGTCGCAAACCCATGATCTCGTCGACGCTACCATCGTCGTGGGCAGTCCAAGCGGTCATTTCCAGATCGTCCGGCAAACTCTCTTTGCGAACGATCAGCGAATGGTAGCGGGTCGCCTCAAATGGATTGGGTAGCCCGGCAAAAACACCGACGCCCGCATGCTGAATCATTGAGGTTTTGCCATGCATAACACGCCGCGCGCGCACCACTTCGCCGCCAAAAGCCTGACCGATGCTCTGGTGGCCCAGACAAACGCCCAGAATGGGAATTTGACCGGCAAACGCGTGAATCACCTGCAGCGACACGCCCGCCTCATTTGGTGTGCACGGACCCGGCGAGATGACAATGCGCTGCGGCGCCAGCTTGGCGATGTCGGCAACGCTAAGTGCGTCATTTCGATAAACGCGTACGTCCTCACCCAACTCCGATAAGTACTGCACCAGGTTGTAAGTGAAGCTGTCATAGTTATCGATCATCAGCAGCATATCGCTTAACCTTCTGATTTAATTACCAATTATTCGGATGGTCGGCGTGCTGCAGCCAACTTAGTTGGAAAGCTAAAGCTAGCACGGCAACCGTGGCTTTTCGCCATAGTAAAGATGCAAGACAGAACTGCCTTCGCCTAACCCCAGCCCTATTTTCACCAACGTCTGAGTTCGCCACGCCGTTCAGCGGCAGAGTAACCCCCGGCGCGCCTAATTCGCCAAATTGTGACGCACGCGTTGCATTTAAGGAGTAAGGTGCGGACTCAAATGCGACCCCATATAAGTGCGCCTTGAAGTCCGTTGGTCAGTTTTGGCTAAGTTCGACCAAAAGAAGAGAATTCTTATGAAATGTGCTCCAGCGCCCCGACAGCCACCTTCGCACGCTGTAGCGGCCCCCATTGATCTTAAAAGCAAAGCGCCCACCGGAATTGTTGGTTTTGACCTCATTACACGCGGCGGTTTTCCGCGTGGCCGCACTACCCTTTTGCAAGGCGGCTCCGGGTCTGGAAAGACCATTTTTGCGCTGCAATTTCTAGTCCACGGTTTGCAAAATCTGGGTGAGCCTGGAATTTTTGTCGCATTTGAAGAAACACCGGCACGCATCATGAGCAATTTTCAGAGTTTCGGCTGGAATCTGAATGAGCTTGCTGCCGACAATCTTTACTTCATTGATGCTCAGCAATCACCCGATTTTATTCAGTCGGGCGCTTTTGATCTTGGTGGAATGCTGGCGTCTCTGGCCGCACTCACGCAGCAAATGGGCGCCAAACGCATCGTTTTCGATGCGCTGGATATTTTGCTGGAGTTGCTTCCAGACTACGCGACAAAAAGGCGTGAGCTGCATCGACTGCATTTATGGTTATTGGCGCACGGCCTTACCGCTTTGGTCACTGCAAAAGGCGCGACCGAAAGCTCAGGCTCACCATCAGCAGATTCCTTGAGCTATATGCAGTTCATGGTGGACTGCACGGTCATTCTCAACCACCGGGTGGAAAGTGGCATCTCTCAACGTAACTTGCGGGTGCAAAAGTACCGCGGATCCAGCTTTATCGAAGACGAGTCGCCGTTTGTTATTGGCGAACAAGGCTTTGATGTGGCAAGCCCGCGCAGTCCGGATACTGTCGATGCTGAAGTAAGTAATGAGCGCGTCAGTAGTGGCGTCGAACGCCTGGACACCATGCTCGGCGGTGGCTATTTCCGCGCGGCCAGCGTGCTGGTCACCGGCTTTCCGGGCACCGCAAAAACCACGCTCAGCGGGCTCTTTGCGGAGGCCGCCTGTCAACGTGGGGAGCGCACGATGTTTGTCAGTTTTGACTCAGACGGATCTGAGGTCACGCGTAATCTCACGTCCGTGGGTATCGCGCTTGCCCCGCATATCAAGAGTGGGCTGCTGCGCATGGTTTCGGCGCGCACCATGTCCGGTAGTGCCGAGACCCTTTTGGTCCGCATCAAAGCCTTCGCCAGCGCTCACCAAACCCGCTGTCTGGTCATTGATCCAATCTCGATGCTGTCCAAAGCCGGTAACGAATTAACTGCCCACAGCGTGGCTGAGCGTTTGATTGACTGGGCAAAAGCGGATGGCATCACCCTGCTGTGCACCAGTTTGGTGGACGAAATTGATAGCCACGAGCAGGGCACGCCCCTGCATATATCCACGATGGCGGACACTTGGATCCATCTGAATTACCTAGTTCAAGCGGGCGAACGCAACCGCGGTATGGCGATCATTAAATCACGCGGCACCGCGCACTCCAACCAAGTTCGCGAGCTTATTCTAAGTAGCTCAGGCGTTACCCTGGCCGATATTTATACTGCTGGCGGCGAAGTATTAATGGGTACCTTGCGCTGGGAAAAAGAAGAGGCAACGCGCGCCGAAAACGAAACCGCCGAAGTCGCTGATGAACTCAAGCGCGTCAGTTTAGATGCAGAAGAAGCGGTGCTTGAAGTCCGCGCAAAATCGCTACAGACCGAGCTCATTGCCAAACAGGTGGAGAAAAAGTTACTCGCCCGAACCACCCGCAGTCGCGAAATTAAGTTAGCGCATGGGAAAACCCAAATGCGCGAAATGCGCGGTGCCGATGTTGCAGCGGTCGATGCCGAGTGAACAGTTCATGAGCATAACTGATCGCTATTATTTTCAATTATACGTCGCCGACACCGGGCCCAATTCAGCGCAGGCGATTAAGAACCTACACGCGCTGTGCACAACCCACTTGGCAGGCCGTCATGAAATCGAGATGATCGACGTTTTTAAACAGCCGATCCGCGCATTGACCGAAGGCATTTTAATGACGCCCACTCTAATTAAACTGGCCCCCGCACCCATATGCAGGATCGTTGGCACGCTAAGTCAAGTTGATATTGTGCTAGATGCCTTGGGGCTAGAGCCCACACAGCCATGAACACGCCTGCTCAGACTTTGTTAGCTGACGAGCTTGCCGACTTGATTGAAAGCCTGCATGTCAGTGAGCGCAGACTGCAGGAGCTAACTGGAGGCCAAATCGATTCGATCATTGATCATGATGGTCGCAGTTGGATGCTCCGTCGGGCCCAGGACGAAGCGCGCATAGACGAATCCGCGAGACAGGCGGCAATTCTAGATGCACTGCCGGCTAATATTGCGTTGATTGATGCAAGCGGCATGATTCAATCAGTTAATGAAGCTTGGCGACAATTTGCGCAAGCCAATGCAGGTGACTATTCGAGCATTGGCGTTGGGGTTAATTATTTGACCACTTGCGATGAAGTTTCCGGCGTCGAAGCGCCGACCGCCACACACGTTGCCGAGGGTATTCGAGCGGTTTTATCTGGCGCAAGCTGCAGGTTTAGCCTGGAGTATCCGTGCGATTCTCCAGGTACCGAACGTTGGTTTCAGATGCTAGTTACGCCGGTTGCTGGGAATCCACCCAGCGGCGCGGTGATCATGCATTTGAATAGCACCGAACATAAACTTGTCGAGCAAGCGTTATCAGAAAGCGAATTGCGCTTTAGGCAATTAGCCGACAATATTCCAGACGTATTTTATCTACGCGACACTGGAAACAATCAAATTCTCTATGCTAGTCCCGCTTTTGAAGAAATCTGGGGCCTCAGCCGTGCAAAGTTGTACGCCGATCCGAAATTAATCATTAGTTCTATTCACATTGATGATCGAGAGCAAACGGCGGAAAAGCTTGCGCAGGGCAATAGAACCGGTGATTTTTCGATCGAATATCGCATCGTTCGCCCCGATGGCGCGCTGCGCTGGATAAGCTCAGTTGGATTTCCGGTCCACAATGAATCTGGCGCCTTAGTCCGCATTGCTGGTGTTGCCCGCGATATCACTGAACGCAAACGCGCCGAAGCTGAGCTATCGGAGTCTGAGCGACGCTTTAGCGATTTACTCGGCAATGTGCAATTGCTTTCTGTGATGCTTGAACTGGATGGCCGTATTAACTTTTGCAACGACTATCTGCTGCAATTGACGGGGTGGCGGATGGATGAAGTCCTGGGTCGCAGCTGGTTTGATCTTTTTGTGCCGCAACCACATGATGCAATTAAGGACTCATTCAAGCAGTTGCTGCTGAATGCGCCTGATACTTGGCATCACGAAAACAAAATCTGCACGCGTACGGGCGAACTGCGATTGATCCGTTGGAGCAACTCTGTGCTGCGCTCCGCGGATGGTGGGGTGAATGGTACGGCCAGTATTGGCGAAGACATCACCGAGCATCACCACGCTGAACAAGCCCTTGTAGAACTGCGCCGGCACAATGATGTGATTCTAGCAGCAGTTGGAGATGGGATTTACAGCATTGATATTGAAGGAAACATCATACTGGCAAACCCCGCCGCCGAACACTTGCTCGGCTACCCGGCGAATGGGCTTGCGGGCAAGCCCGAGCATTCAACAATCCACCACTCTCGGGCGGATCATACCGAGTATTCAATCACAGCTTGTCCAGTGCAACTCACGATGATCGATGGGATCGCGCGCCGTATCGAGGATGAAGTTCTGTGGCGCGCAGATGGTTCAAAATTCTTTGTAGAATACAGCACGGCGCCTATTCGCAATAATGCGAATGAACTTATTGGCGCGGTGGTAGCGTTTCGGGATATCAGCGAACGCAAAGAGTCGGCAGCCCGAATTCTATATTTAAATCGCGTTTATGCGATGCTCAGTGGCATCAATACCCTGATTGTACGAGTGCGGGACAAAGCCGAGTTGTTTTTCGAAGCCTGTCGCGTTTCGGTAGAAGCGGGTGGTTTTAGAATGGCGATGATTGGTATCGTTGATGCGCGCGCCAACAATATTAAAGTCGCGGCTGCGGTCGGCATAGACGATCGGCTAATGAGTGAAATTGCCTTAATACTGAGTGGTGACCGTCGCGAAAACTCCATGGCCATAACCGCTCTGCAAAATAAAATCCCAGTCATTTCCAATGACTCCTGCAATGACCCGCGTGTATTGTTGGCACCTCACTACACTGAAGCAGGCGTGCGCTCTTTGGCTGTTTTCCCATTGATAGTGGCGGATGTGGGGGTAGGTTTTTTTGCGCTCTACGCTAGCGAGATTGATTTCTTTAAAGAAGAGGAGATTAAACTACTGATGGAATTATCGGGTGATGTCGCGTTTGCGATTGAACACCTAGACCGGAGCCAGCAGCTCCATTATTTAGCTTACTACGATGTGCTTACCGGCCTGCCTAATGCTGAGCTGTTCAAGAATCGCCTAGGCAAGTATGTTTCAGCGGCCAGACAGGATGATAGTGGCGTGTGTTTGTGTGTGATTGACCTAGAGCATTTCGCGCAGATCAATGACAATTATGGCCGCAGTGTCGGTGACGAAGTTCTGCGCGCGGTCGCCGAGCGCTTTCGGCAGGTTTTGGTAGAACCGGTTGCATTGGGCCGGATCAGCGCGGATACCTACGCGGCGGCAATCCCGAGCGACCATGCCTCTATACCCACCTCGCTGCGTGACTCCATTCACCAAGCGCTGGAGTTACCGCTCAGCATCGCCGGGCGTGAGATCAAAGTAGCAGCACGTATCGGCATCGCCTTGTATCCGGCAGACGGCGATAGCGCAGAAGCGTTGTACAGAAATGGCGAGGCGGCGCTGAAGCTGGCGCGCAACTCCGGAGCCCGATCCACCTATTTTTCGCATGAGTTGAACGCCCAGATTGCGCAGCGTTACGCGTTGGAATTGCAGTTAAGAACAGCAGTCGCCGAGCAACAGTTCGTGCTGCACTACCAGCCCAGAGTCGACATGATCAGCGGTGAGCTGGTCGGCGCCGAAGCTCTGATTCGTTGGCAACATCCGCAGCGTAGTTTGGTGGGGCCGTCCGATTTTATCGCGCTCACTGAAGAAACCGGCCTGATCGTTCCGCTGGGTGCTTGGGTGCTGGAGCAAGCGTGCGCCCAACAAGCGCGCTGGCTGGCGGCGGGGATCGGCATCGTACCGCTTGCTGTCAATCTGTCTTCCGTGCAATTTGAAACCGGAGATTTGGTGCAAACGGTGGGCAAGGCCCTCGCTGCACACGGCTTGGCATCCAAATGGCTAGTGCTAGAGCTGACCGAAAGTGCCGTGATGAACGATTCAGATCGCGCCGCCGTCACACTGCAAACCTTGCGCAAGCTCGGCGTGGGCTTGGCGCTAGACGATTTTGGTACCGGTTATTCGTCACTGGCACATTTGAAGCGATTCCCCTTCGATTCGGTCAAGATTGATCGCAGTTTTGTCACCGATGTGACCCGCAACCCCAATGACGCCGCGATCGCCGGCGCCATCATCGCCATGGCGCATGGCTTAAAGCTGAAAGTGGTGGCTGAGGGCATCGAAACCCAAGGCCAGTTCAATTTCCTGCGCACCTTGGGCTGCGATGAAATGCAGGGATTTCTGTTCGGCGCTGCGGTGCCTAGCGAAGAATTTGAGGCGCAGTTGCGCAGCCGTCGACGTCTGAATATCCCTGAGCCCACATCTGCAGACGAGCGTACCTTGCTGATAGTCGATGATGAACCGGGTATCCGGGCAGCGCTGACCCGCATGTTAAGGCCGGATGGCTACCGAATCCTGCACGCCAGCGGTGGTCAGGCAGCACTGGATATGCTGGCAGTCAATCAGGTTCAAGTGATTATTTGCGACCAGCGCATGCCCGGCATGACCGGCACCGAATTCTTGAGTACGGCTGCGGAGTTGTACCCCAACATCGTGCGCATGATCCTGTCCGGTTTCACCGATTTGAACATCGTCACCGACGCCGTGAATCGCGGCGCCGCGTTTAAGTTTCTAACCAAACCTTGGGACGACAACCAACTTCGCGAGCACGTGCGCGATGCATTTCGCCGCTATCGCCAGACGGTGCCAGTTTCTTCGCACTAAAGGGTCCCAGGCCTATCAGGCTTTGACTTGATGATACAGAAAGGCCGCGCTGGTCCCGCCGCCTCGACCCATAGCGATCTGGATGTTGAGGTGGGCCATCGCTTCCAGATAACGCGCCATGCGCAGCGGGCCTGCATCGACTTGCGCAAACCCTGCAAGGCCAGCGAGCCTCATCACTTCTTGTTTGGCGGCAGCGACATCACCGGCAATGAATGCGGTGATCAATTGCCCGTCCCGGTCATGTCGCGCACGCGGCATGACATCGGCAAAGATGGTGTTGAACGCCTTGATGACAGCGGCGCCGGGCAGCAGGCGCGCTAGTTCTTCTGCGGCCGAATTCTCTTGTCCGAGCAGCATGGGCGACCAATCCGCGTTCAGTGGATTGCTGCAGTCAACGACGGGTTTGCCAACCAGGATCGGCAACAATGGGGGCAGCACGCCGGCGAGGGCGGTGTATGGAAGCGCCAGCACGATGACATCGGCTGCGCTGGCGCCAGCAACAAAAGTATGTGCGTCGGCACCTCCGTGGCGCGTGCAGATCAGGACCTCCTGCCCTGCTTCGGTGAACAAAGCGGCCAGCCGCGCGCCAACGCTGCCTGCACCAAAAACTGCGATCTTCATTCTCAACTCCATATAAACCTATCCATAGATAGGTGCCCTAATAAAAAAACATGGGCAACTTCAATGCCCACGGTGTTCGTCTAAACAGACGGTGATCCAAACAATTGTTGAATATGTCGGGCCGCGCGCCGTGTGCGATCAGGATCGTCAAACACCCGCGCCGACAGCAAAACGCCTTCGAGTAAGGAAAATGCCAGTTGACTCAAATCCGCGTTGGCCGCTGGCGAGCGCTCCGGCTTGCTAAGTGCAGCCTGTGCGGCGAGCCATGCCTCCACCAACTGGAAGAAAGCCCTGACCTCGGACTGCAAACTTGGGCCCAGGGTCGCAAAATCGCTAGCCAACATGCCAGCTAGGCATAGGCGTCCACCCGCTTTCGCCGTCCCCTCAAACAATCCGCAAAATCGCGTCAGGCGTTCAATGACCGTTGGCAAGGTAGCCGTGGCTTCAAAAAACTCCGTCAGCTCATGCTGGTACGATCGAATAAGCGCTACGCCCAAGTCCTCTTTGGTCGGGAAATAGTAATGAACACTGGACGACTTGATGCCGACGCGCTCGGCCAAGTCGCGATGACTGAATGCGTTGATGCCGCGCGTCTGCAAGAGCTCGCGTGCGGCGTTCAAAACACGGGTTCGGTTGTCGACGGACGCTTTGTGCATCACCGGATAATAAACAATCTATCAGTAGATAGTCTACGGCCATATGTACCGCGAACGGCTGCAATTACGCAGCCGTCATCAGTTAGTCGCGTCAGCGTCATCGGTTTGTTGCGCAAGGCTCGCAAAGTGCGCGCCATCCATGCACAGGACACGCCGATGCAGAGCATTCAGCAGCACATCGTCGATCGCTGGCCACATTGGTTTGCTGGCACGCTGGGCCAGATCACGCGTCCCTTGTTGAAAAAGGTGCATCAGTACACTCGGCTGGATCGCGCCGAACAACTGGTGGCGGCGCTGCCGCAGGTGTCTGGGCTGGAATTTGTAGAAGCCGTATTGCGTCATTTGGACGCCCGCTATCGGGTTGACGATCTAGAACGCCAGCGCATCCCCGCCAGTGGTGCCTGTTTGATCGTCGCTAATCACCCACTCGGGGCTATCGACGCCTTGTTGATGCTGAAGTTGGTCGGTGACCTGCGTCGCGACGTGCGCATCGTTGCCAATGACTGGTTGCACCTAGTGGAACCACTCTCCGAGCTGTTATTGCCGGTGCGGGTGTTTGGCGGATCAAACTCAGCTGAGCAGCTCAATCGCATTGATGCCGCGTTGTCCGAAGGGGCCGCGGTGATTGTGTTCCCGGCTGGCGAAGTGTCCCGCTGGGGTTTGCGCGGATTACGCGATCGGCAGTGGCGCAGCGGCTTTCTGCGTTATGCCGCACGCCACAAGGCACCGGTCATTCCGGTGCATTTGAGCGCGCGCAACAGTCTGGGGTTCTACGCTGGCGCGGCGCTGGCTGGGCCGTTGGGTAGCGCTTTGTTGCCCAAGCAGATTTTTACCGGGCGGCAGCGCCGCATCGAAGTGCGCATCGCTCTGCCGTACCTGCCCGACGCAACGCTGACCGATGGCGCGAGCTTACACAGGCTGAGTGCGCGCGTGCAGCGCTCAGTGGTCGCGCTGCGCACAGGGCGCGATCTGCTGCCGGCGCGAGCTGAGGCCGTCGCTCATAGCGCGCACGCCGATGCTCTGCATGCGGCCATCGCCAGATTGGAGGTGCTTGGAGAAACACCCGACGGCAAGTGCATCCTGCTATTGCGTCCGGGCGAATCCAGTTTAGTGCTGCGCGAACTGGCGCGTTTGCGTGAGCTGACCTTCCGTGCCGTTGGCGAGGGCACCGGTCAGCCGCTGGATTGGGATCGTTTTGATGCTTGGTACGACCAGTTGCTGCTGTGGGACGCACCCGCGCGTCGGATTGTCGGCGGCTATCGTTTGGGCCGTAGTCGACAAATTCTGCAAGCACGCGATTGGGCAGGTCTGTACAGCGCCAGCCTATTCGATTACCAACCGCACTTCGCGCCGATGTTAGATGCGGGGCTCGAATTAGGCCGTAGCTTTGTGGTTCCCGATTACTGGGGCACGCGCAGCCTGGATTACCTGTGGTTTGGCATTGGTGCGTATTTACGCCGTCACCCAGAATTGCGTTTCTTGTTTGGTACAGTTTCTATCAGCGCCGAGCTGCCGAAAATAGCGCGTGATGCCTTGGTAGGTTATTACCAGCATTATTATGGAGCGCAGGCCGCACTGGCACACGCTAGGCACCCTTATCCACAGCCAGCGGCAAAATTTCCCGCCGATTTAGACGCCGAGCAAGCGTTCGCGGTGCTGAAACGCAATTTGGCCCAAGTCGGCGCGCGCGTACCCACCTTGTACAAGCAATACACGGAACTCTGCGAGCCGGGTGGCGCGCAGTTTTTAGCCTTCGGCGTCGACGCGCAGTTCAATAATTCAGTCGATGGCTTGATCTTGGTCGAGTTGGATAAAATTACCGCGCGCAAACGGGCGCGCTACCTGGAGGCGCGAGTAAAGCCGCAGGTGGTGATCGCACAGGCCGCAGCGGCATGAAAAAAAAACTGTGCATTGAAGCTCGCACCGTATTTCTTTCCGATCTGCATTTAGGATCTCCTAATTGCCACGCCGAGCCCTTGGTCGACTTTTTGTCGAATTTGCGCGCCCAGCGCATTTATCTGGTCGGTGACGTCATCGATCTCTGGTGGATTAGCCAACGTCGCGCACGTTTTGACCGTCATCAATCCGCGGTTCTAGAAACTCTGCATGATTTAGCGCGACGTGGCACCGAATTGGTCTATATCCCTGGCAACCACGACCGCCCTCTGCGCGAGTTATGCGGGCTGGTGCTGCCGCGCATGACCGTGCGACGCGACGCGATTCACCGGGCCGCCGACGGACGGCGCTATCTGGTCACCCACGGCGATGATTTTGACGCCGATGTACAAGCCGGCGGCTGGCAAGAATGGTTAGGCGACCAGCTCTATGATTATTTACTCGCCGGTAATCGCATTAATCAACGCCTGCGCCAACGCCTGGGCTTACGCTATTGGTCACTGGCCGAATTCATTAAACGCCAAAGCACCCTGGCAGAAAAATACATTGAACGTTACGTCGATGCCGCAGTAGCCGCCGCAGCGAGTCGCGGCTTAGATGGAATAATCTGCGGCCACATCCACCGCGCCGCGCTAGAAACACGCGGCGGCATTATTTACGCCAACGACGGCGACTGGGTAGAAAGCCTAACCGCCATCAGCGAAGACGCCGGCGGCCAATTATCATTGCTGCGCTGGACCGGCCAAGTCGAAGTATTGGCGGAATTACCGGCCACGCGCTGGCTGGCGGCCGCGTAAGCAAACAGCCGAACATTTACGCCTCCAACTATTGAGATTGCCGGCGTATTCACTCTCCAGCGCTTTTTGCGCTAGCAGCTTGTCGCGCTGGATATGCCGGCGTCATCGGGCGCCGCTGCTCTGGTGTTCGGACTTGTCCGAACGCTTCTGCGGTTGCTATTCGCCGTGCTTGTACAAAAGTGGAGCGCAAAGCCTAACGAGCCCTTAGTTTGATGCGCGAATAAGCGCGCCGACAGGAGCGACCGGGTCTCAACAAGAAGAGCGCCGGCAACGCTGGTCGACGATCCATCGCCGGCGGCGTCACCGACTTCGACGAAACCCCGATGGCCTCCGAGACAGCAAGCCCGTAGGCAAGCGAGCTGGTCCAGATGCTGGTTCCGCCACCGCGGTCCAGATTCACGTAAGCCGCGGCCGAGCGGCCGTCGCCGAGATCGCGCGCGAGGACTCCACCAGCCGAATAGACCCTATCGCCATCGGTGAATGCGGCGGATCCGGTGTCGAACGAGACCGCGCCAAGCACGGCGAGTGACCACTCTGGAGCCGCCAGGCGCGGTGCCCACTGCAGCGCGACCCGCGTGTCGCTGGCTCCGGCTTCGTGGGTTGTTACGCCGCCGGAGCGCACCGAACTGCGGATCCACAGGGAGCCGACCAGTTGCAGTTCGAGGTTGGAGCCGGCGCCGTAGCGCAACTAGCTGACCATTCGGTGTCATGCGCGCCGTGGGCGGTGTCGCGTGCGAAGTCCGCAAGCCCTTGCTCCCAGGCGAAGGACCCAGCCGGCAGCAGCGACGAGGCGAAGGCGATGCCCGCACGGTCGAACGCGGGCGCCTCGGCATGGGCCGACATCGAGAGTGCCGAGCGCATCAGTGAGAAGGCGGCATGGAGGAGCCCGGCGGCTGGCGAGGGAAGTCATCGGTCGAGTCTGGACCTGATACGGCGGTTGTGCACCAAACGCAGTTGGCGCCGCGACGCCGCGGCCGTCGACAAGCCGCTATGCGGTTACGGACCTCGCCGCCTTGACCGGCAGAATTTCTAATAAATGGTAGCCGCGCACAGGAAATCTCTGACACCTGCCTGACGCGACACCAAAAACATCAACGCCCCGACCGGCGGGGCGCTGAAAAAGTCCTACAGATCAATCTGAAAATGGTGGAGCGAATGGGGATCGAACCCACGACCTTCGCATTGCGAACGCGACGCTCTCCCAGCTGAGCTACCGCCCCACACCAGATAAGAGCCTAGCAGCAACGGTAAGTTGATGCCAGCCCGCGTATTTCACAAATTGCACGCGCCCTCGCTAGTCTCTGGTCCGCGCGATCATCGCGCGAATTCAAGAAGCATCCGGGCTAGCAGCCTGTCGGACTTTCCTCGCGAGTGCGCCGGAAGTCCTTTTGGCGATCATTTCTACGCAATCTCGAATTGATTTTGAAGGCTATGGCTCTACTTTCGAGTCTGCGCGATGCCAAAAGGCCGTCCGGCGGGCTGCGCGTCGCAACGGCGTCTGCGTTGCGACCCCAACGGAAGAGCCATTGGCTGCGCGCCGCGCCTTGCATCCGCTTAAGCCACACAACACATCTCACGCGCAAAGTCCGACAGGCTAGAACAAATTATGCGCCGTTCTAACCATTCATTCGAAGCACGCGAAAGATAAGAAAGTCCGCCAACTGGGATTGACAGGGCACGTTATTACCGTATGCTTGTCGGTTCTTGCGGGAATAGCTCAGTTGGTAGAGCACGACCTTGCCAAGGTCGGGGTCGCGAGTTCGAGTCTCGTTTCCCGCTCCAGTTTTACCAAAGCCTCGGGCATCCGAGGCTTTGTTGTTTGAAGGGGATGAAAATCTCTGAAGGTCTGGCCAGGTGGCAGAGTGGTCATGCAGCGGCCTGCAAAGCCGCGGACGCCGGTTCGATTCCGACCCTGGCCTCCAGCCCTTCACAGCACTTACAACAGTCCCTCACTCGTGTAGCCTTAAGCACAAATCCCTAGCCCGGATGGCGAAATCGGTAGACGCAAGGGACTTAAAATCCCTCGGACGCAAGTCTGTGCGGGTTCGAGTCCCGCTCTGGGCACCATTTGCACATCCGGACGGGTCTAAAGCCTATCCGAAGAAACAAACAAAACCCCGCTACGGCGGGGTTTTTTCGTTTTGGGGCATAGAGAACAGCGCTGCAGGCCTGCGATTGCCCCCAGTCATCGTTGCGGGCAGAAAGGGGGGTATTTGCCAATCCCCATCCGCACGATCGCTACGACAACAATTCGACCGGCCGTGCTGCGCGTCCGACAACAAACCGGTGCAAGCCGGCGAAATGCCGTTCTACCGACATTAAGTCCCAAACGGGACCAACTCAGCGCCCGCTGCGCTGGTCAGGACCAAGCGCCGTGGACAGTATTCGGTCATACAGCTAACGGCTGGTCAGGGCTTGTCTAAAATCATCGTCGATGCGGTTCGTTCCTCAGC
>Ga0209181_10003243_pt1 | contig 25409 bp, 23 predicted proteins | sample MAT05_FD_187208 | JGI IMG/M metagenome (GOLD analysis project Ga0209181, IMG submission 187208) | Freshwater microbial communities from Lake Fryxell liftoff mats and glacier meltwater in Antarctica - MAT-05 (SPAdes) (version 2) | ecosystem: Environmental > Aquatic > Freshwater > Ice > Liftoff...
AGAAAAAATTCTAAAAATTCACTTCTGACAAAATTAAATTTTTCCGGCTGGATTTTAATTAATGTTTTTCCCGGACTTTTTGATGGGATACCATTTTTGAAAGAAATTTTTACTAAAAATAATCTCTGTGGGAGGTTCTAAATTGTACTTATTTGGGAATCAACCAATTAAGTTTGAAAGATAAAGATACTTTTACAAAAAGTGCAAGAGTTTTTTTTCGGTTTGGACAGCCTACTCTCCGAGGTCAAATTCAATAGAGACGTATGCGTGAACCCGGCTGTATAGTTACGCGTAACTTTGTTTGCATGAAAATCAAACAGCCGGATTCTGCCAGGCTCTTTTAAACTTTGGCGTTAGTCGCCGTCGTGCGATGACCAATCTGGTGATGGGTCTAATTCTACTTTGTCAGATTAGAAAAAATCCTGAAAGGATTGAACTTGAATAGCCGCTGGTGAAACCAGTGGTGTGAAATGGAGACAGTATCACAACCCTGAAAAGGTTGAACAGAACGACATTCGGTGCGTCATTCAACCACTTCGCGGTTGGGAGACCCGCTTAGCCTTCTGCCCCGGATTGAATCCGGGGTTATTCACATTCAGCCCCTTTGGGGTTTTTATAATCTGACAAAGTAGAACTGCGAACTGCGAACTAACAACTGCGAGCTAAGAACCAACAACTTTTCTACCCAGGCAGCCCATTTCAGACTTTTGTCGTCAATCGCTACGTTTGCAGTTACAAACAATTTAAACGATGACGAACATCCGCTCCTTCTTTGCTTTAGCAGCCACCCTGCTACTGTTTTTTCAAGAATCCTGCAAACAAAACCCCATTGAGACGGTCGAAGTCCGCGATGCGGAAGGCCGCCTCGAGCGCTACGAACGGCGTAAGTCGGACTATGCCAAAGAGGGGCTGTACCAGCATTTTCGCACCGACAATTCGCTGATGGAAGAAGCCCATTATCAACATGATACGTTGGAGGGTGAGCGCAAGTATTTTTATCCCGGCGGAAAAATCGAAAGCATCGAAAGTTATCGCAAGGGTGTGATTGAGGGGAAATTTCAAAAATTTTATGAAAGTGGTGCTGTTCAAGTAGAGCAAACCTACGTCAACGGGGCGTTGGAGGGACTCAGCACCGCCTACTATCCAGGCGGCACGGTACGCGAGAAAGTCATGCTTCGCAACAACGAAGAAGACGGCCATTTTACAGAGTATTACGAAAATGGCGCCCTCAAAACGGAAGGTACATACGCTCCTGACGAAGATGGCCCGCTCGAAACCGGCGAACTCAAAGAATACGACGAGGCCGGCCAACTCGTCCGGACAGCTGATTGCGTTCAGGGTGTTTGTACCACAAAGTGGAAAAAAGAAGAAAAAAAATAAGTATTCCCGACTATGAAAAATTTATACCCTGTACGGCTCATTGCCCTGCTTCTTGCCACGTCAAACCTGTTGCCCACTGTACATGGGCAAATCACGGGTGGTCGGCAAGTCTTTCAATTCATGACGCTCTCGCCGTCTTCGCGTGTGACGGCATTGGGTGGCGCTCAAATCGCCGTTCGCGATGATGATGTGGCATTTGCCGCGCTCAATCCCGCCGCGCTCAACCCTACGATGAGCGGCCGCCTCACGTTCCAGCACAATTTTTTCCTGACGGACATCCAGCACGGCTATGCGGCTTATGCACACGATTTGCCGAAATGGGGTTTTACGGTCCACGGCGGCTTGCAATATGTGAACTATGGAGATATTCAGCAAGCCGACGAATTTGGTAATCTGACGGGAGGCAAAATAAACGCTTCTGAAACGGCACTGACGCTCGGTGGCGCCCGCCCGCTGACGGATCGGATTTCGCTGGGATTGAATGTGCGCATGGGTTTTTCGGCACTGGATGAGTACCGCGCTTCAGCGCTGGTCGCTGACGCTGGGCTGCTCTACGCCGATACCGCCAGCCGGTTCACCATGGGGCTGGTGCTGCGGAATGCAGGCACTCAACTCGCTACCTACAATGGTCAGCGGGAGGACTTGCCTTTCGATATTCAACTGGGATTCAGCAAGCGGCTCCGGCATTTGCCGCTCCGCCTGAGTGTCATCGCGCACCACCTGCATGACTGGGACATCCGATACGACGATCCGAATGCACAGGACGACGACGTGTTGTTGTTCGGCGGCGATCAGCCGAATGAAAAAAAAGGCAATGCGGTGGTAGACAACTTTTTCCGCCACCTGATTTTCAACGCGGAATTTTTGTTTGGTAAAACGGAGGCGTTCCGGGTGCGGCTGGGCTACAATCACTTGCGCAAGCGCGAACTTTCAGTGAGCAATTACCGCAGCCTGGCAGGTTTTTCCGGTGGCGTAGGGTTCAAAATCAGCCGCTTCCGGCTTGATATCGGCTACGGGGCCTATCACCTGGCCGGCGGCGTATTGCATGTCGGCATCGGCACCAATCTGAAAGATTTCTTCTAACCCGATAGGTAAAATCTATGCACGTCCTCCGTCAAACGTCCAACGTCCAACGTCCAACGTCCTCCGTCCAACGTCCAATTCCTGGAAGATCTCATTCTCACCCGTTCCTTGTGGGATACCGTGGATGGGCTCAACAAACTCGTCGGGCTCCACTTTAAGCAGCATCCTTCACTCATCCGCCCGGTCACGGAGCGGTGGGTTGAGTCGGGCAACATCTGGCTGCAACGCGTGTCCATGATTTTCCAATTGACTTACAAAGACAAAACCGACGCCGATTTGATGTTTGACTACATCCGACGGTTGTCAAAATCGAAGGAGTTTTTCATTCAAAAAGGCGTCGGCTGGGCTTTGCGGCAATACTCCAAAATAAACCCGGAAGCAGTCGCACAATTTATCGCTGCGACGCCACTCGCGCCGCTGACCAAACGGGAGGGGATGAAAGCCCTTACTCGGCATTAAAAGTCATTGGTTATTCAACATCATGGAAAGGTTATCATTGGATTGTTATTAAGGCACATTATAAACAATGACGAATGACCTTCAATGACCTGAATGACCAATGACGATTATGACTTTTAATCCCGAACTTTGCCCCCATATTTTCAAATACAAAACTACGCGATGGATTTCCATAAACTGACCGTGCGTTCGGTTACGCCCGAAACATCGGATACTGTGACGATTGAATTTGAGGTGCCGGAGGAATTGCAGGATCAATTTGCCTATACACAGGGGCAATATGTCACAATCCGGCGGCGCACCGCAAGCCACGAATTGCGCCGATCCTATTCCATGTCGTCCAGTCCGCTCGAAAAACGGCTGGCGGTGACGGTGAAAAAAGTGGTCGGCGGCCAGATGTCTACCTACCTGCACGACGAGATCAAGGCAGGCGATTCCCTGTACGTCGCTCCGCCTGACGGTCGTTTTTTTACCCCGCTCAACCCTGAAAAACGCCGCACTTACTACGTCTTTGCGGCAGGCAGCGGGATCACGCCGCTTATGTCTATTGCCAAGACCATTCTGGAATCCGAGCCAATGAGTGCCATTTTTATGCTCTATGGCAGTCGCGATGAGGAGAGTATCATCTTTCGGGACGCGCTCGACCGGTTGTCAGAGCGCTACAACGGTCAACTCCATGTAGAACACATTCTGAGTCGCCCCAAGAAAGAAGCAGGCGGCGGAGGTTTGTTCGGGCTGTTCAAAAAATCGTCCATCAACTGGCAAGGAAAGACCGGGCGGATTGATCAACCCGCCGTTGCCCGATACATAGACGAAAACATGCCGCATGGACCGGAGTCAGACTGCATCTATTTCATGTGCGGTCCTGGCGATATGGCCGATATTGTGAAGGCCGTCCTGGTAGGTCGAGGCGTATTGCCGAAGCAGATTCACACCGAGCATTTTATCAATGCCACCCACACGCCCGGCGATATTGCACCTTCCGATCCATCCGGCAGCAAGCGGGTCATCGTCCATTTAAAAGGCCAGCGCTTCGAACTTCCGGTGCCAGCCGGAGCCACCATTCTGGATGTGCTGATAAAAGCCAAATACGACGCACCTTATTCCTGCACGGCCGGCGCCTGCTCCACCTGCATGGCAAAAATCTTGAACGGGAAGGTCGTCATGGATGCCTGCTACGCGCTGGACGACGATGAAGTAAAGGCAGGTTATATCCTTACCTGCCAGTCGAAGTTGGAAACCGATGTCGTGGAGATTACATACGATTGATTTTTGAAATCAGTTGCGGCTCATCTTGGCACGGATTTAGTACTTTTGGGGTAGAAAAATGTGGCATTTCACTTCATTCGACCGTAATTTTGCGTCGGATTTTGATTGAAATATCCACTTTATTCCTCCAGCATTCCTATACATCAATTTTGGGTATGGAGCGGTTGAAAATTTTCAGCCGCCCCCTGCCCAAAATTTGTTCTCCGTCGCAAAAACATGGATTTTACTTACCTCATTCGCATACTCGCTCGCCGTAAATGGCTCATCCTGACCGCTATGCTTGCAGCAGCGGTCATGACCTTCGTTTTTATCGGCATGAAGCCGGAGCATTACAAGGCTTCGACCATCGTTTCTACCGGTATTGTCAACTATAAAGGGATTGGGAGCGATGGAAAAGATGCTTTTGTACAGCAATTCCAGGTGGAAAATGCTTTTTCCAACCTGATCGAATTTGTCAAGTCGCGTTCGACGGTTAAGTTTTTGACGCTCGAAATGTTGCGCCACGACCTTGCTGCGCGAGGCAATGGCGTGGACAATCCTTTCCGCGAACCAAATCGCAGCCTCTCCAGCTACACAGATGAAGAGGCCAATGCAGTGCTGGCAGCCTTGAACAAGATCAGTCTCGACAGCCTTACCGAGCCAGCGCTCAATCCCGACCTGGACTTCCAAATTGACAAAATTGCCCGCTCTTACGGTTACGACAATGATGCTCTGTTGCGCAGCCTCACGGTGAAACGCAAAGCCGAAACTGATTATCTGACGATTGACCTTGTTTCGGAGCGCCCTGCCTTATCGCAGTACATGGCAAACGCATTTTCCAAACGTTTGCTGTCTTACTACCACAACCTCGCAGTCCGGGAAAAGAAGAAAAATGTGGAATCTTATACCCGACTGGCGGCTGAAAAAAAGGTAGTGGTGGATTCTATCAAAAATGCGCTGTTTACCTATTTGTACAAACGCGGCTTACCTAATTTGGGCAAACAAAGTGAAGAAGTAGTCGCACAAATCGGTCAGTTGGAAATTTCCAAACAGGAAGCCGAGTCGCGCTTGAAATCGTCTTCCGAGTCAGTGGGCAGGTTGCAAAAATACATTGATGACAAATCCTCCACTGATGCCGGCGAAACACGCAACCGCGTGGCAGACAAGTCGTTGACTCAGGAGAAAAGCGAGCGCGTACGCCAACTTACGCAGAAAAGCCTGGAAGCAAGCGGCAAAGATGAGGACGTGGAAGCACAACTCGTCGAAGCCCGCCGCGACTACGAAAAAGCCGTTCGCGGCTCCGCCCGCAACCTTGGGAAGCCAAAAGGCAATGACGACGCCACCAAAAAAACTAAGGAAAACCTCTATCAGCAAAAAGTGGATGCCGATATGGAGCGCATCTCTGCCGAAAAGACCGTGGGCGACCTCGGGCAGCGCATCTCAACGCTCAACAGCAGGCTCAGTGCGTATGTCGCCAACGACGAGGTGGCAACCACCATCACAGCCGACCAGCAGCGGGCCGAAGCGGAGTTTGTGTCTGTGAACGACCAACTTATCAAAGCCAAACTGGAGTATGAAAACACCGAAAATCCGCTTCACATCGTAGACAATGCCCGCCTGCCGGAATGGCCCGAGCCCAACCGCCAAATGCTGCTCAGTGCATTTGCAGCGATCGTAGTCGGTACGCTGATCATCATTGCGTTGTTTTTGCTGGCTTATTTTGACAATACGTTGCAATCGCCGGATATCTTCAAGAAGCAGGTCAATAATCTGCCCTTCCTCGGTGCGGTGAGCACGGTTCCGGTGAAAAATCTGGACATGAACCGCGTCTTTTCCCCAAACGGCGAGATGCCGCAGTACAATGCCTTTCGGGAAAATCTGCGAAAAATACGCTCGAACGTCATCCTGTCCGGCGATCATATCTTTCTGATCGTCAGTACCAAAGCGAAAGAAGGTAAGACATTCACCATGCACGGACTGGCCTACTCACTGTCCGCCAACAACAAGCGGGTGCTGATGATTGATACCAATTTCAAGATGCCGCTGCCGCTCAGTTACACCGACGTACCCACGCCCACCAGCGCCCTGCTGAACAAGATCATTAAAGAAAACGGCCTGTCCGACATCTTCCGCGAAAAACGGAATGCCACCGACAAACACGCCGAGAATCATTACGTCGATATCCTCGGCAACACCGGCCTCCACCGCTCTCCAACCGAGTTGATGCGACCGGAGCAACTGAAAAAATTCCTCGCCGACCTGCGCGAGCATTACGACTACCTCCTCCTCGAATCCGCCCCGCTCAACGAATACTCCGACGCACAAGAGCTGGTGCCGTTTGTGGACAAGGTGATCGCAGTATTCAACGCTGGTTCGGTCATCAAACCAGCCGACAAAGAATCGCTCAATTACCTGCAAAGTATTGGGGATAAGTTCGCGGGGTCGGTCCTGACGGGGGTGGCGAAGGGGGAGTGAGTGTTGTCTTTGAACGCACAGGATTTGAAAAGATTAAAACTGGTTTTTGAGACGCGATCCCTATTTTTGTTGCAAAATCATAGCCCAGCGTTTTATGGAATACCCATCCCTGCTCAGCCGTATCACTATTGACCCTGTTATTTGTCATGGCAAGCCTGTCATTCGCGGGCTTCGCTATCCTGTAGAGAGCATCCTGGAATATTTGGCTGCTGGCGATACGATAGATGATCTCCTCGCGGAGTTTTCTGATCTGGTTTCTGAGGATATTTTAGCATGTTTGGCATATGCTGCGCAGGCGATCAAGACTAAAAGCGTGTATGTCTATCCGATTGCTGCATGATTTTTATCGTTGACGCGCACCTGCCTAAATCGCTTTGCCAGTATTTCAAATCACTTCGTCATCAAGCGTTTCATACCACTCAATTGCCGCTCGGCAATGCTACCAGCGATGATTCGATAGTAGAAGAAGCCGTAAACGCAACGCGGTAGTGATTTCCAAAGACAGTGATTTCCTCCATTCTTTTCTACTATACCGCAAACCTCCCAAATTGGTGATCGTCAAAGTTGGCAACTTGAAACTCCGAGAGTTGAGGCACCTTTTTGATAGCGAAGCCGAAAACCTTGCCCTGGTACTTGCCGACCATGACTTGGTTGAGCTGTACTCAGACAAGGTGGTGGCGGTGGATTAAATTGGAAGGAGACCCCATTATGCTCTTGAAAGAGCAAGCCCTTCCTTCTCACCCCCTTAGCAACCACCTCGCCAGTACCGGCACCAGCAGCAAATCGCAGAACAGTGCTCCCGCCAGCGTAACGCTCACCAGCAACCCCACTGCCACCGACGGCGGGTGAATGGAAAACAGCATAACCAAAAAACTGAAAAACAGGATGATACTGCTCAGGCACATGGCTTTGCCCGTCTCGGCGAGGGTGGTGCGAAGCGAGTCCTCCATATCGAGGCCCTTCTTTCGGCACATTTTATAACTGCTGAGGAAGTGCACCGTATCGTCGGTGGCGATGCCGAACACGATGCTGAACACGGTGGCGATGCCCGCTTCAAGCGGGATGCCGAAGAAGCCGATGAGCGCACCCGCGAACAACAACGGGAACACGTTGGGTACCGTGAACACCAGTACCATCCGCAAATCCCTGAACAACAGCCCCATGATGAGTGCCACCGCCAACACCGACGGGATCAACCCTTGCAGCATGTTGTCGCGGATGTAGACGGAATTTTTGTCGAGGATGAGCCCTGTCCCGGTACTTCGGAATTTCACGATGGACGAATCCGTATGCGCTTTCCACCAGTTTTCTATTTCGGCCTGGATCATCACTACGGTATCCCGGCCCACGTCCTGCATGCGCCCGGCGATGCGGGCTTTGTCGCGGTTTTTGCTGAGCAGCACTTCTGTGGCGGAGGGTGGCAGTTTGTCGGCCAGCCGCCGGTACTGCTCGAACTCGGCGAGGCTGTCGGGCAGCCGGTATTCCTCCGGGCGGTTGCCAAAGTGCATGGCGTGCAGGCTGCGGTAGAGGTCGGTGATGGACACCAGCGTTTTCATCGGCTCGTAGCTGCGGACGTGCTGTTCAAGTTTGTCCATTTCGCGCAGCACCTCGAAATCGTCGGCTTTTCGGCCGTTTTGTGGAAAAACCGCAAACTCAACGGGCCGGAACCCGGAGAATTTTTTTTCAAAATACAAAAAGTCCGCCGTGATCGCCTGACCGCGCGGCAGGTTGTTTTTGATGCGGTAGTTCGTGTTGATCTGCGCCACACCAATCAGGCACACCGCCAGCAGTGCGAACGACATCCACACGATGGTGCGGTGGTTGTTTTTGGTGAACCAGTAAATCCGCTCCATCGCCCGCCCCCAGAAGGCGTATTCCGGGGTGAATTGGATGAGTTGGTCAGTGCGAAAACGCGGCAGCATCGCCCAGAGCCAACCGTAAATCACAAAAAAAGCCGCCACCACGCCGATGGCCGCGTTGATCCCGAAACCCTGGATCGGTGCGGTCCGGTTGGTCAGCAGCGACGCGAATCCGATGGCCGTGGTGATGCAGGTGATGAACGTGGCGAAGCCGACCTCGCGCAGCGTCGTTCGGATGGCCGTGTCGCGGTCGTGGCCCTTGCCGAGTTCGTCCAGATATTTGCTGGTGATGTGGATGGTGTCGGCCACGCCTACGATGCACATCAGGATGGGGTAGAGCGCGGACAACGCGTTGAGTTCCATGCCGAACGCACTGAGCAAACCGAGAAAAAAGAGCAGCGAAAGCCCGATGCCCGCCATCGAGATGAACACCGTCCACCACCTTCGGAAAATGAAGAACAACACCGCAGCGGCCAGCAGGGCGGCAATGAGGGTCGAAACCGCGATTTCGCGCATCTCCATCCACACCATTTCTTTCTGAAAATAGGCGCGACCCAGCACGTGTACCTCGTCGAATGAATAGGCTTTCAGCAAGTTGTTCAACGAATCCATCAGCTCGGTGGCCTGGTCGAGTGAACTTTGGTTCACGGTTTTCAGCACCACGGAGAGCGCAGTGCCGTCGGCGGAGATCAGGTTGTTGACAAAGCGGCGGTCTTGCAGCACCCGCGCCCGGTCGGTGGCGTAGTAAGTCGTGTCGTCTATGTGCAGCGCAGGCACGGTCGTCACACCGAAGGGTGTTCGGATCGGATACTGCATCTTGGTGAGCGACATGGAGGACGTGACATGCGGCAGCTCGCCCGCCTTGACCGAAAACTCGTGGAATCGCTCCAGGAAATCTTTGTCAAATACGCCTTCGCGCCGCTCCACCGCGATGAGCAGGAAGTTGTCGTCGCTCTCAAAATCTTTGATGTATGATTTGAAAAATTCAAAATCGGGGTCGCCCTGCGGGAAAAACTGCTCGAAATCGAAGGTAAATTGGAGGCGGGTCAGCAGAAAGAGGCTGGCGAGCGTGAGGAGGCCGTAAAGGCCAAGGAGGTAATTGCGTTGCTTCATCGCGGCTGCGTTTAGATGGTTTAACCAACTATAAAAGGAAGCAATCAGAACAGGCGCCCACCGATTAACAAATGACCAAACGAAGTAACCGTCGAAACGTTGACTGCGAGGCAGTAAATAATTCAGTTTGGATGGGTTTTAAATTGAAGCGTCGTCGGAACTTGTCGCCAGATTCGCAATTGGCTCTTCCCTTTCAACATTCAACATTCCAAAATGCTCTACTCGCTTTTCCAATCCGCCCATTCAGAAGCCGAGTTCAACGAACTGCTCGGTCTCACCTTCACCGAGCATGAACGCGACCTCATGATCGAGCGCTGGCGTATTTTTGATGCACTCGACCGGGGGCTTTCGCAACGGGAAGTGTCGAAACAGGTGCCATGCAGCATCGTCACTGCTACGCGCGGCGCAAAAGTATACCGGGAAAATCGCGCTGCCATCCAGAAGTTGCTGGAGATCTGGCGGCCAGCCTGAGACAAAAAGGTAATCGAAACTTCATGATGGCTTAACACCCTCCCAGTACAGGCGAAAGTAATTTTGTGGGACCGTTTTGAAACGAAACACCATGAATATACGCCCGCGCCTGCTTCATCACTTCGTCCGTCCCCTGTTCGGTCACATAGCTTATGCTCTTCGGTATGCGCCTCCATCTACTCCAGGTGCTACCCCGGACGGACCTTCCCTTTTGGCGCGGGCTCTTGACACATCCTACTCAACATACACTTCCAGACGGGCTTTGTGGCTCCGTCGGACTTATCAGGTGCTTGCATGGCTGACTGGCTTCGGCTGCGCTGTGGGATACCTGATCTGGTTTTTTAAAAACGTTTTTGAAAACACTGTTCGATAATTTTTCTCGCAAAAGCAAGAAAAATGACATATAATCTCTCGCAAAGACGCAAAATGTTTAAAACCAAAATTTTGCGCCTTTGCGCCTTTGCGAGAAACCCTTTTATTTTGATGAAAAGAGAACTTGATATCGCCGTCATTTCTGACATCCACCTTGGCACCTATGGCTGCCATGCGCATGAATTGCTCAATTACCTGAAAAGCATTCAGCCCAAGACATTGGTGCTCAACGGGGATATTTTCGACATCTGGTATTTTAAAAAAAGTTATTTCCCGAAGGAACATTTTGAGGTGGTACGCCGCATCATGAAAATGGCGGTGAACGGCACGAAGGTCTATTACCTCACGGGCAACCACGACGATGTGCTCCGCAAATTTGGCGAAATGTCGTTCGGATTGGTGGAACTGCGCAACAAACTGGTGTTTCAGGTGGATGGTCGCACCCACTGGGTGTTTCACGGCGACGTATTTGATGCCAGTGTCCAACGGGCCCGCTGGCTGGCAAAATTGGGCGGCGAAGGCTATGATATGCTCATCCGCATCAACAGAAGTATCAACTGGTGCCGACGGCTGTTTGGCCTTGCTCCGGTATCATTCGCAGCACGGGTAAAAAAGGGCGTGAAAGGCGCTGTGAAATTCATCAGCGATTTCGAGGATACGGCCATTCAAATTGCTTCGGAGGAAGAATACGACTGTGTGATCTGCGGCCACATCCACCAGCCCCAAATGCGGGAAGTGACTGCCGCAAACGGTCGGAAAGTAACTTACCTGAACAGCGGCGACTGGGTAGAGCACCTGACCGCACTGGAGTACAGCAAAAGCAAATGGAGCCTCTATCAGTACGACGAGACACTGTTTGATGTCATTAACCCGCGCTTGCAGGTAGCGGAGCGTGAGTCCAATGTGTTCACGCTCCGTCGCGACGAAGTGGTGCCCGAACTGAATGGTATGGCAGCGATGGAGGCGTTTTGATTAACGAAGGCGTCTCACAAGTAAATTTTTTTGACAGGATGACAGGATTTTACAGGATTTACGTCTTTTTCAAATTGATCCTGTAACATCCTGTCATCCTGTCTGAATTTAAACTATGCCAGCGCCTTCTCCAAATCTGCGATCAAATCATTCACATCCTCGATGCCTACGCTCAGGCGAATGAGCGAATCCGTTAGGCCCACTTTGAGCCGCTCCTCCCGCGGGATGCTGGCATGGGTCATGCTGGCCGGGTGTCCGATCAGCGATTCCACTCCGCCCAGCGATTCAGCCAGCGCGAACAAATGGGTACTGCTCAGTACTTTCGTCGCGGCCTCTAACGCATTGTTTTTCAGGTCAAAAGATACCATGCCGCCGAACATGCGCATTTGCCGCTTGGCAATGTCGTGGTTCGGGTGACTTTCAAATCCCGGCCAGAACACCTTGCTGACTTTGGGGTGTGTTTTCAAAAAATGAGCGATCACCGCTGCATTCTGGCAAGCCCGTTCTACCCGCAAATGCAATGTTTTAATGCCGCGCAACACGAGGAAACAATCCTGTGGTCCGGGAACTGCACCGCAGGCGTTTTGAAGAAAGCGTAACCGCTGGGCAAGTTCAGCCTCTTTCACGACCAGGCAGCCGTGTACTACGTCGGAGTGGCCGCCGATGTATTTTGTAGCGGAATGCAGCACGATATCTGCGTCGAGATCCAGCGGATTTTGCAGGTAAGGTGAGGCGAACGTATTGTCCACACAAGTCAGGATACCGCGTTTGCGGGCGATGGCGCATACCGCCGCGATATCCACGATGTTGAGCATCGGATTGGTGGGCGTTTCGATCCAGATCAGTTTGGTGTCGGGGCCGATCTCGCGCTCCACATTGGCCGCATCGTACATGTCAATGTACCGGCTTTTCAGTCCCCAGGGACCGTATACACGCACCATTTGGCGGTACGAACCGCCATACAAATCGTTGACAGACAGTACTTCATCACCGCTTGTGAAGAGTTTGATGACCGCATCCTGTGCTGCCAGACCGGAACTGAAGCAGATGGCATCGGTTCCGTTTTCGAGCGCAGCGAGGTTGTTTTCCAGTACGGTGCGGGTGGGGTTCTGGGTGCGGGCGTATTCATAACCCTTGTGGTCGCCGGGTGCGGCTTGCACATAGGTAGAGGTTTGAAAAATCGGGGTCATGATGGCGCCGGTGGACGGATCGGGCTCGATGCCGGCGTGGATGACTTTGGTAGCAAAATGCATGATGAAAGGAATTGGGTGATGTTTGGAAAAGGACGGCAAAGGTAGGATTATCGGACATTCAAAAAATTCTGCAAAATCCGTTGTCCCGTCGCCCCCGACTTTTCAGGGTGAAATTGTACGGCGTAAAAATTGTCGCGGTGCAAGGCTGCGCTAAACGGCACTCCATAATCGCAAACTGCTGTCGTGCCTGCGCTGGTTTCGGCAAAAAAACTGTGTACGAAATAACAAAACGCCCCTTCTTCTATCCCTTCGAACAGCGGGCTTCGCAGGTCGCGCAACGTATTCCAGCCCATGTGCGGGACTTTTAGAGGCTCAGACTCGGCAGAAGGATTGAATTTCCGAACCGGTACGTCGAAAATACCCAGGCAGTTGGTATCGCCTTCTTCCGAGTGGCGACAGAACAGTTGCAACCCGAGACAGATGCCCAGCACAGGCTGCCGGAGCGAACGGATCACCTCGTCCAGACCGCGCTCGCGGAGGTAGCGCATGGCGGAAGAAGCCTCGCCCACGCCTGGAAAAATCACGCGGTCGGCGTTGCGAAGTGTGTCGGGATCGTCGGTCCAGACAGCGGGCTGGCCCAGGCGTTCGAGGGCAAAGAGGACGGAGCGGATGTTGCCCGCATTGTATTTGACGATGGCGGTCATTGTGATAGGGGAATGGATTGTCTCAGGGAGCGGCTCATTTTTTTTCTAAGAAAAAAAATGAGCCGCTCCCTGAGACAATCCATTTAGGAACGCGGCACCAATAACTTAGTCATTTAAGGTCAACCATTTTTTCATCAGACAACACTATTTTTCTGCGAATAGTGGGGCTATTTAAAAAAAATAGCGGCCGTATGATGGGACAAAGGGTGGCATCAAATGACTAAGTTATTGGTGCCGCGTTCCTTACAGGAAAAAAGAGGTTATAAAACACCCTTGGTGGTGGGTAGTTCTCGATTTTTTGGATCGCGTTGGACGCTCATTTTCAACGATTTGGCGAAGGCTTTGAAAATGGCTTCGATTTTATGGTGTTCGTTCTGGCCTTCCGCGCGGATGTTCAGGTTGCAACGCGCTGCGTCGGAAAAGGATTTAAAAAAGTGAAAAAACATCTCGGTAGGCATCTCCCCGATCCGTTCACGACGGAACTCTGCTTGCCACACCAGCCAGGGACGCCCGCCGAAATCAAGGGCTACGTGGGCGAGTACGTCATCCATGGGCAAAATAAACGCTCCTTCTGGCGGAGCATCGCCTGAACTTTGAACTTTGAACTTTGAACTTTGAACTTCAAACCCGTACCGCTCAATCCCCCGCTTATCCCCCAGCGCCAGCACAAACGCTTCGCCCAACGCCAGCGCAGTGTCTTCGATCGTATGATGTTCGTCAATGTGCAGGTCGCCGTCGGCGTGGAGGGTGAGGTCGAAGTGGCCGTGCCGCGCCAATTGGTCGAGCATGTGGTCAAAAAAGCCCAGACCGGTGCGGATATCGCTGCGTCCGGTGCCATCCAGGTTCAGTTCGATGCGGATGTCGGTCTCGCGGGTGGTGCGGCGGTGGGTCGCGCGGCGCGGCGGCAATTTCAGGAACTGGTAAATTTCTTCCCAGGAATTGGCTGTCAGTGCAATGTCGAGGGCCTGGCCTTCTGGATTGTATTCGATGCCGGTCGAGTGTTGCAGGGCAGCATCGGGCATCGCTTCGGCGGTCATGCCCGATTCGTTGCGTAGGAAGATAGCCTTTGTACCGAGGTTGTGCGCGAGTTGCACATCAGTCAGCCGGTCGCCGATGACGTAGGAGTTGGGGAGATCAAAATCGCCGTTCATGTATTCGGTGAGCAGGACGGTGCCGGGCTTCCGTGTCGGTAAATTTTCGTGTCGAAAGGAGCGGTCAATGTGAACCGTTCGAAATGTAATTCCCTCGCCTTCAAGTGTTTTCATCATCAGTTGATGGGGCGGCCAGAATGTGTGTTCTGGAAACGAAACTGTGCCCAAGCCATCCTGATTGGTGACCATGACGAGTTCATAATCCGTCTCGCGTACCAGGCGGGCGAGCGCGAAAATCACCCCCGGCAGGAATTCGAGTTTTTCCAGGCTGTCTACCTGCTGGTCGGGTTGCGGCTCTGCAATCAGGGTGCCGTCGCGGTCGATGAAGAGGATTCTTTTTGTCATTGCGTCGTTGATCGTCATTGATCGTTGTTTGTCATTAGGTCATTCGTCATTGATGGTCATTCGTCATTAGGGTTTGGCGCAAATGATATTCACAAGGTGCAGCGCACCGACCCTACACCTTTCGGTGCGCTGCACCTCCAAATATATACCTGATAAGGAACGGGCAAATAATAACTTGTAAATTTGATATGCTTTCTTTTCACCCAGATGACCCATCTTTTTGATTCAATAGCCCCACTATTCGCTCAAAAAGATAGCCCATCTGAGCAAAAACCAATCTATCTGAAACTTACAAGTTATTATTTGCCCGTTCCTAAACGCTACAAATCTTTCGCCGCTCTGCGGCTGTGCTAACCAGTTGCCTCATTTATTTCTAATCTGACAAAGTAGAACTAAGTATTCGAAGAGGTAGACAGAATCAAGTCAGACACCCTATTTTTGGCCGTGCCGAATTCGGGCCATCACGACTTTTCGTTTTTCACTTTTCACTCATTCCATGAACTGGCTCGAACTTCTTGCTTCCATCCTCGGCGTCATCAGCGTCTGGTTTGTCGTAAAACGCAATATCTGGGCGTTTCCGATTGGCATCGTGATGGTCGTCCTGTACTTTTTTATTTTTTACGAAGCCAAATACTACGGCGACATGATGCTGCAAGTGGTGTTCGTGGTGATGCAGACACAGGGCTGGTATGAATGGAGCCGGGGTGACCGCGCTGCCGACGACCGGATCGCTGTCCGCCAACTCGTGCTGCCCCAATGGCTGCTCACGGGCGCCTTGCTGGTGATTGGTACGGCCGGCATCGGTTATTTATTGCACCGATTTACCGATGCTGCCCTGCCTTGGGTGGATGCATTGACTACCACTCTTTCGTTGCTCGCGCAATGGTGGATGAACAAAAAGTACGTGGACAACTGGACGCTCTGGATCGTAGCCGACGTGATTTACCTGTATCAATACGCCTACAAAGCCTTGTATTTCACCACTGCCCTCTACGCCGTCTTCCTGGTGCTGGCGATACTGGGATATTTGGAATGGAAGAAGAAACTGGCTGCTGGAAATCACGCCGTGACCGGATAACTTCCGAACTGGTATGCATCAGGGAATGGTCTTCAGCGCTTTTTGCGGTAAATTGGTAAGTTAACCAGCCCTATGCGCTGGAAAAAATGCCCGAACGACACCCGCAGAACGCCTAGCCCATATTTCATGCTCCGCTGGAAATTGATGCTCGATGCTTCCTCGAAATATTTGGTCGGGCAGGTCACTTCGGCAATGTCGAACCCGGCATAGACAATTTGTGAGAGCATCTCATTGTCAAACACGAAGTCGTCGGAATTCATGTTGTAATTGATGGCCTCCAACACCTCGCGGCTGAATGACCGGTAACCTGTGTGGTATTCTGAGAGTTTATACCGAATCAGCAGGTTTTGAGTGAAAGTAAGAAAGCGGTTGGCGATGTATTTGTACATCGGCATTCCGCCCCGCAAGGCACCCATGCCGAGGATGCGGGAGCCGAGCACCACCGGGTAGAGGTCTTCCCCGATGATATTCACCATGGAAGGGATGAGTTTCGGCGTGTACTGGTAGTCGGGGTGGAGCATGATGACGATGTCGCCACCGATCTCCAACGCCTTGTTGTACAGCGACTTTTGATTACCACCGTAACCTTTGTTCTGCTCGTGCACGATGACGTGTTGGATGCCCAGCGAGCGGCCCAGTTCGGCAGTATTGTCGCGACTGTGGTCGTCGCAGAGGATGACTTCGTCTACCAGATCGAAAGGGATTTCGCGATAGGTTTTTTCAAGCGTCTTGGCGGCATTGTAGGCGGGCAGCACGACCACCACTTTTTTTCCTTTGTACATATGCGTAGTAAACCTTCCTTTTTGCGGGGAGGCCTGCGGAGAGGCCGGCAAGCCGGCCTCTCCGCAGGCCTCCCCGCAAAAAGGAAGGTTATGGATTTGAATTGATCTGAACAGAATGGAGGGTTATCCTTCTTTTTCTTCTGACATGACGGGCGGTTCAGCCTGAACTTCGGTGTTTTCAGTGGTAGCGACTTCAGCGGTTTCTGCCTGGTCGTTGGCAGTTTCTGGTTGTGCATCAGAGGTTTCGTCCGCTGCTTCAGTGGCTTCCACCTTTTTTATTTCTTCAAAAATGCCTTTCTCCCGCATGAAATTGAACCACTTGATGCACTTTTTGATGTCGTTGATATGCACCCGGTCTCGGTCGTGTTCCGGCAGGACTTCAATGAAGTAAGCCCGTAGCACGGCACTGTTCGAGTCTAGGCCGACAGGAGGCGTCGTGTCGTAGAGGTCGAGCATTTTTTGGAACACGTCGCCCAGCATGATGGTGCCTTCTTCGTTGTCCGTGTAGATGGAGATGGTGCCCAGCGGGGTCACCTGTTGCTGGCGCACCGGTATAAAACGGGTGCGGCCTTCGTGCCGGTCTTCGATGATAAGGCCGTTGGAGCGGTTGGTCACCAACTTGTGCACCCCGGGAGAGCCGCCTACGACGAGATATTGTTCTAGATTCACAGGAAAGGAAATTGAGAATGGAAAATTGACTGTTGACTGTTGACTGTTGACTGTTGACCTTTGACTGTTGACCTTTGACCGTTGGCCGTTGACCTTTGACCGTTGGCTATTGACCATTGACCATTGACCTTTGACCGTTGGCTATTGACCGTTGGCTATTGACCGTTGACCGTTGGCTATTGACTGTTGGCTATTGACCGTTGGCCTTGACCGTTGGCTATTGACTGTTGAATATTGACAATTGAGGCACCGTCAAGGTCAACGGTCAACAGTCAATAGCCAACGGTCAACGGCCAATGGTCAACAGTCAATAGCCAACGGTCAATAGCCAACGGTCAACGGTCAATAGCCAACGGTCAACGGTCAAACAGTCATAATTTCTTTTTCTTTGGTGGCCACGATTTTATCCACCTGCTCGACATACTTGTTGACCATGTCCTGGAGCTCGGCTTCTTTTCGTTTGCCCATGTCTTCGGGCAACCCGTCTTTCACCGCTTTTTTGATGTGCTCAATCGCTTTGTGCCGACCAGAGCGGACACCCACCCTGGCTTCTTCCCCAGCATGTTTGCCTTTTTTTACCAACTCCTTGCGGCGCTCTTCAGTGAGTGGCGGCACCGACAATCGGATGGTCTCGCCGTCGTTGGCGGGTGTGATGCCCAAATTGGCATTGATGAGCACCCGCTCGATCGGCGCGAGCATATTGCGCTCCCAGGGTTGCACCATGATGGTGCGTGCGTCGCTCACCTGCACGTTTGCGATTTGCGGGATGGGGGTCGGCGTGCCGTAATAATCTACGAGCAGGTCGGTGATCAATGAAGTGGATGCCTTGCCGGTTCGGAGTTTGGCGAGTTCGTGGTCAAGATGTTCGATGGCTTTATCCATGATGGCTTTTGCCTCGGCCATTGTTTTGTTTACGTCTTCCATGCCTGAATAGTTGTTGGTTGTTGGTTATTGGTTGTCAGTTATCGGATATTAGTTGTCGGTTCTTGGTTCTTGATTGTCGGTTTTTGGAGCCAGAAAGGGCATTTAAACTAAGAACTGACAACTGATAACCAGGAACCAATCCGCAAAGGTGGGAAGTTTTACAATTTCAGGGAAAAAGCAGAGCGAAAATGTGGCAGTGCGTACCTTCGGGCGACCTACGAGCGACATTCAAACAACCGTCTGTCCAACTTTCGGTCACATTCGCAGGAACTTCAAACCCCCAAACTCCGAACTTTACGTCCATGCCGGAATTGCAGGAAATAAAGCGCACCCTATCGCGCATCGAGAAATTAGAACGCGAGGTCAATCTGAAGCAGTTGCAAATCAACAGTTTGCTGGCTATCACCCAAGCTATTAATGAAAACGTGGCGGTGGAAGGTCTGTTTAATATGTACAACTCCTTCCTCCGTTGGGAGATTGGCATTCGTAAGATGGCACTTTTTTTTAAAGATGTGGGCGCTTGGGAATGTATGACTTCCCTGGGGATAAGTGATAGCCTGCTGGAACACGATGTCTCGAAGGAATTCGCCAGATACCGCAGTATGCAGGGTCTGGAGCATTCCGTGCATCCCTTGATCCGGGAATTTGATCTGGTGATCCCGGTGATGCACAAGGAGGAAGCCATTGCCTATGCTTTTCTCGGCGGCTTCGGCGAAGAAGATGACGTGTACAATAAAGTGCAGTTCGTGACCACCATCACGAATGTGATAGCAGTCGCGATTGAGAACAAACGCCTCTTCAAACAGCAACTTCGCCAGGAAGTGCTCAACCGGGAGGTGGAGGTGGCAGCCGAGATTCAGCGCACATTGGTGCCCTCGCGCCTGCCTTCTGGTAAAAACTACGAATTGTCCAGCATCTACAAACCGCACTTTGCAGTCGGTGGCGATTATTATGACGTTGTGGAGTTCCCGGATGGGGAAATCGCTTTTTGCATCGCAGATATCACCGGCAAAGGAGTATCAGCGGCTTTGCTGATGGCCAATTTTCAGGCCAGTTTCCACGCGCTGATGACGCGTCGCCCCACACTCGAAGAAATCGTGCACGAACTCAACGCTGCCGTATGGCGCGTAACGCAAGGCGATAAGTTTATTACCCTTTTCCTCGCCAAATACGATGTGCCAACCCGGACGCTCCACTACATAAATGCGGGACACACCCCTCCACTCTTGTTGATGCAAGGTGAGGTAGTGCCCCTCAAGAACGGCTGTACTTCCCTCGGTTGGCTGCCTCAACTGCCGTTTGTTGAAATTGGCGGCATCTGCCTGACTGGAGAAGCACTCATCTTTTCTTACACCGATGGACTTACAGACGTGCGCAATAAAGCAGGTGAAGATTTTGGAGAAGATAAGCTGATAGAATTTCTTAATCAACACACCGATATCAGCGCCAAGGAATTGAATGCCAAACTTTTAGTGCACATTGATAAATACCGGGAACGTCAGCCTTATCCCGACGATATCACTGTGCTGACATGCAAAGTGTTTAAATCATGACAAACGCTCCATTTCATCTTCAGGTCAACGGCCAGCACGAGTTTGATTTGCAACCAGATCAAATCAAAGAACTGAACCTGATACCCGACGGGGAGGGCCGCTACCACCTGCTACTGGAAGGCCGATCGTATCACGCCAGGTTGGAAGCAGTGGATTATGCCAACCGGCAATATACATTCCGCATCAACGGCTCAAAATACACGGTACATATTGCTGACCAGTATGATCAACTGGTGCAACAACTCGGCCTCAGCGTCGGGGGTAGCCAGAAAGAAAATACCGTGAAAGCGCCCATGCCCGGTTTGGTACTCAATGTGCTGGTACAGCCCGGCCAGATCGTTCAAAAAGGAGACGCGCTGCTCATCCTGGAAGCGATGAAAATGGAAAACGTGCTGAAAGCCGTCAGCGATGGCGTGGTGAAAACCGTGCGAGCGATCAAAGGCTCGACGGTGGACAAAGGTGCGTTGCTGCTCGAAATGGAGTAAGCCTTCTGGGAAAGTCCGGCCATATAGCAAACGGATTTTTTACAGATGTTTCTGAAAATCTGCGAAAATCTGCGCTTGAAATCTGCGTTATCCGTGTTCCATGATACCTATCTCTGCCGTCATCATCACGTTCAATGAAGCGCGCAATATCGCCCGCTGCCTTGATTCGCTGGAGGGTGTCGCCGATGACATTGTGGTCGTGGATTCTTTTTCAACCGACCAGACCGTAGATATTTGCCGTTCGCGAGGCTCTCGGATCATCCAGCATCCATTCGCAGGACATATCGAGCAAAAAAACTACGCCCTCACCCAAGCGCTTTATCCCCATGTCCTCTCGCTGGATGCCGACGAGGCCCTGAGCAATACCCTTCGGGAAGCCATTTTTTTAGTGAAAAATAATTGGCAATCAGACGGTTACACGATGAATCGCCTGACCAATTATTGTGGCCAGTGGATTCACCACTCCGGCTGGTATCCCGACCGAAAACTCCGGCTCTTCGACCGGCGCCAGGGCCAGTGGGGAGGCACCAATCCGCATGACAAAGTAGAAATGCCGCCTGCATCTACCCCCCAACACCTGGAAGGCGATCTCCTGCATTTCAGTTATTATTCGGTGGAAGAGCATCTGGAACGTGCCAGAAAATACGCAGACATTGCTGCCCACGCGATGTACACCCAAGGCAAACGCAGCAATTGGGGACAGATCATTTTTAGCCCGATGCTCAAATTTTTGCGGAATTACCTGCTCAAAGGAGGCTTCTGCGATGGACAGGCTGGGTGGACCATTTGTAAAATTGCAGCGCTGGAGACGTGGTGGAAATATCGGGCTTTGAGGAAATTGGTTTTAGAGAAGCGCGACGACAAAGGTTTCTCGCAAAGGCGCAAAGGCGCAAAGTTTTGAAGATCGCACAGGTAAGTTGGAGAAGCGCGACGACAAAGGTTTCTCGCAAAGGCGCAAAGGCGCAAAGACTTAACTGATTATATACGATGTTGGGCCGTCAGGGTTTTTCTGATAACTTCGGATTGGGATAATTATCAGACTGGTCTTCTGCCGCATCGTCCAGACAGGTAAAATCTTTTTCCAACAGCAAATTCAAAAAGATGCCGGGCGCTGCTTCTATCTGGTTTTCAAAGCCGATCCGGGCGTCCGTGGGCCAGGTTTTGGCGGCTTCGGTGGGCAAGTACATCGCAATCGTGCGCCCGTCGAAAGAGGCTTGCAGTCCTGCAATCCGATCTCGTATTTCCAGTACGTATTCAAACACCTGGTCCAGGCCGAAACAGGTGGTTTCAGCGACCCTGCCGGTTTGAGCCAGTTGCGATACCTCGGTTTGGGTGAGGCGGAAGCGGACGAAATTGCCTTTGATGCGGATTTTCATGCCGGGTGCTTGGATGGTTGGATGGTTGGATGTTTTGGATCAAGGAGGTTTAACCGTTCCAAACCTGAATACACATTGAATCGCCCATCCCGCAAAAAACCGACGAGTGTAATACCGAACGCTTCCGCCGTTTCGACCGCAAGACTTGATGGAGCGCCTACCGCACAAACGAACCGCAGCCCAGCCATCGCAGATTTTTGCAGCAACTCGAAACTTGCCCGGCCACTCAACAGCAAAATCTGGTCGTCGAGCGGAATCGCCGCTTCCCGCAAATAATGTCCGATGAGTTTGTCCAGCGCATTGTGGCGGCCCACGTCTTCGCGCACCGCCAGCAGCGAACCCGCGCGGCTGAACAGGGCTGCGGCATGGATGCCGCCGGTCGCTTCGAAGGTAGTTTGAGCCCGGCGTTGCGATTCTGGCAGGGTGTGCAAAATTTCAGGGTCAATGACCCATGGATCGTTTTTTGGTGGAAAAGGGCAGTTTTGTGCCGTTTTTAAAGATTCAATGGACGTTTTACCACATACGCCGCAACTGGAAGTGGTGTAAAAATGACGTTCCAGTTTTTGCACTTCAAAATCCAGATCAGGGTGGAGCGTAGCAAGCACAATGTTGCCGACGCCGAGTGGCGGAGCATCCAGCGAGTGCACTTTCACGAGGTCGGCAGGCTGGCGGATAATGCCTTCGGTGAATAAAAAGCCAGCCACCAGGTCCTCATCGGAGCCTGGGGTGCGCATGGTGACGGAGAGGTTGCGAATGATGCGGCTATGGGCAGGGCCATATTCCACGCGTATTTCGAGCGGCTCTTCGACGGCGAGCCAATCGGGAACCTCCTGGAAGGTGTGGTCTTTGAATTTGTGGAGGGTAATGGGTCGGGCAGATTTTCCCATGTTTTTCAATCATTCAACTTCAACACCTTCAAAAATGCCTCCTGCGGTACCTCCACGTTGCCAAACTGTTTCATTTTTTTCTTGCCCTCTTTTTGTTTCTCCAACAGTTTGCGCTTGCGCGAAATGTCACCGCCGTAGCACTTCGCGGTCACATCCTTGCGAAGCGCGGAAATGGTTTCACGGGCGATCACTTTCTGGCCGATAGCACCCTGGATGGCGATCTGAAACTGTTGGCGGGGCAGCAGTTCTTTGAGTTTTTCGCACATCCTGCGGCCCATGGATTCTGCTTTGGAGCGGTGTACCAGGGCGCTGAGGGCGTCTACTTGTTCGCCATTGAGTTTGATGTCGAGGCGTACCAGGTCGGTCTGGCGGAAGTCCAGCACATGGTAATCGAATGATGCGTAGCCGCGCGTGAGCGACTTGAGTTGATCGTAGAAGTCGAACACGATCTCCGCGAGTGGCATGTGGAACGTCATTTCCAGCCGGGTCGGCGTGAGATAATGCTGCTTTTGAAGAATACCCCGCTTGTCCATGCAGAGTTTCATGATGCCGCCGATGTATTCGGGCTTGGTAATCACTTGAGCGTAGATATAAGGCTCCTCGGCACTGTCCAGAAAGGTAGGGTCTGGCAGTTCGCTGGGCTGCCGCACCGAGAACCGTTCTCCTTTGGTATTGGTCGCGAAATAGGTCACGTTGGGCACGGTCGTGATGATGTCCTGGTCAAACTCGCGCTGGAGCCGCTCCTGCACGATCTCCATGTGGAGCATCCCCAGGAAGCCGCAGCGAAATCCAAAGCCGAGTGCCACCGAACTTTCCGGCTCGAACACCAGCGAAGCGTCGTTGAGCTGGAGTTTTTCCAGAGAGTCGCGCAGGTCTTCAAAATCGTCGTTGTCGAGCGGGTACATTCCTGCGAATACCATGGGTTTCACCTCTTCAAAACCTTTCACGGCTTCTGTACAGGTACGGGCGACATGCGTGATGGTATCGCCGACCTTGATCTCGCGGCTGACCTTAATGCCCGTAATGACGTAGCCAACATCGCCTGTCCCTATTTCAGCGGCTTCGAATTGTCCCATGCGCAACACACCTACTTCCTCAGCCACCACCTCTTTACCCGTGTTGAAGAACTTGATCTTATCGCCTTTCTTCATGGATCCGTTCATCACGCGCACATAAGCGATGATGCCCCGGTAAGAGTTGAACATGGAGTCAAAAATCATGGTTTGCAACGGTGCATCCGGGTCGCCATTCGGAGCTGGCACCCGATCTACCGCAGCGGCCAGGATTTCCGGGATGCCGATGCCAGTACGTCCGGACGCGGAGATGATCTCTTCCCGTTTGCAACCGATGAGGTCCATGATTTGATCCTGCACTTCCTCCACCATCGCGCTTTCCATGTCCACCTTGTTGACGATGGGAATGATCTCCAAGCCGTGATCCACTGCCAGATATAGGTTGCTAATGGTCTGTGCCTGAATACCTTGGGAGGCGTCAACCAATAACAACGCACCTTCGCAAGCAGCGATAGAGCGGCTTACCTCGTAGGAAAAGTCTACGTGGCCGGGCGTATCAATCAGGTTGAAAATATACTCCTCGCCATTGGCCGGATGGATATACCGCATCTGGATGGCGTGGCTCTTGATGGTGATGCCGCGCTCCCGTTCGAGGTCCATATTATCGAGCGCCTGGTCTTGCATATCGCGCTTGCTGATGGTGTGGGTGTACTCCAGCAGCCGGTCGGCCAGGGTGCTTTTGCCGTGGTCAATGTGTGCGATGATGCAAAAATTGCGGATGTTCTTCATAAAAATGGTGGATTTGGTGATCAGGGTTTGGTGATATCCTCGCTGCTTTCACAGTACACCCTTTCACAAGCGGGCGCAAAAGTACCGTATTTGAACGGTTTTTAAGCGAAGACGTTCACGTTGGCTGATGTTTTACAACAAATAAAAGAGTAAGCAGCAGAAGTTGGGTGGGACTCGTCTTGTAAGTGGTGCCCTTCGGGTTAAAATCTTTTAAAGCGATTCTACAGGGTTGTTGGTCCAGATGTCAGGGTTGTGGTCCGGTGCTTGCATTTTCTGGTGAATTGGCCGTGTTTTGTTCCAACCATACAGGCTCGCTGTGCCGGAAAGCAGCCTGCTCAACTAACCATTCAGGTTGCCTGCGAGATGCAGCCCACTTCATGCGATTAAAAACTGAATTTGTAAATCTACCGTGTGCTGGCTTCGGTCGGCACACGGGTTTTTTAGTGGGTTGGAATGAGTGTATATTACTTAAGTTATTGATTTATAGAATTTTATATCCCCCACCCCCTCATTTTGCCTTCCTCTTGAAGGCAAAAAAGCGGCCCAGAGATTTGGTTACCTGCCCCGACTGCTTTTCCTTTGTAGCCAAACAAACACTGCCTGACTTTCACTCTTTCAACCTTGTGTGGAATGCAGTACTTTCGAAGCGTACCATTTGCCGGGCCGTGAACGCGCGCCGCTCGCCTCTTTTTCCCTATTGACCTCCCTTTCTGTGGACTTTCCCTTTCCTTGTGTGCGCCTCCCGCTGGGTGCCTTGCCTTGAACTGGCATGCCTTTTCATTGCAGCCATCGTGTCAAACTTTTTTGCTCAAAAAAAATGAACAACAAACACAAATCAAAACAAGAGTTCGCCACAGAACTCAACATGAGTGCCAAGACCCTCTACCGCCTCATGAAAAAAATCGGTATCCCTTACAGCGGCAATCTGCTTTCTCCGAGCGAGTGTAGGTATATCGCCGACCGTTTGGACGAGCACAAATTTTCGCAAAACCTCGGCAGTCCGGGAGAAAAAAGGGACTCTGACAGCG
>Ga0209181_10003245_pt1 | contig 25404 bp, 24 predicted proteins | sample MAT05_FD_187208 | JGI IMG/M metagenome (GOLD analysis project Ga0209181, IMG submission 187208) | Freshwater microbial communities from Lake Fryxell liftoff mats and glacier meltwater in Antarctica - MAT-05 (SPAdes) (version 2) | ecosystem: Environmental > Aquatic > Freshwater > Ice > Liftoff...
CCCGCTCGGTCTCCGAGACGGTCACCGTGCGTGCCGATCCGGCCCCTCCTCCGCGCGCCGCCCTGCCCGACCAGCTCGTGCTCTCCGCAGACCGTTACGGCCGCTGAGCTCCGGCCGGGCGCGACGTTGCCGGGCCGCCCCGGGGCTGCCGCTGAGCCTAGACTGACAGCCGTGGAGACGAGCAACTACGAGAAGTTCCAGACCGGCAACCCGGTTGTCAGGAAACTGTTCGACCGCTTTTACGGCAAGGTCGGCGCGCTGGTCGGCCCGCTGGATCCGGGCACGGTGCTTGACGCCGGCTGCGGCGAGGGTGAGACCCTCGAGCGGCTCGACGGGATGCTCTCCGGTTCGGTGACCGGGGTCGACCTCAATCCGGAGTCGGTCGAGTTCGCGGCGAAGCGGATCCCTTCCGGTCAGTTTCAGGTCGCCGACCTGACGGCTCTGCCTTTCGAAGACGACAGCTTCGAGCTCGTTCTCTGCCTCGAAGTGCTCGAACACATCCCGAACCCGGCTCCGGCACTGGCCGAGCTTTCACGGGTGTGCCGGGGAAACATCGTTCTGTCGGTTCCGTCCGAGCCCTGGTTTCGCCTCGGCAGCCTGGCCCGCGGCAAGTACCTCAAGGGCCGGGGCAACCATCCCGAGCACGTCAACCACTGGAACCCGCGCTCCCTCCACCGGTTTCTCGAAGCCGGTACGGAGGTTGTCAGCGTCGAGCGTTCGACCCCCTGGCTCGTGGCTCAGGTGCGGCCGGCGGCCTGAAGCTCCTGCGCCGCGCGCGGTTCCAGCACGCGCTCGATTGAAGCCTTCTCGACCGCCTTGCCGCCGATCTCGCGCCGCGCGAGGACCAGCATCTGGCCCAGTAGCCCGAGAGTCAGCAGCTGCACCCCGACCACGATCAGCAGCACGCCGAGAAAGAGCAGCGGCCGCTGGCCGATCGTTTCTCCCGAGATCCTCAGAATCGTCAGGTAGATGCCGATCAGGACGCCGGCCAGCCCGAGGAGGGCACCGAGTCCTCCGAACAGATGCAGCGGCCGGTACTGGTAGCGGCCGAGGAATACCACCGTGAGCAGGTCCAGCCCGCCGCGGGTGTAGCGCTCGAGGCCGAACCGGGAGCTGCCGTACTTCCGGGGCCGGTGGTTCACCGGGATTTCGCTGACCTTCCAGCCCTGCTGGGCAGCGAACACTGGCATGTAGCGATGCATCTCTCCGTAGACCTCGATCGAGCGGGCGCATTCGCCGCGGTAGGCCTTGAAGCCACAGTTCATGTCGTGCATGTCAACTCCGGTGAACAGCCGCGTGAACCAGTTGAACACGCCCGACGCCCAGCGGCGGGTGACCGGGTCCTGGCGGTCGCGCTTCCAGCCGGAGACCAGGTCGGACCCGGCGTCGAGTTCGGCCAGTAGCCGGGGGATGTCTGCCGGATCGTCCTGGCCGTCGCCGTCGATCGTGATCACCTTGTCGGCGCCGGTCGAGTCGAAGCCCACCGACAGGGCGACCGACTTGCCGAAGTTACGCCGAAGCCGGATCGCCCCCAGCCGGGGGTTCTCCTGCGCCAGTTCGGTGATCAGGTCGAATGTCCCGTCGGTTGAGCCGTCATCGACGACCAGCACCTGCCACTCGAGTCCGAGTGGCTCGACCGCTGCTGTGATCTCCTCGATCAGATCGGGCAGGATCTCACGCTCGTTGAGAGCCGGGATGATGATCGCCAGGCTCATGTCAGAGCACGGAGGCGATGCGGGCGAGCCCTTCGTCGATGAATTCCGGCGGTACCGAGGCGAATGAGAACCTGAGGCTCGTCTCCCCACCTTCGAGCATGAAGTCGGTCCCGGGGATGAACGGCGCGCCGGCCTCTTTGGCCCTCTTCGCCAGCTCGACCGTGTCGTGACCGTCGCCGAGGTCGGCCCAGAGGAAGTAACCGCCGTTGGGGACCACGAAGCGGGCGCTCGGCAGATGGGCCCCCAGAGCGGAGATCAGCGCGTCGCGTCGCTCCTTGAGGTGGACCTTCACCTCGGCGATGTTGGCGTCGAGTGCACCCGACTCGCAGAGTTCCAGCACCAGTGATCCGGAGAGCATGTTCGGCGAAATGTAGTTTTCGTTGGCCATCTCGGCGATGTCGGCGATCACGGCTCTGGGGCCCGCCAGGTAGCCGACCCGCACTCCGGGGCTGACCGTCTTCGAGAAAGAAGATGCGTGGATCACCCGGTCGGCCGGGTCGAGCGAGAGCATGGTCGGCGGCGGTTCTTCGCCGAACGGCAGCTCGCGGTAGGGATCGTCCTCGAAGATGGTGAAACCGTGCTCGACCGCCAGCTCGACCAGCCTGAGCCGCTTCTTGTGGGAGAGGGTGCAGCCGGCGGGGTTGTGGAAGTTGGGGATTATGTGGGCGAGCTTGACCGGACCTTCGGCCAGTGCCCGCTCGACGCCATCGACGTCGATGCCGTCGGATTCCAGGGCTACCGGTACGAACTCGACTCCGCACTGCTCCAGTAACAGCAGGGTGCGGTCGTAGGAGGGCTGCTCGACGATTACCCGGTCGCCCGGTGAGAGCATCTGCCGGAACAGCATCGCGCCGGCCTCCAGAGAACCGTTAGTGGTCATGACCTGTGCCGGATCCTTGAGATCGTGTCGCCCGGCGATCCACTTGCAGAGACCGGGATGACCGATTCCCACGCCGTAGGAGAGCGCCCGCTGCCAGTCGTCTTCAAGCGCCTTGGTGCTCGCCAGCCGGACTGCTTCGACCGGGATCAGGTCCGGACTGGGTGCACCTCTGGCAAAGCTGATCATCTCGGGCATCGCTGGCTTTCCTGCTCTCTGCGTGGACGGAGGTTCGAAAAGGCGATGATAGCGGCCGTCAGCGGTTCATTCACCAATCGGAAGCGATGCCACCGGGAACGGTCCGGAACCAACGACGCTGCACCCGGCCAGTCCGGGTTCCTTGACAGTGACGAACCACGAGGTCGGATCCGAGTCCGGGTACAGCTTCAGCAGCCGGGGTGAGCCCGGGGCTATCTTGCCCAGTCTGATCGCCCGTCCGCTGCCGAAGCGGCCGAGCTTGACCTGCGAAGCGAATGAAGTCCTGAGTACGGCGCCTTCCGGCGGCAGGTCGAGCCTGAAGTGCCCATCACTCGGTCGGGCTACGCGGCAGCGGCCGAGTATCGACGAAGCAGGTACCGGTGCCACTGTCAGAGTCAGGGACTTCGAGATGAAGGCATCGACCCGGTCACCGATCCAGGTCGCACGGTTTCGGAGAGTCGAAGGGTCGTAACCGAGGTAGCCGTATGTGTCGCCGCTGGCCGAGTCGTATTCAGGCTGCAGGATGTCCCGCGGCTGCCGGGCCGGCGCCGGGGCCTGTCCGGACGAGTCGAGCAGGGTCACGGCTGCGATCTCCACGCGGGCTTTCTCGCGGGCGATCTCGAGCCAGTCGGTGTTTTCCTTGAGCAGCCCGAGGGCGGTCAGCATGCTGGCGCCGGTCACGACCCAGAGGACCAGAAAGGGCGCCCGGGCCCACTGCATGCCGCGTACGGCTTCGACCGCGATGAGCAATACGAGGATCAGGCCGGGGTAGAGGTACCGAGCCGCGCCGGGGCCGCGCGCCAGAACACCCCACCCGAGTGCCTGGGCGGCGAAAAGAGCGAGGAGGGTAGCGACCACACCCCAGAAAATGGGACCGGTCCGCCCCCGGGTGACACGCCACGCGAAGGCCGCCAGCGCGACCAGGGCGAGTACCGGGGCGGCCCCCGTTCCAGGCGGCATCGGCGCTCCTCGGGAGAAGTCGAAGTTGAGGCCTGACCAGGCGGCGAGGATCGTGCCCAGCGAGTCGAAGGTCCAGACTGGCAGCAGGACGAGGTTCGTCCAGTCTGCGCCGCCCGAGCCGGGGTCGGTTCCGGCAACTCCCGCCAGACCTCTCCAGAGCACGTACAGCGCGAGCGGGACAAGGCTGAGCCACAGCCGGCGCTTTCCGGATTTCTCGAGCACGGCGACCACCGCAAGCCCGACCGCGAACGGCAGGGCGACCGTATAGGTAGCGATGCCGAGAAGAAGGAAAGCGAAAGCCGCCACGTCGCCCGGCAAGTCCCGCCGGTCCCAGGCGATCAGCGCGGCGAGCCCGCAGGCCATGGCGAACATGACGGTGAACCCGTTGCCCCCGAGCAGGTGCCAGGAGTCGGAAGGGAAAAGCAGGATCACCAGGCAGCCGGCCAGGGCGACGAAGTCGGGCACACGCCGGCGTGCCCAGATGAAGAACAGGGTGGCGCAGAGCAGTATCGAAGCGGTGGTCAGCAGTCTGAAGGTCAGGTAGTCGGTCCCGATCGTCTCCAGGGCAAGCTTGTAGACGAGCTTCGGGATCAGCACCAGGTGGCCCAGATGCGGTTCGAAGGCTCCGGACAGATCCAGCCTCGAACTGGTCGAGAGCCAGGTCAGCTCGTCGTAGGAGAACCAGGCGTTTCGCCCGAACCAGAGGACGAGCAGCACCGAGACCAGCATCGCCCCGGCCAGGGTCAGCCAGGCCGAGCGCGGGCTGTTCTCCCCGCGGCGCAACCGGTCAATGGTCTCGATCATGCGATTCATCCGTTCACTGCGGCCCATTCTGAACGCTTCTCCCGGTCACTGAAGCTCCGGGGGCGGCTGAGCAGCGTCTTTCGCCGGCCCACCGGGAGGCGGCAAGCCACCCGGTGTCCGGAGTCAGATGCCGCGCAGGGTCTCCACTGCGATTTGTGCAGCCTCGGTCGGGCTTTTGCCGACCCTCACACCCTTGGCCTCGAGCGCTTCCTTCTTGGCCTGGGCGGTGCCGGAAGAACCGGAGATGATCGCGCCGGCGTGGCCCATCTGCTTGCCGGGCGGGGCGGTGAAGCCGGCGATGTATGCGACAACCGGCTTGGAGATGCTCTCGGCGATGAAGTCGGCCGCCCGCTCCTCGGCGTCGCCGCCGATCTCGCCGACCATGACGATCAGGTCGGTCTCGGGGTCATTTTCGTAGAGGGTCAGGATGTCGATGAAGTCGGAACCGACGATCGGATCGCCGCCGATGCCGACGATCGAAGAGTTGCCCTCGCCGGCATGCTTCAGTTCGTTTCCTATCTGGTAGGTCAGCGTGCCCGACTTGGATACGACGCCGATCCGTCCGGGGTCGAAGAACTGGGCGGGAATGATGCCGACATTGGCCTTGCCGGGCGACAGGACTCCGGGGCAGTTGGGACCGATCAGCCGGACGCCCTTCTCGCGGGCCCTCCAGTAGGTCGGCATCATGTCCATCACCGGGATACCTTCGGTTATCGCGATTACGGTGTCTACACCCGAGTCGATCGCTTCGTTCATCGAAGCCGCGGCGAAGCGCGCGGGCACGAAGATCATCGAGGTGTTTGCGCCGGTCTGCGCGACGCTCTCGGCGATCGAGTCGTACACCGGGATCCCTTCGACGTCCTGGCCGCCCTTGCCGGGCGTGACCCCGGCCACGACCTGGGTGCCGTAGTCGCGGTTGCGCAGCCCGTGGAAGGTTCCTTCCCGTCCGGTGAGACCGGAGATGACCAGCTTCGTATCGGCGTCAATGATGATGCTCATCGGTTCTTCTCCGTCTCTGCGGCGGCAAGTTCAACGACCTTCTGCGCTGCGCCCAGCATTGTCGATTCGTGGTGGAGGTTGCCCATACCGGCTGCGTCGAGCAGGGCGAGGCCCTCCTCCGAGTTGGTGCCGTCGAGCCGGACCACGATCGGCATCGTCAGGCCGATGCGGCCGGTCGCCTCGATGATTCCTTTGGCGACCTCGTCGCAGCGGGTGATCCCGCCGAAGATGTTGAAGAGGATCGCTTTGACCTTGTGGTCTGAGGTAATCACCTCGAGCGCGTCAACGACCGCGTCAGCCTTGGAGCCTCCGCCGGCGTCGAGGAAGTTGGCCGGGCTGCCGCCTGCCTGAGCGACCACGTCGAGGGTCGACATGCAGAGTCCGGCGCCGTTGCCGAGCACTCCGATGTCACCTTCGAGCTTGACGTAGGTGAGGCCGCGCTCTTTTGCCATGGCCTCCTGGGGGTCCTCTTCGACACCGTCGCTCAGGTCCTTCAGCTCGGGGTGGCGATACAGCGCGTTGCCGTCGATCGTCACCTTCGAGTCCAGCAGGATCACTTCACCGGCAGCGTTGACGATCAGCGGGTTGACTTCAATCAGTGTGGCGTCTTCCTTGCGGGCGACCTCGACCAGCTTGACCAGGATCGAGGCGACCTGCTCGGAGACCTCCTCCGGGATGCCCGAACGGGCGACGATGCTCCGGGCGTCTTCGATCCCGAGGCCTTCGATCGGGTCGATGTGCTGCTTGACCAGCGCGTCGGGATCGGACCCGGCGATCGCTTCGACGTCCATGCCGCCCATGCGGGAGAGCATCACCAGCAGTTTCTTCTCGGAGCGGTCGAGGATCACCGAGGCGTAGTACTCGGCCTCGATCTCGGAACCGGCCTCCACCCAGAGTTCATGAACCTTGAAGGGGCCTTCGCCGTGCGGGCCGACGATGTCCATGCCGATGATGTTGCCGGCGTGCTCGTGGGCCTCGGTGCCGTCCTTGGCGATCTTGATGCCGCCCGCCTTGCCGCGGCCGCCGATCAGTACCTGGGCCTTGACCGCGACCGGATACCCGAGCGTTTCCGAGGCCGCGACGGCCTCTTCAGCGGTGGCCGCGTGGCTGCCTTCGGGGACCGGCAGGCCGTGACGCGCGAACAGTTCTTTTCCCTGATATTCGAGTAGATCCATGTCTTTTCGTGAGGTCTTTGGGGGACGAGTAAGCCGACGGGGCACCCTATCCGACATAATGGCCGCCGCGTATGCCGCTTCCAAGCCTCAAAAACATCAATTGGGTCACCACTGACTGCTATGGAACCCTGATCGACTGGGAAAAAGGCATCTCCGAGGCCTGTGCCAAAGAGGCCGAGAAAGACGGTTTCAGTTTCGAGTCCAACGCTTTTCTCGCCAGGTTTTTCGAAGTCCAGGCAGAAATCATGTCCGGCTCCTACGAGCTTTACGCCGAAATCCTGCGGCGCACGATCATCAAGGTCGCCGGAGAGATCGGCTGGGAGGTGGAGCCTTCGAGGGCCCAGTTCCTGCCCGACAGCGTTGCCTACTGGCTTCCGTTCCGCGAATCCAATGCTGCCATGGACCGGCTCGGAAAGAAGTTCGAGATCGGGATAATTTCGAACATCGACGACAAGATGCTCGGCATTTCCCGCCGCCACCTGCGGACCGAACTCGACCTCGTGGTCACGGCGCAGCAGGTCCGCAGCTACAAGCCCGACGACACCCACTTCAGGGAATGCGCCCGCCGACTCGGCAGCAAGAAGGGCTGGCTCCATATCGGCTGCGACTACGACACCGACGTGGCACCGCTGCTGAAACTGAAGGTCCCGGTGATCTGGGTCAACCGTCACGGCGAGAAGCTCGCCGGACGCAAGCGGCCTTCGCTCGAGGTCAAGAGCTTCCGCGAGGCCGTCAAGAAGCTCGGCGCCGGCGGCTGAGTCCTCCGCTTGACGCAGCCGCGGAGCGAGCGTCCTGACGAACCCCGCGGGGAGAACCGCCCGCCGCTCGCCCCGTCCAGCCTCCGCTGGCTCGATGGAACGTCCCTGGCTCAGAGAAAGTCCCGCGGCCAGTACCTGACCCCGCGACCGGTCGCTGAAGCGCTGGTTGATCGGATCCCGCTGAAGCCGGGCATGGCGGTCCTCGACCCGGGAGTAGGCACGGGTGAGCTGCTGGCCGCCGTGGCCCGCCGCTGTCCTGGCGCGGATCTGACCGGCTGGGACATCGACCCGACGGCGCTGGCCGCCGCTACCGAGCTGGTCCCCGGGGCGACCCTCGAACTGCGATCAGCCCTCGAGCTTGCCGACCCGGGACCGGCTGCCGACGGAACCTTCGCCGGTCCCGGTGATTACGGACCCGGCGATTCCGATACTGGTGGCGCAGGGCCTGCTGCCGGGTTTGATCTCGTGATCGCCAATCCGCCCTATTTCCAGGTGCCGGTGACGCCGCAGATGAAGGCCCGCTTCGGCGGGGTGATCTCGGGCCGGGCGAACGTCTTCGCACTGTTCTTCAAGGTCGGGTTGGACCTGCTCGCCCCGGAGGGCACCCTGGCTTTCGTAGTGCCTCCTTCGATGAACAGCGGCGCCTACTTCGAGTCACTGCGCGAGCACATTGTCGCCCGTGCAGCCATCACCGACCTGACCCTGCTCGAAGGCAGCGGGATCTTCGAGGGCGCGAACACCGCTGCCCAGCTGCTGGTGCTCAGAAAGGACGGCGGACGCGGCGACCGCCCGAAGTACAGCAGCGGACCCTCGGGTCAGCCATTTGTTTTCGAGCGCCGCGACGAGGATGCCGACTTCCGCCGCGTGATCTTCAGCCGCAATCCGGAGGAGCTCGAGGCCGGCTTCGAGGGTCGACAGACCCTCTGGCAGCTCGGTTACGAGGCGGTCACCGGCACGGTCGTCTGGAACCAGCATCGGGACGCGCTCAGGCGGCAGGCCGGCCCTGAATCGGTGCCGCTGGTCTGGTCAAGGGATCTGCAGGGCGGGACGCTGAACCTGGTTCGCGGCCCGGGCGCCCGCCCGAGGCAGCTGGCGCAGTCGGTCCGTGAACGGCGTGGTGGCGGTGCCGGCCGGAGTCCGGCAGACAGCAAGCCCGGGTTCGTGACCGGACGGCCCGCCCTTTCCGGTCCCGCCCTCCTGGTGAACCGGGTCGTCGGATCGGTCGGGCGAGGGGAGCTTCGAACCGGTCTGGTTCCCGCCGGCACCGGGTTCGTCGCCGAGAACCATGTAAACGTGATCCGCCCGCGTCCGCGGCTCCGGCAGCTTGCCGGCTGGGAAGAGCTCCAGGCGAGGCTGAGCCGACCCGGCGTGGGAGATCGTCTTCGGCTGCTTACCGGCAATACGCAGATCTCGGCTACCGAATTGACCCACCTGCTGCCGCTCTGACTGCCCGGAGTATCGCCCGGTTCAGATTTCCCTGGTGAAGCAGATGTCGGGTGCACCCTTCCAGAACTCCGGCAGGTGGCAGGCCTTGAACCCGACCGCCTCGTACAGGGCGATCGCGTTCTCGTTGTTCTGGTTGGTCTCGAGCTGTATCCGGCTGCAGCCGCGGGCCCGTGCTCTGGCGACCGCGGCCTCAACCAGCATCCGGCCGAAGCCTTCGCCCCGGGACTCTTCACGCACGAAAACGTCTTCCAGCCAGGCGTCTTCGGTTCCGTTCCAGACCGAAAGCCGGAACCGGACCTGGGCGAAGCCGAACTCCGGTTCCCCGACCAGCAGGTACTCAGTCTGGCGGTCATCGATCAGGATCGAGACCACCGCTTCGATCTCGGCATTTGCCGGCGAACCGGCTTCGAGGAAGTCACGAAAGTCCGCGATCAGCCCGGTTACCACACCGATGTCGGAGGGGCCGGCGATTCTGAGCGGAGTTTCGGGGCCCATCCGGAAGATTCTAGATGATTGCCAGACACTCTCTGTTAGCCTGTCCACGGTGGGGTATTCACGAAAAACCGCAGTCGCGGTTCGTGACTCGATGTCAGTGCCGCGGCCAGGCAACCCCGAAGGGGAGGCCTCTCAGTGATGCGCGTTTTCTCTCGAATCGTGCGCATCATGGCGGCCGCCGGACTGGTCGGCGTCGTGCTGCTGCTGGCCCCGGGGCTCGCCCAGGCGGCGCGTCCCAACATCGTGATCATCCAGACCGACGACCAGAACGCGCGCACGGCCAAGGCGACCTTCAGGAAGTACCTTGGCGGCAGGGCCCTGGTCATGCCGAACACCGTTCGGGAGATCTTCAACGCCGGCACCGAATTCGACAATTACTACGCGACTTCACCTACCTGCGCGCCTTCACGGGCGTCCCTGCTCACCGGGCAGTACCCGCAGAACAGCGGTCTCATTACCAACAGTGGCCTGGATGGCGGCTGGCCCGGCTGGCAGAACCTGCCGGCTTATGAGGACAACCTTCCGGTCGCGCTCCAGGAGGCCGGTTACCGGACTTCCCACTTCGGCAAATTCATCAACGGCTACTGGCGGACCGCGGAGAACGAGATTGAAACCACCGTCCCGCCAGGCTGGGACAACTGGTTCACCACCTCTTTTGTGTCGAACATGGTCCACTACGGCTACCAGATGAACGACAACGGAGTCGCTCGCACCGGTTTCGGTGACCCGCTCTACACCTTCGACACCGGCGTCGATCCGAAGCGCTGCACGGTCGAGACCCTGACCAGGCAGAGTCTCGCCAGGGGTTGCCATTACCAGGCCGACACGTTGACCCGTGCTGCCGTCAGGGAAATTCGGCGCAACGTCGAAGAGCCACTGTTCATGCAGGTCGACTACGAAGGTCCGCATGGGGACATCCGGCCCCCGGTCGGGCCCCAGCCGGCCACCCGTCACTACGGCACGACCGCCTGGACCCCGGTCGACAGGCCACCCAACTTCGACGAGGCGGACATGTCGGACAAGTCCGCCGTGATCCAGAACTCAGCCCCGGTGCGGATGGGCTTTGCCAGGTACCAGTGGCTCAAGCACTACTACCGTCGCTACCTCGCTTCACTCAGGGCGATCGACGACGGCGTCGGCGCGATCGTCGAGACCCTGCGACAGACCGGCAAGCTCGATGACACTTACATCTTCTTCCTTTCCGATCACGGTTCGTTTCTTGGCGAGCACCGCTTCGACCACGCCAAGTTCATGCCCTACGACGGTGCCTCCCGGGTCGCAATGGCCGTCAGGGGACCCGGCGTGCCGGCCGGGGGACGCTCGGGTGAGCTGGTCGCCAACATCGACATCGCGCCGACCGTGCTGCAGGTGGTCGGCGCAAGCGCCGACTGGCAGATGGACGGGCGCACACTGAGGCCGTTCTGGCGGGATCCACTCCGGCGGACCCGACGCCCGGTCGGCATAACCTTCGTAGATACCGCTCCCGAGCCGGCCCGCGGCGGCGCGACCGTGTCCGCTGCCGCTCCGAAGTTCGCCTACAGGGGCTTCAGGGTCGGGCCTTACAAGTACTTCCGCTTCAACGTGAGCGGTCAGGAAGAGCTATACGACATGGAGCAGGATCCGTGGGAGCTGGAGAACCGGATCAACTCGCCCGAGTACATCCAGGCGAAGCAGTACATGCAGGCCTTCCTGCCCATCGTGGACAGGTGCGTCGGCGCCGAATGCCGGGCGCCTCTGATGCAGTGGCCCGAACCCTGAGCACCGGCTACTCGATCGTCACCAGGTGGGCGCCGCTGGCGACCGCGTCGCCTACCGAGATCGGCAGCGCCGTGACCTTGCCGGCGCGATGGGCGGTGATTTCGTTCTCCATCTTCATTGCTTCGATGATGCAGATCAGGTCGCCTTCGGCCACCTCGGCGCCCTTTTCGACGTTGACCTTGAAGATCGAACCCTGAAGCGGGGACTCCAGCTCGGCCTTGTTCGAGCCTCCACCTCCGCCGGACTTGCGCTCGCGCTTCGGCGCGCCGCCCGGACCGGCCGCAGGACCGGCCGTGCCGGAAACCACGCCGACCGCTTCACCGATCACCTTGACGTCGAACCGCTTGCCTGAAACCTCGACCAGGTAGTCACGCGCGACCTTCTCCGGCTCGTCTTCGGCCGACTCGCTCGAAGCCGGTTCTTCCGGGGCGGTGGTCTTCAACCAGTTCCTGTCTTCGGTCAGGTCCTTGCAGGTCTCGCCACGGTCCCACTGCTCGGTGGCGAGGATCGCCTTGTGGAAAGGGATCAGGGTGGAGAGCCCACCGATTCTGTATTCGTCGAGCGCGCGCAGCATGCGCCTGGTGGCCATCTCGCGGTCCTTGTCCCAGACGATCAGCTTGGCGACCATCGGGTCATACATCGGGGTCACCTCGGAGCCGGCGATCACGCCGGAGTCCACTCTCACGCCCGGTCCCGAAGGCTCGCGGTAGGTGGTGATCCGGCCGGGAGCCGGGGAGAAGTTCTTGTGCGCCTTCTCGGCGTTGATCCGGCACTCGATCGCCCAGCCGTTGATCCGGACGTCTTCCTGCTTGATGCTCAGTTCTTCCCCGGCGGCAATCCGGATCTGCTCACGCACGATGTCGATCCCGGTGATCATCTCGGTCACGCAGTGCTCGACCTGGACCCGGGTGTTCATTTCGAGGAAGAAGTACTCGGAGCCGACCTGCATGCCCTCCACGGTTCCGGCCGAGTAGTAACCGACGGCGCGGGCGGCCTCGGTTGCGATCTTGCCGATCCGCTCGCGCATCTCTTCGTCCACATGAGGCCCGGGGGCCTCCTCGATCAGCTTCTGATGGCGCCGCTGGATCGAGCAGTCGCGCTCGCCCAGGTGGATCACGTTGCCGTGCTTGTCGGCCAGGACCTGCACCTCGACGTGGCGTGGATCCTCGAGGTAGCGCTCGACATAGACCCGGTCATCGGAGAAGAACTTCTCGCCTTCGCGCGATGCGCCTTCGTAGGCCTCCTGAAGGTCTTCGGCGGTCATCGCCACGCGGAAACCCTTGCCACCACCACCACCGACCGCCTTGCAGGCGACCGGGTAGCCGGCTTCTTCGGCCTGCGCGCGGGCCTCATCGACATCCGCTGCCGGCACGGTCGCTCCGGGCACGATCGGTACTCCGGCCTTCTCCATGACCTCGCGCGCCATCGTCTTCGAGCCCATCGCGTCGATCGCCGATGCGGGCGGGCCGATGAAGGTGATGCCGGCTTCTTCGAGGGCACGGGCGAAGTCAGCGTTCTCGGCCAGGAAGCCGTAGCCGGGATGGATCGCGTCGGCACCCGCCTCTTTGGCGGCACCGATGATCTTCTCGATCGAAAGGTAGCTCTCCGCAGCCAGGGCAGGGCCGATCAGGTAGGCCTCGTCGCATTCTTCGACGTGGGGAGCTTCGCGGTCGACCTCCGAGTAGACGGCCACCGAAGTGATGTCCATCTCCTTCAGGGCACGGGCCACGCGGATTGCGATCTCGCCACGATTGGCGATCAGTACCTTCTTGAACATGCGCCGGAGTTTATTTATGCCGCCGCATCGGAGTCACCCGCCTTCCGCCGACGCCTGGCCACGCTGGCACCGACCCCTGCTGCTGGTCGAAACAGCCTGCCGTCTCCGTTGTAGGGTGGAGTCATGAAGACCGATATTCAGCAGTTTCAGGAAGTAGACACACCGGGCGATTTTGTGCTCCAGAACTCGAAGCTCCTCAAGGTGAGGCTGTCCAAGGGCGAGATCCAGGCCAAGAAGGGCTCGATGGTTGCCTATCAGGGCGAGGTCAAGTTCGAGCATGCCGGATCCGGAGGCTTCGGCCGCATGATCAAGAAGGCGACCACCGGCGAAGGAACCACTCTGATGAAGATGAGCGGCGAAGGCGAAGTGTTCCTTGCCGACCAGGCCCAGGAGATCTTCCTGCTCCACCTTGAGAACGAGACCGTCACGGTCAACGGCCAGAACCTGCTGGCCTTCGACAGCGACATCGACTGGGACATCAAGAAGGTCTCCGGCGGCACCTCGGCGATGCTCTCGGGCGGGCTGTTCAACACCTCGCTTTCAGGAACCGGTGCGGTTGCCGTGCTCTCCGACGGACCCCCGATCCTGCTCGATGTCGGTTCGGTGCCGACTTTCGCCGATGCCCAGTCGGCCATCACCTGGTCGGAGGGCGTGCAGACAGCGCTCAAGACCCAGATGAGCGCCAAGAACATGATCGGCCGCGGCTCCGGAGAGTCCCTCCAGATGGCCTTCTCCGGCCAGGGCTGGGTGCTGGTCCAGCCGTCCGAAGGGCGGCCGGTGATCGCCGGCGGATCAGGAGCCTGATCCCGGCGCCTGAACCGGGAGCCTGAACCCCGCGCCCGGCCGGTTGGCAGCCGGGTCACTCCGGCCGGCAAGCCAGGGCCGCGCCAGGCCGGCTGGTCAAGGCCCCGTATTCTGGGAACCATGATCGAACTCCAGAGTCACTCCACGGTTTCCGACGGCCAGCTCCCCCCCGCGGGCGTTGTCGAGCAGGCGGCCGAGGCCGGCGTCGAGGTGCTTGCCCTGACCGACCACGACGGCGTCGCCGGCGTTCCCGAGGCCATTGAGGCCGGCGAGCGGCTGGGCGTTGAGATCGTGCCGGCGATCGAGATGTCGTCGGTCCACGAATACGCCGAAGACCTCCACATCTGCGGTTACTGGATTGACCTGGAGAAGATGCAGCCCGCCTGTGACCGTGCCCAGCGGGAGCGACGCGACCGGGCCGAGCAGATCATCGAGAACCTGCGTGGATACGGCTTCGACATCACGATCGACGACGCGATCCGTGAAGCCGGCGACGCCGACGCGATCGGCCGGCCGCATATCGCCCACGCCGCCGGCGCCGCGGACAACATGGGCCCGTTCTTCGAGGAGTACCTGGTGCCGGGGGCCAAAGCGTTCGTCTCGCGTACCTGGCCCGACGCCGATGAAGCCTGCGCGACGATCCGCGCGGCCGGCGGCGTTCCGGTGATCGCCCACCCCTACTGGGACATCAAGGAGCCGGAGAAGGTCGAGCGCCTGATCCGTGCGCTCGACATCGGTGGCATCGAGGTCTACTACCCGCCACATTCAGAGAAGCAGACCGCCCACCTGCTCGGCCTTGCCCGGGAGCTCGGCATCAGCGCGACAGCATCGTCCGACTACCACGGCCCTACCCACAAGACCTTCAGCCGCTTCGGCGCCTACAACACCTACGGCCTCGGTGAGCCGGAAGTCCCCCCGAGGCCCTGACCTCGCCCGGATCAGCGGTTACGCCCGAGCACGCTGACGCATCCACCGGCGGTTCCGCCCGAGCCGTCCCCGGCCCGTAGTGCCACCCGGTAGCGGATGCAGAAGCTGCGGTTGGGGCCGAGCCACCGCCGGGACGGACGCAGCCGGAAGCTTTGCCGCAGGTCAGGGGTGGTGACTTCCTGGAAGGCGATCCGCCGCAGGATGCCCCGCCCTCCCCTGGCGTAGATCGCCGCCCTCACGGTCACCGGCACGTCCGAGCTCGTGCTGACGGCAACTCCTTTGGTCACCAGCCCCTTGAAGCTGATCCGTGGCTGGACCTTGGTCACGAAGTTCTCGCCGGGTGCCGGCGGCGAGGCCGGCATTGCGGCCGGTGCATGTCCGGCCGAAACCGCCAGTCCCGCAACCAACGCCACCAACGCCCCAAGCCTGACCATCCTCCGAACATAACTGCGTTTGCCCGCGGCGTCAAACTCACCGAGGTTTACTGCCGTCCGGCAGATCGCGGGGAACGAAAAAGGGCGGGCCTTTCGGCCCGCCCTTTGGCGAATCTGGTGACGCGGCTCGTGGCCGGCGTCGGGGCCGCGCTTGTGCCGGCCGGCCTGGAGCTCTACGAGCTGACGGCAGCCGGGATGAGCTCGCGCTCTTCCAGGTAGGCGATCAGCTTCGCGGCCGACTCGGCCGGCTCCTCCTCTTCGGTCTTGATTACGACCTCCGCGTTGAGCGGCTCCTCGTACGGGTCCGAGACGCCAGTGAACTCCTTGATCTCGCCGGAGAACGCCTTGGCGTAAAGCCCCTTGACGTCGCGCTCGGCGCAGGCGTCGACCGAGGCCTCGATGTAGACCTCGATGAAGCGGTCACCCATCATCTCGCGGGCCTCGTCGCGGATCGCGCGGTAAGGCGAGATCGCGGCGGTGATCACCGGCGTGCCGTTGCGAGAAAGCAGGTCGGCAACGAAGGCGATTCGGCGGATGTTGGTATCGCGGTCTTCCTTCGAGAAGCCGAGGCCCTTCGAGAGGTTCTCACGGACCACGTCACCGTCGAGGATCTCGAGCTTCGAGCCACGGGCGGTGAGTTCCTCCGAGAGGTGCTGGGAGATGGTGGTTTTACCGGCTCCGGAGAGTCCGGTGAACCAGAGGGTGAATCCATTTTCTTCTGACATGTCTAGTTGTCCTCCTTGTAAGCGTCGATCAGGATCTTGGCGACCTCGGGGCGGGAGAACTCATGCGGCGGCTCTTCGCCGTTGCCGAGCATCTCGCGGACCTTGGTGCCGGAAAGGAACAGGTGGGATTCAGCGTCGTGAGGGCATGTCTTGCCGGAGGCGAGCCCTTCGCACTCGTGACACCAGAAAGTGTGTTCGAACATCAGCGGCTCGATTCCGAGCTCGTCGATGTCGATCGTCTCGAAGATCTTCTGCGCGTCGTAGGTGCCGTAGTAGTCACCGGCACCGGCGTGGTCGCGACCGACGATGAAGTGGGTCGCGCCGTAGTTGCGACGGACGATCGCGTGGAGAACAGCCTCGCGCGGACCGGCGTAGTGCATCTTCGCCGGCTTGACGCCGAGCACGACCCGGTCGTTCGGGTAGTAGTTGTCCATCAGGACCTCGTAGCAGCGCATGCGAACGTCGGCCGGGATGTCGCCGGCCTTGGTCTTGCCGATCAGCGGGTGGATGAACAGCCCGTCGCAGGTCTCCAGCGCGGCCTTGGTCAGGTACTCGTGGGCGCGGTGAATCGGATTGCGGGTCTGGAAGGCGACGATCTTCTTCCAGCCACGGTCGGCGAACTCCTGCCTGGTCTCGGCCGGGGTCTTGTACCGCCGCATGAACGCCTCTTCATGGTCGGGCAGAGCGTCAACCTCGAGCGGGCCGGCGATGCAGCGGTTGCCCTCTTCGTAGATCGCTGCGACGCCGGGGTGGTTCTCGTCGCTCGTGCCGTAAACGGTCTCGGCTTCGTACTTGACGTCACGGTCGAAGACCTCGCTGACGGTGATCCGCCCGAGCGGCTTACCCTCGTCGGAGGACAGCTCGACCACGTCGCCGACGGCGCACTCGATGTCGGTCGGCAGGGTGATCGGGATCGGCCAGTACTCGCCTTCGGCGGTCCTCATCTGGCCGCAGACGTTGCGCCAGTCCTCGGAGCCCTGGAAGCCGGTGAGGGGGGCGAAGCCGCCGTTGCCGATCATCTCGAAGTCGGCCGTCTGGCGCTCGGAAAGTTTCAATGCCAATTCGCTCATGGTTAGTTCATCCGTATCGGTATTCGTTGACAGGGGAAATGCTGGAAGTCAGGGGTAGCCGGGAAGCCTCGGCGTGGCGGCTTCAGTTGATGCCGCACTCCGTTTTGCCGGAACCCGACCAGCGGCCGTCGCGGGCCGACTGTCCGGGCACCACCGGTCGGGTGCAGTGTGTGCAGCCGATCGAGGGGTAGCCCTGGTCGTGGAGGGGGTTGTAAGGGACGTGGTGTTCATTCAGGTGATTCCACACATCGCGCTCGGACCAGTCGGCCAACGGATTGATCTTCCAGAGGCTGAAACGCTCGTCCCAGGCGAACTTCGGAGCACTTGCCCGGGCGGCTGAATCCTCACGGCGGATGCCGGAAACCCAGCAGTCTACGGTAGAGAGGGCCCTTCGCATCGGCTCGACCTTGCGCAGGCCGCAGCAGGCGTCCGGATCGGTCTTCCACAGGCGGTCCCCGAAACGCTCGGCCTGCTCCTCCAGGGAAACGTTGTGCCAGCGCTCGAACTCAACTCCGAAGTGCTCCGCCAGCCGGTCCCGGGTCTCGTAGGTCTCGGGAAAGAGCACGTCGGTGTCGAGGTAGAAGAACCGGGCGGCCGGGTTGATCGCGGTCGCCAGCTGCATCACAACAGAACTGGTCTTCTGGAACGAGCAGGCGATGTACATGTCCTGGCCGAACTCGTTGAACGCCCATTCGAGTACCTCGCTGGCCGATCTCGGCTCGAGCATCGCGGCCACGGCCTCTCCATCGAAGCGTGTCCTGGCCTCATCGAGGCGGGGTGTCGAGGTTCCGGGTTCCATCATCGCCTCAGATCGCGCATTCGCCTTCGCCGCGTTCGACCCGGTAGGGGTCGGAGCGACTCCAGTCGATGAACTCCTGCATGGTGTCGAGGTTGAAGTCGGCCGGCATGGTCAGCGGCTTGACTTCCTCTTCCATTCGCGCGGTGCCGACCCGCTCGACAAAGTCGTTGAAGACTTCGCCGTCCTGCCGCTCCGCTTCATAGAGCCTGATCCACCGCTCGATCGCATCGGGCACGCGGCGCGCGGGCAGCCTGGACTTCAACCGGGTGCCGAAGATCACTTCGCCGTCGACGTACTTGCCGCCGAGATGCGGCACATAGGCGGGCATCGTGCGGCCGCCGACCTTGAGCGATGCGCCGTAGAAACCGATGTTGGCGATGTGGTGCTGGCTGCAGCCGTTCGGGCAGCCGCTCATCTTGATGTGGATCTGGCGGGTCAGCGGGTCGGTGATGTCCATCTGCTCGACCTTCTCCTGGACCGCCTTGTTGAGGCCCATCGAACTGGTGATGCCCATCTTGCAGCTGTCGGTCCCGGGGCAGCTGACCACGTCGGTGATCCGTCGCGGACCGACGTCATCGAGGTCGAGCTCGCCAAGCCGCTTCCAGACTTCGTAGAGCGCGTCGTCGCGCACCCACCGCAGAACCAGGTTCTGCTGGACCGTCGTCCGGGCGAAGCCACCGGTGTACTCGCGCATGATCTGCCCCAACCCGCGGAACTGCGTCGGGGTGAGGTCACCACGCACGATCTTGACCTCGACCGTGTTGAAGCCCTGCTGGCGCTGAGGCTGGACGTTGGCTTCGACGAAGCGCTCAAATTCGGACCGGTCCCCGTTCGGTGAGGCGGTGGCGGGCACCGGCTCCGGCAGCAGCGCCTCTTCATCGAGGTCGAAGCGCATGTGCTCGATCGTGAAGTCGCGTTCGTCCACCCAGTCGCCCTGGAGTTCTTCGTCGACCATGCGCCTGACCTCATCGATGCCGACCTTGTCGACCAGTACCTTGATCCTCGCCCTGGCGCGGTTCACCCGCAGCCAGGACTGGCGGTCGAAGATCCGGAACACGGCCTCGGAGACCTTGAGGAAGTCGCCGTTGTCAGCCTCGACGAAGTCGTAGAGCGTCGGAGCGACGCGGGCCATGATCGAGGTGCCGCCACCGACCCGGATTTCGAAGCCCCTCACTCCGTCCCTGATCCGGCTGATGAAGGCGATGTCGTGGATGCCGGTGATCGCCCGGTCGGCGTCGGATCCGCTGAAGGCCGTCTTGATCTTGCGCGGCATCAGCTGGGTCGTCGGGTGGCGCACGAAGTAGCGCACGTACGCACCGACGTAGGTGGTCGGGTCGAAGATCTCGTCTTCGGCGACGCCGGCCCACGGGTCGCCGGTCACGTTGCGGACCGTGTTGCCGCAGCCCTCCCGCGAAGAAAGGCCGCTGGGGGCCAGGTCGCGGATCATGTGGGTCATCTGGTCGAGTGGAACGTGGTGGATCTGGATGTTCTGGCGGGTCGTGATGTGACCCTTCTCCAGCGGTGCGTAGGTCTCGACCGAGTCGGCGAAGGCGTCCATCTGGTCCGGGGTGATCCCGCCGTAGGGCAGCTTGACCCTGACCATCTGGACCCCGGGCTGGCGCTGGCCGTAGACGCCCTGCTTCAGGCGGAAACCGATGAACTCGGGCTCGGGAGTTTCACCGTCCAGGAAAAGTGCCGCTTCATTGTCAAAGTCACCGAACTCGTGCTCGAGGATCGGGATCAGCCGGCCGGGCACGTTGTCGTAGGTCTCCGGGTTGTTGAGCGAGCCGAGCTTGCCCTTGCCCTTCTGGACTTTGCCTTCCTCCTGCTCCACGCCCTTGTCTCCCGGCTTGGGCTTGGGCTTCGGTGTGGCTTTGGTTGGGGCCGAGTTCGGCTCCATAGGTGTTTCCTCCTGCTGGGCTGTTGCCGACCGGCGGTCGGTTGCAAGGTTGGTGTTTGATCCGGCCCGCTGAATGCTAGCAAAAGCACCCAAACCTGACTGGATTTCAGGTATTAGGAAGAAGCGGCTCTGGAACGGGCTTCAAGGATAGCCGCGGCTTCGCCCGGCTCGCCCACGAAGCCGTCCTCGGGATCGACCGTGCGACCGGACTCCAGCCAGGCGTCTATCCCGCCCGCGAGCGAGACCGTTTCGAATCCCGCCTCGGAAAAGGCCTGGGCGGCCATCAGCGAGCGGTTGCCGACCCGGCAGTAGAACAGCACCGGCTGGTCCGCCGGAAGCTCGTCGCGGCGATCGGCCAACTCGTCCAGCCCGATCCGCTCCGCTCCCGGAATCCGGCCGACGTCGAACTCATGCGCCGTCCGCACGTCAACCAGCCGGGCCCCGGCCTCGATCAGCGCCGCGGCTCCGCCAGCATCACATTCAAGCGGCTCAAGGCCGTCGCTTTCATCATCGGCTGAAGCTTCCATGAGCGCGCAATCCTAACATCGCCCCGCTCATGACCCCGGGTTCAGGTGACGTCCTTGCCTTCGATCAGAAAAGCGACCCGTACGTGGGCCCTGTACTCGTCGAGGTGCTCACCCCGGATCCCGGTCGAGACGATGTCCACGGCGCGGATGTTGCGCAGTGAATCCTGGGCCTGCTTCAGTGCCTGCTGGGCCGCGTCGTCTGTCGAAACCCTGGAACTGCCGACCAGCTCGATGATCTTTACGACTGCCATGCTCTCCTCCTCGGGTTCCCCCGCCGGACGGCAGGGGTGTGACTGGGGTCTGCCCCCATTCTTACCTGCCCGGGGGCGGTTCGTTTAGAAAAGGTCGCGGGGGTCGCCGGGCCCGAAGGAATCCTTGGCGCTGACGCCCTCGATAAGGGCGGCCCGCAGCCAGGGGTTCATGCCCTCGTCAACGGGCGGCGGGGCGAGCGCCGTGTCCCCGAGGAAGCGCTCGATCGCGGCGCTGACCGCCGCCGCCTCGGCCGGTGTAGCGGGGCCTGAGATCGAGATCCGGGTCATCGCCTAGAGCGGGATGTTGCCGTGCTTGCGCCTGGGCTGGGCGACGCGCTTTGTCTGCAGGGTTCGCAGCGCCTTGATCAGCTTGGGCCGGGTCTGGCGGGGTTCGATCACGTCGTCGATGTAGCCGCGCTCGGCCGCCGAGTACGGGTTGGCGAAGTGAGCCTTGTAGTCGGCGATCAGCTTTGCCCGGCGCTTTTCCGGGGTGGGTGAGCTGAGGATGTCCTTGCGGTAGATGATGTTGACCGCGCCCTCGGGGCCCATTACCGCCACCTCGGCGGTCGGCCAGGCGATGTTGTAGTCGGCCAGCATGTGCTTGGAGGCCATCACGTCATAGGCGCCGCCGTAGGCCTTGCGGGTGACCACGGTCAGTTTCGGCACGGTCGCCTCGGTGTAGGCGTAAAGCAGCTTGGCGCCGCGCCGGATGATCCCGTTCCACTCCTGGTCGGTACCGGGCATGAAGCCGGGCACGTCGGTGAAGGTCAGCAGAGGGATGTTGAATGCGTCGCAGGTGCGGACGAAGCGCGCCGCCTTCTCCGAGGACTCGATGTCGAGCACCCCGGCCTTGAAGGCGGGCTGGTTTCCGACCACACCGACCGGATGGCCGTCGAGGCGGGAGAAGCCGCAGACGATGTTCTTGGCGAAGTGCTCGTGAACCTCGAAGAACTCGCCGTCGTCGACTATCTTCGCGACGACCTTGCGCATGTCATACGGCTTGTTCGGGTCGTCGGGGACGAAGTTGTCGAGCTCCGGGTCCTCGCGCTCGGGGTCGTCGGACGGCGGGAAGTACGGAGGCTTTTCGAGGTTGTTGAGCGGCAGGAAGCTCATCAGGTAACGAACGTCCTCCAGGCAGCTCTCTTCGTCCTCTGACGCAAAATGGGCGACACCGGACTTGGAGTTGTGGGTCATCGCGCCGCCGAGCTCCTCGAACTCGACCTCCTCGCCGGTGACCGTCTTGATCACTTCGGGGCCGGTGATGAACATATGCGAGGTCTCCTTGACCATGAAGATGAAGTCGGTCATCGCCGGCGAGTACACGGCACCGCCGGCGCAGGGGCCCATGATCACGCTGATCTGGGGGATCACCCCGGAGCTCTGGACGTTGCGCACGAACACGTCGCCGTAGGCACCGAGCGAAACGACGCCCTCCTGGATCCGGGCTCCACCGGAGTCGTTCAGGCCGATCACCGGAGCGCCGACCTTGGCTGCGAGGTCCATCACCTTGCACATCTTTTCGGCCATCACCTCTCCCAGCGAGCCGCCGAAGACGGTGAAGTCCTGGGAGAAGACGAAGACCTTGCGACCCTCGATCGTGCCGTGGCCGGTGACCACTGCGTCACCCCAGGGCCGGCGCTTCTGCATGTCGAATTCGTAGGTCCGGTGGCGGACGAAGGTGTCGAGTTCCTCGAAGGACCCGGGGTCGAGCAGCTTGTCGATCCGCTCGCGGGCGGTCAGCTTGCCTTTGGCGTGATGCTTCTCGATGGCCTCCTCGGAGGCCGAGTTGATCGCCTGGTCGCGCAGATCGCGCAGGTACTCAAGCTTCTCTTCGTGGGTTTCGGGACTCTTCTCACGCATTGCCGGGCAGTCTATTTGGGATCGCTGGAGCGCGGCTGCCCGGCGCTGCAACGAAAAGGGGCGGCCCGGAGGCCGCCCCTTTTCAGCTACTCGCCGGAGGGCGAGGCCTGGTGCGAACTGCTACCGCACTCTGATGGTCTTCCTGACCGTCTTGCTGCCGGCGTTGCTCGAGGTCACCTTGAAGGTAGCCCTGATCTTGCCGGTCTTCGACGGGCGGACCTTGACCCTGACCGTACGGGTCGCACCCGCGCTGATCGAACCACCCGAGGCGCTGGACCTGATGCCCCGTCCCGAGACGGTGAGCCTCACGCCAGTTGCTTGCGCGTTGCCGGTGTTCTTGATCTTCGCCCTGTAGGTGACCGACTTGCCCTTCCTGGCGCTGGCCGGGCCACTCACGGTGACGCTGCCGATCCTGGCCTTGAGCTGGACACAGTCCGGCTCGTTGCCTGAGAATCCGGGCGGGCAGGGGATGGGCACACAGTTCGGCGGGATGCCGGTTGTGTTCTCGGGGCAGACCGGCGGCGTGACGACGCCGTTGGAGAGCCAGATGCTGCCGGAACCCTTGCTGACCTGGTTGACGGTGCCGCAGTCGGCGCCGCCAACTGAGGCTGCGTCGTTAGTGATGTTGTAGGTACCGGTCAGGGCCCCGTTGCCACTGAATCCCGAGGTGAACGGAACGCCCGGGAAGTCGGCGTTGCTGGTGGTCGACAGCGTCAGTCCGTCGAGCGGAAGGGCGCAGTACGAGACCAGCGCGCTGCTGATGCCCTCGGTCAGAACCCGTGCTTCGATCGGACCGCTGAGGCTGAGTGCCCCGGTGCCCGAGTTGAAGGTGCCGGTGACGTTACCCGTGGCCGCGATCGAAATCGGAACCGGGGTGCCGTCCAGCGGGTTCGGAACGATCATGATCGGGAACCGGAAGCCGCTCGGCAGTCCGGGAACCCCGGCGGTGCTGGTGATCGTGACGGCTGGCCCTGTCAGGTCACCCGAGATTGCCGCTGTTGGCGGGTTAGCGGCGCAGGGGAAATCCGGGTTCGGGATCGTGTTGGTCGGCGGGTCGAGCCACTCAGCCAGACACGAGTCCGGGAGCGTGTCGCGAGCCTGCCACAGGTCCGGCAGGGGCGATGCGGGAGCCGGAAGCGCCGAAAACTGAACACTGGGCGGGGCCGGCAGAATCACGGCGCCCTTGAAGGCGAAGCCGAGGTTGAGCTGCCCGTTGGTCAGGCTCATGCTGGCAGGTGCGGCATTGGCCGGTCCTGCAAGTGCGAATACGCCCAGGCAGGCGACCATCGCGCCCAGGATCAGCATCTTGGCTGTACGGCCAAAGCTTCCCCGGGTACTGGCGGTTGATGCGGACATGATCTCTCCTTGAGTTTGGTGCGACATTTCTCATCCCCCTCCAAAGATTCCTCTCCGAGAGCGGCGGCACAACGTTACTGTGATCCTAATCACTCGAACCGGGAACAGTAATGAATGCCTAAAGTTGCGGTCGGGTCCGTTCCGGTTTCTGAAAGTTTTCCGCCTGGCACGCTGCTACGGGCGGATGAGGCGTCACACCGGGATCTTCGACCCCGGTCCAAATGGAGTACTGGCCCGTACGGCGAAGATTCACCCATGGGATCGCAACGGCAGATCGTAGCCTTCGGCGGGGGCGGCTTCTCGATGGAGTCGGGGAATCCCCTGCTCGACGACTTCGTCTGCTCGCTCACCGGCGAGGTCCGGCCCCGGATCTGCTTTCTGCCGACCGCCAGCGGGGACGCGGACCACTACATCGTCAGGTTCTACAACGCCTTTCGCGACACCGCCTACCCCTCGCACATCTCCCTGTTCCGGCGCGAGCGCGGGGTCGGCAACATCCGCGAGCACCTGCTCGCCCAGGACATGATCTACGTCGGTGGTGGCAGCGTGCTCAACATGCTCGCCGTCTGGCGCGCCCACGGCATCGACGGGATCCTGCACGAGGCCTGGGAGCGAGGCATCGTGCTCTGCGGGCTGAGCGCCGGTTCGCTGTGCTGGTTCGAGCACGCCTTCACCGGATACCAGAACGAGACCAGCCTGGTCCCCGGGCTCGGCATGCTGCCTTTCGGCAACTCGGTCCACTTCGAGCACGGTTCGAACCGCCACCGGCAGTTCGAGAAGTACCTCTCTGAAGTCCAGGGGGAGGAGGCGCCCGCCGGAGAGGGCAAGACGGTCGGATTCGGCGTGACCGACGGCGCGGCACTTCACTTCACCGGCACCGAACTCGCCCAGGTGGTCGCCTCCCGTCCGGAAGCCCGCGCCTACCGGATCGACGACCGCAGTGGCAGGATCCGGACCACCCAGATCGCGACCCGGCACCTCGGATCACCGACCCAGGTTCCGCTGGTCGGCCCGCCGTCGTACGCCTGGTCGATGCCTTCCGCGCTCTCCGTTTAGGTAGCTTCAGCGCATGGCTTCACGACTCCTCCTGATGGGAGGCCACGAGCTCGACCGGCTCGACGGCAACGAGGTTCTCTGCGACTTCATCCTCGAACTCGCCGGATCCGCCTCGCCGCGGATCTGCCTGCTGCCGACCGCCAGCGGGGATCCCGACGACCAGATCTCCCGCTTCCGCCGCTCGTTCGGCAGCCGCGGCGCCGAGGCCAGCGAAATCTCCCTGTTCCGGCTCGGCGACTCCCCGGTTGACCTCGAGACCCACTTCCTGACCCAGGATGTGATCTACGTCGGCGGCGGCAGCCTGCTCAACCTGGTCGCCGTCTGGGGAGCCCACGGAATCTACGAGTTGCTCTGCGAAGCCCTTGAAGCCGGCGTGCTGGTCTGCGGACAGAGCGCCGGGGCGATGTGCTGGTTTGAGCGCGGCGTTACCACCTCCTCGGGTACTCCGGCGCTGGCCGACGGGCTGGGCCTGCTGCCCGGCAGCCTCTGCGTCCACTACCACCGTGACTCCGAGCGCCGCGCGGCCTACCTCACCGGGGTTGGCGCCGGAGCACCGGACGGCTACGGCGCCGACGACCAGACGGCGCTGCTGTTCGAGGACGGAACTGTCACCAGGGCGATCACCGCCCGCACCGGCGCCGGCATCTGGAAGGTGGCCGGCGGACCGGCAGGTACCGTTTCGGAGACCGCGCTCGAGCTCGAGGACATCAGCCGGCCGACCGGCAGAGAGGGT
>Ga0209181_10003246_pt1 | contig 25382 bp, 15 predicted proteins | sample MAT05_FD_187208 | JGI IMG/M metagenome (GOLD analysis project Ga0209181, IMG submission 187208) | Freshwater microbial communities from Lake Fryxell liftoff mats and glacier meltwater in Antarctica - MAT-05 (SPAdes) (version 2) | ecosystem: Environmental > Aquatic > Freshwater > Ice > Liftoff...
GATCACGACCGTGACACTCACCCAAGCCCAACAAGAAGTCGTTGAGGAGTTCGCGCTCTTCAGCGATTGGCAGGACCGCTACGAGCACCTGATCGAGCTGGGCAAGGACCTGCCGATGATCGCGCCGGAGAAGAAGACGGAGGAGAACATCGTGCGCGGGTGTCAGAGCCGTGTATGGTTGAGTGCTGAGTACCGCGCTTCGACTCCGCCCAGCGCTGGCTTGGTGCATTTCACAGCCGACAGCGACGCGATGATCACAAAAGGTCTTGTGGCCCTGCTGGTGCGGGTATTGAACGATCGCGCGCCGCAAGAGATCCTGAACACGCCGCTCACTTTCATCGATTCCATCGGTCTGCGCGAGCACCTGAGCCCCAACCGCAGCAATGGGCTGGTGGCGATGCTCGATCAAATGAAGCGCTATGCGGTGGCCTTTTCCTCATCAACGAACGCATCATGAGCCGCAACGTCGTCACTTCGTTCGGGTGTTGCGGTTGTCTTATGTCCGATGTCCTATGCGGCGGCATCTGGCATAGGACATCGGACATAAGACAGCATGCCCCTACCTCCGGCACACCCTCATGACCTCAGAAGAAAAGAAAGCCCTCGAAGAGAGCATCATCAACGCGCTCAAGGCCATCTACGACCCGGAGATCCCAGTGGACATCTACGAGCTTGGGCTGATCTACGACGTGGTGATCCACGATGACGCCAGCGTGTACATCAAGATGACATTGACCAGTCCGGCGTGCCCCGTAGCGGGGACCTTGCCCGGCGAAGTGGAGCAGAAGGTGGCCAGTGTGCAAGGCGTGAGCAGCGCCAAAGTGGAGATCACCTTCGAGCCTGCATGGGACAGGACGATGATGAGCGAGGCGGCACAGTTGGAGTTGGGTTTCATGTGAATTCGACCTAAGTGACGCAGATAGCGCAGATAAATGCGATGGTTGCTGGTCGGCTCCTGCCGACCGCGCTACGGGGCACCTGTAGCGTCGACCCATTGGGTCGACTTGCCAGCGTTACCCAATGGTATTGACCGATCTTTGGACCCTCACCATGTCCGACAACCCCATCATCAACAAAGTCGCCATCTCCGGGATCATCACACTCGACTTGGAGGAGATCTATCCGCACGGCAAGCGCGTGGTCTTCGACCTGAAGCCATTGCTATGGCACGAGATCGCTTTGAAGGAGGATGATCTGCGCGCTTTCATCAGGACACACGATTGGGCGCAGTACAAAGGCACGTTCATTTCGGTGCACTGCTCGGCGGATGCGATCATCCCGACTTGGGCGTACATGCTGGTGGCCACGAGCCTTCAACCCTACGCGGCATTCGTAACACAAGGCGATGCCGACCAACTGGAGCGTGCGGTGTTCACGCGCTTCGTACAGCAGTTGGATGTGGAGCCCTTCCGCAACGCGCGTGTGGTGGTGAAGGGTTGTAGCAAGGTGCCCGTTCCGCTCAACGCCTATGTCGAATTGAGCACGAAGCTGTTGCCCATTGTGAAGAGCCTGATGTTCGGTGAGCCGTGCAGCACGGTGCCCTTGTACAAGGCACCGAAGCCCTAGTGCTACCTTCGGCCTGATGCCATCGATCAGGTCCATTATCCTTCCAATTTTTCTTTTTCCCTTGGTCCTGTGCGCGCAGGACAAGCCTCTACAACAAAGCGAGAACGGGTGGTACCTGTCGCCGAAAGGAACGATACGGGTCCTTGTCCTGTTCGTGGAGGTGGATTTCGATGTGACGCCCGGTAAAGACCCCCAACCCGACGGCGCGCAACATTGGGAAAAGCGCAAACTACCGAAGTGGAAGGACGACCTGTTCGACCCTTTCCTATTGCCGGTACAGAAGGCGGAGGTATCGCGCTACTATCAGGACATTTCCCTCGGGCACTACACCGTGCTGGGCGACTACCTCGACGAGATCATTACGCTGAAGGAGAGTGAATACCCCGGCGTTCATCAAGCGCACAGCATCGGGACCAGTGCGGTAAAAGAAGCCAACAAACGGGGCTCGCTGCGCACTCACAATGGATTGACCGTTGCCGACTTCGACCTGTGGAAGGAGGGTGGCAAACCCGGTCTACCGAAGGAAGCCGGGGCCGATGATCCGCATTCCTACGATCATGTGATGGTGATCACACGCAACAGTAACCTGCGGCATGGCACTGGTAGTACCGACCCAGGCAGTCCCGGCAAACTGTTCGGCTATGAGAGTGATACGCAATCACGCTTCGGTGGTGGCAACGCTCTTCCTTTCGAGATCCTGAAACACGAGTATAACCACCTGCTCCTCGGTGGCAACAACTTCCATAGCGGTGGTGGAAGTGCCGCACAGTTCGAAAGCAATTTCATCAACATACAAGGCGGTTGGAGTATGATGGGCGGCAACGGCAGCAGCATAATGACATGCTCCGGCTGGGACCGCGATCGATTGGATTGGGAACCGGACGGGGCGATCGACCGGATCCGCGTGCGCGATACCGGTGGGCGTGAGACCAACGGGGATCTCGACCCCGTCAATGGTGATACGGGCGTGTTCATCCTGCGCGACTTCATACCCAGCGGAGATGCCCTGAGGATCCGGATGCCCTACATCACCGACGAGCAACAACCGCAATGGCTCTGGGTGGAGAACCACCAAGGCTACCACCACAACGGCAGCCCGACGGACCGGTTCCAATGGGAATCCGTTGCTGCATGCATTGCACCGATCGAACCGGGATTGTTCATGACCATGCAAGTGGGCCGCGAGGAGAAGGAGGGAAGATCCATCTACGGTGGTCGTGCCGATTACCTGCGTCCTGTGCTGGCCAACGGGAACTACGATCTGGAATTGCGCGGTGATACGCTTTACGACCGTTGCCCCTTCAACGGGACACTTGTTCCCTATTTCCACCGTCCGGACTTGGCGAACCCGCTAACCGGGAACCATGAGCAGGAACTACCGCTGATCGATCGCAACAACAACGGCCTGCTGCAGCACGGTGAACATTGGGTGCCCAACGCGCGCGTGGAAAGCGGCCACCCCATAGCAGAGGTGACCTTCGCAGGTAGGCCGGAGCATGCCTTCCGTATGAACGGCACCCGGAAGTTGGGCATGTGTACGAATCCGTCCAGCGCGAACATGCTCACCTTGATCAGCACCAATGAGCGTGAGATCAATGGCCGTGGTCTACCGAACGTCCGAACGTCGCACCTCAACGGGATCAGTGTGGAGCTCCTGAACATGAGCGCGGATGGTGCCGCCATGGTGCGGGTGCGCAACAACGATACCCGCATGGAGACCGACCAGCGGTGGTGTTCAGATACCGTTGTGCTACATCCGGTACGGGGATCGGATGGTCACGCGCTCACCATCGCGGCCGGGAAGCAATTGCTGGTCGACCGTTCACGGACCGCTACGCGCATGAAGGATCCGGACAATGGCAAAGGCGGCCCATGGTTCAGCGATCCCACCTACTTTCGGGTGATGCCCGGTGCCACGATCCTCGTGGAAGACAAAGGTGTGATCGAACTGACGAACGGAAGCACCATGGAGATGAAGCCCGGAAGTGCTTTACTGCTCGGGAAGAAGTCACAACTGAAGATCGATGCCGGATCGCGCGTGATCGTCTCCTCTGGCATGCAGCTCCTCGGGAAACAACGCACGTTCAAGCGGCTGCGCAAGCAGGGCAGAATGGTGGATGCACCTGCTCAGTAAGCGCGAACGTTCTTTCCCTCGCGGTAGTTGATGAAGGCCCGGTTCACGACGCGGTTACCGCCCGGCGTGGGGTAGTTGCCCGTGAAGTACCAATCGCCGGTGTGGTCCGGACAAGCGGCGTGAAGGCCCGCGATGCTTTGGAACACGAGTTCCACCTCCGAGCGTGTGCCTTCGGGCGTGAGCATCTCAGCGATCTTGTCACTGAGCTGTTCCGGTGTGAAGGGTCGGTAGATGTCCTTCACCACGTTCTCCTGCTCAGTGAAGGGAAGGACCACCATCGCCAACGCGCGATCGTACACATCATCGATGATGTTCTCCTGCTTCGTCTCCTTCAGCAACGCGATGGCCGCGCGGAACGCCGCGAGGTCGCCCATCTTGGCCATGTCGATCCCGTAGCAATCCGGGTAGCGGATCTGCGGCGCACTGCTCACTACCACGATCTTCTTCGGCTCCAATCGGTCGAGCATTTTCAGGATGCTCTGCTTCAACGTGGTGCCGCGCACGATGCTGTCATCGATCACCACCAGATTGTCGACTCCGGGGCGCACCGTGCCGTACGTGATGTCGTACACGTGCGCAACAAGGTCATCGCGTGCATCATCGGCAGTGATGAAGGTGCGCAACTTGGCATCCTTGATCGCCACTTTTTCCAAGCGTGGTCGAGTGGCGAGAATGGCCCGCAGCTTCGCCGGGTCCGGGTCCGCACCGAGCTCTAGGATCCGGCGTTCCTTCACCCGGTCCAACTCATCCTCCATCTCCTTCAGCATGCCGTAGCACGCTACTTCGGCGGTGTTGGGGATGAAGCTGAATACGGTGTTCTCCAGATCATGGTCCACGGCCTCCAAGATCGCCGGGCATACCGAACGACCCAGGGCGATCCGCTCGCGGTAGACATCACGATCGCTGCCCCGGCTGAAGTAGATCCGTTCGAAACTGCATGCGCGTTTCTCCAACGGCTCACGCACACGTTCCTCACTGTAGGTTCCGTCCTTGCGGATGATCAAGGCGCAGCCCGGGGTCAGTTCACGCACAGCATCCGTAGCCACATGGAAGGCGGTCTGGATCGCAGGCCGTTCGCTCGCGACCACCACCACTTCATCATCGGCGTAATAGAATGCAGGACGAATACCCGCTGGATCGCGCAACACGAAGGCATCCCCATGACCGATCATGCCGGCCAATGCGTAGCCGCCATCGAAATCCATGGCGCTGTTCACCAGGATCTGTTTCACATCCAACTTCTCGGCGATCACCTGGGTGATCTGCTTTTCCGAATACCCTAGTTGGCGGTGGATCTGGGTAAGCCGATCGTTCTCGACATCCAGGAAGTGACCGATCTTCTCCAGGACCGTCATGGTATCACTCCGCTCCTTGGGGTGCTGGCCGATGGAAACGAGCAGGTCGAACAGCTCGTCCACATTGGTCATGTTGAAGTTCCCGGCGACGACCAGATTGCGGGTCATCCAATTGTTCAGCCTGCGGCGCGGGTGACAGTTCTCCTCACCATCCTTGCCGAATGTGGCGTAGCGCAGGTGGCCCAGCAGCACTTCGCCCAAGTAGGGCATGGTCTTCTTCAGCAGTTCCGCGTCGTTCGCCGCAGCGGGATCGGCCTTCAGCACCTCCTCGTACCCTTTGTGGATCCGGCCGAAGATCTTCTGGATGGCCTGCTTATCCGTGCTACGGTCCCGGTCGATATAATTGAGGCCCGGTGAGGGATCCAATTTGATCGTCGCCACCCCTGCCCCGTCTTGGCCCCGGTTGTGCTGCTTCTCCATAAGGAGGTACAGCTTGTTGAGGGCGTAAAGCGGAGTTCCGTAGCGTTCTTGGTAGTAGGACAACGGTTTCCGGAGGCGGATCAGGGCTATGCCACATTCGTGCTTGATCGCGTCGCTCAAGGGCTCCCGTGGGGCCGGGTTGGCGGGGGATGCAACAGGCTACCCCCTCCTTCGACCTTTTCGGAGTGGCGAAGTTAAGGACCTGGTTCGGCGATAGGGTTTCCCGACCCGTCACCTTTCCGGCCATGTCAAGCAACCTTTGTGTCCAACGGCCTGTCTTTTCGGGGTAACTTGGCTTGCCCAAGCCCATTGGTCGTGCGTCTTCTCTGGATCCTCCTCCTCCTGTTCTTCGCGATGGTCGCGCAGGGAGCCGCTCCGCGCGCCACGTTCACCGAGAACAAAGGTCAGTGGCCAGCCTCGGTACTGTACCGTGTGATGCTGCCCCATGGCGCGCTTTTCGTGGAACGCGGAGCATTCACCTATGTGCTGCAAAAGGGCGGCAGCGCACACCACCACGGCGAGGCGCAAACCGGCCATGCGCATGACCCCTTGGTATCTCATGCTTTCCGGGTCCATTTCGTGGGCGGACATGCTTCCAGTGCCGTCGGTGGGACGAGGCAAGGGCATTACGAGAATTTCTTCCTCGGCAATGACATGAGCAAATGGGGGACCGGTTGCGGAATTTTCGGGGAAGTGGTGCTGAACGATGTTTGGCCCGGTATCGATCTACACATCGATGGCCGGACAGGGCTCAAGTACGAGCTGGTGGTTGCGCCGGGTGTCGATCCTGCACAGGCCAAGTTCCGTTATGAAGGGCACGATGGACTTGAGTTGAAGAACGGCGCGCTGGTGGTGAACACTAAAGCAGGCCCATTGGTCGAAGAACCACCCATCTCCTTCCAAACGCGCGGCCGCACGGTAGAGTCCAGCTACCACCTCAGCAACCAGTTGGTGAGCTTCGATCTAGGGTCATTCGACCGCACGCTTCCCCTTACGATCGATCCGACCCTCACGTTCGCCAGTTATAGCGGTAGTAGCGGGAACAACTTCGGATTCACCGCCACGTACGATGCAAGTGGACATCTGTACGGCGGCGGCATCGTCTTCGATGTCGGGTATCCGACCACGCTGGGCGTGCTGGATGATTCATTCAATGGCGGGACGATCGATGTGGGCATCAGTAAATGGTCCACGGATGGTGCAGCGTTGGAATGGAGCACGTACCTCGGCGGTAGCGGGAACGAATCGCCGCACAGCATGGTGGTGAACGACAACGATGAACTGTATGTCTTCGGTAGCACGGGTTCTTCGAACCTCCCAACGACGCCCGGGTGCGTGGACAACAGTTTTGGCGGTGGTCCGGCGCTCACGTTCATCATCGGCTATGGCTACGACCAGCCGTTCGGAACGGACATGTTCGTGGCGCACTTGAATACGACCGCCACTGCGCTGATCGGATGCACGTACATGGGTGGGGCGGACAACGATGGTATCAACAACGCACCCGAACTGGCCCACAACTACGGGGATTCCTTCCGGGGCGAGATCATCGTGGACGGCGCCGGAAATCCGGTGATAGCGAGTAATACGTCAAGTGCTGGGTTGCCGGTTCCCGGTGGCCCTCAAGGGTCCTACGGCGGCGGGACGCAGGATGGCTATTGCTTCCGCTTGGACCCTTTGCTTGCCACGGTACTCTGGAGCACCTACATCGGTGGCCTAGGTGCCGATGCGGCCTATGGCGTGCAAATGGACAGTGACGGTGAACTGTTCGTAGCCGGTGGCACGGCAAGTTCCGATCTTCCCATGGCCGGTGCTCCGTTCCAAGGCAGCTTCAGCGGGACCGCGGATGGTTTCATCATGCGCTACGGTCTGGGCGGAACATTGATCGGCTCCACTTTCCTTGGCACCAGTGCCTATGACCAGTGCTACTTCGTTCAACTGAACACCGCCGATGAAGTATTCGTGGTCGGACAGACCCATGGTAACTACCCTGTTACACCGGGCAAATACACGGTCGCAGGCAGCTCGCAGTTCATCCACAAATTCGGGCACTCATTGAGTACTTCATCCTGGAGCACGCGGTTCGGCAATGGTTCGATAGACCAAGACCTTTCACCCACCGCCTTCCTTGTCAGCGATTGCGGGCAGATCTACTTCAGCGGCTGGGGGGGAGTGGTGAACAGCAGCGCGGGCAATTTCAATAGTACCACCACCGGGATGGCAGTGACCGCCGACGCGTTCCAGTCGGTTACGGATGGGAACGACCTCTATTTGATGCTGTTGGAACCCGAGGCCGTGGGCTTGAATTATGCGACCTTCTTCGGCGGAGGCTTGAGCGCAGAACACGTGGATGGTGGAACAAGCCGGTTCGACAAGAACGGAACGGTGTACCAGGCGGTGTGCGCGGGTTGCCAGAACAACGACGACTTCCCCACCACCCCGGGAGCTTGGAGCAACATGAACAATGCTGCCGGCTGCAACTTGGGTGTGTTGAAATTCGATCTCGCACGCGGCATCGCGATAATCAGCATCGATGGACCCACGACGATCTGCACACCGGGTTCCGCACAATTCCTAAACAGCAGTAGCGGCGGCAACGCTTACGCATGGGACTTCGGCAATGGTACCACCTCCACCGAAATGGAACCACTTGTGACCTACACCACGGTGGATACGTTCACGGTGACCATGATCCTCTCGGACAACACCGGTTGCTATGCACCGGATACGGCGAGCCTGTTGGTGATCACGCTTCCCCTTCCGGATGCGCAGCTGGATCCCGTTCCACCGCTTTGCGTGGGGTTGAGCGCACAGTTGCAAGCCTCCGGCGGCGACACCTTCGAATGGATACCGACCACCGATCTCGACGACCCAACGATCCCAGACCCCATATTGACGCCGACGGCTTCGGGCACATGGTCGGTGGTGGTCGGCACGCAATGCGGTACCGATACCGCCGATGTGGTGATCGACCTGAACCAACCGCAAGGATCCGCAGGCGACGACAGGAGGATCTGCGTCGGTGAAAGCACGGTCTTGAACGCCTCCGGTGGTGGAACCTATGCGTGGACCGCGCACCCTACCCTTTCCGATCCGACCACTGCCTCTCCCACCGTGACACCGGAGGATACCACCAGCTACATCGTCCAGATCACTACTCCCGAAGGATGCATCTCTTCCGATACTGTGGAGATCGCTGTGATCGATGGAACCCCGGGACCCGTGCTGATCGATACGGCCATCTGCACAGGCGCATCGGTGCAGCTGATCGCACCCGAAGCTGACTCCTATTCATGGGAAGCCGCAGCGGGGTTAGCCGATGTAACGCAGCGGGATCAAACAGTGGCACCACTGGCTCCGCAACTCTACGTGGTGCTGGTGACGAACGTGTGCGGCTCGATCCGCGATTCAGCCTTCGTGGATGTCATCGTTCCACAAGCCGATGCATGGCCCGACTCCGTAGTATGCCCGAACGAGCCGGTGCTCTTAGGCGCTTCGGGTGGCGTTGCCTACGAATGGAGCCCGGTACAGGGCTTGGATGACCCGACCGTGCAAACGCCGATGGCCACGGTCGCAGGACCGACCACGTACACCGTGACCTCAACGGATGCTTTCGGATGCCGCGCCAGTGCATCGCTCGTGCTCGGTACACATCCATTGTCATTCGTTTCCGCAGGCAGCGATGTCGCGATCGACTTCGGTGACGAAGTACAACTTGCTGCGATAGGTCAGGGGATGCTGGCGTGGGAGCCGCCATACGCCCTCTCGTGTACCGCGTGTGATGCCCCGGTCGCAAAGCCACAGGAAACGACCAGCTACACTGTGACGCTCACCGATAGCAATGGGTGTAAGGTGCGTGATGCCGTAACCGTGATCCTGAACGGATCGCTCTTCGTACCCAACACGTTCAGTCCCAATGGCGATAACGTGAACGATGTGTTCGGGGCATGGGGCAAGGAGATAAGGACGTTGACCATGATGGTCTTCAACCGCTGGGGTGAATTGATCTACACCGGCGGCTCCTTGGATGCCAAATGGGACGGCACCTACAGCGGCCAACAATCACCGATCGACACCTACGTCTGGCGTATCGACGTGGAGGAATTGGTCGGTCATAAGCGCACGTTGTACGGACACGTCAACCTTGTGCGATAGGCCCCGCTCGGCCTGATCGCTATCTCCGGAAACGCTCCTGCTCGGTGCCCAACCACTGCAGCGCCGCTCCGCCCATGAGCATCTCCTTGACAGCCCTATCGTACGGCATGCTCTTGATCAACTCGCCGGGGACAAGTTCTCCCAACGGGAACGGGTAGTCGGTGCCCATCGCTACGCGTTCGGCACCCATCTGCTCCACAACGAGCTTCAGCATCGCGGGATCATGCACGAGGGCATCGATCCAGAAACGCCCGAAGTAGTCACGTGGATTCACGTCGTTGTCCACTGCACAGAGATCGGGACGCATGATGAAGCCGTGTTCGATGCGACCGATCGTGGCCGGGAATGATCCACCGCCGTGCGCAAAAGCAACGCGGAGCTTCGGTAGTTTCTCGAACAGGCCACTGAAGATCATCGAGGTGATCGCCGTTGTCGTTTCCACAGGCATCCCCACCAACCAGGACATCCAGTACTTGTCCATGCGCTCGGCGCCCATCATGTCCCACGGATGCACGAACACCGCCATGTCCAGCTCTTCACACGCTTGGAAGATCTGCAGCAGGCGCGGTTCACCCAGGTTGGTCCCGTTGATGTGCGTACCGATCTGGACACCCGCCAAGCCGATGCGCTTGCACCGCTCGAGTTCCTGTATCGCCAGCTCGGGTTCCTGCATGGGGATCGTTCCAAGACCGACGAAGCGTGTCGGCCAGCGCTGCACGATCCCTGCGATATGATCGTTCAGGACCATCGAAAGATCGAGCGTGTCGTGCGGCTTGGCCCAATAGCTGAACATGACCGGGACCGTACTCAGCACCTGCACATGGACGTGATGCATGTCGCACTCGCCGATACGCACTTCCGGGTCCCAGCAGTTGGCCTGCACTTCGCGGAAGAACTTGTCGTCCATCATCATCCGCGCACACCCGGGCTTGTGATGGTCCAAGTGGATGAAGCCCCGGTACCCGTAACGCCGACCAAAATCGGGGATCTGCTCCGGCAGGATGTGCGTGTGGATGTCTATCGAAAAGAACTCGGCCATAATATCGCCTTACACGAAGCGCGGGTCCGCCTCCATCACATGACCACAGTTCTTGCACGTGCGGTATTCCTCATTTCCATAGAACTCGCGGAAACGCGGCAGGAAATCCGTCTCGATGTTGTGCAACACGAACTTGTACTCGTGCAATTTGGTGTTGCACTTCTCGCAGTACCACTGAAGTCCATCTTCCAATTCCCGGTCATCGCGTTTCACTTCGATCACCAAGCCTACGGTACCTGCCCCGCGCCTCGGCTGGTGCGGTATGCGTGACGGCAGCAGGAACATCTCGCCTTCCTTGATCGGAATGGTCACCGCTTTGCCATCCTCTTGGATGCCCACCTCGATGTCGCCTTCAATTTGATAGAACAACTCTTCGGTCTCGTTCCAGTGATAGTCCTTGCGCGCATTGGGCCCACCGACCACCATAACGATGTAGTCACCGGCATCGGCGTAAAGGTTCTTGTTCCCCACGGGAGGCTTCAACAGGTCGCGGTTGTCACCGATCCACTGTTTCAGGTTGAAGGGTCTACGGATGGGCATGGCGCGCAGCTTGGTACGCTCCGAAGGTAGAGGGTATGCGTGGATCGGTCACTCCTTGCCTGCACGACCGCTCATGAGCAACAAGGCCCCGTTGGTACGCATCATATCCACGGTGTATTGCTGGTCCTGCACGAAGGCCTTGGCCCCGCGATCGTAACGCACGATGGCGAACGGGAAATCCAGTTCATCGGTATCAGCTCCGTCGTACTTCGACGCCTTTAGCATGCTCATCGCCATCTCGATCGGGGCGATCTCCACGAGGTCCTTCGGCAGGTTACCCCGGGTATCAACGAGTATACGTTTCGGAAGGTAGCCTTCCTTCCGGAATTCGATGGCGAACTCCTCGCCCAACCCCAGCAGCATACCGAAGCGGCCGTTGCCGGTGGTGGCCTGCTTGCCGATGAGTTCGTTGCCTTTGTAGGTAAGTACGTCGCAGCCCGATAGCTTGTGCTCGCCATCGGAGACGCGTCCATCAATAGTGAGCATCAGGAGGTCCTGTGCTTGTACTGGGCCACTGGCGAACAGAATGGCGATGGTTGCCGCAAAAGGGAACGCGGTACGCATGGTGGGCAGAGTTTGCCCGTTGTACGGGACACCAAGCTGCCGGGTTCGGCAGACGCCCGGAACGAAAAAGGGCGGGATCGCTCCCGCCCTTTTCAAGATGCTGAGTGTGCCTATTGCACCACCAGTCGAACGTTCTGAACGCCGCTAGCCGAGGTCAGGCGTACCGTGTAAAGCCCCGGTACCGCGCGGCCAGCTGTGTTGAAGGTGATCACTTGACCGTTGGTCACGGAAGTGGTTCCCTGCACTACAAGACGACCGCCCATGTCAAGGAGTTCGATCACGGCCTTGCCTTGTGCCCCGGAGAAGCGCACGTTGAAGATCCCGTTGGTCGGGTTCGGGAAAATGCTCCACGCATCGGCAACATTGATCGCAATGCCGCTGCAAACCTCCACGTTCACCGCAACGAAGTTGCTGCTCAGTTCCAAGCAATCACCTGTGCTAGTTACCGCTGTTGCGATGGAACCGGGACCCGCGCCCTCCAAGTCGCCGTTGTAGGAGATGCCCCACACGCGGTACGTGCCCGACAAGAGTGCGTTGAAGTCGAGCGAATTGCCGCTCATCAAAGTGACGATCACGTTGCTCTCGTCGGTCACCACGTATGCATAGCTCTCCACGGAGGTGCTTGAGGTGACGAAGTCGATCACATCGGCATCACCGTCCTGGCAAACACTGATCGTGGTTTCGCTATCCATATCGGACACGGCACCACCATCGCAAATGAAGGTGGGTGATGCACCGCTGAGGCAGAGGCTGAATTCACCTCCAAGACCGAATTCCACATTGGTGAACACGCGCACCCAGTAGGTCGTGTTCTCGGTGGTGGTGATGACCAGTGGAAGGCTTGGAGCGACCTCACAGAAGAGGTCGGTTCCACCGGTACAGGCATCGCTCACGGTCAGGCCCCAGTTCTCCATGCTCAATGGGTCGAATCCCAAGGTCACTTCCGTGTTCGCACCGCTGTTGAACGTGTACCATACGTCAGCGAAACTGACCGCTGTCTCGTCACAGGTCGGGCGGTTGCCGGTGTCTTCCGTCGCGTAGGTAGTGTTGCCTGTGATGGACCCGTTCGGGCAATTGCCTTCGGCATTGATAGGGATCTCGATCGCAGCGCTGCAGTCGTCGTTCACCGGTGTGCAATCGATCACAGCCACAGGAGCGCCAGCAACATCGAGGCTAGCGCAGATCGTGCCACCACCTTGGATCAGCTGCGCGAGCACCTCGCCCGCCGTGCTTACACCGAAGGTCAATCCACCCAAGTCCAGCGTCGCAGGGTCGTATACCAAGGTGTGCATCGTGTATTCGCCAATGGCGCCAATGTTGAACGCAGGGGTCAACGCGGCTTGCACGATCACCAGGTCTGTCCCGGACGTGAGCAGATACAAGGTCTCGAAGCCGACCGGCACCACCGCATCATTGTTCGATGTCGCGTTGGCCGTAATTGTTGGTGCCAAGAAGCAGATCTCACTCGTTGCATCGATGAGCGTGCCGGCGTAGGCATCGCACGGTGGCAGACACACTTCAACGACAACTGGTGCGCCTACCACGTCCAAACTTCCGCAGATCGCGCCGCCGCCTTGTTGCAAAAGGGCACTCACAACCCCACCGGTGGTCTCACCAAGAACGATGGTGCCCAGGTCCAAGGTAGCAGGGTCATACACCAGGGTATGTATCCTGTACTGGCCTATGGCGGGTACAGTGAAAGTGGGGACCGTGTTGGTCGCTACGATCACTAGGTCGCTACCGGCTGTTAGCACATACACGGTCCCAAACCCGAAAGGGATGGTCGGCTCATCGTTCTGGGTGGCGCTGATGATAACAGGCTCTCCTTCGTAGCAGACTGTTGCCTCATCCGCAGTGAGTGTACCGGCGTCGGCGGCACAGTTACTGCACACTTGCACCGTCACCGGCGCACCCACCAGGTCCAAGCTCGCGCAGATGGTGCCGCCTCCTTGGATGAGCAAGACGTTCACTTCACCAGCGGCGCTCTCGCCAAAGACCAATGAGCCAAGATCCAACGTCGCTGGATCGAAGATCAACGTGTGGATGGTATAGTCTCCAACAGAGGTTACCGTGAAAGAGGGCTCAGCGAATGCCCCGCCTTCGATCACGAGGTCCTGGCCCGAGGTGAGCAGGTACAACGTCTCGAAGCCCAAAGGCACCACTACGTCGCCGTTGCTTGTGGCGCTTATGATCATCTCCGGTGCAACGAAGCACACAGTGGACGATGTCGCCGTAAGGGTTCCTGCATCAGCAGCGCAATCGGAACACACGACAACGCTCACCGCTGCGCCGTTCACATCCAAGCTGCCGCAGATCGTGCCACCGCCCTGCTCCAACAACGCGCTTACCTCGCCACCGGTGGTTTGCCCAAGAACAACGATACCCAGATCCAAGGTTGCGGGATCGTACACCAAGGTGTGTATGCGATACTGGCCTAGAGCAGGTACCGTAAAGGATGGCACCGTGTTGGTCGCTACGATCACCAGATCGCTACTTACCGTTAGCACGTAAATGGCCGCAAACCCGGCAGGGGTAGTAGGCGCAACGTTCTGTGCCGCACTTATGGTAACGGGGTCTCCTTCGTAGCAAACTGTTGCCTCATCGGCAGTAAGCGTACCGGCAAAGGCAGGGCAGTTGCTGCACACTTGCACCGTCACAGCCGCACCTACCAGATCCAAGCTCGCGCAGATCGAGCCGCCCCCTTGCTCCAGCAACCCGTTTACATCCCCACCGGTGGTCTGCCCAAGAACAATTGTTCCCAGGGCCAAGGTTGCTGGATCGTACACGAGGGTATGTATCCGATACTGGCCTACAGCAGGTACCGTGAAGGTTGGCACCGTGTTGGTGGCTACGATCACCAGATCGCTGCTTACCGTTAGCACAAACACGGCCGCGAAACCGGCAGGGATCGTAGGCACAGCGTTCGGTGTTGCACTTATCGTAACGGGGCCTCCTTCGTAGCAAACTGTTGCTTCATCGGCCGTGAGAGTGCCGGCAAAGGCGGGGCAGTTGCCGCATACTTGCACGGTAACCGCTGCGCCCATCAAATCCAAGCTACCGCAGATCGCCCCGCCGCCTTGGACCAGTAAGGCATTGACATCACCACCGGTGGTCTCGCCGATAACGATCGTGCCAAGGTCCAATGTCGCTGGATCGTACACCAAGGTGTGGATGGTGTACAGGCCGGTGGCATCCACTTCGAAGGATGCCTCGGTACCGGTCGCCTCGATCACGAGTCCCGTTCCTGAAGTGAGCACATAGGCGACCACGAAACCAGAAGGTACCGCAGGGGCATCGTTCTCCGTAGCGCTGATCGTTATTGGGCTACCGGCGTAGCACACTGTCGCTTCATCCGCTGTAAGGGTCCCTGTTTCCGCATCGCACGACCGGATGCAGATCGTGAACGTGGGTGTACGTGGCGCGCCCGAATACCAATCCGATACGCGCACGTAATAGGTAGCGCCAACGGTCAGGTCGTCCAGTCCTAACGAGCTGGTGATACCGAAATCCGCGCCAACGGCACAAGACAAGGCTGTAAGGGCGTTACAATCTCCATTGAAGACTTGGAACTGCGAACTGAACTGCGCACTTGGCACAACGGTGATGGCTTGCGCCGGGGTAGTGGCCGTGAAACTGTACCACACACCATCGGCGGCATCGGAATTGCCGCATCCACCGCCGGTGTTACCCGCACGGGTGGCGAACTCAACGCTACCGGCGACAGGGGTACATGCAGCATCCGGAAAGAGCTCAATTGCACCATTGCACAGTGCGTTCGCAGGGAACGTCGTGGAACAGGCGGTGGCGGTGAACGTGAGCGAGTAAGGCCCCGTGGCTCCTGTCCCTTGTAGCACCGGGTAGTAGTAGGTGCCGGCGGGCAGGTCAGGGAAAAGGATGGCGAAGTTGCCATCGCCACAAGCGTCCGGTATCACATTGCTGAGATTGTTGAACGCCAAGTTGGTCAACGGACAGCCAACGGTCAAGGTGATCAACGCACCGGTGAACGCCGGAGTAGTGCCGCAGTAGCCCACAGTGACACTCGCGCATGCCGACGTGGTGAACCCTTCCCACACCACGTTCGCTGAGATGATGGGATCGAAAACGGAGCCGGAATTGTTCCCGGTAACGGTGACCGGCGTACCCAGCGGAAGTGTTACCACCGTTGCACCGCCACACAAAGCGTTCGGCGAACCACCGCGTTCGGTGACAGAATGGTCCACAACGGACCCAGCCTGCCCGATGCGCTGGCTTGTGACATCTACCAAACCGGCTTGGAGGCGCTGCTCCGGTGCCGATTGGGCGGTAAGATCAAAGGAGACGAAGGCCAGGATACCAGAAAGGACGAGCGATCCGATCTTTCCTGCCGAGGTGTAACGGTTTCTCATTGGCGTGTGCTTGTGCGATGCTATAATAAAGAAAGGGGCAAAGATCGGTACATACCGAAGGAGACTCCCGATCGCACCATGGTCGGTTATCCACGATCGCGAAACCAATACCGCTGCTTCACCACCGTCCCTAAGAATGGACCGTGTTGGTGGAAAATAGAAAAGGCGGGCCTAAGCCCGCCTTTTCATCACTATTCAGAGGTTCACTGCACGATCACACGCTGCTCCGAACGGCCATTCGCCGTAGTGAGGCGCACCGTGTACAAGCCGTTGGCGAGCATACCACCCAAGCTAAGGGCGACCTGCTGGCCATTGAAGAGTTGACGTTGCTCTTGGTGTACTGCGCGACCGGCTACATCGAACAATTCGATGGCCACTTTGGAATCGCTACCTGCGTAGCGGATGGTCATGTCGCCATTGCTCGGGTTCGGGAACACGGCCCAGTCCAAGTTGTCGAACTCGTTGATACCGTTGCCTTGGACCACGTTCACCGTGTAGTCCTCCACTTCGCCGTATGCGGCATTTCCACAAGCGGATGGAACATAGCCTTGACCGATGTAGGACATGCGAACGCGCATGCGCGTGCTACCAACGGCAGCGTCGATAGGCGCAATTACCAACCCGGTGAAAGTGAGACCACCGTCGATAGTTTCCAATTGGAAAACTTCGTTGGCCTCGCAGAAGCTCTCGTTCTGGTTCCAGTCCACCCATACCGTTACCGCATCAGCATCCGGCGTCGAGCTCGGACCGTTCACCACGGTCATGGTAAAGCCTTCGGATTGGGTAAAGTCCGTGCTTTGGTCGGTGTAGTCTCCCAAGGTAGCATCGGTGCAATCCGTCGCGTTGTCGATGGTCCCGATCGTGACCTGAGCGATGGATTCGTCGCACGTGGTCGCACTTGCCTCGCAGTAGCCTGGTGTAAGAGCGTAAGAACTGACGTTGATAGTATACGCCCCAACTGCAGGAGGAGCGGACTCCTCATCCCTGATCACAGCGTAGTAGTAGGTCCCGGCTGGGACGTTCTCAAAGTTGAGCGTCACATTTCCATCGGTGCAGGTCTCCGTATCAAAATTAGCAGCGCCAATGAAGTCGGTAGAAGGGCAGCCCACGAACAAGGCGGTCAGGGCATTGCCAAAGACCGATGCAGTGCCGCAATAGTCCAAGCTGATGTTGGAGCACTCATATGTAGTGAAGGAATGCCAAACACTCGGACTACCCAAGCCTTCGGTGTCCAACGCATCCGTGTTGTCACCCGTAAAGCTCACGGAAGAACCCATGCCAAGATCTACGGGGGTAACGTTGGAGCATAAGTCGTTCGCCGGTGCTGGATTCCCTTGGTAGATGCACAAGCTAAAGGTGAAGTCCGTTGGCTCGGGAGCCCAGTATGAATAAACACGGACATAGTAGGTGGTGCCTACTGTGGTTAACATGGTCATGCTCTCGGCCATATCCTCCGGTGCATTCGGGTTGAAGAACGTCGCGTCCGCACAGCCTTCAGAGTTCAGGTCTCCGCAAACGCCACTGAAGCCTTCGATCACTGCATCGAAGGATTGCGTGCCTACCACATCGATGATGGTGGTGGTAGAGGTGGCCACAAAGCTGAACCAGAGATCGCGCGCTTCTGGGGATGTGAAATCGTTACAAAGCAAGGCGGGCAGCGACTCCGTCGCATCAGTTGCGTCATAGGTCGCGATGGAGCCGGAGCATTCAGCCGAAACGGTGACCGCTACTGCACTAACACACTCATCGTTCGAGCCACCACGGTATTCTGGGGCCGGACCCGCAGGATGAGTGTTGGAAATAAAGAGTGGGCGTGACGCTTTCTCCGGCCGCGGCTTGGCGGTTTGGGCATTGCCGGTGGTCGCGGCCGTGATGCCGACGATCAGCAGCGGTATTGCGAGGTATAGGTTCTTCATGCGTTGGTGTTTGGTCCTGGTTGTGTAATTGTCAGAGGAGCGCAAACTTAACAACGTTCCCGGCCCCACGGGCACATTTCAGCTACTGTTGTTGATACCACGACCGCTACCTTGGCCGCCCACCATGAACCACTCCCTCAACGGCCTCAATGCCTTGGTCTGCGGAAGCACCCAAGGCATCGGCAAGGCCACGGCCATGGAACTGGCCGCTTGTGGCGCCCGTGTTACCCTGCTGGCGCGCGATCCCGAAAAACTGGCTGCCACGTTGGACGCACTGCCTCATATAGTAGGGATTGGACACGGTTTCGTTGTGGCGGATATGGCGGATACCGCTGGCTTGGCCGCTACCATCGCCGCCCATGTGGCCACCCAGCCCGTGGATATCCTCGTGAACAATACCGGTGGTCCCCCTCCCGGGTTGGCGCACGAAGCCACCGTGGACGCCTTCGAACAAGCCTTCCGGCAGCACCTTCTAGGATTTCAGACCTTAGTAAAGGCCGTTGCTCCGGGGATGAAGGAACGCGGGCATGGGCGTATCGTAAACATCATCAGTACCAGCGTAAAACAACCGCTCCCGAACCTAGGCGTGAGCAATACGATCCGCGGTGCGGTAGCCAATTGGGCCAAGACCTTGGCGACCGAATTGGGGCCTTTCGGGATCACGGTGAACAACGTGCTGCCCGGCGCCACGGCCACCGAACGGCTCACGGCCATTATCCGCAACAAGGCCGTAAAGACTGGGGTCTCCGAGGCGGATGCGACCGCCGAGATGCTGCACGAGATCCCTCTACGCAGGTTCGCCCAGCCCGAAGAGATCGCCAGGGCCGTTGCTTTTCTGGTGGGGCCTTCCGGTGCGTATATCAACGGCATCAACTTACCGGTGGATGGCGGCCGCACGGCTTCCTTGTAAGCATGTGGGGTCCTTGCAGGGATGAGGTCCGAGAATGATCCCGTTCCCGCCACCGCCGTCCAGAACAATTCCAAACAGCGCAGCGTTAGCGACTTGCGTTCCACCCTAACCGCCCGGCCCGTAGGTTTGCGATCAGAACGAACGCTTTCCATCCGTTCACTGTTCCTACAAGCATGGCCCGCACTGGACTCTTCGGTTCCTCCCTGGTAAAGAAGTATTGGATGGCCCTCACGGGCCTTTTCCTTATTAGTTTCTTGGTGGTCCATGCGGGGATCAATGCCATGATCTTCTTCAACGATGGCGGGGTCACCTTCAACACGGCTGCCCACTTCATGGGCACCAACGTGTTCATCCGTACGGCGGAGATCGTTCTGTTCTTAGGCCTTATCGTCCACATTGTGGATGGCCTGATGCTTTGGAGCCAGAACCGCGCCGCTCGCCCGGTGAAGTATGCTGTGGAAAAGGGAAGTGCCAGCCGCCCGTGGTATAGCGCAAGCATGGGTATTCTGGGCACCTTGATATTGCTTTTCCTGATCCTCCATCTCTGGCATTTCTGGTTCCCTAGCCGCCGCATCGTAGGCAGTCTGGAGCCCTATGGATTGGATGTTGCTGGACAGGAGAACCTTTTCGCGGTGATGGTGGAGGTCTTTACGAACCCCATTGCCGTGTTGATCTATGTGTTGGGTTGCTTCAGCTTGTTCTGGCACCTATTGCATGGTTTTCAAAGCGCTTTTCAAAGTCTGGGCATCAATCACAAGCGGTACTCGCCCATCATTTCGTCAGCTGGGGTAGGTTTCAGCGTGTTGATCTCGGTGCTTTTCGCGGCTATGCCGGTCAGTATGTACTTGGGTTGGATAAAGTGAGCCCTTCGCAAATGCTTCTCGCAAATACCATGTCTTATGTCCACTGTCCGATGCCTGAGCCGCATAGGACAATGAACATTGGACGTAAGACACCAAGCTATCCATGAGCACCCTCGACAGCAAGATCCCTCCCGGCCCCATCGATAAGAAGTGGACCGACCACAAAGGGCACATCCGTATTGTGGCACCGGCGAACAAGCGTCGCATCGACGTGATCGTGGTGGGCACAGGCCTCGCTGGTGGTGCGGCCGCCGCGTCGCTCGCCGAGATGGGCTACAATGTAAAAGCCTTCTGCTTCCAAGACAGCGCCCGTCGTGCGCACTCTATCGCCGCACAGGGTGGCATCAACGCCGCGAAGAACTACCAGAATGACGGCGACAGTACGTACCGCCTATTCTATGATACCGTGAAAGGCGGTGACTACCGCGCCCGGGAAGCGAACGTTTACCGCTTGGCCGAAGTGAGTGCGAACATCATCGATCAGTGCGTGGCGCAAGGCGTGCCCTTCGCTCGCGACTACGGTGGATTGCTCGACAACCGTTCATTCGGCGGCGTGCAGGTGAGCCGCACCTTCTACGCCCGCGGACAAACAGGTCAGCAGTTGTTGCTTGGAGCGTATAGCGCGTTGATGCGTCAAGTCGGCAAAGGCGCGGTGCAGATGTTCGATCGGCACGAGATGCTCGATGTGGTCGTGGTGGACGGCAAGGCGCGCGGCATCATCGCCCGCAACCTCATTACCGGCGAGATCGAACGCCATGGCGCGCATGCGGTGCTTCTCTGCACCGGCGGATACGGCAACGTGTTCTTTCTGAGCACGAACGCGATGGGTAGCAACGTCACGGCAGCGTGGAAGGCGCATAAGCGTGGTGCCTACTTCGGTAATCCGTGCTTCACGCAGATCCACCCGACCTGCATTCCGGTAAGCGGGACGCACCAGAGCAAGCTGACGTTGATGAGCGAATCGCTCCGTAATGATGGCCGCATTTGGGTACCTGCGAAATTGGATGACGCGAAGGCTATCCGCGATGGAAAGAAGAAGGGTAGCGATATCCCCGAAGCAGACCGCGACTACTTCTTGGAACGTCGTTATCCGGCCTTCGGCAACCTCGTGCCACGTGACGTTGCCAGTCGCGCAGCGAAGGAGCGTTGCGATGCAGGCTTCGGGGTGAACAAGACCGGTGAGGCCGTGTACCTCGACTTCAGCGCAGCGATAGAACGATACGGTAAGCTCGAAGCGAACGTTAAGAAGTTGGGAAGCGTGGGCAAGGAGAAGATCATCGAGCTAGGCCGCGCGGTGGTGAGCGAGAAGTACGGCAACCTCTTCGACATGTACGAGAACATCGTGGGCGAGGACCCTTACAAACACGCGATGAAGATCTACCCGGCCGTACATTACACCATGGGCGGCCTCTGGGTGGATTACAACCTGCAGACCACCGTGCCCGGGCTCTTCGCGCTGGGTGAAGCGAATTTCAGCGATCACGGTGCGAACCGCCTCGGAGCATCAGCGCTCATGCAAGGTCTTGCGGATGGCTACTTCGTGATCCCCTACACCGTGGGCGATTACCTCGCCGATGACATCCGCACGGGACCCATCGACACCAAGCGCGCAGAATTCGACACGGCCGAGAAGGAGGTAAAGGATCGCATCAACCACTTCCTTAACAACAAGGGTACCACGCCTGTGGACCACTTCCACCGTCGCCTCGGCAAGGTGATGTGGGACAAGTGCGGTATGTCGCGAAGTGAAAAAGGACTGAAAGAAGCGATCGCCGAGATCCGCCAGATACGCGAGGAGTTCTGGAAGGATGCGCGCGTGACCGGCAAGGCGAACGAGTTCAACCAAGAGCTGGATAAAGCAGGCCGTATCGCAGACTTCCTGGAGCTGGGCGAACTGATGTGCATCGATGCCCTCGACCGCAACGAAAGCTGTGGTGGCCACTTCCGCGAGGAGTACCAAGAAATGGACGGACCCCAGAAAGGCGAGGCCAAGCGCGACGACGACAACTACGCTTATGTCTCCGCGTGGGAGTGGTTGGGCGAAGCCGGCAAGGCGAACTTGCACAAGGAGGCGCTGGAATTCAACGAAGTGAAACTGACGCAACGCAGCTACAAGTAGCGTCGATCCTCCAGGTCGACCCGAAACGAACAGCAAGGCAGATGGGCAATATGAAATTGAACCTGAAGATCTGGCGCCAAACTGGGCCGAACGACAAGGGCAGCATCAAGGACTATCCAGTGAGTGATGTGTCCGAGGACATGTCGTTCCTGGAGATGCTTGACGTGCTCAACGACAACATCATACGCAAGGGGGAGGACCCCATCGCCTTCGATCACGATTGCCGCGAGGGCATTTGTGGATCGTGCAGCCTCTTCATCAATGGCGAGCCGCATGGACCGGCTCGTGGCATCACCACCTGCCAATTGCACATGCGCCGATTCAAGGACGGGGACACCATCCATGTGGAGCCTTGGCGCAGCGCGGCATTCCCCGTGATCAAGGACTTGGCAGTGAACCGCAGCGCCTTCGATCGCATCCAAGCGGCCGGTGGTTTCGTGAGCGTGAACACCAGCGGCAATCTGGTCGATGGCAACGCGGTCCCCATCCCCAAGAACGATGCCGACAGCGCCTTCGACGCAGCCACATGCATCGGTTGCGGTGCCTGCGTGGCCACCTGCCCGAACGGTTCCGCCATGTTGTTCACCGCAGCGAAAGTCTCGCAGCTCTCACTCCTTCCGCAAGGCCAACCCGAACGCAAACGCCGAGCGCTGGCCATGGTGGAGCAGATGGATAAGGAGGGTTTCGGCAATTGCAGCAACACCGGTTCGTGTGAAGTGGAATGCCCTAAGCAGATCAGTCTATCACATATCGCGCGCCTACACCGCGAGTACTTGGTGGCGACAGTGACGAAGGAGTGAGAACCTTATTGCACACTGCGATCTCCTTCGCCCAAGGGAGTTGTCTTGTTTCGCGCCACTGCTCGAATACGGCTTTTGTGGAAAGGAGCCTCAGTGCCACGCCATTTTCGCTAGCATAAGATTCTAGTTCGACTCGCTCTGCGAATTGGCGCTTCGATTTGGTTGCCAGTTCTAAAGCGAACCAAGTTGGCCCAGGCGTATCAGTGCCATGCATCAGCATCAGACCCTTTTCAATGTTGACGGAATCGACGGCATTCGAGAACCCGAAGTCACGATCAAGTGCTGACCCGCGGCCGCAATTCCAACCTTCGCAGCAATAGAAAGTGATCAATTGATAGGGTTCAACCAAAGGAAGACGCCAAACGTCATTTACTTGCTTAATACCATTTCACATTACAGATCGACCCAAAGATGCGCCGCTATTTTTTCGCAGGACGATCCGAGGAGGTCGTTGCGTAGCCGTAGCTACGGGACGACCTCCTCGGAGAAGTAATGCGGAAAAAGAGCAAGTAGATCGGGTGGATCTGTATTGCGAATTGGTATAATGTCCTTGTAGAACTCGGTCTGTTGTACACTATCGTTAGCGCACCCAGTAAAGACCAGCAGCGCTACAAGTGCGACTCTGTTTGGGGCCATGGCTGTCAGCGAAAGTTGTTTGCCGAAAGTACCGCACTAGATCCGGTGCGATGACTTCATTGATCGCTCGTCCTATTCGAAGCAAAAACCCCCATGTCGACACCACCATCTTCATGGCAATAGGATCCGCCTTAAGGCGGACGCTGAACGCAAGGCTGCATAAATACCAGGTCTCTGGTGTGTAATACCAATTCTTAGTTCAGGACAGCCCCAAGGCTGGGCTGGACTTAGAAGTGGTAAATGCGCGTGAGACAATACGTTTGGCTCGATGAGCCGTATGGCGAGATCGGGCCATTACGAATTGCGAAACGGTATAAAGAGGAAGGGCGGGTCCTGCGACCCGCCCTTCAACAAGTGGACCGTACCGTTGATCAACGCACCATTACGCGCTGCTCGAACCGGTCATCACCGCTGGTGATACGCAAGGCATAGGTGCCGGGCGCTAATTTTCCTTGGTGGTCGAAGGTGCGGATGGTACCGCTCGGCATATTCGCACGCTCGGTCATCACAACACGACCGGTGGCATCGAACAATTGTACCAAGGCGTTCATTGAAGCGCCGCCGTTCATCACTTGGAAACGACCATCGTTCGGGTTCGGGAAAACGCTCCACGCGGTGGCCTCCACTGCTTCAACAGCGGTGGAGATGGCGCCGCTCAAGCAAAGGGTGAAATCGCCGCCGGCGCCGAAATCGAGGTTGCTGTATACCCGCACCAAGTAGTCCGTGTTAGGGTCCACAGGAACGTCGAACGGTGCTTCCGGTCCGATCTCGCAGGCCACATCCAAGGCACTGCCACAAGCATCTGTGACGACCACGCCCCAATCTTCCATGGAGCTGTTGTCGAAGTCGACAGTGACGGAGTTGTTCCCTAGTGAGTTGAAGGCATACCATACATCGAGGTAGCCGTCCACGCTTTCATCGCACGATGGATCACCGGTGCTCACAGCGGAGAACGCATTGCTGCCGGCGGTGGCATTGCTTGGACACTCCGCCACTGCATTCACTTCGATCGGTGTTGCACTCGCGCAATCATCATTGTCCGGCGGCAGTAGGCCGAAGATGCAGATGCTGTAGGTAGGGTCGGTCACTGCGACATCGCTGAAGGAATAGAGGCGTACATAATAGGTCGTGCCAGTGACGAGCCCACTGTAGATCACTTGCTCCGGATCATTGTCCAAGGTAGCATCAGCACACGCCAACGTCGCTCCTGTGCCACATGTACCATCGCGCAATTCGATCACCATGTCGAAGTCCGTTCCACCCTGTGCGGCCACTACAACGTCCGTTGCCGTTGCGACGAACGAATGCCAGACATCATCATCGGAGAAACCTGTGAACGTGGCACATACGATCGGCGCAATGGATTCCGTCGCCCCGGCTACCGTACCAAGGGAGGCATTGCACTCCGTGCCCATGACCAACACCGTTCCCGGACAGTCGTCATTCGGCGCCACGTCGGGCACCTCCAGCACACAGGCTTCGATCGTGGTGGTGTTGGGCAGCCCGACGTACCAGTCGTATACGCGGAAATAGTACGTGTCGCCGATGGTGAGGTCCGTTGCAAGGGCTGCTTCCAGGTCCCCGTCCAAGGTGCCGTCCACACAACCCAAGCTGGTAAGCGTTCCGCAGCTTCCTTCGAACAATTCAACAACAGCGTCGAACCCTTCGCTGGCTTGTACTTGGATCTGCTGGCTCGTGCTGCTGGCCACGAAACTGAACCAAACATCTTCATCCGCCGTGCCGATGAAGCCGCTGCATTCCGCTGCAGGAAGCGATTGGGTGGCACCCAATACATCGGAGGTTACAGGGTTGCAGGAGGATCCGGACAACAGCACCACACCACCGTCACATTCGTCCGACGCCACAGCTGGCTCCGTGCAAGCCGTGCCCAGCACAGTGATGGTGTATGCCCCCGGTGTGCCATCGACATCGGCCAATACCGGAATGTAGTAAGTGCCTTCGGGCAAGCGGCGCAAGTTG
>Ga0209181_10003247_pt1 | contig 25381 bp, 18 predicted proteins | sample MAT05_FD_187208 | JGI IMG/M metagenome (GOLD analysis project Ga0209181, IMG submission 187208) | Freshwater microbial communities from Lake Fryxell liftoff mats and glacier meltwater in Antarctica - MAT-05 (SPAdes) (version 2) | ecosystem: Environmental > Aquatic > Freshwater > Ice > Liftoff...
CGGTGTAATCCAGCCCGACGGTTGCTGTTCCGGTGATCTTAAAGAAGACCTGAATCGGGCCCGGCGCGGGAAAAGTCAGGGTGATATTGACGGTAGATGTCCCCGGCGGGTCTTCGACAAAATCCAACACATCAAAATTAAAGTCGAGGTAGGGTAAATCGACGTTGAGTTCATACGATCCATTATCACACTGGACGATGCCGTCACTGTTGCCATCCCAATCACGCGGGACCCCGCGTTGATCAGTGGGCGGCGGTGGGCAGGCGGGGATAGGTACGCCGTCGATGCTGTTGCTTGCGCCTGTTCCGGGCGAATGGGTGAAGGTCGCGCCGCCGTTGTCGGCTAATCCGCCGAGCGTTCCGGTCAACAGCGCTGAGCCCGGACAGCTTCCGTCTAAATCGAGATTATTTATCCCCGTTATCGTGCCACCAATTGTACAATCTCCACCCGCGTTATTGGCGATAATACTGTTCCGTATATCCCAAGTGATAAATCCAAATCCATCATCAAGACCTATTTGATTACCAACAATGGTGCTGTTGAGAATTGTTGCAGTAGCTGATGAGACAATTCCCGGCGCATTATTCCCAGAAATGGTACTGTTTATAATGTTTATGGTGCTACCAGCGGGGCCATTTATACCCACACCTCCAACAAATGTGCCATTGATATTGTTGGAAATGGTGCTGTTTTCAACTGTTAGGGTTCCGCCAGCAACGATGCCGGGGCCAACATTACCAGATATGGTACTATCCCTAATTATTGCTACATTGCTAGAATAAATTCCCCCCGGACCTAGGCCAGTACCGTTATTGAGAATAGAACTTCCAATGACTGTCAGTGAGCCGGAGCTGTTGATGCCTGCGCCTCCACCCAAGCCTGATGTCATATTATTAGAAATAATGCTATTGGTGATAATAGCTGTGCCATTGGAAGTAATGCCGCCTCCAGTACCAAAACCTTGGTTAGCCGTAATTGCGCTGCCCGTAATAGTAAGTACGCCATTACTATAAATACCACCTCCGTTAGTATCCGCACCTCCCGTAATTGTGACATTGTTCAGCGTGAGTGTGCCTGCCGCCGCGACATGAAAAATGCGGAAAGTATTATTTCCGCTGATGGTGTAGCCGCCGCCTTCAATCGTAATCGGCGTGGTGATGCTGGGTAATCCGTTATTGCCATCCACAGCGTTATTGATCGCCGTCAGCGTGATGTCGCCCGTGAGCGAGATCACATCTGGGTCAGCGGCGGTGTTGGCGAGATTGATAAAATTGATGAGTGTGGCAGCATCCGAGGCAGGGAAGACGGCGGCAAAGGTGGAACGCTGTGGGACGAAAACCAATAAAAGCGCAAGGCAAAAAACCGATAAAGTCACGGCGGTATAACGGCGCATAATCTTCCCCAATAATCGTGAATGGCTTAACGCCCATTATTATAGCGAAAGGAAAATCGCGCTTTAGCAAATGAAACCCTTTCCCAACCATTTTGTAAAAGTATTGTTATGAATAAAAAGTGACTTGCTCATCAAAATAAAGTTATGGTACTCTGTTCCTATGGCATACACGTTATAGAACGTAAGGGTTAAAATAGATGACCACCGGAACCACCCTACAAACGATTGACCTGATTGTCACTGGTGTGACCGGAGTCGGTAAGACCACCTTCATCAAGACAATCAGCCAAAATACCGATCACACCCATTCCGACGGTTGGTTTACCGGACATGTGCAAATTGATGATGGATTAGATGCACTGTTTATGGAACCGCCTGCTTCTGCCAGCTTTGATTTTATGTGGCAGCGCGAGATGATCGAAGAGTCGGAAGTACACGGTTATATCGTGGTGTGCGACAGCACCCGCCCTGAGCATTTTGGCGAAATGATCGGCATTTTAGAAACCATCCGCGCCTTTCACCCCGGTACGCCTGTGATCGTCGCCGCCAATAAACAAGATCAGCCCGCCGCATGGAACGTAGACGACATCCGTATGGGACTCGGTATCCCCGCTGATATTCCTGTGATGCCGTGTGTGGCGAAGGATGTTGACGGCGTAAGCACTATTGTAATTCGCCTCTTAGAAGCGCTCTGGCAGTAGACCCGCGCTTTTCTGGGCAAAATTCAAAAATCCGCATTACTCTACACTTATTCCCGCGCCAATCTGATGAAATTTTTCGTAACTTCCAGCCGCGTGGACTCTGCCTTATCTATGCAATCGAGCCGTTGTCCGTATAATAAAAGATGGGAACGCATGATTTTCCCAATAATGTGTTTACGTAGGCAGGGTTAAATCGTATGTATAGAAAGCGACAATCGTCCGGTTGTATCATCAAACTGCTCATCGTTTTGGGCATGATCGCCGGAATCGCTTACGTTGGGGTTGATTACTTTCGCGCCAGCCGCATTTCATCAGAAACCGTGCTGCTGCCGTCTTTACCACAGTTTCCTTCCGGTGCGCCAGCAGAGAGCGCCCTCGCCGCCGCCCCCACAACCGCCCCGACTTCGCAGCAAGCCTCCACCAGCCTCGTCTCATCAGGGGTGCAAATCGACAGCGAAACCACCCGCTTATTTATTCCGTCGGCGGGCATCGAAGCGCCCATCACCGAGGTATTTTTGGACGGCACAAGCTGGGATGTCAGCTTCCTCGGCACATCGGTAGGGCATTTGGAGGGAACGGCGTGGATGGATGATACCCCCGGCAACATTGTGCTTTCGGGGCATGTGGAACTTTCTGACGGGCGGCAGGGGGTTTTTGCGACGTTGGATGAAGTGCCTGTGGGCGAAGTCATCATCATCACACGCGGCACCGAAGAACGGCGCTACCGTGTGACCAATGTGCGCCAAGTCGAACCGGATGACCTCACTCCGTTGTATCCCAGCACGACGGAACAACTGACCCTGATTACTTGTGGTAGTTACAATTTCTTCTCCGATGAGTACGAAATCCGCACCGTCGTGGTCGCGGAACGCCTGAGTTAAGCCTTCCAGCCGTTTAAAAATCGCAAATCGTAGGGACGCACCGAGGTGTCGCTCCCTACGATTTATTATTTCTACCTATTATTGCGCTGATTCTTCCCTGTCTTTTTCCCGAATACGTTTGAATTCTTCCTGGAGCTTAGCCAGTTCCGCGTCGGACATATCTTCCAGATCGACCAAACTATTACGCGCCGTTTCTAGGCTGTGGATGAGTTCATCCAGCTTGAGATGAATCGCCCGCGCATCACGGTTTTGCGTATTCTGGATCAAAAATACCATCAAAAACGTGATAATCGTCGTGCTGGTGTTGATGACCAACTGCCATGTATCGGAAAAGCCAAACAACGGCCCCGTCAGCCCCCAAATCACAATGATGCTTGCCGCGATGATAAATGCCCACGGCGAACCGACGATTTCCGATATCCGATGAGCGAACTTCCTGAATATCTCTCGCATGATTTTTACCCCCTTCCTTACTGCTGCTCATATTTCACCGCGCCTTCGTGAATAAAGCGCGTGATTCGGCTTAGAATAAAGAGAGTCTCGCTCAGTTTACAAGCCAACCCGCATAGGCCAAGCGTAGGGCAAGCGGTGGGAAGCCTTAAACCGAACTTAACCTCGCATCCCTAAAAATGTTGTACACTGCCCCGTAGCAAACTCACCATCACAACAGGAGCCATCGCATGACGTTTATTTACAAGAAAATTATGGGGGGGGGTAATAGTTAGCATCGCGCTGTTACTGCTCCTCGCGCCGACTCTCGCCCAAGAGACCACGCCCGAACCCATCCCGCCCACACCCATCCCGACCTTCACTGAAACCCCGACACCGCTGCCCACATTAACCGAAACCCCAACCCTCGCGCCCACATTGACCGAAACGCCGACTTTATTCTCGACCTTGACCGAAACCCCGTCGCTTACGCCAACCTTGATTGAAACACCGACTATCACCCCAGAAGCAACAGAAACCATTATTTCTACCGATATCGCCTCAACCCCAACGGATACTCCAACTATTTATCCTATAGCGTCCCAAGAACCAACAGCACAGGTATTTAACGCACAAGCATCGGAAAATCTCGCAAACGATTTCCCGCCGCAACCGACCCCAACTACAATTAACAATGTAAGTAATGTGACACAACTTGTCGCGGAAATAGAAGCGGCAAAAGTTAGATGTCCAAATTCCACGTTAATTAACTTAACCGAAGGCGGAGTTTTTACTTTGCCTCATCTCATCAATAATCAACCAACTACATATACTGGAAGCTATGGACCAAATGGTCTCCCCATTATTTCCTGCGATATCAAAATAAATGGTAATGGGTCGATTATTGAGCGAAGTGGAAGTACAAACTTTCGTATCTTTGAAGTTAACACGACAGGTCTTTTACGATTGAGCAATATCACCATACGTAACGGTTACACCACAATAACCGGTGGTGGCGCTGTACTCAGTGTTGACGGTGGCATCGAAATTGATAATGCCGTTTTTGAAAATAATGAGTCAAAGGTAATAACAACGGGTTTGGGCGGTGCTATTTATGCGTATCATAGTGATTTAATAGTCAACCATAGTGAGTTCAAAAATAACCGATCAGGAAATGGCAATGGAGGTACAATAGCAGGGAGTGGTGGTGCAATCGCCGTAGATGCAAGTCAGACTGGAATTTTTAATAGTCGATTTGAACTCAATTCTGCAGGAGGTGCAGGAGGTGGAATATATAATATCGGCTCTAATATTAGCCTATCTAGTGTTGATCTCATCAATAATTCGGCGCAGACGGGTGGGGGAGCATTCTACTCAAGCCATACAAATGGCACTCCTATTGTCTCAACTAGCTGTATTAACGGAAATACCTCTGCAACGGGAGCATCAGGCATCGATGGTAACAGTATATCTGTAAACACAACAGTTAACGCTTTCTATAATTGGTGGGGGACTGCAACTGGTGCTCCATCCACTACAGCTTATTCTGCAACAGAAGTTACTATAAACGGATATGTTGACTCTGAGCGAAAATGTGGACCTTATGACATTCGTTTTGTTAATGACGATGATCCTAATACTAAAAGGTGGGCTTCAGAAGCGCAGAATGTTTTTGCTGGTCTTGACCAAACCAGCATCGCTTTATATAACCTTCTGTATGATCCTAGTGTCAGTAACGTTGATCCGCTTTCATATCCAGAAGCATTCAATCGTGTAATGGTAGTCCAAAATACACCAGGTTACATTTTGTTTGTTCGTGCAAACACTGCGACAAGCACTATAGGCGAAACTTCACCCGATGTAATAATTCCTCACCCAACTATTTCGGGTATGACAATAGATTATTCAGATGTAAATCTTGGAGAATGCAAAACATACCCCGGTAATATAGCTACCAACATACCGCAAAGTATTGTCTGTAATGGAGATATGACTAATGGTGGGTTTGTTGTAACAGAATACACAATTGCACATGAATTGGGCCATCTATTTGACTATCGAAGTGGTACGATAACCGATCCCGGCTTATCCGTAGCAATGGGGCGCAATGCAACAGGCGTAGTTAATCCACCTCCTTTCACTTTATCTTCTTGTATATCTTCTGACTTTGGTACGTATTATCAAATAATGGGTAATGTTGGAGATGATTGGCGACGTGGGCCGAGAGGATGGGGAAGTGACGAACCTTTTTCTGAGTTTCAACAAAATATCACGAACGAAGACTTAGAATCAAATAAAGAAATACTTGAGGCAGCGGCAGACATGTTTCTAAATTGGGTATATAGATATAGCTCACTTCCGCCTTCCACTCTAAACATTCCAATTGTAACCACAGACGCGCTTCCCCCTACTTCTGGTTGCATTCCTGTTTCTGAACAACAAAATCCACCTACAGAAAATTGGCAAGGTTTTCGCAATATAAACTGGGAGCCATCGAATAATCCTTATGATTGGGGATTACCAGGAGATGTAAGGTATCGCTTCATGATTCAAGCTATGACTATGTTAGCGGTAGCCCGTTCTTGGTAATGAACTTCTATCTCAAAGAAAGATGTATATGATGAACAAATTTCTTCGCTTAATCCTATTTACCTTAATCATAATTCTTGTTAGCTACATGAGAATTGGAACTTTAAATACGGCTGCACAAACTCTGCAAGGGGTAATGAGTGTAGCTTGGAGTTCGGACAGTAGCAAATTAGCTACGGCTAATACAGATGGCACAGTAAAAATTTGGTCTCGCACAGGCCAACTATTACGTACTTTGGCGGGACATACTGGCGGTGCAAATGGAGTTGATTGGGATCCACGTCCAAGTAGCAATCTTTTAGCAAGTAGCGGCGATGATAGACTAATAAAGATTTGGGATACTAATAATGGACAATTAGTTGCTACACTCACTGGACATAATGACGATGTTGTAGCAGTAGATTGGAGCCCAACAGGAAGTGTGTTAGCAAGTTTAGGAGGGCTTGAAACTCAAAACTTACGTATTTGGAATACAACCAATTGGTCTCAAGTTGCTGCGCCTTCAGTCGGAACAATAACGCAAATGCGTTGGAGCCCAAATGGTAGCGAGTTCGCAATCTCAGGTTATCCAAATATTGTAGCTACAGGAAATACCATAAATTTTAGCTCTACACGTATATTTCAAGGTCACGTAGGTGGAGTATTTTCACTAGATTGGAGCCCTTCTGGAAATCGTCTCGTAAGTACTGGATTAGATGGTAAAGTCAGATTATGGAATTTGGTTACAAATCAATCGCTAGGCATCTTAACTTCACCAAATGAGGACGTTTGGGATATCAGATATAGTCCTGATGGTACGCGAATAGCTGGCGCTTTAGATGATGGTACAATCCGTGTTTGGGATGGAACAACTGGACAGACCATATCAACTTTAACTCAAACTGGTTCAATGAAGTCAGTCGCGTGGAGTCCTGATGGCACTTTATTGGCCTATGGAGGAGTTAATAGCAGCCAAATGCTACCTCCTTCAATTATTTCTGCGCCGGGAGGCCAAACGGGACCCACAGCCACACCGACGCGCACCCCTACACCCGGCGGTCCGACGGCGACGCGCACCCCTACACCCACGCCAACCCGTACTCCCACCCCCGGCGGACGGGCGGTTACGTCGTTTACACTGGTCAACGCCGATACCGACGCGGACATCCTCACCCTCAGCGACGGCTACGTGCTGGATTTGAGTGTGTATCCGCGTGTCAACGTCCGTGCCAACGTCAGCGGGCAGGTGGAAAGTGTGCGCTTCGGTTTTGATGGCAACGCCAATTATCGCACGGAGAACGGTGCGCCGTATGCGGCTGGCAATAATACCACCACGACGTATGATCCTTGGTCGCTTGCGTTGGGGACGCATACGCTCACGGCTACCCCATACTCGCTCGATAATGCCAGCGGCACGGCAGGCGCGGCGCTGACTGTGCAGTTTTCGGTGGTCACTGGCGGCAGCGCGACGGCGACTCCTACGCCCGTTCCCGCGACAGTCTTGTATCGGATTGATGCAGGCGGCAGCGGTGGCACGTTCAGCGGCGTGAGTTGGGCGGCAGATGCGTATTTCACGGGCGGCGTGGTCAGTAATTTGCCTAACCCGATTGCGAATACGACGGATGACGGTCTTTACACCACAGAACGCAGCACCAGCGCGGATACGCTGGGATTCAGTTATGCGCTGCCCGTCACGAATGGGACGTATACCGTCCGGCTGCATTTCGCCGAGCTTTATTGGGTCGGCGGCGCGAATCGCGGTATCCCCGGTGTGAACAAGCGCGTGTTCAATGTGCAGCTTGAAGGCACGACGGTGTTAACCAATTATGACATCACGGCAGATGTTGGGTATCTGGCGGCAGTGACGAAAACATTCACGGTAACGGTAACGGATGGGACGCTGAATATCACTTTTCCGGCGGCGAGTGTCAATCGTCCGACGCTGGCGGCGCTGGAAGTGATCGGGCAGTAAAAAACAACCTTGTAGGGGCATAGCGTACTATGCCCTTTATTCGAGCGGCTCATGGAGCAGGGCATCCCGCGTGAGAAAATCATCCTGACGTATGCGGGCGAATCGCTGCCCGATACGCCGTAAGATGATGCCTTAAATCATCACAATTTCCGGCTGAAATATGCTACCATAATCAAATGCCGATTCGGTTTTTTGATTAATTATTGAACGGAGATTTTTTGATGATGAGTGACGCAGCCTCTCCTTACGAAAGCATTTTGGTCGAAACCCCTGTCCCCGGTGTGGGACTGATTCGCTTCAACCGCCCTAAAGCGCTTAACGCCCTCAACGCACAAATTACCGATGAAACCTTCACCGCGATGGAAGCCTTTGACCGCGATCCCACGATTGGCTGCATTGTGCTGACCGGGAGCGAGCGCGTCTTTGCGGCAGGCGCAGACATCAAACAGATGGCGGAGGCCAGCGCGACGGAAATGCTCATGAATGACTTCACCGATTGGACGCGGATGAGTCGCATCGGGAAACCGATTATCGCGGCGGTCAGCGGCTACGCGCTCGGCGGCGGCTGCGAAATTGCCATGATGTGCGATATGATCGTCGCGTCGGAAACAGCGGTTTTCGGTCAGCCGGAGATCAATCTCGGCATTCTGCCCGGTGCAGGCGGCACACAGCGCTTGACGAAAGCTGTCGGCAAAGCGATTGCGATGGAAATGGTGCTGGCAGATCGCAAATTGACCGCCGACGAAGCCCTCCGCTGGGGATTGGTGAATCGGGTTGTGCCTGTCGAGCGTTATTTAGATGAAGCGCTGGTGCTGGCGCAAAAAGTCGCGGGGATGTCACAGATCGCGGCGCGGCTGACCAAAGATGCCGTCAACAAAGCGTTTGAACTGAGCTTGCAGGAAGGCTTAAGCTACGAAAAGCGCAATTTCTATTTGTTGTTCGGCACCGAAGACCGCAGCGAAGGCATGAAGGCCTTTATCGAGAAACGCAAGCCCGAATGGAAAAACAAATAGGAGTAAGTGTTGAGTGATGAGGACTGAGTAAAACCCTATGGCAAAAATTGAACGTTTTGAAGATTTGATTGCTTGGCAGAAAGCACGTCTGTTGACCAAAGCCATTTATGAAGTCACACGCGAAGATAAATTTGCACGGGATTACGCATTGACCGGACAAATACAACGTGCCGTCATATCTATGATGTCGAACATTGCCGAAGGATTCGAGCGCGGCGGACGCGGTGAATTTCAGCATTTTCTCTCAATTGCAAAAGCATCATGTGCTGAAGTTCGTTCACAACTTTATATTGCGCTAAATGTTGGGTCTCTTTCCCAAGATAAATTTCGCGCATTAATAACTCACCTTACGCAGCCAGCCGCTCCGGGTTCAAAACCCAGAGCTACGCGCAATCTGGAAACCTCTAAAGAGGTTAAGAATCTTTACTTAACCCCTTCAGGGGTTTCCAAACGCTTTAGCTGGCAGTTTTGAACTGCCAGTGTCCAGTGATTTGAGTGTCTGCGTAACGTGAGGTAATGAGTCATGAGTGCTGAGTAAAGAGTCGGAAAACATAGTGCGTACCCAAGACTTACGCAATTAAGTGGCGTTTTCGGTAGGGGCGACTCGGCGAGTCGCCCTCCAAAAGAACACAGCCTGCTTAAGGTGAGTTAGATAACTTCTATTTTCATGGTGTAAGGGGATAAGATTTTGTCACCAGAAACAAAACCACGCTTGACCGTCGGCATCATCGGCGTGGGGAGCAATGTATTCAATATGCACCGCCCCGGCTTGCAGGACGATTTATTCCAGATTGTCGGCGTGAACGACATTCGCACCGATGTGGGAGAAAAAATCGGTGCGGAATGGGGCTGTCCGCACTATCCAGATTTAACGACCTTGCTGGCGGAAGCCAAGCCGGATGTCGTCGTCATCCTCCCGCCCCATCCCTTCCACGCCGCGATGAGTATCGAGGCCTTGAACGCAGGCGCACACGTCCTCGTGGAAAAACCGATTGCGGTACATGTCGGTGAAGCTGAGGAAATGATCGCCGCCGCGCAGCGCAATAATCGTCTGTTAGCGGTCAATTTTCAGCAGCGCCTTCGGCCAGAAATCGTCGCCGCCAAAAGACTGATTGACGAAGGACGTTTAGGCAAAATCCAGCATGTGGATATTAAAATTACTTGGACGCGACCCGCGATTTATTATTCGCAGGTGGCTTGGCGCGGCACATGGAACGGCGAAGGCGGCGCGGTACTGATGAATCAGGGGCCGCACGAACTGGATTTACTGTGTCACTTGGTCGGGATGCCAGCGCGAGTTGTCGCATGGACGCGCACAATTGCCCACAAGATCGAGACCGAAGATACGGTGCAAGCGATGTTAGAATGGGCGGATGGTCCGTTAGGATCGGTGCATATCAGCACCGCCGAAGCTGGACAGCCGCAGCGCTTTGAGATTATCGGCACAGGTGGGTATCTGGCAATTAGCAGCGGCAGCATCAAGTTTCAGCGATTCGAGCGCGATCTGCTCGATTTTATCATCACCAGCGATAACCCCTTCTCCGCGCCGGAGATGATCGAAGAACAAGTCGAAATCGCCTCAGATGGGGGCGACCACGCCGCGATTTATCGCAACCTATATGCGGCGATTACTGAAGGTGTACCTTTAGCTGCGGATGGAATCACGGCAATGCGTGGGTTAGAATTATCGAATGCAATGACATATTCCAGCCGGAGGGGTATTCCGGTGGAATTCCCGCTTGATCGGGCAAAATATCTTGCATTGCTCAATGAGCTACGTGGACAGCATCGTTAAAGTTTATGGGCGCATTGCTATAAAACGCCTGCTCTGAAATATTTTGCGATTGTTGGCGTTCTTTGCGCCTTTGCGTTTCGTCTTCACCCTTTGCTCTGAAAATACTTCATTTTCATCGCTCAGTGTGATGTTATTTCTTGATGTCTTGGTGGTTCATATTTTTCAATTGATTTCAGGTAGCGCGTATAAATTACACGAGGGCGACATGGCGCATTTTACATTAAGTGCTTTTGGGGATGAAATCGCGGATGACTTTGAGGAACAGCTAAAACTCCTTAAAGAACTTGAACTTGGTCTGGATATCCGTAAAGCATGGGGCATTCATATCCAGAAGCTAACGGACGTGCAAATTCAGCAGGTCAAACAGCTTTGCGCGGATTACGGTATAAAAGTCCACTGTCTCGGCAGTTGGATTGGCAAAACACCCATCACCGATCCACTTGATGCCGAAATCGCCAATCTGGAGCGCTTGTTCGTGGTCGGCGAGATGCTGGACGTGCGCGATATACGGCTGTTCTCGTTTTACCCGCCAGAAGGCGCGACAGCGTATGATGACTATGTGCAAGAAGCGACAGCACGGTTGCAAACCCTCACGGAAAAAGCGGCACAGGCAGGTTTTCAACTGCTGCTAGAGAACGAAAAGCACATCGTCGGGGATACACCGGAACGCTGCCACAAAATCGCCAGCACGATCAATCATCCCAATTTGCGTTTGATATGGGATCCTGCCAATTATGTGCAAGTCGGCGTAATGCATCAAGTCGAGCGCTATTGGGATTTGCTCAATCCATACACTACTTATATCCACATCAAAGACGCTTTTTTAAACGATGGCGCGGTCTGCGCGGCAGGCGAAGGCGACGGACAGGTGATTAATCTGCTCTCGCGGCTGAAGGCCAAAGGCTACGAGGGAATCTTGTCGCTTGAACCGCATCTGGTCGAATTCGGGCGTAACAGCGGCTTTAGTGGCCCTGACGGCATGATTTACGCGACAAAAGCCCTTCATTCTTTGCTGGAACAATTATGATTACGGCGACTGAGCAGGCATGGAATTCCGCGACAACGCTCTATATCGCCCGAAAATTGGAGCAGATAACGGCTGAAAAATCCACCGAACAGCCGTTAAAAGTGTTGGATATGGGCTGCGGCGATGGAAATTTGATCGAAGCCTTCCTCGCCTATGGGCATGATCTCTACGGGTATGACTTCCCCTACCGCGAAGAGTCCCTCAAAGCGCGGCTTTTGCCAATTTTTGGCGATGCCTATGACGATCATCTCCGCATGATGACCGATGAGCGCGTCATCCCGTTTGCGGATTCCTCATTCGATGTGATCTATGCCAATCAGGTTTTTGAGCATGTGCGCTTTCTGGATGCGATGGTGGCGGAATGTGCGCGGGTATTAAAACCAGGCGGGGTTCTCGTGGCGCTGTTTCCGTTTGTGACCTATCCGATTGAAGGACATACCCTGATTCCCTTTGTACACTGGCTTCCGCCGGGTAAATCGCGCATCAAGTACATGAGCGCCCTGTTATCGCTCGGTATTGGGCGCAAGCATCCCGGCATGAATGCAGCGGAATCAGCCGTGATCTGGGAAAACTACCTCAACGATGGCTGCTTTTATCGCTTAATGAATGAAGTCGTCAGCTTGTCGAAAGCCTATTTTGAAGATTGGGAACTGGATACAGGCGAATACATCCGCGCTAAATTGGATATGCTGGAAACCCACCCGCGTGAGATGATCCGCACGACAGCTAAACTCGCGCATCAAATGCACGGCAGCGCCCTCGATTCTCTGATTACACATTACTTCGGCGCGGTGTTTTGCATGAAAAACCCCAAGAAATAGCCCTCAGAACCCTAAAGAACCGACATGACTTGTCATAGCTAAACCACCCCTTAATGTCCCTGTTGCAATTAGGTGAGTTCGAGTATGCTCTATTTTGTTCTATTGCTACCCTATTCACATTGCAATAACTGATGCGCCACAACAAGCGCAATCTTCGGATAGTTTTTGCACACCTTCTCGCCTATAAATAACTAAACAGCCAATCACACTCTACTGAAAGCGGAAAAATCATGAATAAACTCGCTTGGGGACTTTTCTGGCTGGTCGGCCTGATTTGGGGATCGTCATTTTTGCTCATTCGCGTCGGTGTGGAAGCCATATCACCGTCGCAGCTTGTCCTTACGCGCTGTGTCATCGCGGCTGTTGGCCTGAACATCGTGCTTTATTTGCGCGGCAAACGTTTGCCAACCGATTGGCCTACAATTCGGGCGCTGGCGATTATCGGACTCGGTAATTCGGCCTTCCCGTATATGCTGATTGCGATGGGCGAACAGACCGTATCCAGCGGATTAGCGGCAGTTTTACAAGCGACGGCGGCGCTGTTTACGCTGGTAATCGCGCATTTTGCTTTCACTGATGAACGGATTACGCCGCGCAAAATCATGGGAATTGTACTGGGCTTTGTGGGCGTGGTCGTGCTTTCCAGCCGTCAATTGGGCGATGGCAGCAACCTTAACAGCGGCTTCTTGGGGATGATCTCCATCATGGGCGGATCGCTCTTTTACGCCACGTTTACCGTCTACAGCAAAAAGCTGATCCGCAATAAGATTGAGCCGCTGCAAGTAGCGGCAGGCACTTTTATTGCAGCAGCTTTAGGCAGTGTGGTGCTGGTCATTATCGAACCGCTGCTCGGTGGACGGTCATGGGTGCCTTATAACCAGCTCGAAAGCAACATCCTGCTGGCGATTATCACGCTCGGCATCTTGAATACGTTTGTGGCTTATCTGTTTTTCTATTATCTGGTACAGCAGTTAGGCGCGTTCCGGGCATCAACCGTGACTTATATTGTCCCCGTCATTGGGCTGTTTCTGGGCTGGCTGATTTTGGATGAGCAAATCGATGGTCTGTTATTCTTCGGCGCGGCCTTAATCTTCATGGGCATCGGTGTAGTCAATATCCGCTTACAAAATCTGCGGCGGAAGTCAGTTCAGCCTACATTGGTTGAAGCGCCAGTTGTCGCGGTTGAGGGATAGAGCGTGAAACGTCTGAGGGAACGGCACCCCAACAGGTCCGTTCCCTGGAACGTTTTACGTCGTTTGAGACTTGGCGAGCATTTTATTGAGGCGTTCCTCATTATCCTGACGCGAGCGAATCGCAATTGGCGCAGCGAGTTCGCGCCGCAAGTCAGTTTCTTTGATCTCATTATTATAAAAATTGCGGAACATCTCCAGCATGGACACGGTTTCACCTTCATAGCGCTGTAAACGTACCGAATCGCCTACTTTGACGATTCCGGTTTGGATAATGCGGCAGTAGACACCGGGACGTTCCGCTTCCCGAAACCGTTTTACAAAAGTCGGGTCTTCCATCCGCGCCGCTAATGTCACACACGGGATACGCGGCGAGGTGATTTCCAACACGACTTCCCCAACATGAAGCCGATCCCCCACATTAAGCGGGGCGCTGTCTAGGTCGGCAATTGCCAAATTTTCGCCAAAAGTCCCCGGTGCAAGTGCTTTGCCTAATGCCTGCGACCACCACATATAATCGACGCTGCTATAGACATAAACCGCTTGATCTTCGCCGCCGTGATTCTCTTTATCTGTTACGCTGTCACCCACAAGGCCATCTTCCGCAATTGCGACGGTTGCCTGCGTGGGCTTTTTAAAAATACAGGATTTGCCGGATTGTTTCCCCGCTTGAATCGGTTCTTCTTTGCCGATATTGACGCTTAAAAGCTGCATCAGCACTTTGCTCCTGATTTAATTCTCGTCCGGCAAATCAACTTCGCAGTATGTACCTTCGATATTATCACGCGGGATAGTCGGGCATATCGCTAGGGATTCTTCCCCCCAGAATACTTCAAAAGTTGTATCGGGTTGGTTGTTAATCCAGAAGGTGCGCGATGTGGCGAATACGCCGCGCCGCGACTCGCAAATATCCGCCGGGAAGCGATTTTCACGCGGCTCATCCCCGCCAAAAGGCCAAACTTGATAACAGTGACGTGGATTCATCGCAAACTGCTCTCGACGAGGCCATTCGTCCGATTCAAAGCGGATGCCACCTTGCACAAAAACCATTTGGCTGATGTCGATCCGCCCTGCACGGTTATAAAGCACCAATGACGCGCCGTTATAAATCAGCACCACTTCGGGCGCACCGGGTTCGACGGTCAGCGCCAACATCGGCGTTCCGATAGGTGTCGGCGTGGCGGCCAATGTAGGGGTGGTTTCGGGTGTTTCGGTTTCCTCCACAACAATGACCACCTCAGTGGGTACGGTTGTCGCTGTCGGCGCTTCGGTATTGGTCGGCGGGATAGACGTTTCCGTTGGCGGAATCGCGGTTTCCGTCGGCGGGATTTCGGTAGCGGTTGGGATAAGCGCTAAGGCTACTGCGGTAGCAGTATTCTCAAGATCAACCGCCGCTTGTGCTGTCGCTGTAAGATCAGTATCACTCGTGCCGCCATTGAACACCTCCGGCACAAAGATCAAAGCTAACAACACCAATACCACAAATCCTGCCAGAATCCCTAAACTGAGGGCGATATTTGCGTTTCGATTAGACTTCGATATTTTCGTTTGCTGATGATGGTCATCTTCCAACGGTGAAAAGGGCAATGTGCCTGGGCGTGCCTTAGACGAATCGGTAATAGTAGGCGCATCTTCTTGCCGTCTTAAGCGCGAAGGCTCACCGGTGGGAAGCAAAATTTCTTCGGGCGGTATTGCCAATTTACGGGCAGAAGAGGTATCCAATTGATCCGTATCGGCATCATCGGCAGCGAAGGCCATTTCCAGCGCTTGCGCCAATGCCGCGCCGTTGGGATAACGATTCTTGGGGTCTTTTTCCATCACTTTCAGGATGACCTGATCCAGCGGCGGTGTAATTTTGGGATTTACCGAACTCGGTATCGGCGGCGGATCGCTGATATGTTTAAGCGCCACGCTCATGGCGGAGACATCTTCAAATGGGACACGCCCCGCCAGAATCTCGAACAGCACCACTCCCAACGAGTAAACATCACTTTGCGGCACAGATGCCGCTGAGGAAACGGCTTGTTCCGGAGCAATGTAATGCACACTACCAAAGGTATTGCCGATGGTGCCCTCCTGCGCGTTGAGCGCCAGCCCAAAATCGGTCAACACGGCATGTCCATCCGCCGTCACCATAATATTGGAAGGCTTGACATCGCGGTGAATCACCCCTTGGCGATGCGCGTAATCCAGCGCGTCGGCAATATCACGGATAATCGTCAGCACTTGGTTATGCGACAGTTGTTTATCCTGACGGGCATATTCTTTAAGTATTTGGCGCAGGTCACGTCCTTCGAGGAAGCTCATCGCCATATAAAACATCGTGGCATCTTCCGCGCCGCCAAATTGATACACCCCCACAATTCGGGGATGATGCAAACGGGCAATGGCGCGGGCTTCTCTTAGGAATCTTTCTCGATATTCGTCATCATCTTCACTGCCAGCTAATTTTGGCTCGATAACTTTGACAGCAGCATAGCGATCCAATTTAGAATCGTACCCTCGGTAAACGCGAGCCATCCCGCCTTGACCAAGGACGCTTTGAATCGTGTAATCCCCTAACTGCTTGCCGATAAGCGGATCGTTGACAGACATAGAGTGCTTTCTTCAGTAGAGCGATTTAAATCATTGAACACAAAACGTAAGACATTCTTCATATTATACCCGCCGATTGCAAAAAACGCCCATTGAACTTTCGATAGAAAACCGACGTTTCCCCAACGCTTTTAACACACTTAAACCATTTCACTCAATAGGATTGCGGATAAGATCGAAAACTTGCGCTATAATCAGACGCTGTACCATTTCATTGTGACATGGGGAAGACCAACCAGTGACACCTTCGCCAGATATTCCAGAAAAAGAAATCCGCGAGCGCTGTACGCAGATATTGAGCAGCGCCGCCGAAGAAGCACGTCGATTAGGCCATAGCTTTATCGGCACCGAGCATTTGTTTATTGCCGCCACACGCAACGAACAAGGTCCCACGTATGCGCTGTTGCGCCGCGCCGGGTTAAACCCGCGTGAAGTCCGCAACGAAATTCGCCGTGAAATCGGCACAGGCGAGGGACCGCAGACGGATGTTCTGCCGTTTACGCCGCGTACCGAGATGGTGCTTTCGCTGGCGATTTTCCTCGCTGAGCAGGATAACGATCAGGATGTGACGGAAAGCCACATGTTGATGGCGCTGCTGCAAGAAGGCGAAGGCGTACCGATTCGCAAGCTGCAAGAGATGGGGTTTGACCTCAATCATTGGCTGCAAAAGTTGATCGCGGAAGAACATGATGACCTGATGCCGATTGATGCGGACGACAGCGATCTTTTTGACTTCCTCAGCGATTCCGACAGCGATTTCGATTTCCCGCGTCCGGGCGGATTCTTTGCTGAACGGCGCGGCGGCTTGCGGCTTGATGGCGATAACCGCCCCCAAACGCCCCTGCTCGATAAATATGGGCGCGATTTGACCGCGCAAGCCGCCGCCGGGAAAATTGGCCCCGCCATCGCCCGCGAAAGCGAAATCCGCGCTGTCGCCCGGACTTTAGCCCGCAGCAAGAAAAATAATCCGCTGCTGTTAGGGGATGCTGGCGTAGGTAAAACCGCTGTGGTCGAGGGGCTGGCCTATGCCATTTTCGATGGGACAGCGCCACCTACCCTCTCTAAAAAGCGCATCGTGCAAATCGAAATCGGTACGCTCGTCGCAGGGACAAGTTTGCGTGGGCAGTTCGAGGAACGACTGGTCGGGATTGTGGAAGAAATCAAAAATTCCGGCAACTGCATCCTCTTTATTGACGAAATCCATACCATCGTCGGCGCAGGCGATACGATTGATAGCAATCTCGACGCGGCAAACATCCTCAAGCCAGCTTTAGCGCGAGGTGAAATTATGTGCATCGGCGCGACCACGCACGAAGAATATCGCCGCGCCATCGCGCAAGACCCAGCGCTTGACCGGCGCTTCCGCACTATCGACATCGAAGAACCGTCGGAAGAGGACACGATCAAGATTCTGGCCGGACAGCAGTTACGCCTAGAGGAACATCACGGCGTGGTTATTAAGCAGGAAACAGTGGATGCCGCTGTGAAATTGTCTGTGCGCTATATGCCAGATCGCCGCCTGCCAGATAAAGCACTTGATCTGCTAGACGAAGCCTGCACCCGTGTGACGATACGCACAGTTCATCCTGATCTGGAAGATGCGCCCAACGATGTGCAGGTGTCAGATGTTGCCAGCGTCCTTTCAGAATGGACGGGCATCCCGATTACGGAATTGACGACTGATGAAAAACGCCGCCTGGCCGGATTAGAAGAATCGCTTTTAGGGCGCGTCATCGGGCAAGATGATGCGGTGGATACGGTTGCCGCTGCCATCAAAACAGCCCGTGCCGGACTAGGCGACCCCAACCGTCCGATTGGTGTGTTCCTCTTTTTGGGGCCGTCGGGCGTGGGCAAGACTGAACTCGCCCGTGCTTTAGCTAATTTTATGTTCGGCAGCGATGACGCGATGATGCGGCTGGATATGTCCGAATTCCATGACGCACATACCGTCGCCCGTTTAATCGGCGCACCCCCTGGCTATAAAGATACCCAGCGCGGCGGACAGCTTACCGATGGCCTGCGCCGTCGCCCTTATAGTGTCGTCCTACTGGATGAAGTGGAAAAAGCTGCGCCGGAAGTGTTCGATATTTTCCTGCAAGTTTTTGATGAAGGCCGCCTGAGCGATGCACATGGTCGGCGGGTGGATGCGCGGCATTCCGTCTTTATTATGACGAGCAACATCGGCACCGAAGAAGGCGGCAAGTCGCTTGGCTTTGGCAGCAGCTTCGCCGATAAGACCGATTATTCCGGTTATTTAAACCGCTTCTTCCGTCCAGAATTTATCAACCGTTTGGATGAAGTGATTACGTTTAAGGCGCTCAACAAAGACACCCTGAACCGCATTTTGGATTTGCAGCTTCAAGAAGTCCACCAACGCCTGCGCGACCAGCGTTTAAGTTTGCAACTCGCTGAGGAGGCGCGTGAGCTTATTTTGCGCGTTGGTTACGATCCTCTCAGCGGGGCGCGTCCGTTACGGCGGGCGATTGAACGACTCGTCACACGCCCGATCAGCGCCAAAATCTTGGAAGATGCTTTCCCTAAAGGCAGCACCATCGTCGCCCGCGCCGGGGATAACGACAAATTGATTTTTGAGGTTGCCGCCGATTCGCCTACGTCATAGGGACATAGGATTGTGGTGAATTGTGGATAATAATAGCGACTAGGCATAAGCTACTTTGACAGAAAAACGCGATCCAGGTGCTGGCAAAGGTGGTTATGGAACAGCTTCAGAATTTGGCAGTTTAGCTGGATGGTCTTTTTCTGAAGCAGAGGATTTTCTCAATAGTCACCCTGCACTAAAACGATTAGTGATTTCACGTGGTGGTTATAGGCAATATATCTTTAAGGACGCTTCGGAAGTGTATATTCGGCCTAACGGTGAAATTATACGTCTACCACGTCCTATGTATTATCCTGATGGTCGTAGAATAAAGGGGTATCGGATAAATATTTACACAGGCATTATTCTTAGATCAACCGCTTGGCATAATATTCTGCTTACGGAGCAGGAATGGGTGAAAAAAGATGATGACACCAGCAAAAACACAGACGATTTTTGAAGCGCTTCATCTTGCAATCGGAGCATGGTTAATTACAGGTATTGAATATAAACGCTGGAACAGAGACCTTGTATTTAACGCCATTTATGACGATTCAAGAGAAGATACTGTTTTTCATGTGATTTTTAAAGATTGCCAATACATCAATTGGTTTGCGATGGGTGATGAGGTTGATGCACATCATGCTGCAGTCGATGTGATTGGAATGGAAATCGGTGAAGGGGCGCACCGTAAACCAGCGATGATCACAACGGATTTGTTTGAAGTCAGCATTACTTATGGCGAACTTGTCATTGAGAAAGACTGGTAAAAGAATTATTTGAGTATGAATATACCGCAAACAGGCCACCAGCCCATACCGCAGACTGATAAGGAAATCCGCGACATGCTCCGCAAGAGTATCGCCGCCGATAAAACAGACCCCTTTGCCACCGACCCCAATGCTGCGATCAGCAAATTGGGGAAATTAGCGCTGCGGCGTGACGATGTGAACGATCTTTTCGCATTGGGGAATTTGTGCGCGCTTCAATCCATAACGCAGTTGGGAGACAACGACCTGCGTCTGCTCATCTTTTACGTCGGCAAGGCATTGATTGCCTATCGTAAAGCAGTACGCCAATCGCACAATGATGTGGATCGCAAGCTCGCCCGCCGCGCCACTGATGAATATATCGCGTGGGTGGCGGAGGTTGCCCGCAAGTACCCTTCGCGCCGTAACCTCGCGGTTGCTTTATGGGCAATTACCGAAGATGAAGGTGCTGATTTTAAATCAAACACGACGAGTACGAGCAGCAGTTCTTCTTCTGCCAGCGGAGACAACGCATCGGGGCGGTATGATCGGTACGCGACATCACTGCTTGACCAATATCGCCGCCAGATGATCCGCGCTGCGAATACCAGTGCGCGTCCGATTGCGCCCGAAGAAGGCGGCGATACGGTAGAAATTACGCTTGATGATCCCGAATTAGCGCTCGATATGAGCGATGCATCTATGACATTAGGCGATTTGAGCATTGATGACGAAAACCTCTCACGAGTGGATGAACTCTATATCCCGCTGAGTGAAACGCAGATTGTAGAGGAAAGCAACCTCCTTCATGAAACCGCGCATACCTCCCCGGAGGGCGATAGCGACCCAGGCGGGAGCCATGTCTCCGAATTTATGGGCAATACACCACCCATCAAAGGGCGCAGCGAATTTAGCCCTGGAGATCGCATCGAAGGACGCTACGAAGTAGCGGAAATACTATGGGGCGGGATGGGGGTCGTTTATCTGTGTTATGACCACGATCACCGTGAGCCTGTCGCCATTAAAAGTTTCCAAGAGCGCTTTTTGGAAAATGAGCGGGCTGTCACGCGCTTTACCCACGAGGCGATTACGTGGATTCGGTTGGACAAACATCGGCATATCGTCCATGCACGGCTGGTGCAGAATGTGAATAACCGTCCCCATATCATCCTTGAACACGTCAGCGGTCCCGAAGGGATGGGTTCGGACTTACGCAGTTGGATCGACCACAGTCGGCTTGATCTGGCAAAAGCGGTAGAGTTCGGGCTGCATATCGCTTTAGGGATGCAGCACGCCACCAAAAAAGTTCCCGGCCTCGTGCATCGTGATTTGAAGCCTGCCAACATTCTGGTCACGCATGACGGAATCGCCAAAGTGACCGATTTCGGCCTTGTACGCTCGATTGATCTGGAAGATATTCCCTCCGACGATGACGATGTGAACATCAGCGCGAGTGAACGCCTGACCCGTGTCGGCGCGATTGTCGGCACTGCGCCCTATATGTCGCCGGAACAATGCCAATCGCTGGAAGTCGATAAACGCTCCGATATTTATGCCTTTGGTTGTGTACTTTACGAAATGCTGACCGGAAAGCATGTTTTTAAAGCGCGGCGTTTTCAGGAATGGCTGCGGGCGCATATTCACGAAATTCCCACCTTTGATAATCGCAATCAGCGCCGCATCCCGGATAGCTTACAAGAACTTGTCTTACAGTGTCTACAAAAAGCGCCGGATAACCGTCCGCCATCATGGAGTTCGATTGTCGATTCGCTCATCTCGCTGTATACCGAGATGACAGGCGATGCCCCCATCATCGAGACGTTTGGCCCCCCGCTGGAAGCTCGTGAATTGATGGACAAAGGCTATTCGCTCACGGCGCTGCGCCGTTATGACGAAGCGCTGGAAGCCTATGACCGTGCATTGGAACTCCAGCCAGATTACGCCGCTGCGTGGACGCGTAAAGGCCGCACCCTGCGCCTCTTAGAGCGTTATGAAGATGCGCTCGCCTGTTACAATCGTGCGCTGGATATTCAACCGCGCTATGCTTTTGCTTGGAACGGGCGTGGGATTATTCTGGAAAGGCTGAATCGTTTAGATGAAGCGCTGCAAGCCTTTGAAACCGCGACGGAGATTAATGCCAACGACGTGTGGCATTGGTACAATCGAGCGGATGTTTTGCAAAGTCTTGGGCGCTACCATGAAGCGATTCCCCTTTTGGAACGCGGCCTGAAGCTCGATCCAGCACATCAAAATAGTTGGGCGAAGCTTGGACAAATTTATCGCTTATTACAAAAAAATGATGAGTCCGTCGCTGCCTATGAACAGGCCATCAAAGTAGACTCGACCTATGCCTGGGCGCATAATGGCTGTGGGCTGGCGCTTAAAGCTCTCGGCAGGCTGCGTGACGCTATGATGAGCTTTAAACGGGCGACGCGCTATCAACCGAATGAAGTGTGGCATTGGTATAACCTGACAGAAGTGTTGGTCGATCTTGGGCAATACGGAGACGCGGTGGAACCGGCCCAAGCCGCCGTCCGTACCGACCCGACTCATGCCGTAAGTTGGGCAAAGCTCGGTCAGGTGATGCGGAACGTCCGCCGCTATGACGAAGCTTTGCAAGCCTATGATCGTGCCATCGCATTGGAGCAAGATTCCGCGTGGGCGATCAACGGTAAAGGCATCGTTCTGGAGCAGATGGAACGCTACGAAGAAGCGCTGGAATGTTACCGTCAGGCGGCAGACCTTAAAACCAACGATGTGTGGCATTGGTATAATCAAGGCAACGTCTTGGTGCTGCTTGGGTTGTACGAAGAGGCGCTAGAGCCGCTGCGGAACGCCACAACCATCAATCCAGCCCATGCCCGTAGTTGGGCGCGGCTGGGGAATGCGCTGCGGCATTTAGAACGCTTCGATGAATCGCTGGTCGCTTGCCGGGAGGCGACGACTTCCTCCCCTAATTATGCGTGGGCATGGAGCGAACTCGGCAGCACTTATGAGGCGATGGGGCGCATGGATGAGGCGTTAGAATCCTATCGTCATGCCGCTGAATTTGCCCCCGGTGAAGTCTACTATATCCTCAAGCAGACCGATGTGCTTACAGCGCTCAATCGCAATCAGCAAGCCTATGAACTGCTGGAATATGCGCTGAGGATCGATCATCGCAGCGCACAAATCTGGGCGCAGCATGGGCAGATTTTACGCCGTCTGGGGCGCTTGGAAGAAGCACTTTCCAGCTATAGCCGCGCCGTTGATCTTGACCACGACCATGATTGGGCATGGAACGGGCGCGGGATGGTTCTGAGCCAGCTTAAGCGCCACGATGAAGCCTTGTTCTGCTTCGATAAAGCCATCGAAATTAATGCCTCCGACCCGTGGTATTGGTATGCCCGTGCCGACGAACAACTGATCCTGAACAAAGTCGCCGAGTCGGTTGCGTCGTTGGATGAAGCGCTCAAGCTCAATCCACGTCATGCAGAAAGCCATGCCAAGCGTGGACAAGCGCTGCGGCGTTTAGGCAAACATGAGGATGCTCTCGCGGCGTTTGATCGCGCCGTGCGGCTGAATCCACATTATGCGTGGGCATGGAACGGACGTGGCCTAACTCTTAAAGAGATGAACCGCCGGGAAGAATCGCTCGTCAGCTATGAACGTGCCGCCACCGAAGAACCGGGCGTGATTTGGTATCATATCAACCGGGTTGATCTGCTGCTGGAGATGCAGCGCCGTCATGAAGCCCTAGTAGCGATTGACCAATCCATTACCGCCGTCCCACGCAATCCGATTCTGTGGGCGCGGCGCGGGCAAGTGCTGCGCCGTTTGCGGAAATTTGAAGAAGCCATCACAAGCTATGTAAAAGCACTGGAGCTTGACCCAACGTATGCTTGGGCGTGGAATGGCAAAGGGCTGTGCTTGACGGAACTGGAACGTTTTGAAGAAGCGTTGATCGCGTATCGCACCGCGATTGACTGCGATGACAACGACGTGTGGTTCTGGCATAATTACGGGGATACCCTGCTTAAGCTCAAGCGCTATCCTGACTCGGAGGATGGGCTGCTGAAAGCCAATGCTATCGACCCGACACATGAACCCACTATCCTGAAATTACGCATCGTGCGCGAAAAAATGCGCGAGAGTGACGACTCCAATGAGCTTTAATCGACCTTTTAGACGACCCATCAAACGTGAGATTTCCGTAACCTATATGAGCGGCCCGTTGGATGGCAAAAAATTGGCCTTCGATCAGCCTACGATTGGGCAAGAAAAAATCATCACTATTGGTCGGCGCGAAGGCTGCGACATGCACATGCCTTTCGATAATCAAGTATCGCGCTTACACGCCCGTCTCGGCTGTGTCTCCGTCCCGACCACGACTACTGATGCCCTAAGCGCCCCGTTTGTGCTGACGTTCTGGCTGGAAGATGGCGGCAGTCGCAACGGGACATTCTTAGAAAAAGACGAAATCGTCAAAGGCCGAGTCAGCCTGCGTCCGGGATCGCTGTTTCGCATCGGGCGCACCTGGCTGCGCTTGGATATTCCACTTTCTTACGGCGATTAATCAACGATGACTCGCCGTTAAAATTCAGTTCTTTTGCTAATTTCGATGAGAAGTCATCTGAAAATTCCTAGACGGTAGAATAGAGGTAGGAAAGCAAACTAGACTACCGAATAGGAATTTAAATCAACCCGTTTACGGGTTTACAAAAACTTTAGCTGGTAGTTTTGAACGACCAGCGTTCCAAAATGTTGCGTGTCCGTAACCTTAGTGAATAACTTTCACTGGTTTGCTGACTTCGCACAGAATTATGACTGCGATTTAACACGCAGCGAATCCAGAATATTCTGGAAGGTCGTGATAAGCGTGTTGGCTTGCGAATCCGCAGCATACGTTTCCAGCACGACCAGATACGGCGCACGATTTAGGAAATAGACATCACTCTGCCCGACTGGGAACTGTGGATCGGTCTCGCCTTGAAGACGATAGCTGCGCCGGATTGTACCATCCGGGGCGGCGGCCTCATCAATCAAGGTCAGTGTTGGGTTCGCTTCATAGTAGCGCAGCGTATACGCATCCACAGCGGCGGCAAACTGCTCAGGGGTAGAAAGCCCACTATCGACCATAACCAGCGCGATATAAGTTGTTAGATTATCATCCTGCCAGATATGAACGAGGCGATTGGTATCTGAATTATCGATATACCCTTGCGGCGGTATCCATGCCTGTGGGATAGAAATGCTGTAAAGATCATCATCGACTGTCTCTGCCCGGAAGAATGGTGTCGGCAAAGCATTGACCACTGGAGTCGGCGCAATCGGTGTATCGTTTTGATCTAAAGCGCCGGATGCAACCACCACTCCGCCAATAATGACCGCCAATAGAACCAACCCGCCAACGATTAAGCCTATCGGACTGCGACTTTTGACCGTAGCAGACACAGCAGACAGTGGCTGCATGGTTGGGTCAGTGGCGGTGGGGGCAGTGACAATAGGAATGGGCTGCGAGGGCGTGGGTGGGGCTTTTTTGGTCGCTGCGGCGGGTGGCGCGGTGCGGGTGGGCGAATCGTAAATGGATGGCTCGCCTCGTAATGCCCCGCTGAAGGCTTTCGCCATCTCGCCCGCCGACGCAAAACGATTTGTGGGGTCTTTTGCCG
>Ga0209181_10003248_pt1 | contig 25374 bp, 27 predicted proteins | sample MAT05_FD_187208 | JGI IMG/M metagenome (GOLD analysis project Ga0209181, IMG submission 187208) | Freshwater microbial communities from Lake Fryxell liftoff mats and glacier meltwater in Antarctica - MAT-05 (SPAdes) (version 2) | ecosystem: Environmental > Aquatic > Freshwater > Ice > Liftoff...
ACGGTTACGGTTACGGTCACGGTTACGGTTACGGTTACGGTTACGGTTACGGTCACGGTCGACGGTTACGGTTACGGTTACGGTTACGGTCACGGTTACGGTTACGGTCACGGTCACGGTCACGGTTTCGGCGCCATCAGCCCAGGCATGGATCGCCTCTGACAGCCTTCTGTCAGGATATTCCGCGTCAGCCACCTGGAGCTGGTACAAGGTGGCCATGGGCGGCTGGGCCGACGGACACCTCGCGCGGATCGCGGGCGGGGAGACCGTGCAGTTTCGTCCGCGCGGCAACAGCATGGTCGGCAAGATCGCCAGCGGCGACCTGTGCACCGTCGAGCCGCTGGGCGAGCGCGCGCTCGCGACCGGCGACATCGTGCTGTGCCGCGTGAAGGGCAACCAGTATCTGCACCTGGTGAAAGCCATCCAGGGCGAGCGCTTCCAGATCGGCAACAACCGCGGCGGCATCAACGGCTGGCTCGGCCGCGCCCAGATCTACGGCGTGCTGATCGCCGTCGAGCGCTGACGAACGCTCGAACCTGCCGGCCCCGCGCTCGGGGCGGCGGCGACCTGAAGCGTCACCGATTCTGGCGCGCGTGGCACAGGCTCGCGGCCCGAGCTCGGGCTACGGTATCGCCATGGATGGTGACGCCTTCGTGCGCGAGATCGAGACGCTCAAGGCCGCGCGGCTGGTGGCCCTCGTCGGCGCCGGCCAGACCTCGCTCGCCGACGGCGCGACCGCCGACGCCGCGGCGATGCTGAAGGTCGCGCTCGCCAACGAGATCAGCGTGAGCGAGCTGGCCGCGGCCTGGATGCCCGACACGCTCGAGCTCGACGTGAAGCTGGCGTTCGCGCGTCAGGCCGGCGACGAAGCCAGCCACTTCCAGCTGGTCGCCGAGCGCCTGTCCGCCCTCGGCTTCGACGCGATGAGCTTCGTGGCGCCGCCCGACAACGCGCTGTTTGTCTACCTCAAGAGCCTGGCGACGACGATCGAGCGCATCGCGGCCGGGCTGGTCACCCTCGAGTCGATCGCCTACGGCGTCAACGAGAACTTCATGGCGTACTGCGCGGCCCGCGGCGACGACGAGACCGTGCGCATCTACCGCGAGTACATCCAGCCCGACGAGCGCGCCCACCAGCTGCTCGGCCAACGCCTGCTCGCCAAGTACGCCACCACGCCCGAGCTGCAGCATGCCGCACGCGAGGCGGTGGTCGCGGTGTTGCAGATCGCCCTGGAGTCGCGCGCCGCGGCAGCGCAACGGCTCGGCGTCGCCTGCTTCCCCGGCTGTTGAGCGCGGCGCGCTACGCCGCGCCGACGACGTCGCGCAGCAGGGTGTACGAGCGCTGGCGCGCCGCCGCGTCGGGCACCGCGCACAGCACCATCAGCTCGTCGACGCGGGTCGCGGCGAGGAGCTGATCGAGCTGCTGGCGCACCGAGGTCGGGCTGCCGACCACGTTCGAGGCCAGCCAGCCCTCGGCGAAGGCCTGCTCCGAGCTGGTCCACGGGTAGGCCGCGGTCTCCTCGAGGCTGGGGTACGCGGCGGGCCGGCCACCACGCAGGCGCAGGAACGCCAGCGCGTTGGGCAGCGCGAGCCGGCGGGCTTCCTCGTCGGTGTCGGCGACCACCACGATCGCGCCGATCATCGCCTCGGGCTCGGCCAGCGTCTTGGAGGGCTGGAACTCCTCGCGATAGATCGCCAGCGCGGGCAGCGTGTTGTGCTGGCTGAAGTGGTGCGCGAACGCGAACGGCAGGCCCAGCTGGCCGGCCAGGCGCGCGCCGTAGTCGCTCGAGCCGAGGATCCACACCGGCGGCTCGTTGCCGCGTGCCGGGACCGCGTGGATCGGCGCGTACGGGTGACCAGGCGGAAACCCGCCGCGGAAGAACCCCCACAGCTCGGCGAGCAGCTCGGCGAGATCGGGATCGCGTCGGCCGCCGCGCAGCGCGGTCGCGGTGAGCATGTCAGTCCCGGGCGCGCGGCCCAGGCCCAGATCGATGCGGCCCGGGAACAGCGCCTCGAGGGTGCCGAACTGCTCGGCGATGGCGAGCGGCGCATGGTTGGGCAGCATCACGCCACCCGAGCCGACCCGGAGGGTGCGGGTCGCCGCCGCGACCTGGCCGATCATCACCGCCGGCGCCGACGACGCAATGCCAGGCATGCCGTGATGCTCGGCGAACCAGTAGCGATGGTAGCCGAGGCCTTCGACGTGACGGGCCAGCGCGATGCTCTCGCGGAGCGCGTCGCCAGCGGAGCTGCCGCGCGTCACCGGCACGACATCGAGGACAGACAGCGTGGTCATGCCCGTCTGATACCCCGCGCCCGCGGCCTGGCCAGCCCGGCGCTCGATCTCGCGCTACGCCGACGCCGGTGACGCCGAGCCCGATCGACCGTCGCCCACGTGGACTCGCGCCGTCGAGATCGAGGTCGGGCGAGGTGAGCGCGGCCAGCCTTGCCTGCACCTCGTCGACCTCGACGACACAGTCGCCGTCGGCATCGAAGAAGCCCATGACGGTGGCGCCCGCGGTCCCCGCACCGCAGCCGCAGCGGTCGGCGCCGCCGATCATGTCGCAGTCGCGCCCGACCAGGTCGGCGACCAGCCGGCCGATCGCCGAGCGCGAAGGGCAGCGTGAGCTCGCCATCGGCCACGCTCAGGGTCAGGGTCCCCGACACCAGCTGGCCGGCCAGGGGTGCGCCCGGCATGACCCCGGTCGCCAGCTCGACCGTGGCGTCGCCGCCGAAGTGACGGCGGCACACGACGTCCGCCGCGCTGCTGCACGCCGGTGGATCCGGTTGCTCGCCCACGTGGACTCGCACGACCGCGGCGGGATCGTCGACGAGATCGTCGGCGCGAAGCTCGACGAGCGACAGGACGCGGCCGCGATCGACCGCGGTCGTCACCGCTTCGGGGATCGACAGCTCGGGCGCGATGTTGGTGAAGCTGGCCAGCAAGGTGCCGAGCTGGTTGTCGACGCCATCGTTGGCGCGTCCGTCGAGGTCGAAGCCGAACAGGGTTGCCTGGGCGGTCGACGTTGGCATCAGCAGCCCGCTCATCATCGACAGCCGGCGAACGTCGCTGATCGGCCCGTCGCGGGTCGGCCCGTCGCGGGTCGGCCCGTCGCGGGTCGGCCCGTCGCGGATCGGCCCGTCGCGGATCGGCCCGTCGACGGCGACCGCATCAACCGGCGCGTCGGGCGCGCCATCGGCCTGAGCGTCGACCGCAGGATCGGATCCGCCACACGCCACAACCAAGCTCAAGCCGAGGAGATATCGCATGGCGAGCATCCTAGCGATCGATTGGTTGGTCCTACGGCTCGTAAAGGTAGAAGTAGCCGCGCAGATTCGACGAGGGCGACATCGGCTTGCGGACCCGGGGCCGTCCGCCGAAAGCCGGACCGAACTCGGGATGGGCGCACAGAAAGCCGCCGCGGAAGTCGCCGAGGCTGCGCCACCAGTCCCCGAGCGCGCCGTACAGCAGGCGGGCGTCGGCGACCTCGAGCCGCTCGCCCCAGGGCGGGTTGCACAGCACCAGGCCGCGGGGCGGCACCTCGCCCGCGTCGGCGGCCGCGGCCAGCAGGCGATCGCGGGTGAGCGTCGCGAAGTCGCCGCGGTGCCAGATCACGTCGGCGGCGGCGCGCCCGGCGTTGGCGCGGGCCGCGGTCAGCACGTCGAGGTCGCGATCGCCGGCGATGATCACCGGCCGAGCGTCGGGCCACAGCGGCGGCTGGTCGCCGACCACCGCGGCGCCGCGGGCGGCCAGCGCGGCCTCGATCGCCACGGTGCCGGCGCCGCACATCGGGTCGACCAGCAGATCCTGGCGCGGATCGTAGCGCGCCTCGATCGCCATCACCGCCGCCAGGTGCTCGCGCAGCGGCGCCTCGCCGGCCTCGCTGCGCCAGCCGCGCCGGGTCCGCGTGCCCAGCGTGAGATCGAGCCCGACCAGCAGGTGGCCGCGATCATCGAGGCGAGCCACCACCAGGGCGTCGGGGCGCTCGGCATCGACGGCGAGCCGGACGCCGCGACGATGCGCGCCGTCGAGGATCGCGTTCTTCACGGCTCCCACGATCTGGCGCTCGCCGGCCGCGAACTCGTCGACGCGGCGGACCTCGACCGAGATCGTGCGCAGGTCGCGGTCCCAACCCCGGGTGTCGTTGGCGACATCGTCGAACAGCTCTTGGTAGAGCGGCTCGAGGCGGCGCGCCGACGACGCGTACAGGTCGCGCACCACCCGCGTCGAGGTGCGATGGTACGTGAGCGCGGCGGCGGCCAGCGCGGCGTCCCACGGGTACACCAGCTGGCCGGTGCCGTCGCGGCGCGGGTCGCCGGGGCGTCGCCCCACGGCCCGGCGCGCGATGCGGATGAGCTCGGCCTCCATCGCGCGGTTGGTCTGCGCGGAGCCGACGAGTCGAAGCGCATCGCTGTTCATGAGGTCCTCGGTCCGTTGAGCGTCGCGTACAGGCCCGCGTCGACGAAGAAGCGCTTGTGCAGGTACCAGCCGCGGGCGTCGGTGCCCCGCGGGCCCTTGGGGCGGGTGTGCAGATCGCGGCGCACCCAGCGCGCCACGTCGGCGTCCCAGTCGAGCAGGTACCACGACAGCAGCGCCGCGCCCTCGCCGTCGGCGGCGCGGCACAGCCACAGCACGCGGCGCAACTTGCCGAGCGGCGACGCGCCCTCCATCGACACCGCCGGATCTTCGGTGACCCGCCAGCGGCCGACCCGGTCGCGCGCGACCGGCACGGTCTTGAGCTCGACCTCGCCGCGCCAGTCAGGCTCGTCGAAGCCGCGCTCGATCACGCCGAGCAGGGTCGCGGCGGCGCGGCCCCACGCGCCCTTGTCGCGCCCGCGGGCTGGCATCCGCACGCCCAGCGCGCGGTCGGCGGCGGCTAGCAGCTCGTCGAGATCGGCGGGCTCCTCGCCGGGCGGCGGCGCGGCGCGCGGGTCGGGGATCGGGCGCGGCCAGCGCGGCGCCGGCGGCGCCATCCCGCGCGCGGGCGCGACGTGGACCAGGCGCGGGCCGAGCAGCTCGGGCATCGGCTGGAGCGCGGTGCCCAGCCAGTGCGCACCGCCGGCCTCGGCGAGCGCGCCCCAGCGCCACAGCCCGACGCGCAGCGTGCCGGCGTCGGTGCCACCGTGCAGCTTGAGCGCGGTCGCCAGCTCGCGCAGCTCGTCGAGCCGCAAGCGGTTGATCAGCCCCGGCAGGTCGCTCGCGAAGCGCGCGCCGACGCGCGCCGCCAGCGAGCTCGAGCCGGCGTCGTCCTCGGCGTCGGGCACGCTCGCGCCGACCAGCCGGCGCAGCGCCGCGCGCGGCAGGCGGGCGGTCAGCGCGTGGGCAGCGTTCACGAGCGGCATGGTACCGTCTCGCCATGTCTCGTCGTGCCGTCGGCGCCGCGCTTTGCGCCGCCGCCGCGATCGCCCTGGTGGTCGCCGGCTTCGCGCCGTGGTGGCGGGTCGCCGAGCGCGACGACGAGGCGGGCCTGCGCGCCAACTTCTCGCTCACCGGCGGCGAGCTGTGCGCCAACACCGACCGCGGGCTGACGTGCCGCGACCTATCTTACGGCGGTCGGCCCGGCCTGCGCGACGATCTGTTCGCGTGGACCGGGCGGCTCGCGCTGGCCGCGCTGCTGGTCGGCGCGGTGCTCGCGATCGTGTTGGCCTTCGTCGGTGGCCGCCGGCGCGCGATCCTGCGGGGCCTGACCGCGTCCACCGCCGCGTGCGCGGCCGCCCTCGGCGCCGCCGCGGTCACCGTCGAGCAGCTCCCGCTGTCAGGCAACGCCCAGCTCGGGGCCGGGCTGTGGGCCGCGATCCTCGGCGCCGCGCTGGCGGCGGCGGCCGCGGCGTGGCCGGTCGGCGCGGCTGGCGTGATCCCGTCGAGCCGACGCATCGGCCTGGCGGTGGGCGTGCTCGCCTTGGCGGTCCTGGCCTGGACGACGATCGGCCTGCGCGCGTGGTGGGCCGGCACCGGCACGTTCTCGCACTTCCAGATGTCGCCGCTGGGCATCGAGGCCTGCGCCGCAGGACACTGCACGCAGGTCGGCGTCGGGTCGATCCGGCTTCATCACCTGGCGCTGCTGGCCGGCACGGCGGCGCTCAGCGCGGCGCTGCTGGTGGTCGCGACCGGACTCGCGGTGCGCGCGCTGCGCGGCGTCGCGCCGCGGGGCTGGGCCCTCGCGACCGCGATCCTCGGTGGACTGGCGGTCGCCGTCGGCGGCGTGGCCCTCGCGGTCCTCCCGCGCCGTGGCACGGTCATCAGCCCCGGCGGGTGGAGCTTCCTGGTCGCCGCCGCCGGGCTGGTCGCGGTCGCGCTGGTCAGCCGGCGGGTGTTGCGCTGGATCGATCCGGTCGACGCCAGCGACGAGCCGGGGCCCCGGCTCGTGCCCTTTGGCCTGGCGCCCTCGGGGCCCAAGCCAGTGCTCGCGGCGCTGGGTGCTGGCGCGCAGCCGCCGGTGCGCGCACCCGCGCCGCCCAACCCGTACCGGCCCGGCTCGGCGTCGCTCCTCGGTGGAGCAGCCCTCCCTGCCCTCGCGCCCGCGGCGCCCGCGCCGATGCCGCGCCGGGTCGCGCCGCTGTGCCCGACCTGCCGTTCGTCGACGATGTGGCACGGCAAGCGGGCCGCCTGGTGGTGTACGACGTGCAAGCACGCGCTGTGATCCGCGCGGTCGCGATCGCGGCGCTGCTCACCGGCTGCGCGCTCGACGATCGCCTGCCACCCTCACCCCAGACCGCGGCCCACCGCGCTGAAGATCGCCGCGCCGCCCAGCTCGAGGCCCACCTGCGCGGGTTGCCCGGCGTGCTCGACGTCGCGGTCGTGGTCGCGCTGCCAGTCGACGATCCGCTGGCCCCACCGCGCCCAGCCCGGCCCCGGGCCGCCGTCGCGCTCAGCCTCGACGCCCGCGCCGATCGCGGCGTGGTCGCGCGGGCCAGCAGCGCCGCCGCCCGCACCCTGCTCGGCGCCGAGGTCGAGCTCGCCGTCGAGCTGGTCCCGGCGCCGACCTTCGCCGTCACCAAGCGCCGCGCGCGCGCCGTCCCCATCGTCGTTGCCATCGCGGTCGCGGCGATCGCGCTCACGATCGCGCTGGGCCTGGCCCGAGTCCGCGCCCAGGCGCGTCACCGCGGCATCAGCGCCCAGTAGTCGAGGTCGAGCACGACCCGCGGATCGCCGCCCTTGCCGCCGACCGGCGCCGCGACCTCGTCGAGCGACGGGTCGACGTCCTTCACCGCGACCAGGCGCAGCCGCAGCGCGCCGACATCGGTGCGGCCCCGCACCTCGGCCCGCTCGACCACGTCGGTCCAGGCATAGATGGTATCGCCGGCGTAGGTCGGGTTGACGTGGCTGCCCGAGTTCCAGGCCGCCATGCGCAGCGCGTTCTCGAGGCCGCTGTAGGCCAGCGCGTAGGCCACGCTCACGACGTGCCCGCCGTAGACCAAGCGCTTGCCGGCGGGAGTCGCGCGGGCCGCCAGCGCGTCGAAGTGGACGCGCGCGCTGTTCTGGTAGAGCCGGGTCGCCATCGTGTGGTCGGCCTCGTCGATGGTCATCCCGCCGCCGTGGCTGATGCGCTCGCCAGCCGCGTAGTCGCCCCACAGTCGGGTGCCGCCGGTACACCAGCGCAGATCGGGAAAGCGCGACAGGTTGAGCGCCTCGGGCACCGGCAGCTCGTCGGCGCTCACCAGCGCGGGCAAGGTCGGCACCACCGCCGTCGGCGCCGGCGCTGCGACGTCGCGCTTGGGCACCATCACCCAGCGCACCAACGACACCAGGTCCTGGCCCTTCTGGTTGTGGCCGCGCGACGACACGTAGACGATGCCGCGCTTGCCGTCGGACAGCTCGCGGAGGCCGATGACCTCGCTCTCGGCGGTGACGGTGTCGCCGGGATAGATCGGCCGGTGGAACAGCACCCGCGCGTACCCGAGGTTGGCGACCGCGTTGCGCGAGATATCGTCGACGGTCTTGCCGAACACGGTGTGGAAGCCAAGCAGGTCGTGCGCGCACTCGCGCACGAAGCCGAGGCTGCGCGAGAATTCGGTCGACGACGACAGCGGTCGCCGGTCGCCGGTCAGCGCGATGTAGAGGGACAGGTCGCCGCCGTGCAGCGTCCGCGGCGTCGCGTGCTGGAAGCGTTGTCCGATCTGAAAATCTTCAAAGAAACGCCCGCGTGGGGCCTCACCGGTTGCCATGGCAACTGCGAAGAATGACGGCGGCGAGCCGCCCGCGCAAGCCCGTGGCGAGGCCAGCCGGCGTCGCGGCGCGGGCCTGACGCCGCGCTACTCCTGCAGCGTGAACGAGTAGTTGATCGTCATCGGCGAGCCGCTCCACGCCGGGAACGCCGCGCCCTTGACGACGTCGGCCACGCACGAACCGGTCGGCGTGCCCGCGAACTCGCCGGTGGCTTCGACCTTGGTCACCGCGCCGCTCGAGGCCACGGTGGCCCGCACCTTCACGTGCCCGGCCACGCCGTGCTGGTCGAAGCAGCCTTGGGCCTTGCCGGCGACGCCGCGCATGCCCTTCTTGATGTCGCCGGTGTCGAGGCCGGTCTTGTCGGGCGCGGCGGGCGCATCGCCGGCTGTATCCTTGGGCTTGGTCGGGCCTCCCGACGCGTCGTCGAGCAGGTCCTCGATGCTCTTCTCGCCGCTCGCCGCCGGCTTGGCACCGGCACCGGCCTTGACCTCAGCCTTGCCGCCCGGCTTGGCCGCGGTGCCGGTCGCGACCGCGAGCGCATCGGCGTCGCGCTTGCTGGCCTCGGGCTTCTTGCTCGAGCCCGCGGCGGCGCCGTCGGTGATCGCTTCCCTCTTGCCGTCGCTGACGCGGCCCTTGTCGGCGCTCGCGGTGGTCGAAGGCGGAGGCGCGACCGGCGCCACGATGGCCGCGCGGTCGACCGTCGCACCACCCGCGCCCGCGCCTGCGGGCACCGCCGCCGGATCAGTCGGGGCGCTGCCGGTCGGTGCGCTGCCGGTTACCTCAGCCGCGGGGGCAGGCCCGGTCGGCATCGCGGGCGCCACGTCGACGCGCGCCTCTTGGTCGGCGCCCGCTGCGCTCGCCACCGTCGGCGCGGGCGGCGGGTCCTTCTTGCCGCCACTCATGATCACGATCGCGGCGGCGGCCGCGAGCCCGACCGCGCCGAGGCCGACCCACACCGCCGTGCGCTTGCGCGCCAGCGGCGCGATGATCGCGCCCTCGCTCGCCGTGACCGGCGCCGGGACACCCGCAGCTGCGGCCGCACGCACCTGGGCCATCGTGGCCGGCACGTCGGGCAGCGACACCATCAGCGCCGGCTCGGGCAGCGCCACCGCGCGCAGGCCGCTGTGGGACGCCGACAGCAGCGACTCGTCGATGGTGTCGATCTGCGTGGTGATGCGCTTGGAGATGCGCTTGCGAGTGTCCTGCGCGAGCGCCTTGAGGTCGTGCAGACCCGAGTCGTCGGTGCGGGCGGGCTTGGTGGACGGCGGCGTCACGCTGTCGCGACCGGAGGTCTTGTCGGAATCGGACATCATTCGGCTCTCCCTTCGGTGCTCTCGGTCTGCAGGCAAACTGGTGGCGACCGGCGTTGCAACGCCCGACCCGCCGCGACGGTCGATCTGTTCGAGCTCGCGGTCGACCCAGGCCGCGATGCCGTCGAGCTTGGCCTCGGAGGCCAGCGCGAACAGCGCCTCGGACGCCGCGCGCACGCGGTCGTCGAGTGCGCGATCGCTCGGGTCGTCATGCGACGGGGTGTTGGTGGGCTCGCTCACGAAAATCTAGCCTACGTCTTTCCGTTGGCGTCGGCGAGGCGCTCTCGCAGCAGGCGGCGAGCCTCGTTCACGCGCCACGCGACGGTGCCTTCGGGGATGTCGAGAATCTCGGCGATCTGCCGGTGGCTCAGGCCCTCGACGGTGGCGAGCACGAGCGTGACCCGCAACGTCGCCGACAGCTCGGCGACTGCGGCTAGCACCGCGCGAACTTCTTGCGTGAGGGCAGCCTGCTCGTCGGGGGCATAGCGCGGCGATCCAAGATCCTCGGGCTTGCCGCCCAGCTGCGCGACCTCGGCCGCGCCAGCGTCGGCGAGCGCGGCGGTGCGGCGCCCCGAGCGCAGCCGGTTGAGCGCGGTGTTGACCGCGATGCGATAGAGCCAGGTGAAGAAGTCGGCGCGCCCGTCGAAGCCGGCCAGCCCGCGATAGGCGCGAACGAAGGTCTCCTGCGCGACGTCTTCGGCGTCGGCGTGGTTTCCAGTGACGTTGAGGGCGGCGGCGTACACGCGTCGTTGGTAGCGGCGCACGAGCGCGCCGAAGGCAGAGCGGTCTCCCGCGCGCGCGCGCGCGAGGAGGTCGGGGTCGTCCTCTGCCATGGCGGAGGAATATAGGAACGGCAGCGCCAGTAGGACAACTACTCGCGCCGGTTCCTTGGGCCGACCGACGATTCGGGCCGACCGACGATTCGGGCCGACCGACGATTCGGGCCGACCGACGATGCGGGCCGCCGAGGGATTCGGGCCGCCGAGGGATGCGGGCCGACCGACGATTCGGGCGCCGAGGCCTCAGCGGCGCTGCCGGTTCGGGCGCGCGCGGCCCACGTCAGCCTCGGCGGCGGTCGACGTCGACCAGCCGCGGGTAGAGCCGCGCCGCCAGATCGTCGAGCCGCGCCAACGCTCGCCCTGCCGCCGCCCGCGTCGCCAACCGCCGCATCACCCGCTCGGCAGCCTCGCGTCCGCCGTCGCGGGCCCGGGCCGCACCGCCGGCGTCGAGGAGCACCAGGGGATCGCCGGCCGAGAGCACCTTCATCAGCTCGGCGGCGCGAGTCCGAGCCGCCCGCAACGCATCCTCGAGATCCTCGGCGTGGGCGACCAGCAGCGCGTGAGCGCCGTCGCCGCTGGTGCCGGCGAGGAGCGCGTCGACGTCGACCAGCGCGAGGTCGCGCAGCCGCATCACCAGCGCGTCGTCCTCGACCAGGATCGCCGCGGCCTCGATCACGCCTGGCCCTCGTCGTCGGGCGCCACCGCCGCGTCGGGCGCCCTGGCCGGGGCCGCCTCGCCCGGCTTGCTCGAGGGCCGGGTCGGCGCCGGCAGCGCCTTGCCGCTGGCCGCCGCGATCCGCTGAGCCCGCGCCTCGCGCTCGGCGGCGACCTTGGCCTTGATCGCGTCGAGCCCGGCGTCGCCACCCTCGCGGCCACCGCCCTCCGGCAGCTTGGCGATGCCGGCCTCGAGCGCGGCCTCGGCGTCCTGCTCGCTGCGCAGCGCGGCATCGACCTCGGTCGCGATGACGTCGCCTTCGATGCGCTGCTCGGCGCTCGCGAACTTGTCCCACACCGTGGTGTCGTGGCCGAAGACGTCGCCACCCGCCGAGCGGGCCGCCGCGATCTGGGTCGCCAGCGTGCCCTTCTTCATCTTGAGAATGTTCAGCTTGGTCTCGAACTCTTTGCGGCTCTTGTTGAGCTGGATCGCGTAACCGGTGGCCTCGCCTCGGTCACGTTTGATTTTGGCAGCTTCGATCAGCGCGGCCCGCTTCTCGCCCAGCGCGACCTTGGCGGCGGCGTCGTCGCCGGCTTTGACCGCGGTCACCGCGCGCTGCTCCCAGGTCGCGGCCTTCGCTTCGAACTTGAGCTGGTCGGCCTCCATGATCTTGGCGCTGGCCTTGTAGCTGATGAGCTCCGCGATCGCCGCCTTGCGGCCCGCCTCGAGCTCGATGATGGCGAGGTCGACCTCCTTGGCCGGATCGATCGCCTTGTCGATGGCGGCGTTGGCCCTCGACTTGATGCCTTCTTTGGCGCGCGAGAAGAGGCCCATGACTACTCCTTGCCCAGCCCGTACTTACGGTAGCGCTGGCGGAACTGATCGTAGGACAGCCCGAGCGTGGTCGCGGCCTCCTTCTGAACGAAGCGCGCGCGCTCGAGGGCGTCCTTGCACAGGTGGGCCTCGAAGGCCTCGACCCGCTCGACCAGCGACTTGCCGGCATCGTCGACGAAGCTGCCCGAGCCCAGCGCCGCGTTCATCGCCTCGTGGGCCTCGGGCGGCAACGCGCCGTCGATGTCGGCGGCGGTGAGCCGCTCGCCTTGGGCCATGTAGATCGCGCGCTCGACGACGTTTTTCAGCTCGCGCACGTTGCCCGGGAAGTCGTAGTGGGCCATCCGGTCGAAGGCCTCGGGCGCGATCTCCTTGACCGTAATGCCCGCGACCTCCTGCCGGAACAGCGCCAGGAAGTACGACGCCAAGATCGGGACGTCGTCCATGCGCTCGGCGAGCGGCGGCAGGTTGATGATCTCGAAGGTGAGCCGATCGTAGAGGTCGGCGCGGAACTTCCCCTCCGCGATCGCGATGCGCAGATCGGCGTTGGTCGCCGCGATCACGCGGACGTTGACCTGGATCGACTCGGAGCCGGCCACTCGCTCGAAGCGCTGGTACTCGAGGACGCGCAGGATCTTGGCCTGGAAGTCCATCGACATGTTGCCGATCTCGTCGAGGAACAGGGTGCCGCCGTCGGCCAGCTCGAACTTGCCTTCCTTCTGTTTGGTCGCGCCCGTGAACGCGCCCTGCTCGTGACCGAACAGCTCGCTCTCGAGGAGGTTCTCGGGCACCGCCGCGCAGTTGATGGTGATGAACGGCTCGCTGGCCCGCGGCGACAGCGTGTGGATCGCGCGGGCGACCAGCTCCTTGCCGGTGCCACGCGGGCCCAGCACCAGCACCGGCCGGGGCACGTGGGCGACCCGCTCGATCTTCGAGAGCACGTTGCGGATGAGCGTCGAGTCGCCGACGATCTGCCAGCGCCGACCAGCCAGCTTGCGCCAGCGCTCGCTGGTGGCGCGCAGCGCCTGGTTCTCGCCCTCGAGGCGGCGGCGCTCGCTGATGTGATGGAGGATGCGCTCGACCTTCTCGACCGAGATCTCGAGCTTGTCCTCGAGGTACGGGTCCTTCGACAGGAAGTCGACCGCGCCGGCTTTGACGGCGAGCACGGCGTCGTCGATGGTGCCGTGGCCGGTGAGGATGATGATCGGCAGGTCGGGATGGGCCAGCCGCAGGCTCTTGCAGATCTCGATGCCGGTGCGCTTGCCGGTGCCGAGGTCGAGATCGAGCACGACCATCTCGGCCTCGCCGGTGCGCAGCCACGCGATGGCTTGCTCGCCGTCGTCGAAGCTCACGACCTCGCGGCCGCGGGCCTTGAATACGTCGGCCAGGAGCCGGCGCACCTCGGCCTGATCGTCGACGCACACGATGGTGCCGGTGCTGCTCATGACCGTCCCACGCCCGCGAGCGGGCCCAGGCCGGGGAAGCCGCCGAGGTCGCACGGCAAGACGACGATGATCTCGGTGCCGCGGCCCTCTTCGCTGTCGACCTGGATGCGGCCGTGGTGGGCGGCGACCACCCGCTCGGCGATGGTGAGCCCGACGCCCGACCCGGTCTCCTTGGTCGTGTAGCCGGGCACGAAGATGCGGGGCAGCTCGGAGCGCGGGATGCCGGGGCCGGTGTCGACGACGACCAGCTCGACGGCCGGCGCCGACAAGGTCGCGATGGGTCGCACCGAGACGGTGACGGTGCCGCCGTTCTTGTCGGCAGCGTCGGCGGCGTTGTGGACCAGGTTGACCAGCGCTTCTTTGAGCAGCAGCCGGTCGCCGCGCAGATCCGGAATCGCCGCCGCGACGTGAACCTCGATCGAGGTCGACTGGGCGCGAGCCTGGGCTGCGGCCACGACCTCGTGGACCAGGGGCGCGACCGCGATCACCTCGACGGTGGGCCCGGTGGCCTCCATCGAGCGCAGGTACTGGGCCCACTCTTCGTACAGCGACGTGACCTCGCGCTCGAGGTCGCGCAGGCGATCGGTGAGCTCGCCGTCGCCGGCCAGCTTGCGCGCGCTGCGGGTGCGCGAGCCGATGATGCCGAGGAGGTTCTTCACGCGGTGGCCGTGGGTGTACACGCCGGCCAGGACCTCGCTGCGCGCGATCTCGGCGGTGGCGGTGACCAGCCGCGGCGTGATCGTGCCGGCCGCGCCGCCCGCGCCGGGCGCCGCCGCGTCGAGGAGCCGGGTCACGACCTCGTTGAGCATCGGGCTGGTCGGGTCGAGCATGCGGGCGGCGTTGCGCCAGGCCAGGCCGTGGGCGGCGTCGATGCGCAGCGCGCGCTCGATCTCGACCAGCGCGCCGTCGGTGTCGCCGCGATCGAGCACCAGCAGGGCCAGCCGACACGCGGCCTCGGCGTGGCTGGGCCGCAAGCGCAGGCCGCGCCGATAGGCGTCCTCGGCGCGCCGCCGGGTGGCCGGATCGTCCTCGAGGGCGGTCGCCAGCAGGAACCAGACCCGGGCTTGCTCGACGGTGGTCTCGGCGGCGGCCTCGGCCTCGAGCGCGTGGGCCAGCTCGGTCAGGTGCGCGACCGCGGCGGCCCGCGCCTCGGGGGCGTGAACCCGGCGGCGCAGCCGGCGCTCGATGAGCCGTAGCCGGACCACCCGCGAGGTGGGCCGGGCCTCGGCCTCGGCGGCCAGCGCAGCCTCGACGTCACCGTCGATGACGCCGCGCTCGCCGTAGGCGATGCGGGCCGCGGTGAGCAGCGCGCTCCACAGCCGGACCGGCGCGTCGGGGCACTTGGCCACGACCGCGTCGAAGGCCGCGACCGCGTCGATGGCGCGCGCGCTCGCCACCAGCCGCGCCACGATCTCCTCGTACAGCGCGCACTCGCCGTCGACGAGCGCGATGCGCGCGGCCAACGGCACCCGGGTGTCGCCGATCGCGCCGGCCAGGTCCTCGAGGGCGCCCATGGCGTTGGCCGCCGCGCCCCCGGCATCACCGTCGGCGTCGGCAGCGCTGGCCAGCCCGAGCCGGGCCCGGGCCCGCTGGGCCGGCGTGGCGGCGGCGGCGTCGATGGCGGCAGCGAACGACATGCGCGCGGCCGCGAGCTCCCCGGCTGCGAGCTGGGCCGTCCCCAAGAGCACCCGCGCCGGCGCGCCGGGCTCCCGCTTGGCGACCTCGGCGGCATGGCGACGTGCGGCCGGCGCGTCGCCCACCGCCAAGGCCAGCTCGGCGAGCCGGCGCACCGCCAGGGCGTCTCCGGGGGCCGCGGCGGCGTGCGCTCGCATCAGCACGCTGCGAGCAGCAGCAGGCAGACCCAAAGCCCAGTAGCGATCCCCGAGCTCGACCAGCGTCGGCATCGGGGCGACGCTAGCACGTCGATCAGCGCGGCGTGATCGTGCTGGCGACGATCCAGCCGCGCTCGGTCTTCCGGTACACCAGCGCGCAGCGCGGGCCGCCGGGCTGGCAATGGCCCTCGATCGCGATCAGGTCGAGCGCGCCGTCGCCGTCGCGCTCGGGGTAGCCGCTGGGCTGGGCCTCGGCGGACGCTCCGCACCCGACGAGCACCAGCGCAACCAGCCACGACCGCGATCGCATCCGCATCCAGCTCAGCCGAGCGCCTTGGCGCGGGCCGCGACGTGACGTCGCAGCTCGTCGAGCTGGTTGGATCTGGCGGCCGACGACTCGCCCGGCGCGTCGGCCCAAGCCGCCGCGAAACGGTCCAGCACCGCGTTGTCGGCGCGCAGGCGCTCGCGGACCGCGCCGTGGGCGTCGCGAAACTCGTCGTAAAAGTCCTGCAACATGTCGCCCTTGCGCAGCGGCGTGACCTTGCCCAGGCGGCCCTCGGCCATCTGCTCCATGTAAAGGCCGACTTTGTAGAGTGGGCCGGCGACCTTGTGGGTCATGACGACGAGGTAGCCCGACAAGATGACCGTCAGCGCGAAGCCGACGCCGACCATCTTGAAGACCAAGTGGCGATCGCGCGAGGCGATGTCGTCGGCGGCCTCACGGCCGTACTCACTGAGCGACGCGTCGTTGCCGGCCAGCTCCTTGAGGCCCTGCTCGAGCTTGTCGGAGGCGCGATGCTCCTGCTGGTAGATCAAGTAGCCCAGCGAGCCAGCGATGAGCGCCGACACCAACGTCACCGCGAGCACGTAGCGAAGCTGCAACGACTTGTCGAGCAGGTAATTCTGGATGCGGCGATGCCGTCGGCCTCCGCCGCTGGGCGCCGGCGCGGGCGCGCCGGTCGTCGAGGGAACATCGCCGGGCAGCTTGCCGCCCTGCACCACCACCGCGGGCGGGACCTGATCTTCAGCCAAGGGACTTCTCCTTGCGCGCCAGCACCTCGCGCAGCGCGGCGGCGGCCGCCTTGGCCTCGTCGGAGCGGTCGGCGACCCCGTCGGCGATGGCGGCGTCGAGCGCGGCGCGGATGCGCTCGACGTCGGCGCGCTCGAGGGCGAGCACGCCGGCATGGGCGTGCTTGAAGTGCTCGTAGAACTCGACCAGCTGATCGCCGCGACGCAGGTCGTAGACCTTGTCGTAGCGACCGTCACGCAGCTTGGCGAGGTAGAGCTGGACCTTGTAGAGCGGGCCGGCCACGCGGTGGGTCATCTTGATGCCGAAGACCGCGAGGCCGAGCGTCAGCAGGATCCCCGACGCGACCATGACGATGATGATGCGGCGCTTACCGACCGCGGCATCCTCGATGCGAGCCTGGCGATCGAGCTCGCACAGGTGATGGGAGGTGATCTGCTGGACGAAGTCGGCCGGCACAGTCGGTGGCGGTGGCACCGGCGCGGCCTCGATGGCGATCTGGCTCTCCTCGAGCACGACCGCGCGGCGGCGCGCCGTGCCCTCGGGATCGTCAGGATCCGCCGCGTCGTCGACCGCGGGGACCGCAGGCACCACCGCGGGCATCACCGGCGCTGGCGGGGGCCGGGCCGCCTTGGGCTTCGCGGGCAGCGCTGGCAGCGCCACGCAGGCGTCGCCACGGATGCTCGATTGCGCGACCGTGGTGGCTTCGGTGGCCACCCGCACCACCCACCAGCCCAGCAGTCCCATCAGCAGCGCCGACAGGCCGACCATGAACAGCGTGAAGCGGAGCTGGTACCGCTTGTTGATGAGCAGGTTCTTCCAGCTGCGCTTGTAGCCGCGATCGCTCACTGGCGGGCCTTGGTGCGAATGGCGGGGATGATCTTGCTCTCGACGAGATCCTCGACGACCGCGGCGACGCAGTCGGTCTTGGCCGCCTCGATGTCCCGGGCATCATTGGAGCCTTGGACCGCGGCGCCGCCGGTTAGCACCGCGAAGATGCTTGGAGAGGGAAAGGTCGCGATCAACATGCTGACTTTACAGGAGACGGTCGCCGTGGACCCCTTTGTTTTCACCGTGAGCTCGTTGACGGTGCCATCGACCTGGAACCCCTTGACTCCCTTGGCCTGGAGCTGGGGGGCGGTCGGTGTCTTCCCGGTTATCCAGGTCTGCTGCAGGTCGGCGCTCTTGCGGGTCAGCATGGTCACCGTGGTCTTGCGCATGAGCGCCTTCATCGCCGCCACCGGCTCGGCCTTCTTGGCCTCGGCCGCCATCGCGCCGACGTTGACGTAGATGCCGCCCGCGACCGGCGCCGTGGTCGTGGCGGTGGCGAGGGCGTCGACGATCTGCCGGGTCTTCTCGGCCTGCTTTTTCACCGAGTCGTTGCGCTCGCGGGCGATGAGCTTGTCGAGGGCACCGGTGATCCGGGTCAGGGTCGTGGCCGCCGTCGACGCATCGACCAGCTTGCCGAGGGTTACCACCGAGGCGCCGCGCACCGTCTTGTCGCTGTCGCCCAGCGCCGCGACGAGCGCATCGATCGCGCGCTGGTCGCCCAGCTTGGCGAGGGCGAGCACCGCCGACAGCCGGACCTTGTAGTCCGAGCCGGTCTTGAGGTCGCTCACGAGGGTGTCGATGTTGTCGGCGTGCGCGACGGTGGCGTGGCCGCCCAGCCCGAGGACGACGACGAGCGCGAGCAGGAGCACGCGGGTCATGGATCGCTTCGACGCGAGGCTACCCCCGATGTTCACCACGACCGAGACCGACGACACGAGCTCGACGGTAGCGGACCGGGGGTCGCGCGCGCAATCACCCTGCGCGATACGTGCGGCCCAGCTCGACGTAGTGGGCCGCGCTGTAGGCGATCGACCGGCGCTCCCGCTCGTCGAGCATCCGTTTCACCTTGGCGGGAGCTCCGAGCACGAAGCTCCCGGGTGGGATCTCGGTGCCCGGCGTGACCAACGCCCCGGCGCCGATCAGGCTGCCTTTGCCGATGCGGGCCCGGTCGAGGATGATCGCGCCCATGCCGATCAGGCACTCGTCCTCGACGTCGCAGGCGTGGAGGATGACCCGGTGGCCGACCGTGCAGCGATCGCCGACGGTGGTGCCGCGCACGCCGGCGGTGACGTGGATGACCGAGTTGTCCTGGATCGAGGTGTCGGCGCCGATGACGATCGGCATCATGTCGGCGCGGATCACGGTGCCAAACCAGATCGACGAGCCGGCGCCGATGGTGACCGCGCCGATGATCGACACATGATCGGCGACGTAGACCGACGGATCGATCACCGGGTGCTTGCCGGCGAAGCTCAAGATCGCTGCCATTGGTGGCAGCCTATCGCGACGCGCGCCAGTCGGCGACCAGGCGGGCGGCCACCCGGGCCGCGCCCTCGTCGGCGAGCTGGTCAGCGCCCGTCGACGCGGCGTAGCGGATCGTGCCGGCCGCGTCGACCACCACGATCGCGCCCTCGCGCATCGGATTGATGCCGCCCAGGAGCGCGCGTCCCCGCTCGCGGTCGACCCGGCGCGCGGCGACCGGCAGCGGCACCCGGTCGAGGTACGCTTGGAGCTCGTCGGCCTGGCCTAGCACCCAGGCCTCGACCGGCACCTCGGCGAGCGGACCCCTGGCGAAGCGATCGGCCAGGGCGGTGATCGCGTCCTCGCAGGCCTCGCAGTGAGCGTCCATGAGCACGACCGCCATGGGTCGACCGTGCCAGGCGTCGACGGTGAGCTCGCCGCTCCGCTCGACCGCGAGGTCGGGCAGATCGTAGCCGACCAGGCGCTGGTGCAAGAGCTCGTCGGGCGAGGGCCGGGCCTGGAGCCGCGCCGCCACCACCAGGCGCCGGCCGCCGCGATACACCAGCATCGGCGCCCGATCGCCAATCCGGTAGCGCCCGATGAGCTTGCTCAGATCGTCGCCCATCACCGGCTCGCCGCCGATGGCGACGATGACGTCGTCGCGGCGCAACCCCGCGCTGGCCGCGCCGCTGCCGGGATAGACCTCGGTCACGGTGGCGCCGCCGCCGTCGTTGCCGTAGCCGATGCCGAGCCACGGCGCCGGCTCGGCGGCCACCGTCGACGACACGCCCAGCGCGATCGCGAACAGGCCGAGGGCAACGCAGCGCATTGGCGGCAGTCTAGACCGTCAGCCGTGAGCGTGCGTGCGAAACCAGCCGACCGCCTTGGCGATGGTCTCGTCGAGCGGCGTGGTCGGCATGCCGAGCTCGCGGCGGGCCTTGCTGGCGTCGTACCAGACCGTCGACAGCGCGTAGCGGACCGCCTTCACCGTCGCCCGCGGCGGCGTGCCGGTGCGCTCGGCCCGTCGCTCCATGAGCCAGGCGGCGGCGACCACCGCGCGGGCCGGGAGCCGGCGCCGGATCGGCTCGAGCCCGGCGACCCGGCTGACCGCCGCGTAGAACTCGCGATAGGTCAGGTTGTGGCTGCCCGCGATGTAGCGCTCGCCGACTCGGCCTCGCTCCTCGGCGAGCACGTGGCAGGCCGCGACGTCGTCGACGTCGACCGCGCAGAAGCCACCGTCGGTGTAGCCGGGCACGCGCCCGGCCAGCGCCTCGGCGATGAACTTGCCCGTCGGCGTCGGGCCGCGGTCGCGCTCCCCGAAGGGAAACGCGGGGCACACGATCACCACCGGCAGGCCCTCGCCGGCCAGGCGCTGAGCGTCGAGATCGGAGAGGTACTTCGAGCGGATGTACGCGTTGCCGCCTCGCCAGTGGTTCCACACGAACCGCTCGTCGGCCAGCTGGCCCGGTGGGGGCACGCCGATCGCCGCGATCGAGCTGGTGTAGACCACGCGCCGGACCCCGGCGTGGAGCGCCGCGTAGAGCACGTTCTTGCTGCCCTCGACGTTCACGGCGAAGATCTTCGACTCGTCGCGCATCCACAGCGCGTAGATCGCGGCCAGGTGATAGACGACGTCGCAGCCGCGCACGGCGGCGGCCACCGCGGCCCGATCGCAGACGTCGGCGGACACCAGCTCGACGTCGAGGCCGGCCAGGTTGTCGGCGGGCTCGCCGGGCGCCAGGGCCGCCCGCACCGCGCGGCCACGGGCCAGGAGCTGGCGCACGACGGCGGACCCGATGAACCCGCCAGCGCCAGTCACGAGGGTCTTCACCGCGTCGTGAATATCACGTCCCTGCGCCGCCTCGAACGTATCCTACATGTGCGCTTTTTGACTTCATGTAGGAATCAGTGCGAGCATTCATTCCATGAAACTCGCCCCGACGCCGATGTCGCCCACGACGGCTCGCGACACTGGCCAGGTCGCCATCGCCGGTGACAAGCGCATCCATACCCGCTTCGATAAGCTGTTCGCCGTCGTGGTGGCCAGCGAGCTGTACGGAGAGGCGACCGTGGTCGCGCGCAACCTGTCGGCTGGCGGCATGCTGGTGCAGACCCCCGACTTGCTGCCGCTCGGCGCGGTGGTGACCGTCCACTTCCGCATGAGCGACTCCGACGACGAGATCGTCGCGCGCGCCGAGGTGAAGCACCACATCTGCCTCAACTTCGCGACCTCGGCCGACGAGCCCCACGCCGCCCGCGGCATGGGCCTGCGCTTCCTCGACTTCGACACCGACCTCCCGCTGACCCTGCCCGGCACCCGCGTCCTGCACTGACATGCAGGCCAGTCGCCAGGCATCCGGCCTCATTGGCTGACGCGCTCCTGCAAGTCTGGCGAGCGATCGATTGTGACGTTGAACCTTCGCGTGTCGCCCCAGCCCGGCGCCACTTGGTGGGATGCTGGGGCCAACCGATGTCGAGCTCCCAAGACATCGTCGCCGAGGTCGGCCTCCTCGGCGCGACCCTGCGCGAGCAGCGGTGAGAATCTGGGGCACGCTCGACGCATTCCTCGAGCCTGGTCCACCGCTCGGCCGCCGGGTCGCCAACCGCAGCTTCCTGCGCGCGCTGATACGCCACGGGCCGCTCGATCGTCACGACTTCTTCCTCGCCGACGACCGCGCCGCGGCGGCGTGCGCGGCCGATCTGCAAGCCGAGTTCCCGACCGCGTGGGCCGATGGCGCCTTGGTGGTGCGGACCGTCGACGAGCTGGCCCGCGGGCTGGCCGCCGAGTCCTACCACTGCTTCCACCTGGCCAACTGCGTGTTGTTCCAGCCGCACTTGGCGGCGCTGCGCAACCGGGTCGCGCCGACGCTGTTCCCGATCACCGGCGTCACACATTCGCTGAGCTACGCGCGCGATCTACCCCGCTGGCTCGCCCACCTGTCGGCCGACACCACCGCCCGTGACGCCATCGTGGCGACCTCGTCGACGGGCGCGGCGGCGCTGCGTGCGATCTTCGCGACCCTGGCGGCGCGCTACGTCATCGTCGGCGCAGTGACGCCGCGCATCGCCCAGCTCCCGCTGGGCCTCGAGCTCGGCGACTTCCCGGCGATTACGTCGGCACAGCGCACGGCGCAGCGGGTGGACCTAGGTTTTGCGCCCGACGACGTGGTGGTGCTCGGCTTCGGCCGGATCGCCCACGCCAGCAAGATGGATCTGCTGCCGCTGTTCGCGGCCTGCGCGCGCTTGCCAGCGGCGGCGCGGGCCACCCTGGTGGTGGTGATCGCGGGCGGCCTCGACGCCGGTGACCGCACGCCCGAGCTGCTCGAGGCGATGGCAGCTGCCGGCGAGGTCAGGCTGCGAGTCGCCACCAACCCGACCGACGCGGCCAGGATCGCGCTCTATGGCAGCGCCGATGTCTTCGTGTCGCCAATCGACAACCCGCAGGAGACCTTCGGGCTCACGGTGATCGAGGCGGCGGCGATGGGCCTGCCGGTGATCGCGTCGGACTACGACGGCTACCGCGACCTCGTCGTCGACGGGGAGACCGGCTTCCTGATCCCGACGCTCGGGCCGGCCACCACCGACGATACCGACGCGCTCGCCAACCTGCTGTTCGACGACCAGTACCACCTGCGGCTGGCCCAGCAGACCGTGGTCGACGTCGGCGCGCTGGCCCGCGCGCTGGCCACGCTGATCGGCGATCCCGCGCGCCGACGCGCCATGGGCGAGGCGGGCCGGCGCGCCGCCCGCGTGCGGTTCGCGTGGCCGACGATCATCCGCGGCTACCACGCCCTGTGGGACGAGCTGCGCGCCGAGCCGGCGCCGCGTCCGCCGGGCCCGCATCCGCTCCACCTGCCCTACGCCGCGGTGTTCGCAGGCTATCCGACCGCGATCGTCGACGGCGAGCTGACGGTCGTCGCGACCGCGAGGGGCTCGGCGCTCTTGGCCGGCACCACCGCGCCGATCATCTACGGCAGCCTCGATCGCGACGTCGACGAACCGACGCTGCGCACGATCGTGGCCCAGGCCGAGGCGCCGGTGCGGGTCGACGCGCTGATCGCGGGGCTCGGCGCGACGCGCCGCGCCGAGGCCGCGCAGTTCGTCATCCTGTGGGCGCTCAAGCACGACTTCCTTCAGATCACGAACGAGCTCCGCAGCCGGTTGCGATAGGTCGCCGAACCGACGAACAGCGCGCGCTCGTCGGGACCGCGGCGATCGACGGCGAGGATCGCGCGCTCACGCTCGAAGCTGATCGCCGGATACTCAGCCGACGCGACCTGGCTCTCGAGCCCGAGGTTCACGGCATCGCGGGACCGGCTCAGGTCGCCCCGAGCTCGCTGACGAAGCGCAGCCGCCACTCCCGACCCTGTGCGAAGTCGGGTTCGAGGGCGAGGCAGGTGTCGAGCAGGCGGATCGCCTCGGCAAGCGCGCCCTGCTCGGCGCGGCAGATCGCCAAGTTGAAGTAGGTGACCGCGTGGGGCCCATGGTGCTCGAGCGAGGCCTGAAACAATGGCTCGGCCTCGCCAAAGCGGCTCATCGCAGCGAACAGGTGGCCGATCTCGAAGAACAGATCGTCGCCGTCTTCGATCGGCAGGTGCAAAGTCAGCGCGCGCCTCAGGCTGCGGCGCAGCCGGGCCAGCTCGTCGGCGGGCGCGCCCGCGATCACGGTGGCGAGCCGGGGCGCGATCGCCTGGACCACCCAAGGGTCGTCGTTGGCGAGGCGAATGAGCGCCACGCACTGCGCGAGCGTCGTGACCGCGGGCAGCGCGTCCAGGACGACGTGGAACACGTCAATCGGCCCGACGCAGTCGAAGGCCTCGACGAAGGCGAGCCGCAGCTCGTTGGGTGGTGCCGCCGCGCCCAGTCCTAGCCCGACCACCTGGAGCTGGGTCCCGCGCTCGCGGGTGGTCAGCGCGAAGCCCCCACGTCCGCGCACGAGCTGGATCAGCGCGTCGAAGTTGAGGCTGGCCGATACCGCTTCACCGTGAACCGCCAGCGTCGGGAGCGCGCATCCGTGCAGCGCCGCCGGGTCGACGGCGCCCTTGTCGCAAGTGAGGATCAGGAGACGCCCGCCGCTCAGCCGATCGAGCCGGCGCAGCGCATCGATCGCGCCGACCGGAAACAGCATGGCGGCATCGCCGAGCCGGGCGGCGTACCCGGCGAGCAGGTCGTCGAGCTCGCTGTCGCCGTAGGGCGCGTCAGCCGGCGCGAACTCGCAGCCCAGCTCGACGTGCGGCGCGGCGCCGCGGTCGAGAGCGAGGTCGACGAGGCCCTCCTCGAGCCGGCCGTCGCGGATCCGGAACACGTCGGCGGGCAGCGAGTCAAAGACGTAGGTGGCCAGCACGATCAGCGGCCCGGCCGCGCCGGCGTCGAGGCGGGTGCCAGCCTCGGCGAGGACGATCGCCTCGTCGCGGGCCAGGTCGAAGCGCGCGCGATCGAGGGTGCCGGCGGCGAACCCGGCGGCAAGCCGCGGGTTGCGCTGCCAGGCCGTGAGCGAGGCCTCGGCGAGATCGGTGAGCACGTAGCGGATCGGCGGCAGCGCGAGCCCGGCGCTGCGCTGCCACTCGTCGAGGAGCCGCACGAAGAGGTGTCCGAGCCGGCCGGTGCCCGCGCCCAGCTCGACGACGTGGACCGGGCGACCGGGCGCGATCGCCAGTGGGTGATCGGGCGGCAGCGCGAGGCACGCGCGCACGAAGCGCGCGACCACCCGGACGTAGGCCGCGGCCATGTAGGCGTTGCTGGGCGCGTGGGTCGGAACCGCCTTGGTGGTCCATGGCTCGAGCCCGCCGCGATCGTAATAGGCGCGATGGCGGTGCCAGACCGCCGCGTCCGACAGCCGGCCCCGATTCACGCCCGCACGCTCCAGCACCAGCCGGTCACCGAGCGGCGCGGCGCGTGGCACGGCGTGACCTCGTGACGGCGCCCGCTGGCAAAGGCGATCAGTCGATCGGGCAGCGGCTCGAGCTCCTCCCAGCCGGCCGCGGTCTCGACGCGAAGCAGGCCGCCGTCGGCCGCGGTCCACCCCGGGTTGGGATAATAGAGCAAGGTCGCGCGCCGCTCAAGCCGCGCCCCCGGCACGCGATCGGTGTGGACTTCGTAGCGCGCGCCGTCGCCAGCGTAGTGGGCAAGCTGCACCTCGAGCGGATAGTACGCGGTGCCCTCGTAGTGGTTGTTGGCGAGGACCAGGCGCGAAAACGCGCGCGCGATCGCGTGCAGCGCGCCGACCGCGACGTCCTTGCACCCGGCGAAGTCGGCTAGCTCGGCGCGCCGCTTGTCGCAGCGGCCCGCGGTCGCGGTGCCGGCCGCGCTGTCGTAGAACCCGCCAGATCGCAGCCGACCGGCCGCGGCCAAGGCGTCGAGCTCGCGGGCCGCCGCCGCGCAGCCGGGTGCGCCCAACAGGTCGTCGACGAGGAACAGGCCGGGCCCGCTCAGCGCCGCGCCCAGCCCGGGCAGGCCGACGCCGCCGCGGGCTTGCACGGACGGCGCTGGCACCGGCGCGCCGAGCGCGGCGAAGGCGGCCCGCTCGTGAGCGCCGGCCGCGTCGTCGTCGCCGCGATCGCGAGCCAGGCAGCCGCGCAAGAGCAGCGCCTCAGCGCGCTCGGCGTCATCGGCACCGTACCCGAGCGCATCAAGCACGCCGTCGACCTCGGCCGGCGCGGCGCCGGCGACCAGGAGCTGGCGGACCGCAAACAGGGTGCGGGTCGCCGCCGACATCCCGGCCAGGCGAGCCTCGAGCGCGGACCGGGTCTCGGGTACCGGGCGACCCGCGCGCGCGTTACGGGACAGCTCGTCGTCGAACACCGCAGTCAGTCCTTCCGCAGGAAGCCATTGAGGTTCCAGGTCACGTTGAAGCCGAACAGATCGCTCCACGCGGTATCGACTCGGTACCCGTGATCGATAGCGAAGCGGCGCACCTCGTCGTGCTTGGATCGATCGATCAGGTCCTCGGCAATCACGTAGTCGCCGCTGCGCATCGATCGATCGAAGAAGCGCAGCACCTCGTAGACGTTGACGTGGGCGTCCTCGATCACCAGCCAC
>Ga0209181_10003250_pt1 | contig 25367 bp, 20 predicted proteins | sample MAT05_FD_187208 | JGI IMG/M metagenome (GOLD analysis project Ga0209181, IMG submission 187208) | Freshwater microbial communities from Lake Fryxell liftoff mats and glacier meltwater in Antarctica - MAT-05 (SPAdes) (version 2) | ecosystem: Environmental > Aquatic > Freshwater > Ice > Liftoff...
CGGAAGGCGGACTTTACGCCTGTTTGCATGCTGTTCGAAGCGACTGGCGGCGCGATGACCGGGAAGACCCTGATCGACAGCGCTCACGCCAGAGTCGCCCATTGCTGCATCTGCTGCAGGCTGGCCTCGCCCAGTTTTCGGTGTACCACCACGCCCGCTGCATTGAAGACGGCTGTGAAGGGCAGAGCGCCAGCTTCATTGCCCAGCCGGCGGCCGAGCCCGGTGCCGTCCAGACCGGCCAGGCCGATGGGATAGCCCACGGGGGTGCGAGCCAGGAAGTCGCGCACGGGCGTCGGCGCGTCGATGGCCAGGCCCACGACCTGCCAGCCCTTGGCGGCGAACTGGCGCTGGAAGCGGTCCAGATCGGGCATTTCCTTCACGCAGGGGGGACACCAGGTGGCCCAGAAGTTCAGCACCAGCGGCCGGCCCCGCAGCGACTGCATCACCAGCTCGCCCCCGCCGGGTTGAGGGAAGCGCAGGTCCCACACACCGCCCGTCTGCGCAGCCCATGCGGTGGCCTGCTTTTCATGCCACCAGGCCCAGCCCAGCCCCCCTGAAGCCGCCGCGGCGGCCACGCCGCCGTACAGCAGTGCCCGCCGGCGCGGGGGGCGGCCGGCCGTCATGACGGGTCCGCCTGCATCAGCCGCTCCACCGCGGCGAGGTCGCCGCGCCAGCTGCGGCCCTGGGCGTCGGGCTTGAGGGCGCCACGCAGGTCGTCGTGGTCGCGCAGGATCAGGTGCACGCTCACCAGTTCGCCCAGAGCGGCGCTGCGCGTGCCCACGGTCAGCACGTTGACGGGCTCGGCGCCGGCCTGCTCGATGCTGCCCACGTCGTAATCGACACCGGCGTTGATGAGTTCGATTTCGGTTCCTTTGGGGTCGTCACAGTACAGGTCCAGATGGACGGCAGACCGCCGTGTGGCCGTGCCGCGCCACACCGCGCCGCCCAGGTGGGGGCGCGCGTTTGCCAGCCGGCGCATCCATTGCAGCGCGACCTCGCGCAGCGCATGCAGCTCGCCAGGCTGCGTGTCGGCGCAGAACAGCTCGATGTGCTGGCGCACCTCGTCCTCGAGCTGCTCGTTGCTGGGCATCTCGCCGGGTCGGCCTTGCCGGCCGGAGCGCCGCCCCAGGTCGCGCGCCGCACGGCGCTTGGCGGCACCGTACTCCATGCCTTCTTCCACCACCAGCGCGGCGGCGGCCTGGGCGATCTCGTCGGCCCGGCTCATGCCTGCGGCTGCCGTTGAAACAGCGCCAGGGCGGTCACGGCAACACCACGTCGCCCATGCGCGCCACGATGGTGGCCGCACGCCCCAGCACGTAGGGCGAGGCCGGGTTCTTCTCGAAGCGCTTGGGTGCCGGCAGCATCACCGCCAGCCGCGCCGCCTGTTCAGGGCTGAGGCGCGCCGCGTCGACGCGGAAGTAGTGCCGCGCCGCGGCCTGCGCGCCGAAGATGCCTTCGCCCCATTCGACGTTGTTGAGGTAGATCTCCAGGATGCGCTGCTTGCTCAGCATGGTTTCGAGCATGGCGGTCAGCAGCAGTTCCTGGCCCTTGCGCAGCACCGTGCGTTCGCCCGAGAGCAGCAGGTTCTTGGCCAGCTGCTGGCTGATGGTGGAGCCGCCCACCACCTTGGGCGGGCGGCGGCCGGGCCGCTGGCCGGCGGCCCTTTCCGCGCGGGCCTGGACACGCTGGTTCTTCTTCCAGGCGCGTTCGATGGCGTCCCACTCGACGCCAGAATGTTCCATGAAACCGGCATCCTCGCTGGCGATGACGGCGCGCTTGAGGTGCACCGACAAGGCGGCGCCGTCGACCCATTGCTGGCTCCAGAGGATGCGCTGCCGTTCGCTCAGCAGCCGCCAGGCTTCGCTGCGCTGGAAGGTGCTGGACTGGGGGTCGACCACCGCCATCAGCGCGATGCGCAGCAGGAACACCGCCTGCAGCGCCAGCGCGCACAGCAGCAGCAGCGCCAGCAGCCGCACGGTTTGCCGCAGGGTTTGGCGAATCACGGGGTGGCGGGCAGACTTCATCCGTCGACCTGCAGACGCAGTGCCTGCAACACAGGCGCGGTGAGTGGCCGCACACCGCGCCAGATGAAGAAGGCCTCGGCCGCCTGTTCCACCAGCATGCCCAGGCCGTCACGAGGCAACGCGCCCGCAGCCTGGGCCCAGGCCAGGAAGGGCGCGGCGGCCGGGCCGTACATCAGGTCGACCGCCAAGGCCCCCGGGGCCAGCACCTCCGCCGACACGGGCGACGCCTGCCCCGCCAGGCTGCTGGCGCTGGCGTTGAGCACCACGCCGAACCCGGTGCCCGGGTTGTCCAGCGCGCAGGCCGACAGGACCACGCCATGCTGCTGGCCCCAGGCGGCGTGCCGCTGCACCAGCGCCGCTGCCTTGCCTTCGGTGCGGTTGGCCACCACGACGCTGGCCGGCCGGGCAGCGATCAGCGGCCCCAGCACGCCCGCGCCGGCGCCGCCCGCGCCCACCAGCAGCACACGCTGGCCGGCCAGGGCCACGCCGGCGTTGACTTCGATGTCGCGCACCAGGCCCACGCCGTCGGTGTTGTCGGCAAACCAGCCGTCTTCACGAAAACTCAGCGTGTTGGCTGCGGCCGCGAGCACGGCGCGTTCGCTGGCGTGCGCGGCCAAGCGCCGGGCAGCCAGCTTGAAGGGCACGGTGACGTTGCAGCCGCGCGCCCCGCTCTGGGCGAAGGTGCGGACGGCGTCGGCAAAGCCGTCCAGCGGACACAGCAGGCGGCCGTATTCCAGCGCCTGCCCGGTCTGCGCCGCGAAGGCGGCATGGATGACGGGGCTGCGGCTGTGCGCCACCGGATTGCCGAGCACGGCGTAGCGGTCGAGCCTGGCGCCCGGGCCTTTGTGGATGCTCATCGTTCGCTCAAGGTGGTTTCCAGACCGTCTTCTCGCGTGAAGCGAAAGCGCGAGGTCACGACGATCTGGTCGGCCTGCGCCCGCATGGCGGTGCTGAACGGGCCGAAGGGGGCGGCGGCGTGCACGATGGCCACCGCCTTGGCGTCGAGCAGGCGCGAACTGGACGGCCGCACGATCTCGGCCTCGACCACGCGCCCCTGGGCGTCGACCGTGACGTTCATGGTCAGCTCGCCGTACAGCTTTTGCCCGCCCTGCTGCGGGAAGTCGCTCGTGCCACGGGCCTCGATGCGGCGGCGCAGGCTGTCGTAGTACAGCGCGTACAACGCTTCCCGCGTGGCCGGGCTGATGTAGCGTTTCTTGGGCGCGGCGCTGTCTTCGTTGACGCGTTTTTCGATCTCTGCCAGCAACTGCAGCAATCGGCGCCGCTGTTCGTCCTGGTCGCGGGCGGCCTGGCCACCGCCTTCACGCCGCGGGTCGGGTGGGGGCAGGGCGGCAATTTCGCGCCTGATCTGCGCCAGCAGCTGTTGCTGTTCGTTCTGCAGGTTCTCGATGCGCCGGCTGGCGTCTTCGGTCGCGTCGCCCAGGGCCAGCGTGGCCGTGGCCGGCAGGGGCGAGGTCGCTCGCCCGGTGGTGGCCTCGCCGCCGCCTGCCAGGTTCACCTGCGCCAGCGCCTGGGCCAGCTCGGGCGCGGCGGTGGAGCGTGCGTTGACCAGGATCACCTCCAGCGGCTTGTCGCTGAAGACCCGCTGCAAGGCCTGGGGGTCGACGAAACGCACCGTCAGCAGGCCCGCGTGCACCAGCAGCGAGGCCAGCAGCGCGGCCTGCAGCACGGTGAGTTCGCGCCAGCGCATGCCGAAGCGAGCGCGCTCAGGCTGGCGCCGCCGGGGCGGTGGCGTCGGCCGGCTCGGTCTCGTCCAGGCTGATGGCCAGGGTCAGCGTGCCGGTGCCATCGTTGTCGTTGTCGTTGTCGGTGTCGGCCTCGTCCTCGCCCGGGTCGGCCTCGGCCGCGGCGGCTGCTGGCGCGTCCAGCCGCGCCAGCAGCGTGGCGTGCAGTTCCAGCGTCAACAGGTCGACACCTGCGACGCGCGCGCGTACCCGAGTGCCGCGCGGCAGCGCGTCGGTGCCCGGCAGGCGGAACACCAGCGGCAGGCTATCGGCGCGCACCAGGCCGTCCTTCATCACCGTGGCCTCGAGTTCGGCCGCGGCGTTCTGTTCCAGCCAGCGCAGCGACCACCAGCGTTCGATGCCGTTCTGGAAGTCGTTGTAGGCCGCATAGGCCGCGTCGAAGGCCGAGATGACCGCGAACAGCGCCGTGTCCTTGGGCTTGAAGGGGGCGGCCAGCGCCGCGGTGCGGCCGTGGCGGGCGCAGGCGATGATCTGCCACTGGTTGGCCAGGTCCACATAGCGGCGCAGCGGTGAGGTGGCCCAGGTGTACTGCGCCACCCCCATGCCGGCGTGCGGCGCCGGCCGCGTGCCCATCTTCACCTTCACCCCCGGCATCATGCTGGCCTGGCTGCGGTAGATGCCGGGCACGCCGTGCTCGGCAATCCAGCCGCCCCAGGTGCTGTTGGCCAGGATCATGGCCTCGGCCACGATCAGGTCCAGCGGCGAACCGCGCTGGCGCGTGCTGATGAGCACGCGCTCGTCGCCGGTGGGTTCGCCCGCGGTGCCCGCCGCTCCGTCGGGCCTGTCGAGGCGGAAGTTGTAGTCCGGCCGGTTGAACACTTCGGGCTTGCCGCGCACCACCTCGCGCTTCGCCTTCAGTGCCCGCGCCAGGCGAAAGGCGAATGCCAGCTCGGCGGCGTGGGCGTAGTCAGCCGGGTCGGCGCCGGTGAGCGAGCCTTCGGTGATCACGCCGTCCAGCTGGTCGTGGCGCAGGTTGGCGACGATGGGCACGCGTTCGATGCGTGTCTCGTGCGCCTTGAGCTCCAGCGTCGCTTCGTCGAGCGTCACGTACAGGCTCACCGCCGGGCAGTCGCGGCCGGCCACGAGCGTGTAGGCCTGCACGACGGTGTCGGGCAGCATGGTCAGTTTGCCGCCAGGCATGTAGACGGTGGACAGGCGCTCGCGCGCCACCTTGTCGATGGCCGAGTCCGGCTGGATCGCCAGCGCGGGCGCGGCGATGTGGATGCCGAACACCACCGTGCCGCTGCCCAGGCCCCGCACCGACAGCGCGTCGTCGATCTCCGTCGTCGCCGAGTCGTCGATCGAAAACGCCTGGCAGTCGGCCAGCGGCAACTCGTCCTTGATGGCGGGCGGCGCCACGCCGGCCAGCGCCACGTTGACATCGTGGCCCTTGGGGAACTGCTCGAACAGAAAGCGCCGCCAGTGGAACTGGTAGGGGCTGTCGATGGCACCGGCGCCGCGCAGCAGGTCCAGCGGCGCGCGGTGGGTGCGTTTGGCGGCCTCGACCACGGCCTTGTACTCGGGGCCGTTCTTGTCGGGCTTGAACAGGATGCGGTAGAGCTGCTCGCGCACCGGCGCCGGGCAGCGGCCGGCGGCCAGCTCGCCGGCCCAGTCCTCGATCTGCGTCAGCACCAGCTTCTTTCGCTCGATGCCCAGCAGCGCGGCCTTCACCGTTTCTTCGGGCGCCTTGCGGAACTGGCCACGGCCCAGGCGGCGAAAGTAGTGCGGTGCTTCGAACAGCCGCAGCAGCGCAGCGGCCTGTTGCTCGGGCCCGGCCTTGGCGCTGAAGTACTCGCGGGCCAGGTCGGCAAAGCCGAACTCGGCCTCGGGCGCGAACTCCCAGGCCAGGTCCAGGTCGATCTCGCCTGCAAGCGCGTGGGCCTGGGCCAGCAACTCGGCCGGGCCCGGGCGCTCGAAGCGCAGCATCACGTTGCCCGCCTTCACCTTCACGCGCTTGCCGGACTCCATCTCCACCTGCAGCGAGCTTTCAGCCTCGGACATCACGCGGCCGGCCTGGAACTTGCCGGCTTCTTCAAAGAGTGCATACATGGGGCGGATTGTCGCCGCTGGCGGGCCCGGCGCCGGTGTGCGGGGCCTGCGCAGCCCCGGCAACTTGTCTACGGCTTGACGAACTTCAGCGTGAAGCGGTCGCTCTCGCCGATGGCCTCGAACCGGGCCCGGTCCCGGTCCTTGTTGCCATAGGTCGGTGGCAGGGCCCACACGCCCCCGGGGTGGTCGGCCGTGTCCTTGGGGTTGGCGTTGATCTCTGACGCGGCGGCCAGCCTGAAGCCTGCCGACTCGGCCCGCTTCACCACATAGGCCATGTGCACATAGCCGCTGCTGGCTTTGGCGTCCTGCACGCGGCCGGTGGGCAGGCGGTGGTCGACCACGCCGAACACACCGCCGGGTTTGAGGCTGTCGAACACGCTCTTGAACGCGGCGCGAACCACCCCGTCCCCCGCGGCGGCCCAGTTGTGCACGTTGCGAAAGGTCAGCACCATGTCGACGCTGCCGGCCGCCGCGTACTGCAGCTGGGCCGGGGGCGCGAACACGGCCATGCGCACACGGTCGAAACTGGCCGGGTCGGCCTTGAGCTTCTTGTCCATGCGCTCGGCACTGCGGCGGTAGTACCCGACGGCTGACTCGGGGTCGTCACCGGCCACGATCAGCTGGCCGCGGGGCTTGAGGTAGGGTGCCAGGATCTCGGTGTACCAGCCGCCACCCGGGCTGAGTTCGACCACCGTCATGTCGGGGCGGATGCCGAAGAAGCTCAAGGTTTCATAGGGGTGGCGCGCGGCGTCGCGTGCGGTGGCGGCCGGTGCACGCTGCGCGCCCGCGAGGGCGGCCTTCAGCGCGTCGTCGGCTTGTGCCGCGCCCACGCTGGCCAGGCCTGTCACCAGCGCGGCAGCCCATGCCAGGAAGTGATTGATGCGTGTCATGTCTTGGTCGGTCGTGCAGAGGACGGGGGACCCGTGCAGGCCGCGGCCTCATTGGTCTCAGTACAGTGGTCTCAGTACAGTGGTCTCAGTACAGTGCTTTCAGTAGAGTGCCCTCAGTACAGCGGCCTCGGTACAGCGGCCTCAGCGCCCTGAAGGCAGCGCCGCCAGCAGCTTGTCGTGCACGCCACCGAAGCCGCCGTTGCTCATGCACACGACATGGTCGCCGGGGCGTGCGGCCTGGGCCACCGCCGCCACCAGCGCTTCCACCGTGTCGGCGACCACGGCCAGCGGGCCCAGGGGCGCCAAGGCGTCGCGGGCACTCCAGCCGTAAGGCCCCTGCAGACAGAAGCTGAGGTCGGCTTCTTCCAGCGCCCAGGGCAGCTGAGCCTTCATGGTGCCGAGCTTCATGGTGTTCGAACGCGGCTCGAACACGGCCAGGATGCGGCCGCGGGGCCTGCCCGGCAGCGTGGACTGCTTGTCCAGCATGCGGCGCAGCCCGCCCAGGGTGGCGCGCAGGGCGGTCGGATGGTGCGCGAAGTCGTCGTAGACCTTGACCCCGCCGACATCGCCGCGCAGTTCCATGCGCCGGCGCACGTTCTTGAAGCTGCCCAGTGCCGCGGCGGCGGCCTCGGGCGCCACGCCCACGTGTTCTGCCGCGCCGATGGCCGCCAGCGCGTTCATCTGGTTGTGCTCGCCCAGCAGGGCCCACTCCACCCGGCCCAGCTTGAGGCTGCCCCGCAGCACATCGAAGGCCTGCGGCTCGCCGCGTGCGCACAGGCCGCCGGGCTCCTCGCGCCTGGTGCCGAAGCGTTGCACCTCGGTCCAGCAACCGCGCTGCAGCACGCGCTGCAGGGCTTCGTCGCGGGCATTGACGATGAGGCGCCCGGCCTGTGGCACGGTGCGCACGAGGTGGTGGAACTGGGTCTCGATCAAGCCCAGTTCGGGGAAGATGTCGGCATGGTCATGCTCCAGGTTGTTCAGGATGGCCGTGCGCGGCCGGTAGTGGATGAACTTGCTGCGCTTGTCGAACAGGGCGGTGTCGTACTCGTCGGCCTCGATGACGAAGCACTTGCCCTGCCCGGTGCGCGCCGAGATGCCGAAGTTCTGCGGCACCCCGCCCACCAGGAACCCCGGCGCCAGCCCGGCCTGCTCGAGGATCCACGCCAGCATCGACGTGGTGCCCGTCTTGCCATGCGTGCCGGCCACGGCCAGCACGTGGCGGCCCGCCAGCACATGCTCGGCCAGCCACTGCGGGCCGCTGGTGTAGGCCGCGCCAGCGTCGAGCAGCGCCTCCATCAGCGGGTTGCCGCGCGAGACGACGTTGCCGACGACGAACATGTCCGGCTTCAGCGCCATCTGCTCGGCCCCGAAGCCTTCGATCAGCTCGATGCCCAGGGCTTGCAACTGATCGCTCATGGGCGGGTAGACGCCAGCGTCGCAACCGGTGACGCGGTGGCCGGCCTCGCGCGCCAGGGCGGCCAGGCCGCCCATGAAAGTGCCGCAGATGCCTAGGATGTGAATGTGCATGGCGTTGATGCTAGCGTCATGCGATGCAGAGCCTGCCGCCCTTGATCCTGCCCTTCGCGGGCATCCCGTCGATCGCCAGCCATCCCTGGCTGTACCCGATGTTGGAGTCGGCCCACATCCTTGGCGTGGCGCTGCTGGTGGGCAACCTGGTGCTGCTGGAGCTGCGGGTGTGGGGCCGCGGCGCCGAGCTGCCGGTCATGGCCCTGGCCCGCCTGGCGCTGGGCATTTCGGCCACCGGCTTTTGTCTGATCGGCGCCACCGGCTTGCTGATGTTCGCAGCCGCGCCGCAGGAATTGCTGGGCAACCGGTTCTTCCTCATCAAGATGGGCCTGGTGTCGGCCGCCGGCCTGAACGCGCTGGCCTTTCACCTGCGCCACGGCCTGCACAAGCTTGACCGGATCGCCCGCGCACAAGCCGTGCTGTCACTGGGGCTGTGGCTGGCTGTCATCATCTGCGGTCGCTGGATCGCCTACGCCTGAAGGAGCTCGTTCATGATCGATCGTCGCGTGTTTGTCACTCACGGCCTGGCCCTGGCTGCTCTGCCGGCCTGGGCCCACCATGGCTGGAGCAGTTTCGACCAGACCCGGCCGCTGTACCTGGAAGGCAAGGCGGCCAAGGTCGCCTGGCGCAACCCCCACGCCGAGATGGAACTCGACTTGGCGGCTGACCTGAAGCTGCCCGCCGACCTGGCCACGCGGGTGCTGCCCGCGCAGACGGCGGCCGTGGACGCGCAGGCGGTGCTCAAGGCGGCGTCGCTGCCCGCGCGCAAGGACCGCCGCTGGCAGGTCGAGCTGGCGCCGCTGACCCGCATGGAGGCGTGGAAGGTGCCGGAGATCAAGGCGGGCGACAGCGTGGCCCTGCTGGGCTTCACCTTCACTGGCGAGAAGGGCGACCCGGTGCTGCGCGCCGAGTATCTGTTCCTCGCCGGCAAGACCTACGGCCTGCGCTCGGCGCCGGTCTGAAGCGGTTGCCCGGGCTCGTCAGCCGCGCAGTGCCGTCGCGGCCGCCGCCACGGTGGCCGCGATGTCGTCGGCGCTGTGTGCCGAGCTGACGAAGCCCGCCTCGTACAGCGCCGGGGCCAGGTACACGCCCTGGTCCAGCATGGCGTGGAAAAAACGGTTGAAGCGGTCCTTGTCGGTGGCCATCGTTTCCGTGTAGTTCTGCGGCAGGCTGTCGGCAAAGAAGAAGCCGAACATGCCGCCCTCGCTGTCGCACACCATGGGCACGCCGGCCTCGCGGGCCGCGCCGGCCAGGCCGTCCACCAGTGACCGGGTGCGGGCCGACAAGGCCTCGAAGTAGCCCGGGCGCGAGATTTCTTTCAGCGTGGCCAGGCCGCAGGCCGTGGCGACCGGGTTGCCGCTGAGCGTGCCGGCCTGGTAGACCGGGCCCAGCGGCGCCAGCTGGCTCATCACGTCGCGCTTGCCGCCAAATGCAGCCAGCGGCATGCCCCCGCCGATGACCTTGCCGAAGACGAACACGTCGGCCTCGAAACCGGGGATGAGCCGCTGGTACACGCTGTGCGCGCCGCCCAGCGCGACACGAAAGCCTGACATCACTTCGTCGAAGACCAGCATCGCGCCATGTTGGGTGCACAGCGCGCGCAGCCGGGTCATGAAGGGCACGCTGGCGCGCACGAAATTCATGTTGCCGGCGATCGGCTCGATCATCACGCAGGCCAGTTCGGCGCCGTGGGTATCGAAGGCCTGTTCGAGTGCGGCGATGTCGTTGTAGGGCAGCACCAGGGTGTGCTTGACCACGTCGTCGGGCACGCCGGCACTCGTCGGGAAGCCGAAGGTGGCCAGGCCGGACCCGGCCTTGACCAGCAGCGGGTCGGCGTGGCCGTGGTAGCAGCCTTCGAACTTGATGAACTTGGTGCGGCCCGTGGCGCCGCGCGCCAGGCGCAGCGCGCTCATGCCGGCTTCGGTGCCACTGCTGACCAGGCGCACCTGCTCGACCGCCGGCACCAGCGCGATGATGGCCTCGGCCAGTTCGATCTCGCGTTCGGTGGGGGCGCCGAAGCTGAAGCCGTCGAGCAGCGCGCGCTGCACCGCTTCCACCACCGCCGGGTGGCCGTGACCCAGGATCATCGGACCCCAGGAGCCGATGTAGTCGATGTAGCGCTGGTCTTCGGCGTCCCACAGGTACGCACCCTGGGCCCGCTTGATGAAGCGTGGCGTGCCGCCGACGGCGCGAAAGGCCCGCACCGGTGAATTGACGCCGCCGGGGATCACGCCCTGGGCGCGTGCGAAAAGTGCTTGATTGCTGGTCATGAATGCGATGTCAATGGACACGGCGCGGCGCGCCCTTGTTGCTCTTGCTGTCATCGAAGCCGCCGCCGGCCTCGCCCGGGCCGCCGGGTTCGCCCGGCTCGTCGCCCGGCTCGCCGCCTTCGGCGTCGGGCAGGGCCCAGAAGAAACGGTCAGGCACGATGTGGCCCATGCCGGGGCGAAAGCCCGCGTCCAGGCTCTGGTCCAGGAAGGACAGCGCTTCGCCGACTGCAGCCTGCAGTTCGCCACCGGCGGCCAGCAGTGCGGCCAGCGCGGCGGCCAGGGTGTCGCCGGCGCCGACGAAGCCGGCGTCGAAGCGCTCGAACTTCTCACCTGTCAGCGCGCCCTGGGGTGAGGCGAGCACGTTGTCGATGAACTGCTCGGTGCCCTTGGACGCCAACATCACGCCCGTCACCAGCACATAGCGCGTGCCGTGCTCGCCGGCGGCCACGGCCAGTTCGCGCGCCGAGGGCGGGCGCTCGCTGTCCCACTCGGGCAGCAGGAAGTCCTGCAGCGTCTTGTGGCTGCCCACCAGCACCTCGGCCGCGGGCAGGATCAGCTCGCGAAAGGCCTCCAGGTAGGGCTGCAGCTGGTCCTCGTCCAGCCAAGACAGGTTGGGCATGTAGGCCACCAGGGGCACGTCGGCGTAGTCCGAGAGGATCTCGGCCACCGCGCTGACGGCATCGGCCGAACCCAGGAAACCCACCTTCCACCCTGCGATGGTGACGTCTTCGAGGATCGTGCGTGCCTGTTCGGCCACCACGTCGGCGTCGATGGGGTGGTGGTCGAAAATCTCGGCCGTGTCGCGCATCACGATGCTGGTGACCACGGGCAGCGTGTGTGCGCCCATCGCGGCCACCGTGGCGACGTCGCCGGCCAGACCGCCGGCGCCGCTGGGGTCGCTGGCGTTGAAGCACATCACACAAGCCGGCGCAGGGGGCTCGGTGCCGGGTTCGATGAGTTCCGCGGCCGGAGTGGGTTCGGGGGTCATGGGGTCGTGTGCAGGCTGCTGTGACGGTGGAATGCCGGGACGGCAGCGGAATAGGATGTAAGGCTGCGAAACGAAGGCGGCGGATGCTCACAAATCCTCGGTTTCCCTAGGAAGTGCGTGGCTACAATCGTTTTCCATTGTAGTGAATTGACTCCCCCACCGTGACTGAACCGCAAACCTGGATGTGCCTGATCTGTGGCTGGATCTACGACGAAGCCGTCGGCGACACCGAACATGGCATCGCGGCAGGAACGGCGTGGGCCGACGTGTCGATGAACTGGACCTGCCCCGAGTGCGGTGCCCGCAAGGAAGATTTCGAGATGGTCCGGATCTGATGCCCGTGGCGGCCGCAGGTCTCTCCGAGGAGCACGGTTTGGACAATGAACTACCCGCAGGGGTTCAGGCCGGGGCCAGGGTGCTCGTCATCGATGACAGCAACACGATCCGTCGCAGTGCCGAGATGTTCCTGCGTCAGGGCGGGCACGAGGTGTTGCTGGCCGAGGATGGATTCGACGCGCTGGGCAAGGTCAGCGACCACGAGCCCGAGCTCATCTTTTGCGACATCCTCATGCCGCGCCTGGACGGCTACCAGACCTGCGCGATCATCAAGCGCAACCCGCGCTATGCCCATGTGCCGGTGATCATGCTGTCGTCCAAGGACGGCCTGTTCGACCGCGCCCGCGGCCGCATGGTGGGCTCGCAGGACTACCTCACCAAACCGTTCACGAAAGAACAACTTCTGCGCGCGGTCGAGACCTTCCGCCGCGTGCCCAGCTGAAAGATCGACATGACCACCCCCCGGCCGATGTGGGCGGGGGCGCCCCAAGGACTGCACTGATGGCCATACACAAGATCCTCGTCGTCGACGATTCCAAGACCGAACTGCACCACCTGTCGGACGTGCTGGGCAAGCACGGCTACCAGGTCCGCACGGCCGAGAACGGCGACGAGGCCATGCGCCGCCTGGTCGAGGAGAAGCCCGACCTGATCCTGATGGACGTGGTGATGCCGGGCCAGAACGGCTTCCAGCTCACCCGCAGCATCACCCGCGACCCGCGCTTTGCCGGCGTGCCGGTGATCATGTGCACCAGCAAGAACCAGGAAACCGACAAGGTCTGGGGCATGCGCCAGGGCGCGCGCGACTACATCGTCAAGCCGGTCAACGGCAACGATCTGGTGGCCAAGATCAAGGCCTTCGACTGACCCATGGCCAACCGCGAAGCGCTGCGCGAACTGCAGGCCCGCCTGGCCGAACGGCTGCAGCTGGCGCGCACCGAGGCGCGACAGGTGTCGTGGCTGGCGGTGGAATGCGCCGGTCAGGGCCTGCTGTTGCCTTTGCAGGGTGCGGGCGAAATTTTCTCGATGACCACGCTGATGCCTGTGCCGCATACCCGGCCCTGGTTCATGGGTGTGGCCAACTTGCGCGGTAGCTTGCACGGCGTGGTCGATCTGGCCACCTTCCTGGGGCTTCGCGATGGCGCGCCGCCGGATGCCGTGCGTGAAGCAGGCAGCCTGCTGGCCCTGAACGCCGCCTTGGGCTCGCACAGCGCCGTGTTGGTCGACCGGCTGGCCGGCCTTCGCGGTGCCGACCAGCTCAAGGCCGAGGACGCCGAAGACGACCTGCCGCGGCCCAATTTTGCCGGCCCCCGCTGGCGCGACGCCGACGACTGCATCTGGCAGGAAATCGACCTGGGCACGTTGGCGCGGCACGAGCAGTTTCTTGGCATCTCGGCATGACCCGGGCGGCCCCCGCCCACGGGTTGCGACCCGGTACCCACCGATGAGGACGACATGAGTTTCCTTGACAGGATCAAAGGTACGGCCCCGTCCAAACCCAAGCCCAAGCTCGAGCGCGAGCCCCAGGGACGCCTGACCCGGCCCTTCGACGAGTTGTCGCCACCCACCAATGCCATGGAGGTGACGGCCCGCTTCGGCCCGGGCGGCGACGACACCCGCAGCGACACGCGCAGTGCCGATGCCGAATCGGTGTTGCCTTCCATCATCTCGGAAGCTTCGCCTACGGAGGCCCCGGGCGAGCTGGCTGCGACCCGCGCCGGTGGGTCGGGGTCTGGCGCAGCCGTCGGGTCGGGGCTGCCGGTGATCGGCGGCTGGCCCGTCGATCGTCAGCAGCGTGTGCTGACGGTCATGCTGGGGCTGGGCCTGGGGGCGCTGTTGCTGGCGTCCTTGCTGGCCGTCACCGCGAGCGGGCGCAGTGCGGAACAGGTGGGCGCGGCCGGGCAGGCGCAGATGCAGTCACAGCGCATGGCGAAGTCGGTCTCGCAGGCCCTGGTGGGCAACGCACCGGCATTCGCCGAGTTGCGCGAAAGCAGCGACGCCCTGGTGCGCGACGTGCGCAGTCTGAAGAGTGGCGAAGGCCGTGTGGCCGCGGTGCCTGCGTCCTTGCAGGACCAGGCCGATGCCTTGCTGCCCTTGGTCGACAGGGCCGAGAAGAACGCCGCCGTGGTGCTGAGCCAGCAGAAGACGCTGACCGACGCAGGCGCCGCACTGCGCGCCATGAACCGCCAGGCTGCCGACCTGCTCGACAGCGTGGAGACCTTGTCGTCGCTGAAGCTGCAAGCCGGTGCCGTGCCTGCCGAGATCGCGGTGCTGGGGCAGATGGCCATGCTGACGCAACGCATTTCGCGCAACGCCAACGAGTTCCTCACCTTCGAAGGCGTGAGCGCGGACGCCGGCTTCCTGCTGGGCCGCGACCTGGCCACCTTCCGCGACCTGGGGCAGGCGGTGCTTGCCGGCAACGCCGAATTGCGTCTGCCCGGCACGCGCGAGCCGCAGCTTCGCGAACGTGTTCAGCAACTGTTGACGCAGCACGAACAGGTGAGCAGCTCGGCTGCCACCATCCTGGGCAACCTGCCCGCATTGGTCGCGTCGCGCGACGCGCAGACCGCGATCATTGCCGACAGCGAGCCGCTTCGCCGCGGGCTCGACGGCCTGGAGAAAGGCCTCACGGCACAGGGCGGCGTCGGCGGCTGGCAATGGGGTGTCGCCCTGCTGTCGGCCCTGGTGCTGGGCGTGGGCGCCTTCGGCCTGTTGCGGCTGTTCGTGCGCGACCAGGTCGCGCGGTCCAGCGTGGCCGACGTGCAGCGCCTGGAAGCCGAACACCAGGAGAGCGAGGCCAAGCGCGTCAACGACGCCAACCAGGCGGCGATTCTTCGCCTGATGAACGAATTGCAGACGGTGGCCGAGGGCGACCTGACGCAGCAGGCCACGGTGACCGAAGACATCACCGGCGCCATCGCCGATTCGGTGAACTACACCGTGGAAGAACTGCGCACGCTGGTCGAGCAGGTGCAAAGCACGGTGGCGCGCGTGACCGACACCACCGGGCAGGTCGAGCAGACCTCGACCGAACTGCTGGCGGCGTCCACCGAGCAGTTGCGCGAGATTCGCGACACCGGCGAATCGGTGCTGCAGATGGCCGGGCGCATCAACGACGTGTCGGCGCAAGCGCAGCAGACGGCGCAGGTGGCCCGGCAGTCGCTGCAGGCGGCCGAGACCGGCCTGGCGGCGGTGAACAACACCATCGGCGGCATGAACTCGATCCGCGACCAGATCCAGGAAACGTCCAAGCGCATCAAGCGGCTGGGCGAGTCTTCACAGGAGATCGGCGAGATCACCGAGCTGATCTCGGACATCACCGAGCAGACCAACGTGCTGGCGCTCAACGCCGCCATCCAGGCCGCGTCCGCCGGCGAGGCGGGCCGGGGATTTTCGGTGGTGGCCGAGGAAGTGCAGCGCCTGGCCGAGCGCTCGGGCGATGCGACACGGCAGATTGCCGCCATCGTGCGCACGATTCAGGCCGACACGCAGGATGCCGTGGCCGCCATGGAGCGTTCGACCCAGGGCGTGGTCGAAGGCGCGCGGCTGTCCGACGCAGCCGGCACCGCGCTGGGCGACATCGACCGCGTGACGCGCGAGTTGTCGGGCCTGATCGAACGCATCTCGACCCAGGCGCTCGGCGAGGCCGAATCGGCGAACGTGGTCGCCGCCAACATCCAGCACATCTTCAACGTCACCGAGCAGACTTCGGACGGCACCCGTTCCACCGCGCAGATGGTGCGCGAACTGTCGCGCACGGCCGAAGAGCTGCGCGCCTCGGTCGCGCGCTTCAAGGTCAGCTGAAGCGACGTCGATGGACACGCCATCCGCTTCCGCTGAAGTCGGCCTTCCGCCAGGCGCTGGCTCGGCCGACGATCTGAGCCCGCTGGCCTGGGTCTACGGCGAACTGCGCCGATCACTGGAAACGGCCAACCGGGCCTTGCGCCGCCACCGGCGCGAAGCCGAAGCCATCGGCGAGTCCGATACAGACGTGGTCGATCCCTCGGTGTTGCGCACGGCCCGAGCCCAGTTGCACCAGGCCGTGGGCGCGCTCGAACTGGTCGGCCTGCCCGAGGTGGCGCGTGTGCTGCGGGCCAGCGAGGCCGCGGTGCAGCGCATGGTCGTGCGTCCGGTGCTGGCCGATGCGGCGGCCATCGCGGCGATAGAGCAGGCGTCGTTTGCGCTGCTCGACTACCTGGCGCGACAACTGGCCGGCAAACCCGTGTCGCCCGTGCAGCTGTTCCCGCAGTACCGCGCCGTGCAGCAACTGGCCGGTGCCGACCGTGTGCACCCGGCCGACTTGTGGCGGCAGGACTGGCGCTGGGAAACCTTGGCCGCCGACCCTGCGGCCACACCGCGCGTGGCCGACGACGATGCCCGCGGCGACATGGAGTCGCTGGTCCTGCCACTGATGCGTCAACCCGAGCCTGAATTGCTCGGGCGCATGAGCGACCTGTGCGCCGACCTGGGTGCCGGTGCACGGGCGTCGGCGGGCGGCGAAGCCGGCGCCAGGCTGGCCACCTTCTGGTACCTGGCGGCCGCGGTCTTCGAGGCCCAGGCCCGCGGGCTGCTCGCCAGCGATGCCTTCAACAAACGCATTGCATCGCGCCTGCTCGCGCAGCTGCGCCTGGGGGCGGGCGGCCGCCACGAGGTGTCGGATCGACTGGCGCAGGACATGCTCTTCTTCTGCGCCCATGCCAGGAGCGCGGCCGGCCCGCTGTCGGCGCCGCGCGTGGACGCCGTGCGCCGTGCCTGGCAGCTCGACGCACAGGCTGGCAACGATTACGAAACACCCAGCCTGGGGCGCTTCGACCCGGCCCAGGTGGCCCTGGCCCGCAAGCGCGTGGCGGCGGCCACCGAGGCCTGGTCGTCGGCTTGCGGGGGCGAGCTGTTCCGCCTGCCCGGCCTGACCGAGCAGTTCTCGCTGGTCGGCGATTCCTTGCAGCGCCTGTTCCCCGCCGGGGCCGCGCTCTCGCAGGCCCTGCAGGCGGTCATGACGGACGCCGCGGCCGTCGGCGAAGCGCCGCCGCCAACGCTGGCCATGGAAGTGGCCACCAGCATGCTCTACCTCGACGCATCGCTCGAGGACGGCAACCTCGACGACCCCGATCTGCCGGGCCGTCTGCAGCAGCTGGGCCAGCGCATCGACCATGTGCGCGAGGGCGCCGAGCCGCAGCCCTTGCAGGCCTGGATGGAGGAGCTGTACCGACGCGTGTCCGACCGCCAGACCATGGGCAGCGTGGTGCAGGAACTGCGCGCCTCGTTGTCGGACGTGGAAAAGCAGATCGACCTCTACTTCCGCAACCCGGCCCAGCGCACCGTGCTGATCCCGGTACCCGGCCAGCTGCAGGCCATGCGGGGTGTGCTGACGGTGCTGGGCATGGACCAGGCGTCGCAGGCCGTGCTGCACATGAGCGACGACGTCGACGCCCTGGCGCAGACCGAGGTCGACCCGCAGCGCGCCATCCAGACCGGCACCTTCGACCGGCTGGCAGACAACCTGGGCGCCTTGAGCTTTCTCATCGACATGCTCAGCGTCCAGCCCGCGCTGGCCAAGTCGCTGTTCCGCTACGACCCGGCCACCGGTTCATTGAGCGCCGTGATGGGCCAGAGCGAGCGGGTTTCGGCCTTTGCGGAACTGGACGACGAACTCAGCTCTCCGCCTCCTCCCGCGCCCGCGCCGAGCGCTGTCAGGCTGTCGCTCGTCCGGACGGGCCCGGAAGAAGACGCCGAGATACGGGGCATCTTCATCGACGAGGCCTTGGAGGTCGTGGCCGAGGCGCGAGCCTGTCTGGCGCGCCTGCAGGACGCCCCCGACCACGCCGCCGACATGACCTCGCTGCGGCGCGCTTTCCACACCCTCAAGGGAAGCGCGCGCATGGTCGGGTTGGGCGACTTCGGCGACGCGGCCTGGTCATGCGAGCAGCTCTACAACTCGCGTCTGGCCCAGGCCACGCACATGGACATGCCGCTGCGCCAGTTCACGGGCGAGGCGCTGGACTACTTCGGCGCATGGACCCGGGCCCTGGCCACAGCCAGGGACGAAGGCCACGCCAGCGGCCCGGTCACCCTGGCCGCCGATGCGCTGCGGTTGCAGGGTGTGCAGCTGCCCATCGTCGGCCTCGCGGACGCTGTCACCCCCGCCGAGCCGGCCGACGCCGGCTTCGTGCTCGACTTCGATCTGGTCGCCGACGTTCCGGCAGCTGCCGCGGCCGACCGCCCGCCGTCGCTGACCGATCGCATTCCCGACCTGCCCAGCGCGGCGGATCTCGAACTCGGCCTGCCCGACCTGGATCTGGACCTGGGTCTGGACCTGGACCTGACGCCGTTCGAAGCGCTGCCGGTGTCCGTGGCTGTCGAGGCGGCGCATTTCGAGCTCGACCTGGCCGACCTGGACGACTTCAGGGACGAGGCCACGGCGGTTCAGTTCGCTGCGGCGTCAGACATCGATCTGGTTCTGGACGAAACTGCCTCGGCGATGGAAGCCACGCAGGTGCTGCCGCCGCGCGAATCCGTCGAACCCTCGCCGCCCACCGAGCCCGAGGCCCGGCCTGAAACCGCGCCCGAGGCCACGGCCCTTGCAGCGCCGGTCGCCCTGCCCGAGCCCGACCTGCCCAGCGAAGAACCGGTGCGTGTCATCGGGCCGCTGCGTATCGGCATTCCGCTGTTCAACATCTTCCTCAACGAGGCCGACGAGTTGTCGCGCCGCCTGGGCACCGAACTGGCGGAGTGGGCGCTGGAGTACAAGCGCCACCCGGTGTCACCGGCCAGCGCCGTGCTGGCCCATTCGCTGGCGGGCAATTCAGCCACCGTGGGCTACACCGAGCTGTCGGCCCTGGCCCGCGCGCTGGAGCATGCGCTGCTGCGGTCCAGCCACGCCGGGCCCGGCCAGGAGGGTGAGCCCGAGTTGTTCACCGATGCCGCCGAGGACATCCGTCGTCTCCTGCACCAGTTCGCCGCGGGCTTCCTGCGTTCGGTGCGGCCGGGCTTGATGGAACGGCTGGCCGAGCACGAACGCCTGCCCGCGCCCAAGCTGCAGGACAGCGAGTCGGACGGGCCGCCCGATCCGAGGTTTGCCCCCCCGCCGGTCGCGCCCCAGCCGGCGCTGCCGCACGTCGAATCGCGCTTCGTGTCCCTGCCCGATGTCCCGGGTGCGCGCGCGGCCACGTATGGCGATGACGACGACATCGATGCGGTTGACGACATCGACGTCGAACTCTTCCCGATCTTCGATGAAGAAGCCAGCGAGCTCCTGCTGCAATTGCAGACCCGGCTCAACGAATGGCGCGCCCAGCCCGCGGACGCCACCGCCGCCTCGGCCTGCATGCGCACCCTGCACACCTTCAAGGGCGGTGCACGCCTGGCCGGAGCGATGCGGCTGGGCGAGATGGCGCACCGTCTGGAGACGGCCATCGAGCACCCGTGGTCGCCCGGCGAGTTGCAGGCGGCCGACATCGACCGCCTGCTGGTCCGTGCCGATGCCATGCAGGCGACTTTCGAGGCCGTTCGTGAGGCCGTTCGTGAAGCCAGTGAGGCCACTGAAGCGACTCGCGTCAACGCAGCGCAGGCAGCCCGCACGGCCGAGCAGGCCGTGGGCCCCGCGGCCGTGGCCGAACCCGCCCCGGTGCTGCTGCCCTTGGCCGCGCCCGTGCGCAGCGCGGCTGCCGTGGCCGCGGCCATGGCAGCCGCCGCGCAGCGCGCGGTGGGCGGGCCGGGCATTGCCTGGCAGCGCTTCACCTCGGGCGACACCGGGCCGGCCGCGGCCGTCGAACGGCAGGCCGTCAGCGTGGCCTCGGTGCGCGTGCGCGCCGGCCTGCTCGACCGGCTCGTCAACCAGGCGGGCGAGGTCAGCATCACCCGTGCGCGCATCGACGCCGACGTGCGCCAACTGCAGGGCAACCTGGCCGAGCTGAGCGACAGCCTGGACCGCATGCGACGCCAGCTTCGTGACATCGAACTGCAGGCGGAAACCCAGATCAGCACCCGGCTCGAAGCCGCCAAGGCCGCGGCCCAGGCCTTCGACCCGCTGGAGATGGACCGCTTCACGCGCTTCCAGGAGCTGACCCGCTTCTTGGCCGAGTCGGTCAACGACGTCGGCACGCTGCAGCGCGGCCTGCAGCGCACGCTGCAATCCACAGAGGACCAGCTGGCCGCCCAGGCCCGCCTGACGCGCGAGTTGCAGGACGACCTGCTGCGCACGCGCATGGTCGAGTTCGAGAGCATGGCCGACCGCTTCTACCGCACGGTGCGCCAGGCCTCCAAGGACACCGGCAAGCAGGTGCGCCTGGACATCGTCGGCGGCGCCATCGAGATCGATCGTGGCGTGCTCGACCGCATGACCGCGCCCTTCGAGCACCTGTTGCGCAACAGCGTGGCGCATGGCATCGAGCCGCCCGATCGCCGTGCGGCGGCCGGCAAGGACCCGGGCGGGCGCATCACCGTGACCGTGGCGCAGGCGGGCAACGAAGTGGCGGTCGAGTTTGCCGACGACGGTGCCGGCCTGGACCTGCCGCGAATCCGGCAGCGCGGCATCGATCGCGGCCTGCTGCAAGCCGACCAGCCCGCGAGCGATGCCGAGTTGGCGCAACTCATCTTCACCCCCGGTTTCAGCACGGCCGACAACGTCACCGAACTGTCCGGTCGGGGCGTCGGCATGGACGTGGTGCGTGCCGATGTGAACGCCATGGGCGGCCGCATCGAGACCGCAAGCAGGGCCGGGCAGGGCACCCAGTTCAGGCTGTTGCTGCCGCTGACCACGGCCGTGACGCAGGTCGTGATGTTGCGTTGTGGCGGCCTGCACATCGCAGTGCCATCGTCGCTGGTGGAGGTCGTGCGCCGGGTCAGCGGCGCCGAGGTGGACGCCGCCTACGCCAGCGGGGGTTACGACTTCAATGGCGAGGCCGTGCCCTTCTTCTGGATGGCCGCGCTCTTGGCCGCCGGCAGCCGTGGCGAGGGCGCCGACAGCGACAACCGCACCCAGGCCGTGGTCGTCATCCGCAGCGCCGCCCAGCGCGTGGCGCTGCACGTCGACGACGTCGTGGGCAACCAGGAAGTGGTGGTCAAGAACGTCGGCCCGCAGCTGTCGCGCATGCCGGGTCTGGCGGGCGTGACCCTGCTGTCCACCGGCAGCGTCGCCCTGATCTACAACCCGGTGGCCCTGGCCGCGGTGTACGGTGAATCAGCCAGGCTGCGCATGCAAGAGTCGCCGACGACCCTGCCGGACTCGGCTCAGCTGGTGAAGAAGGCGCCGCTGGTGCTGGTGGTGGACGATTCCCTGACCGTGCGCCGTGTCACACAACGGCTCCTGGCGCGTGAGGGTTATCGCGTCACCCTGGCCAAGGACGGTGTCGAAGCCCTGGCCCGGCTCGCCGAAGAGCGCCCGGCCGTCCTGCTGACCGACATCGAGATGCCGCGCATGGACGGCTTCGACCTGCTGCGCAACGTGCGGTCCGAACCGCGGCTGGCCGGCCTGCCGGTGGTGATGATCACCTCGCGCATCGCCCAGAAGCACCGCGACTTCGCGGTTGAGCTGGGGGTCGACCACTACCTGGGTAAACCCTTTTCCGAAGAGGATCTGCTGGCCCTGGTCGCGCAATATGCCCGTGACGCCCGTGACGCCAGCGACACCCAGGCACCTTTGTCGGTGCAGTGACGCCGCCGGCAGCCGCAGGCGCGATGCGATTGCAGAAAACTGCAAATTCCTGTCCACCAATTGTTACGTGGCCACGTTGAAGGCCATTGAGCGAGCTTTCCGCGGTCCGTGACACCGTGATGAAGCCTGCTCAATGCGCGGCGGCCGATCAAGCCCTGTCACTGGCGCAATACTTGCTTGTTTTTAGGGCTTCACTCAATTTCGACCGGCCGCAGCCGGCGCTCGCACATGAAGTCCCAGCGCATTCTTGTCACCGGCGGCGCCGGTTTCCTCGGGTCGCACCTGTGCGAGCGTCTTCTGAAGCAGGGCCATCGGGTCTTGTGTGTCGACAATCTGTCCACCGGCAGCCGGGCCAACATCGCCCATCTGGTCGACAACCCGCGCTTCGAGTTCCTCGAGCACGACATCACCCAGCCGCTGTTCCCGGAAAGCGTCGACCAGATCTACAACCTGGCCTGCCCGGCCTCGCCGCCGCACTACCAGGAGGACCCCATCCACACGCTGAAGACCAGCGTGATCGGCTCGCTGAATCTGCTGGGCATTGCCAAGCGGACGGGAGCACGCTGCTTCCTGGCGTCTACCAGCGAGGTCTACGGCGACCCGCTGGTGCACCCGCAGCCCGAAGGCTACTGGGGCAACGTCAACCCGCATGGCGTGCGTTCCTGCTACGACGAAGGCAAGCGCGCTGCCGAGACGCTGTACTTCGACTACCACCGCCAGCACGGCGTGTCGATCAAGGTCGTGCGCATCTTCAACACCTACGGCCCGCGCATGCACCCGCAAGACGGCCGCGTGGTGTCCAACTTCATCGTCCAGGCGCTCACCGGCGAGCCCATCACGCTCTACGGCGACGGTTTGCAGACACGTTCCTTCTGCTATGCCGACGACATGATCGACGGCTTCGTACGGCTGATGAATTCCGAAGAAGCGATGACCGGTCCGGTCAACATCGGCAACCCCAGCGAGTTCACGATGATCGAGCTGGCCGAGAAAGTGCTGAAGCTGACCGGCTCGCGTTCACGGCTGGTTCACAAGGCGCTGCCCTCCGACGACCCGAAGCGCCGCAAGCCTGACATCACGCTGGCGCGGGCCGCGCTGGGCTGGCAGCCCACGGTGTCTCTGGACGTGGGACTGGAGAAGACCATCGCGCATTTCGAACAGCGCCTGGGCACGCCGGCGCGGTCGCGCGCCGTCGCCGACGAAGGCTGGAAGCTGTCGCAGTTGTCCTTCGGCTGAGCGGCCATGAGCCTGCCCTCCATGGACGAACGCAGCGTGCTCGTGCCGGGTGGCGCGGGCTACATCGGCAGCCACACCTGCAAGGCCCTGGCCGCGGCCGGGTACGTGCCGGTCACGCTGGACAACCTGGCCTACGGGCACCGCGATGCCGTGCGCTGGGGGCCGCTGGTCGAAGCCGATCTCGGCGACCGCCGCAAGCTCGAACGGGCGCTGCGCGAGCACCGTATCTCGGCGGTGGTGCACTTCGCGGCCTACGCCTACGTGGGTGAGTCGATGGCCGACCCCGGCCGTTACTTCCACAACAACGTCACCTGCTCGCTGAACCTGCTCGATGCCATGCACGCCACCGGCGTGCGACGGCTGGTGTTCTCGTCCACCTGCGCTACCTACGGCATCCCGGACACGGTGCCGCATGCTCCTATTTCCGAAGACACGCCGCAGCGCCCCGTCAACCCGTACGGCGAGTCCAAGCTGATGGTCGAACGCGCCATGCACTGGCACGGTCAGGCGCACGGCCTGAAGGGCATCGCGCTGCGCTACTTCAACGCCGCCGGCGCCGACGCCGCGGGTGAACTGGGCGAGCGCCACGACCCCGAGACGCACCTGATCCCGCTCGCCATCGACGCCGCCCTGGGTCTGGCGCCAGCGCTGAAGGTGATGGGCACCGACTACGACACGCCCGACGGCACGGCGGTGCGCGACTACATCCACGTCACCGACCTGGCCGACGCGCACGTGCGTGCGCTGGCCTACCTCGAACAGGGCGGCGCCAGCGCTGCGCTGAACCTGGGAACCGGGCACGGCCACTCGGTGCGCGACGTGATCGCCATGGTCGAACGCGTCACCGGCCGGAAGGTGCCGCGCACCGACGCGCCGCGCCGCGCCGGCGACCCGCCGGCATTGGTGGCCGCGCCAGGCCGGGCCAAGGCCCTGCTGGGCTGGCAGCCCACCTGGTCCGACCTGGAAACCATCGTGCGCACGGCCACCGCCTGGCACCGGCAGACTCAGGCCGCGCAGCAACAGGCCGCTCAGCACCACGCCGCCCAGCAGCAGGCCGAGCAGCAGCAGGCCACAGCGGTCGCGGCCGGCGCGGTGTGAATCCGGGGTTGACCGACCTGCCGGCGGGCGTGACCCCGGCGGCTGCGGCCACGCTTGCGCGGGCCGCGCTGGTGGACCCACCGGTGACCGTGCCGGTGCGGGTGGGCGGCAAGTTCCTGTTCGCGGGTGATGCCAAGCTGAGCCTGCGGGGTGTCACCTATGGCACCTTCCGTTCTGGCGCGGACCCGACCGAGTTGGGCAACGACTACCCGGACGACGCCACGCTCGAAGGCGACTTCGCAGCCATGCGCGCCCATGGCATCAACAGCCTGCGCTGCTACACCGTGCCCCCCGTGCGGCTGCTGGACGCCGCCGCCAGGCACGGCCTGCGCGTGATGGTCGGCTTGCCGTGGGAGCAGCATGTCGCCTTTCTCGACGACCGCGGCCGCGCCGATGCCATCGAGCGACGGGTGCGCGAAGGTGTGCGCGCCTGCGCCAGGCACGCTGCGGTGCTTTGTTATGCGGTGGGCAACGAGATCCCGGCGTCGATCGTGCGCTGGCACGGGCGTGAGCGCGTCGAGGCTTTCCTGGCGCGGCTGGTGCGTGCGGTCAAGGCCGAGCACCCGGGTGCGCTGGTCACCTACGTCAACTTCCCCACCACCGAATACCTGCAGCTGCCGTTTGTCGACATCGTCAGCTTCAACGTCTACCTCGAAAGCCGCGACACGCTGGAGCCCTACCTCGACCGGCTGCAGAACCTGGCCGGCGAAAAGCCGCTGCTGATGGCAGAGATCGGCCTGGACAGCCGCCGCAACGGCGACGAGAAGCAGGCGCAGAGCCTGGATTGGCAGGTGCGCACGGCCTTCGCCGCCGGCTGCGCCGGGGCCTTCGTCTTTGCCTGGACCGACGAGTGGCACCGCGGCGGCCACGACATCGAGGACTGGGACTTCGGTCTGGTGCGGCGCGACCGCAGCGCCAAGCCGGCACTGGCGGCCGTGGCTGCGGCCTTCAAGGAACTGCCCTTTCCGGCCGACACGGACTGGCCGCTGGTCAGCGTCGTGGTCTGCAGCTGCAACGGTGCGCGCACCATCCGCGACACGCTCGAGGGCTTGAAACGTTTGGCCTACCCCCGGCTGGACATCATCGTCATCGACGACGGCTCGAAAGACGCCACCGCGGCCATAGCCGCCGAATATGACTTCGTACGGCTGACGAGCACGCCGAACCGCGGCTTGTCTGCCGCGCGCAACCTGGGCTGGCAGCAGGCCCGCGGCGAGATCGTGGCCTACATCGACGACGACGCCTACCCCGACCCGCACTGGCTGCACTTCCTGGCCTACCGCTTCATGAACGGCGACTGGGTCGGCGTGGGCGGCCCCAATATCGCGCCGCAGGGCGACGGGCCGATTGCCGACTGTGTCGCCAACGCGCCCGGCGGCCCGGTGCAGGTGCTGCTGACCGACACCCTGGCCGAACACGTGCCGGGCTGCAACATGGCTTTCAGGCGCGACGCACTGGCCGCCATCGACGGCTTCGACCCCCGCTACCGCGCGGCAGGCGACGATGTCGACCTGTGCTGGCGCCTGCAGGCGCG
>Ga0209181_10003251_pt1 | contig 25366 bp, 27 predicted proteins | sample MAT05_FD_187208 | JGI IMG/M metagenome (GOLD analysis project Ga0209181, IMG submission 187208) | Freshwater microbial communities from Lake Fryxell liftoff mats and glacier meltwater in Antarctica - MAT-05 (SPAdes) (version 2) | ecosystem: Environmental > Aquatic > Freshwater > Ice > Liftoff...
CTTGAATACCTTGAATACCTTGAATACCTTGAATACCTTGAATACCTTGAATACCTTGAATACCTTGAATACCTTGAATACCTTGAATACCTTGAATACCTTGAATACCTTGAATACCTTGAATACCTTGAATACCAGTTGGTCCTGTTGGTCCTGTATAACCAGTACCCCCTGTTCCATTTCCCGAACCAGTTGGCCCTGTTGGTCCCATGGGACCTCTAGAGCTAGAACAACGTTTTTCGCCACATTTCTTATATTTGTGACACTTCTTATATTTGTGACACTTCTGACACTTCTGACACTTTTCCGACATTTTATTTGGTCTTTTTCTTATTTTTTGATTGTTGTTTTCAAAAAATATTACAGTTCAAACATTTCCACGTTTTGCCCTGCAGGGACATGTTGAGAAGTTCTAACAGGTGCAGCTACCGTTTGAGGTTTTGTCGCATAAGGAGATTTAGCGGTTTTGTTATAACCTCTACCCCTTCCTCCTCCTTCTCTTGACTGATATCCTCTGCCTCTACCGCCACTATCTTGTCCTCTGCCTCTACCACCACTTTGGTATCCTCTGCCTCTACCGCCACTATCTTGACCTCTGCCTCTACCACCACTATCTTGACCTCTGCCTCTACCTCCACTTTGGTAACCTCTGTCTCTACCTCCACTTTGGTAACCTCTGTCTCTATTATCTCGTCCCTCTTCTCTTTGTTGATTTCTGTTACCACCTTGGTTGTCCCGTCCTTCTACTTGTTGGTTTCCCCTTCCCCTTCCCCTTCCCCTTCCTCTTCCTCCAGTCTGTCTTTCAAGGAAATCCTTGTAACGTCGAGTTTTATCGTGCAAGTCAACAACTTCCTGTTGCTTCTCGAGAACAATAAGATTGACAGGAGAAAACTGGATCAAGCGCTTATCATCAAAGTGACATTCATTGTCGACAGCGTCTACAACTCTTTTCATATCTACAAAATTAATCAAAACGACTCCTTGCCAATCATTGTTGAAACCTTGACGATCGATGATTGCGTTTCGAATAAAATACTCGGCTAAACTTCCCAAAGATGTAGTCAACATCAAAACTTCCTTTGGTAAGAGTTCTCGCGACTGGTAAGGAATAATCGCCAACAACTGATGAACCGGATTAATAGAAATCGCAAATTCGTTAAAATGGTATTTTTCAAGAGGAACATCATATTTCTCTGCAATTTTAGCAACGTCTGCAATCAAAGGTGCGTAGTGGTTTGAATAGACATAATCATTGTTAATATTCTCCATTCCAACCTTGTAGTAGCGATATACCCAAGCGACGCCGATCAAATAATCCTTAATCATATTTGTCAAAGCTGTTCCAGAAACCTTCTTGAAATTGGTCTCGGGCATCAACATTGAAAATATTCCAACCTTTTTTGGCAACAAAGCATTCGAATACCAGGATCCCCGAAAAGCATCCATATCAAAAATGGAAGTTCTCTTAATCTTCTCATCCAGAACATGATCTTCGGTTGCCTTGCCACCCTGGCGATTGCTGAGTTCCATCACTCTCTTTGTAGCTTGTTCAAAGTGTTTGGAAGGATGTTTGACTTCTCTTTGCGATTCCAACTCTAACAGGCGAGGTTCTTCTCGAGCCAGTTTGGCTAGATATTTCCGAAAGCCTTCCCAGTGTATGTCTTTATCTTGTGTGAGTGCAACTCCTGTCATTACATAAACCCTCAGAAGAGTTTCTATCGATTCATCAATATCTCCAAGTGACACCATGTGTGGCAAGAAATCGTTACCGATAAGAAACATCATCACAACAAAATCATCTACAGCTGTAGGAGTTCCCAACTCCTCTTGATAAGCTGCTTTCAAATTATCAATATCCACGCTAGTATATTCGTCACGATAGATAGAAATGTGTTCGAGAGGAGCAATCATGCCCAACATCAACAAGTCGGCATCTTGTCCTACAATTACATGAGCACCTTCGCCTTGAGGAATATCTCCTCGACGCATGAGAGACAAAATAATAGCTTCTCCTTCACCTGAAGGAAAATCAGGACTTCCCATCATATGAGAAGAGTAGATAACTTTCTTTGGTAGAGTTTTCGAATTTGCTACCAACCATCTCTGTAAGAAATTGTCAATCTTATGCATAAACTCTGTTCCAGGAGAAATCGAACTCGGGTTGAATACCATTGTGCTCTCACCCTTCATAGCGCTTTCAAAAGCAGAGCGATAACGACGCTGACGTTGTTGAGCAATCTTGGCTTGAGGAGCCACACCATCAACAGCTAATACTAAGATATCACGGGGATTGATCGTTGTAATCAAAGTCGTTAAATTAATTCCCAAAGCATGGAAATATTCACTCTCCAACTGAGCTGGATCTGCTCTTGCAATCAACTTTGTTCTCGCCGGGTCTGCATGCTCTCCGTAATTGTAAACTAACTGGGCTACCTGATGTAGAACAGAGTTCATATCAACAGAAAGAGAAGAAACATTGCGAGGAGGATAACGATTGAATACGCCTTTGAAAGCTTTTCTTTTTAGGTGCATAAAAAATTTTGGTATGCCCATTAAGGTATATTTTTAATTGTAAGTTATTTCCTTGTTTTATTTTTTGTTAAATCATTTTTCAAAACTGAAAAATGAAATATTCTAACATAGCGGTTATTTATCGTAGATAACCTCTAGAAGATCAGCTGTATCTATATTAGAAAGAATATTATTGTGACCAGTGTTCAACAAGTAGGTTGGCTGAAATTTTTTATTGAAAAGTTTATCGTACAATTCCTTGCTATGAGATACGTCTATAATGATATCATCGATGCCATGAAAAATTTTAACGGCACATGTTAACTTATCAATTTTATTTATTGAACAAAATCTATCAAATGGTCGTAACATAGAAGATCCGGTAACGACTCTCATGATACTTTTGTAGGGTGAAATTAGAACGATGTTATTTTTCCATTTATGACGATATGCATAATCTATAACTACCCCTGTACCGAGGGATTGTCCAAAAAGATAAATGTCCTTTTCGGAAACGTTAAATCTGGTCATAACCTGATTAACTGTTGCATCCATTGCTTGGCAACAACCATCTTCTGTTGCAGAACCATCCGAACATCCATATCCAGGGTAATCAAAAATTACTACCCTACACCTTGTTTCATTGGCTAAAATTTTAATATAATCAAACATTGTATTAATATCGCTAGCATTACCATGTGCAAAGATGATATATTTGATAGGAAAACCTAAAACTTCCTTCTCAGGAAGAACCATAATGGCTGTGATCAATTTTTTGGACTCTGTATAAGATGGACCCGACTGGTCCATCCGAATAACCTTTTCCGAGGTTATATAATATGTGAGAACACGACAATTTTTGGATTCCATCTTGTAAATGTTAAATTTTTCTCGTGGTGGTCGGAAAATTATATTATCGATCGATGATGATACACCTCCCATTTTTGTATTAATTACTTCTTTTAAAGTAATTAAGCTAATCTAGTCTCCTAATTCTCGCTAATCCCAAACTGCACCCGATCCCACCATAACCCTCGAAGACATTCACATGCTTCGTCGGTAAACATTGCACACTGTCGAACCATAACTCCTCTTGAGAAAAAGCACCACACTATCATTTGCTTTATTTTGTTTAAAAAATAAAAATCAGTTTTTCTTTGCTCTTTGGTAAGCTTGTTGTACTCGAATATCATCTGGGTATTTTAGACGGAACTCTTCGAGCTTATTATAAAAATTCTTCTGAAATAATTTCAGAATATAAGGTTCTGTTTTAGAACCCATGTGTTCAATAATTTTTGGAATAACCCTACCGAAAAACAGAAGAATACCCAAAACGAGAGTATTGTTGTTTTTTTCATGTGTTTTGCACCAATCAAAAAATTGTTGCAAAACTTCTCGATACCAAAATAAATCTTCCTCGATAGCCTGATACATTTCTTCTTCGATAGGATTTGTTCCATATTTACCGAATCTTTCTAGGGTAAAAAATATGTTTGATAATACTTGATGGCTTTTTACCTTATGAAAAATTTCTACCTCCCATGTAATATCTCGATAAGCAGATTGGCAATTTTTAACAGGGACTTTCTCAGTAGGCGAATAATCTTTCATAAGTTTGTTGTACCAAAAAATCTCATTCTGACAAACCGTCACATATATTCTTCGAGAACACAGAAAAAATTCATGGATAGAAAAAAGATCTAATTTCAAGGCAATCAAAGACAAAAGATCTCTTGGTAAGGTTGACATAGATCTGCTCAAATAACTTACTTTTAACAAAAATGATTATATTTTTCATTTTTAAACAAAGTAAGATGAATCCCATTTATATTCTTTTATCTGTCCTCCTAATTGTTACTCTTTTGGAAAAGCAAGAAGTTTCAAGCACAGATCTCATTCCTTATACTTCTCTGAAACACTTCAATTGTCATTATTCTAGACTTTGGTGTGGTTGCTATTCGAAAGCAGGAGGCTGTCGTGTTAGTTGCGCCCCGGTTAAGACCATGATTTTGTATAATCGAACATCGTGTCCTTCTCTCAAGACCTATTTTCTCTCTGGTTTTGAACAATTCTAATGGCGCTTTTTCTTGTTATCCTATTTTTCTTGATAAAATTCAAGAAAAAACAAATAATAAAATGTTGCAGGTTTATCCATTTATAAATGACTTTTGAAAACTAAAGGAGTTGTACCTATACCCTTTGTAGAAAAATATTTGCTTCTCATGAATAGAATCTGTGGTCTAGATAATCTTCTCATATTCCACTATTTTCATTTCAAAAATGATTCAAGATAAGATGAGAAATTATAGAAATGTTTTTGACAGGTAATAGAGATGTTAATACCATTATTTTATCCAAATTAGATTTTGTAGATCTGAGAAACGCCTTGTTGGTAAATATCGTCACAAGTAGATACAATAATGATATTCTTTGGAGAAACTATCAGAAAAAATGTGACGATTTTGAACTTATGGAAAAAGTTACGCGTCACTGGAAAGATTTTTCTTTGCGTCTCATTTTATATCCGACTGATAAAGAAGCTGGATTATATCGAGCATCGTTAGAAGGTCATCGGAATTTAGTAGACTTCTTCATCTCCAAAGGTGCCGACGATTGGGAATATGGTATGAGAGGCGCAGCAAGAGGAGGATATCGAGACTTGCTAGATTTCTTCATTTCCAAAGGTGCCAAAGATTGGAATTTGGGTATGGAAGGAGCAGCAAAAGGAGGTCATCGTGATTTGGTAGATTTCTTCATCTCCAAAGGTGCCAACAATTGGGATTTTGGTATGTATGGAGCAGCACAAGGAGGCCATCGCGATTTGGTAGACTTCTTCATCTCCAAAGGTGTCAACAATTGGAATTATGGTATGTATAGTGCAGCAGAAGGAGGCCATCGAGATTTAGTAGACTTCTTCATTTCCAAAGGTGCCAATGATTGGAATTGGGCTATGTATAGTGCAGCACAAGGAGGTCATCGCGATTTAGTAAACTTCTTCATATCCAAAGGTGCCGACGATTGGAATGGGGGTATATTTTACGCAGCCAAAGGAGGTAACCGAGATTTGGTAGACTTCTTCATCTCAAAAGGTGCTAAAAATTGGAAATGGGCTATGGAAGGCGCAGCTTACGGAGAACATAAAGATTTAGTAGATTTCTTTCAGAGCAAGATGCAAAAATAACTTTAAATAAGTCCGAAAAGACTTATTCGGATGGACCTAAAGGGCCCATTTTAAAACAGAAATGTTCGTTCTCGGTTTGATTAATTTAGCTGAAGACCTAGTTTCTCATCAGACCAATGAGAGACTCTATATAAAGCACAGTACAAGGTTGCGCGTCCAAGATATCTCACAACTTGAAAATGGAAATCTTTGTATTACCACAAGTAAGATCATTGAAAATTTTTAGTGTTAACAGATGCATGGCATGAGGTATCTTTTTCTCTGGAATATGACGTTAACATCGTAAACTGTATAAGTTTACAGCATCAGAAGCTCTTAAAATTACTCATACGATTAAACGTCAACTCGATATGGCAAATTATGATGATGTGTGGACTCTTAAGCGTCTCTACTATTGCAAGGTCTTCGAATACGAAAATATGAGAAATGATGTCAAACATTTTACTACATTTCTTGAATTAGATAAAGGAGAATATGAAAGAAATACAAGGGAGTTGGAAAAGTACGAACAGTTATCAAAAAGACTTCTAGATGAAATGAAGTCTGAGTCGGAAGAGGAAGAGGAACAAGGAGATGAAAAAGCAGAAACCTCTGCCAATGTCGAATAAATATTTAACAAAAATGATTTTTGTTAAAGATATCAAAGAAAGTAATATATGGACGAAGTAGTAATACAATCTTACTCTTGGGAAGAATATACGAACCCCGAAACCGGTTATACCGATCTCAACTGTTGGGCCTTGGACAAGGAAAGTAAGCCTTATTTGGTTCGTCTTCCCGATTTTCCTGTTTTATGTTATGTCGAACTTCCTTTGATGTTAGGAGGTTCTAATGTGAAATGGGAAGGCTTTCGAACGAAAATTGTCTATGATCGCATTTGTTCCATTTTGGGAGACGATGCACCTTTTCGTTCTCGCTTGGAATTCAAAGAGAAATTATATTTCTACAAGAATCACAAGAAATATCCGATGTTACTTTTGTGTTTTCATTCCAAAAAGTCGATGAAAACTTGCAAAAATAAGTTGTCTTTTGCATTTAAGACTCGAGGCTTGAGAAATGGCAATACGAATGATAGTAAAGATGAAGTGATGGTTGCTGTTCGTGTTTGGGAAACTCATATTCCAATTGAGAGAAAAATGTTGACTTTACGCAATTGTAAGTATTGTCAGTGGTTTAAGATCCCTGGTCTGAAGGTTCACGGAGAGGATAAGATTTCAACTTTAGAGAACGAGTATGTGGCCAATTGGCAACAGCTTACTCCGTTAGAGGAATCAGAAACCCTCAGTTGGACGACACATCCAGGTATTTTATCTTTTGATATCGAGACTTATTCAGATCGACATAATGCCATGCCGGATCCTTTGTGTGCAAAGCATGTAGTTTATTTGATCTCAGTGATTTATCAGAGGTTTTTAAAACCAGAAACTCGAAAGAAGGAAATTATTCTATTAGGAGAATGCGGAGAAACGGAATATGCTCATGTTATTAAGGTGAAAACAGAATCGGAGTTATTACGAGTCTTCCAACAATTAGTAGTAAAGTATGATCCTGAAGTTGTAACTGGATATAATTTCATGGGATACGATAATCCTTATTTAGAGAATCGTCTGACAAGAAGAATGGAAACATGGCAACCGATTGGAAGATTAATTGGAGTTCCAACAGAGATGAAGGTTTTATCTTGGTCTTCCAGTGCGCATAAGAATCAGGACTTCCATATTTTACAGATGAATGGGAGAGTTAGTTTGGATTTGTTACCAATTGTACGAAGAGACTATAAGTTTCCAGTTTATAAGCTTGATTATGTTGCAAATTTCTTCCTCAAAGAAGGCAAGCATTCGATTACAGCGAAAGAAATGTTCGTAATTTTTGAGTTACAAAAATATTTAAATGGAGAGGTTCCGAGTGGAAATTATAAAGACATCCCTTTGAGTTTTTTGTTAAAGTGTCGTCAAGATATTCTTGAAGGAAAAGAAGATGGAAACATAGAGCAGAGTAAAGAGTATATCGAGAAGGTGAAACAAAAGTGGTTAGATGAATATAAGGAATTTAGCCTTAATGAGATGACAAAAGTAGTGAACTATTGTGTAGTGGACGCCGATCTTGTAGTAAAATTATTTGATAAGTTGAATGTTTGGATTGCAGTCATTCAAACAGCCAATATTGCAGGTATTGTCCCTGGTGATATTTTTACTCGAGGTACCGGAGTAAGAATGCAATCTTTGGTTTATCATGAAGCTACGATCTCAAATATTGTTCTCGACGAAGTAGATTTTCCAGATGAGCCTTACGAAGGCGGAATGGTAGTAACTCCTATACCAGGGATTTATCACAATTTAGCCTGTCTCGATTTTGGCTCACTTTATCCGAGCCTTGAAATTGCTTATAATATGGACTACACCACATTGGTTCCCAAAGACAAAATGGATTCGGTCCCGGATGAAGAATGTCATGTAATTGAATGGGAAGATGAGGTCGAAATTGATGAAAAGAAAGATGAAGACGAAGAAGAGAACGAAGATGAAAAGAAAAAGAGAAAGAAGAAAGTACCAAAGAAGACAATCACTAAAAAGTACAAATACAAATTTGTCAAGGGTCATGTTGGTTTGGTTCCTCGCATTCTTATCAATCTTCTATCAGAAAGAAAGAGAATTCGAAAACTTCAAGCCAATTATCCCAAAGGTAGTTTGATGTGGATTATTTTGGAACAAACACAGTTAAGTTGTAAAGTACAGGCCAACTCGATGTACGGAGCCATGGGAAGTCGTCATTCAAAACTTAAGCTTCCACCTGGAGCTCAGGCAACTACGGCAAAGGCTCGCGAATCTACTCGAAAAATGAACGATATGATTATTGCAAAAGGACACAAAATAGTGTATGGAGATTCTGTAACAGGAGATACTCCTATTTTGATTCGAAAAGAAAACAAGATATTTTGGTTATCGATTCAAGATTTGGTAGGAAACTGGACTTATTTAAACGGGAAAGAATATGTTAATAATTTGGAAGGTATAGAAGTATGGTCGGATAAAGGTTTCACTCAAATTCATCATGTGATGAGACATCATACTAACAAGAGAATTTTTAAAGTGACCACCGATAACGGTTATGTTAAGGTTACCGAAGATCATTCTTTACTGAATGTTGAAGGAAAAGAAATCAAACCTAAAGATGTGAAGATTGGAGACATTCTACTGAGTAATAAGTTGCCAAATGTAGAGTTATTGCGTTCGAAAGATTCCTCCGAAGAAATCCTGAAAGCAGAGAACTATCATGAAGAAAGTATTCTTAATCGGGAAAAGAAATATGGTATTGTGAAGAAAATCGAGGATTTAGGTTATATGAATGACTATGTGTATGACTTGGAAACAGAAAATCATCATTTCTCGGCTGGTGTTGGTGAAATTGTAGTTCACAATACGGATTCTAGCATGCCTGACCTCGGCATCACGGATCGTAGACTTGTCAAAGCAGCCGGCGAACAGTTAGCCAAAGAATTAACTGCTATGTTTCCTCCTCCAATGTATGTAGAATTTGAAGCAGCTTTTGGAACCATGTTAGCTATCAAGAAGAAAATGTATATTTGTACCATGTTAGATCTTGACACAGGTGAAGAAATTCTCGACCCAGACAAGATGAAAATTCGTGGAGTCACTTTGGCAAGACGAGATAATTGTAAGTATCAAAGGGACTTCTATCAAAAAGTCGTATTGAAGGTTATGCGTCGACACCCATTTATGGAAACTTTTAACTTCATTATTGATGGTTGTATTCTCTTGTTGTCTGGAAGTGTGCCGAATGCAGATCTGACAATGATCAAAGGATTAGGTTCAAATTATAAGAGTAAGTCCTATATGATGAATATTTTCTCAGAAGAGATGCAAAAATGTGGAAATCCCTTAGTAGCCGGAGATCGTATTACTTATTTGTTAGTTAAAACAACAGACAAAGTAAAGGATGATACAAAGGTTGGATATAAAATGAGAGTCCCGGAAGTATTTTTGGAAAGAGCAATGTCTGATAATCCAGAACATGTCGATTATATCTACTATCTAGAGAAAACGATTCGAAATGGTATCGAACTACAGTTATTTCAGGTGGGATATCGAGAGGAACTACAAACATTAAAAAGAGGATTCAAAGAGAAAGATATTGGAATCTTTTTTCGCGAGTTTGAAAACAGTTTTCTCAATGTTCCTAATCTTGAGTTGAGGGAAATAAGAAGAAATGGTTATGAAGAAATGTTACGACAGTTAAAAGTAAAACATAATGGAAAGCTGAGTAAAGTGGCGAGAGAGTTAGCCAAGGATAAAAACTTTACAAAGTTTGCATGGCCATTGTATCGATATTATGTTAAGAGAAGACAGGGAAGAGTTGCTCGTTTAAACACAAGAGTAAACGGAAACCCTATCCTGATGATGGTCAATTTGGCGAAAGCAAAGGCTCTATATGTCGAAAAGATTCGAGAAGGAAATGTTCCCAAGCTTAGAACGGTTAAGAAACCTGGGAAAAAACTCGTGTTAAATATTATTAAAAAGCTCTAATTTGTATTTTAAAATAATACAAATAATTTTACTTTTGAATTGCAGGGACGTAATGGACTGTTCTTTTCTGTTTGTCCAAATAAGTTTCCACCTTATTTCCTCCACATTCTTTTTTCTTATAAACTTTTAGAGGAAAACATCCACCACAAATATAACTCTTCCCAGGACCTTGACATAACCATGCTGTAAAGATGACCTCTAAACTCTTCGAATAAAGAGTACTTATTTCTTTCTTTGTCAGCTTCTTCAAAGGTCTCTTGGGAGAAATACGACATTCGTAAAGAATTTCAGCACGAAGATAGTTTCCGATACCGCTAATCGTATCTTGTTCTAACAAAAATTCTCCAATATAAATCTCAGTACGACTTCTTTTTATTCTTTTCTGTAAACCTTCTTCCCAAATTTTTAAAGAAGATGGCTCTTGAAAAGTAGAAGCCAGTGATAAGTTTTCATAATGTTGACGAGCCGCCGTCAACAAACAAGGCCCCGCTAAGTTCTTTTTCATTTCAGCCTTGTTGTAGAAATGTACAGAACCAAACTTTCTTGCATCATCAAAAAACATGGTACTCCTTGTTTTCTCATTATTCTCGACTTTCTCATTATTCTCAAAAACAAATTTTAAATGTGAATGTTTACCTTTGACATCAAAAAGTAAATCTCCAACCATACCCAAATGAATAACAATAAATATCTTCAACTTTTTCCTATCATAACCTTCTAAAATTATTTGTTTACCCCGAGAATAGACTTTTTCAATAATTATCGGTAGAAAAAGAGAAGACGTATCCAGTTTCCTTTTATTTGTTTCATAAAAAGTTTGTTCAAGAGATACCAACTGTCTTCCTGCACGATTCAGAAAAGCCTCAATTCCCTGGGCTTTTATAGCTACTTCCGGTCCTTCAGGCATATCTATGTAAACCTTTACATTTTATTTAACAAATCATATTTGTTAAAAACTTATAGTGCTATCGGCTCATTCCTTACAACTTTTTTCAAACAAATAACTATACCAATTACAAGAGAAGAAAGAAAAAGTACTCCCGTCAGCGAAAGCAAAACTAACCCTGCAATAAAAGAAAGACATGGATCTGGAAGTTCAAAAAGGAATCCATTATCGAAAGTGTAACAGGAAACTGTTAAACCAATAGGATAAGTTTCATTTAAGAAAGTCTCCATTCTTTCTTTCTCGGGACACTTGCTTGCAGAATCTTGAACATTTTTTGTTATATTTCTCTCGTCATCCGTCTCATAAATAACTCTACCGTCGAAGCACTCATTGTTTCTTTTCACTAAATTTCTTTCAATTATTGTACAGTTAGTCTTCGAATACCTGGCATTATTTTGAAGATTCCAAGCATATCCTACACCCATAACCACCGCACCCAGAACTCCTGAGAAAAAAGCAATAGCAACAATACCCAGAGTAATTGCGAGAAGCATTTCTTTGAAAAAAATGTCATTGAAATTTCATTTGTATGGATCAATAAATCTGAAGTTACAGGAAAATTGATATTTAAAATATCAAATTATTTTAAGAAATGAACAAGAGAGCCCGACATAGTTCTACGAAAGAAGAAACAGGAAAAGCGGAAGAAGTTAGCGAATCGCAAAACGAAGATGAAGGAGAGGATCTTATGAGTTCTTTTGTCAGTTACGAAGAAGGCGAGAACCGAAACAAGAAAGACAAGAAGAGAAAGCATGTCTCAGAAGAGAACGTGAACGAATATGAAGAACTTCAAAAGGAACTCGATGACGAAATCCCTACCCTAAACAGTATTATGCAAAGTAATACTACTAAAACGGATAAGAAAACTTGTCTCAAACTCTTTGAACAGATGTCGGCAGTAGAAAGAGCCGATGGAACAAATGCAGAGTATTATCGTTTGGTTGATTCGATTAATATCATTTTGTCCAAGAGCAAGACCTTTTCTACAGAAGAAATCCGTTTTCTGGAAAACGAAGAGGAAAAGCTGACCGATGCTCAACCTCCTCTAGATTTGAAGACCAAAATTCTAAGATTGGAAGCACCCACAGAGATTAAAGGGGCATTATTGAAACAGTATTCCGAAATGCAAACATACTCTGCAGATTCTCCTCTTTACAATTCTTTGAGAGAAGAGATTGAATGGTCTGTCAAACTTCCACACTCAAAGAAAACTCGTGATGTCTATTTGGATATGAATATGAAGCAGCTTACAGAGTTTTATGCCAAGATGATGCAAAAACTGAACGAAGAACTTTTCGGAATGCAAAAGGTCAAGGAAAATCTGTTACAAATTTGGAACGACCGTCGCACGGCGAGTCTGTTGGGGCATTCTTGTGGTAGAAACTTGGGCTTATGCGGCCCAGCAGGTGTGGGAAAATCGGCAATTGCGAAGGCGTTTGCAAAGGCTTTGGGAAAGAAGTTTGTCAAGATTAGTGCAGCTTCTTTGGACCCAACTTCCCTGAAAGGTAGCAACAAGGTCTGGATTGGTTCCGAGCCCAGTTTCCTTCTTCAATTAATTGCTGAACATAAGACCAATGACTTGCTGATTATGATCGATGAGGTAGACAAATTAGAGCTAAAAGGACAATATGCCTTGTTACATGTTACTGACGCGGCGGATAACAAACAATTTCAAGACAACTATCTCAAGAACTTTTCTCATGATCTCTCTAATATTACTTTCATTCTGAATATGAATACGACAGCTACATTAGATTCTGCTTTGCGAGATCGTTTAGACATAGTAGAAGTTCCAGAATATACTAAGGAAGAGAAAGCTGTTATTATCCGAGAATACACTCTTCCTCGTATCCTGAAAGATTTGGGAATGTCAAAAGGAGACATATTACTAAGTGACAAGTGTGTTGAAGCTTTAGTAGTCACAGGATTAAGAGATATCGAGAAGAATTTGAAGAGACTTTGTAGTAAAATCAATCTGTTTCGAAGTGTCAAGACAGAAACTCTCGGTTTGAGTTATTCTATTCCAAAGTTTAAATTACCTCTTAAAATCGAGTATCCTCTTTTCCAAACTCTTTTATAAGAAATATTATCGTAGTTACTACAATAATACTTTCTATTTTTGGTCTGAAGACCCTCCTATATTTTCAAATAAAAACTTTGAAAATAATATAGGAGGAAGGAAGTTTGGAACAGATAGTTTGGAACAGATAGTTTGGAACAGACATTATTGTAATTACTTATTACAATAAAGAAAAAGATGCTACTAAGACGAAAAGAGTCTTCCTGAGGGGTTGTATCAGAATCATTTCCAACTTTGTTTTGGGGTGATCCGTACCTCTTCTTATACTATTTTCAAATAAAAACTTTGAAAATAGTATAGGAGAACAAAAGTTGAGATGAGAACAAAAGTTGAGATGAGAACAAAAGTTGATAAAATCAGTTTGAAGAAGATATTATTGTAATAAGTAATTACAATAAAGAAAAAGATGCTACTAAAACTAAAAATGTGTTTCTAGGGGTTGTATCAGATCATTTTGTTTGTTTCCATCTCAACTTTTGTCTTTCCTATCTTTTTTCATTAAAAACTTTGAAAGATAGGAAAGACAAAAGTTGTTAATGAAAAAAAAATCCCTTTAAAAAAGATGAAACTTAGCAAAGGAAAAGAAGAAGTTTTGGGATACGACTTAGATTCGGATTCTGAAGAAGTGGGTCCTGGTCCGAGACTGGTTCTATCTGGGTATTCCTTTATTAGGGAATTAGGAAGCGGAGCATTCGGAAGTGTTTATTTGATGAAAAGAAAAAGTGATGGAGAGAAAGTAGCTGTGAAAACAATTAAAATTCCCGATCCGCAAACAGAACAATTCGTGATGAAAGAAGTCGGTTATCTGACAGCCATCTCAGAGCCATGCAATCTTTACCTTGCCTGTCTTTACAATTTTCAAAAAGTTGGAGGTCTTCTTATTCTGGAGATGGAATACATTCCTGGAGATGAACTTGGAAAATTCTTCAAAAAATTAAAAGGAAATCCAAACTTTTACAATGCCGCTTTTGGAGCTCTCGGAGATGTCTCAAAAGGTCTAACGTATTTACATAGTAAACAAATTATTCATCGAGATATTAAACCCGAAAATATTATTGTAAGAGGAAGTGGCTCGAGTATTGTTCCTGTTCTTGTGGATTTGGGACTGGCTTGTATGCCGAAATCAATCTGTGCTGTCAAAGATGCCACTGGCAAATATGTCCCCAAAAAGTGTTGTGAAGGCACAGCAGGATCAATTGTTTTCATGGCTCCTGAAACTCTTTTGAATAGTGAAGCATTTTATGAAAGTGATATGTTTTCTTTGGGAGCTACTATCTACGATTGTGTCACCGGTCAAGAAATTTACCCACTTGATCTTAACACTGCAGAAGAAATTCAAGGCTTTGCAAGGTATAAAAATTTCCCGAAGCTGGAAAGTCCTCATGCAATGCTCAACGAGGTTGTAAACAATCTTCTTCAAAAAGATCCCGCTCTTCGATTCTCCGCAAAGAGGGTAGCAGAATTGGTCGGTTAAAACTGTTTTCTTAAAAGTGATTAGAAATTAGTAACTAATTAATTAAAATGAGAAACCTGTTAGTCGTAGCTATTCTGTCTTTCTTGGTATGGGAGTCACGAAGTTGCCCCCATTTGCAACAAGTCTTTCAAAATATTGCCCCTACCCTCGAAAGATACGATAATGATTATATTTGCGGATTTTACAATATCGGTATTACAGTTTATGGAAGAAACCTTGAAAATATTACTGTAGTTGATTATCATGGGAGAAATAGCGCTTCGTGCTCCATTTTTACCCGTAATGAAACGTCTTTGCGTATCTATAATCCTTTGAGTGAAGTTATCATCGGTAATCCAGGCTACCTAACTGTAACTACCATAAACGGGGTCTCAAATCCTCTATATATGAGTATCGCAAGTCCTTACCAGGTTTGTTGGTAACTTATTTTTAAGATTTTCTTAAAAATAACGCAAACATAATCGACGTCGATTACAGTAGGTCTAATGGTGGGTGCATTAATGGGTCCAATTGTCGTCGCAACGCTTCCTATTTCTATTAAAACGTTTCATTTTTGTAGTTTTTTACAAAAATTCTATTCCTCAAACCTCCTTCGATGACAGTTTCGCCTTCTTCACTTCTCCACTAAAATCAATCAACTCATGATAACGATAACACATGTGTTACAAAACTGGTAAACGCGATTACTCGTTTGACATCGATAAAAATGTCGGGTATACACTTAACACAATCTAATTTATCATCTTGTTTTTAAAGAATTCTACCAAATCATGATGACCTCCTTGTGCTGCACATTTCATACCCCAATTCCAATTATCGGCACCTTTGGAGATGAAGAGGTTTACTAAATCGCGATGACCTCCTTTTGCTGCATAATACATAGCCCAATTCCAACCTTTGGCACCTTTGGAGATGAAGAAGTCTACTAAATCGCGATGACCTCCTTTTGCTGCACCTTCCATACCCGAATCCCAATCGTCGGCACCTTTGTAGATGAAGAAGTCTACCAATTCGCGATGACCTCCTTGTGCTGCACCAAACATACCCGAATTCCAATCGTCGGCACCTTTGGAGATGAAAAAGTTTACTAAATCGCGATGTCCTCCTCTTGATGCAGCTCGCATACCCATATTCCAACGTACGGCACCTTTGGAGATGAAAAAGTCTACTAAATCGCGATGACCTCCTCTTGCTGCACCTTGCATAGCCCAATTCCAATAACGGGCACCTTTGGAGATGAAAAAGTCTACTAAATCGCGATGACCTCCTTGTGCTGCAAAGCGCATACCTAATTCCCAATCGTCTGTACCTTGGGAGATGAAGAATTCTACTAAATCACGTTGACCTCCTTCTATTGCACCAAGCATACCTCCAATCGTCGGCACCTTTGGAGATGAAGAAGTCTACCAATTTGCGATGACCTCCTCTTGCTGCACCTCCCATAGCCTCATTCCAATCTTCGGCACCCTGGGAGATGAAGAAGTCTACCAAATCGCGATGGCCTCCTTGTGCTGCACATTTCATACCCCAATTCCAATTATCGGCACCTTTGGAGATGAAGAAGTTTACTAAATCGCGATGGCCTCCTTGTGCTGCTCCATACATACCCGAATTCCAATATGTTGCACCTTTGGAGATGAAGAAATCTACCAAATCGCGATGACCTCCTTGTGCTGCACCTTCCATACCAAAATCCCAAAGGTTGGCACCTTCGGAGATGAAGAATTCTACTAAATCACGATGACCTCCTCCTATTGCACCAAGCATACCATAATTCCAATCGTCGGCACCTTTGGAGATGAAGAAGTCTACCAATTTGCGATGACCTCCTCTTGCTGCACCTCCCATAGCCTCATTCCAATCTTTGACACCTTTGAAGATGAAGAAGTCTACCAAATCTTCATGACCTCCTTGTGCTGCCAACTTCATGGCTTCGTCATAATCTCCATTGGCTAAATCGAGATACTCGATAAGCAATAGAGAAAAATCTTTCCAAGAACCTCTTCTGATACTGTCAACATATTCAAAATCGTTTGGATACGACCTTCGAAAACGATTTGCCCACAAATCCTCATTATTACCATATTCTCTTGTCCGTGCATTGATCTTTAGAGCATTTAGAAGATCTCTGTCAGGGAGTTGTGTTAAAAAGTAAATGTCGATATCTTTTAATCCAGTTGGAAAGGCTTAATACTAGAAAATTGGAAGAAGAGCGGAAGAAAACACTTTGCATTTCCTGCAAGTTCGATCGGATGCAAATTCATGAGGGAGAGTGGAAAGGTTAGAACGAGTCTTGTAAGGAACTTGAACTTGATATGGACGAGTGGGCAATGCAATGCTGGGAAGAAGGTGCAAAGCCGGAGGCACAACAAAATATGGCAGTTTTCAAGGGACAACTTGTAGGAAAGTGTATTGTATGTCATGAACATTACGCAACCGTAAAGGAAGGTATTTTTCGCGGTTATTGTGCTCCGTGTAAGTCAACCGACGAATATGACATGAAACTCTTTTAAAAAGTGAAAGTGGAGAGATTTAAGAAAAAACTTCTTAGAATAAACCCAAAAAGGTTTATTCTAAAATAAAATGGAAGAGTTGTACGATTTTTTTGTTAAGAGTGACACAGATATGATGTTTCTAATGTCTTTCATGATGGGTATACTTTTTTCAGGAATTTCTTATGGAATAATATACGTGATTATATTCATCATCGTTGGTGAATTTTTCCATTATGGTTATTTAGATTGTAATTTAATGAATTATAGATACGGAGATAGGTTTCTGATATGTCTGGGAGGATTGTTAGGATATTTATTAGGTGCATCATTTTTACATGAAGATGATGATTATTGTCAACAGGTATCGGAATTTGGAGACGATCTATGTTGGGCAGGACGAGCATGTGGTTGGTTCGATACGAAATCTTATCGCAGATATCTCCAAAAACAAAAGAAAACAGAATGTATCTATCACCATGCCAACCATGAACCGAGTACAAAGAAATGTCATCTAAAATGTAAGAAAGAATGTATCTATCCTCCAGGTTGTCCTCTTTATCAAGGAAAAGGCTGTCGATATCATAAGTAAATGTTTACTTCTTATTGGCAAATTGTTTAAATTCTTGGACATCTTCTCGAGTAATAGATTTAGGATTACTTCTAATTCTAGTACAGGTCTGTTGGTGTCTAGTGCAGAATTTTAGTAAGGTAGGAAGATCTAAATCTGCAGCCAGAGATAGTATCATTCCTCTTGGTAAGTTAGACGCACGATCCAGTTTTTCTACTTCTTTTCGAATAAGAAAGTTCATATTTCTTTTAATGTTATTTTTAAAAGAAAAACTTTATAAGTCATCCAAAACGGTAACCACAAGCCATTAACTTTTTACTAAAAAATTTTACAAACTCCATCTGATTTCCTTCTCTTGCCCTTTTATTAGCATAAGACCAATCTCTTGCACCTTTCAAGATACAATAGTTAATTACATCTCCATCGCCAAAGAAAGCTGCTCGAGCCATACCCGAGTTATAATCTCCTGAAAGTTTATAATCCAATAAAAGAAGAGAAAATTCTTTCCAAGGTCTTGAAATACAGAACTGTTCGAAATTAGAATCTCCGATGAAATCTCTCTTGTGATAATTAAACCATAAGATGTTGTTATTGTATTTTGCTACCTCTCTGTTAATAACCAAGACATTTCTCAAATCTTCAAAGTTTAGTTTAGATAAGACGAGAACATTGACATCCCTATTTGCTGTTAAAAAAGACATTTTTCGTAGTTTCCTTTTATTTTTCGTTTCCTTTTATTTTTCTTTTCATTTTTGAAAAGAAAACTGCTCCTTAATCAAAAGTAGGTAGAATGAAATCCGAGTTTGAGATTAAATCCTAAGCCCCGCCAAACTATAGGCATTGTTACAATGACAGTCCCGTTAAATTCCCAGTCGCTCGAGTTGATATATTGCTTTTGAATCGGAGTCCAAAAAATTCTAGTATTCTAGTCGTCTGGAAAATTTGGGTAAACTATGACGTAGATTGATTTTGTAGCTTGAGGGACAGGAAAAGTTAAAATGGACGATAGGTCCATCCGGATGACTCTTAGAGTCATTCAGATTGAAAGGAAATTTGTACATCATGTGAAAGGTAAAATCTGTGTCGATAGAAGCGGAATAGTAAAATTGCATCGTAGTAGCAAAGGTTACATTAACTGTCTTGTTGTAATTGATAGATGGGAAGAGGAGGATCTGTGTTACAGTAAGCTAGAATATTAGAGAATAATACAAAAAGTAGCATTTTTACTATTTCCTTTCTATTTATCTTATCACTTTGGTAAAAAGTGATATTTTTTACAGAGAATATTTGGTACAAAATGTTCTCTCCTGATAGGTTAAGTTGTAGCAAGAAGGCTTTAGGTTATGTGTTAAATTCCATCTTCGCAGTTCTTTTTGGAGCTAGTTGTATAGTTTTCTTTGTTTTATTTGCAGAGAACGATTGTTCCAGTCATCTCCCACCTTATCCTTTGACAGTTTCCACCTGGATCTTAGGAGCAGCGATTCTTTTCCTAAGCACTCTTCTTCTCAAGTTGCCTATTTTCTGGATAGATACAAAGATAGGAGCTTTTCTATATTACTTTTGTCTTTACTTTCTTACCTTTCCTTCCAATCTAGCTTGGAGTGTCATAGGAGGTATTGTGTTATTCCGAAGCAACTGTTTTGAGGAAGAGAGCTTATGGATATTTACTTTATCTACTCTAATAGCCGAATGGCTACTTATCATTACTCATGTATGGGAAATTATACAAAAGGCATGAAGCTAAAAATATTTTCTTTTAATTTTAAGAAAATTACATTACCAACAAACCTGAAAGGGGCTTGGAATATCCAGATAGAGAGAGTTTGAGACTCCATTGGTAGTAGTTACAGTTAGATAACCAGGGTTTCCTACAATATTTTTACTTAAAGGGTCATAAATTTGCAGAACTGTTTCATTATGTGTGATGTTGCGACAAAAGGAGGCTATCCCGATTTGCTTTTTAACCAGAATTTGAATCCTATTAATTTTCTAGACGAAAGCCTTTCCTTTTATCAATAAGAACCAAATATTCAACATTGATTTTTAATTTAAAAAATCTATGATTAAAATGCCACACGCCTTTCCAACTGAAATTAAAGACCTCGACATTTACTTTTTATCACTCCTTGATGATCGGCCCGAAACTCTCTGTTCTGTTTTTAAAACAGAACATTCAAAAAATGTTTTTTTAATAAAAAACATTCAAAAAAAATGGAAGACAAAAATATAACAGTTTATGTCGACGGTACTCCAAAGTTTAAAATTTCTGTCAACGAAAAGACGAAAATCGGACAAATCAAGAAAATTCTGAGTGACCAAGTTAAATACTCCGAGGTTAGAATGGAAGTAACCAAAGGTAAAGATTTACCCAAGGTTTTCCAAACCGACACTTATGATAAGACTACTTTAAAGTCGATATTCCGTAACCTCAATGATGCCAAAATCTTCTTGACCCAAACGAGAAAACTAGGGAAAGTGCTTCTTTTGCACTGTTCTTTTTTCTTCCATTCCCTCGACAAAACATAAAATGTGTTGTTCATTTCTTCTAATAACTGACGTTAGTTCACTTTTATTTCACTTTTCAGAATACACCTTAACTAATCTTGTACAATGATAAACCCTGTAGCTTCTTTAAAAGCCTGCTCCGCCCTTTTGTAAGCTTCGCGAGTCACCTGAGACATATTTTTCTTATCTTCTTCTGGAGATACCTTATCGAGTTCCTTTTTAAATAAGGCTTGAAAAGTTTTGTGTCGCGATAATTCTGTAACAGTGATAGTTATTTTCTTGGGATCGATCGGCATTCTTTTCTTTTATAAAAATGAAGTATTTTTATAATCATTTTAACAAAAATAGGTCCAGAATGTCTCTAACGTGTAAGGATATCGACTTAATGATTATGAATAAGCTTGATGATGACACTTTATCTGTCTTTGGAACAACGAATAGACATTATTCCAAAATTTATAACAGTTCTCTTTTATGGATACAGAAGATAAGAAAAATATGTGATCCTTATTTGGGGTTAAGTATCGAAAAAGGAAAGAAGCTAGTTTGTTCTAGCTCATATCGACAATGGTATTATGACTTGATTCGATGCCAAGATGACCCTGTTCGATTGTTTTTCACTGCTTTAAATGAAAAACAATATCATGTGATATATTATGTTTTGTTAACATACAATCCGAATTATAGTTTTATCTTGAATCGAAACTATATTCATGATATCAAAGAAGAATATGTGTCAAAAAAAAGTTTAGCTGATACAGTGTGGAGATTTGTTCCGACAAGAACCATTATCATGTCTGGTGATTATATTTCGTGGACGTTATTAAAAAGTTCTCCTTGGCAGTTAAGAATCGGTGCCAGTGATTGTCTTTCATGTATCAATTCGGGTAATGTAGAAATCTTTCAAGAACTTTTGGAGATATTTCTCTCCTCGGAACCTCTGTATCAAGATAACGATCCTTATTCTTTTCGCAGTATGATATTTTTTGCAATAAGATGTGATCAAATGGAAATTTTAGTTATTCTCCTCTCCATTTCAGGAAAAGAAATTTGGAGAGAAGCTTGCAAATGTTTAACTAGCATCACAAACGAATTTGATCCTTGGAAGAAAGAAAGGGAAAGAAATAGTAGCGCTTTCACATATTTTATTAATTTCATGAATTCCGAAGGAATAGATTGTTCTTCCTCTATTGGAAAATAAGAAAGCTAAAATGAAGATCTCAGATGGATCCATCAGATCCTGATAGCCCTTTTCTGGGCTATTTAGATGGCATGTTTGACAGGAAGATAATCTGCCCCTGAATTTTCCAAATAATGATAGAAATCGTCGAGAGTGTAATAGAACAAATTGTTAAAAACGACGATATCGTCTAAATCACAGGTAACCAGTTCTCCATCCTCTGGAACTTTCTCGAGAATTTGTAACCATGAACTTTCTTGATTATCTTCATGAGGAACATATTTTCCATCCTTATATTCGATTTCTTCTTCGGAAGTATTTTCTGTATGTCCTGCAATATAGACGGGGAATATTTTAACCTTTTTTCCTTCATCTTTAATAATAGATGAAAGACTACTATATAACATTCCGTCCGTATCTTCAAAAACAAACATAAATTTCTGTTTTGTGTTCTCTGGTAAGGTGACTTGTGAAGTCATAAGTGAAGACGTTGCAACGGACATAACACGAGGAACAGATCGAGCTTCTCTTACCTCTCTCGCTTCTTCTCGTCTTTTTCTCTCTTTTTCTCTCTTTCTCTTTTCCTTTTCTCTGATTTGTTCGATCTCTGCACGAGAATGACCCCGATCTTTTTTAGACACTTCTCTACCAGTTCCTCTTTCTCTCTGTTTTTTCTCCTCTCTTAACATATCTTTAATAATTTGTTCTGACATTTGTCTTATCTTCTATCTTTTTAAACTTCCAAAGTAAAGGAAAATGATTTATATTAAAAATAACAAAATCCAAAATGTTGAAGAACGCTATTCCTGACAGCTTGCGTCAAATCCTAGTAGACTTAAACTTCCTAGGTCAAATCGCTCGAGATACTAAACCTTGTTTTTCTAACAAGATCCTGATTTCTTCTGATAGTTGGTGGGGTGCTTTTCGGAGAATGGTTATGCGTGAAAGTCGTCAAAGAGTCATAATGAAAGTCGAACAAATTATCAACAACACCGTAGATGCTATCGAGAATAAAAAATATTCGGAACATCTTCCGCTAACTATCAACTCTCTAAATGATGCTAACAATGGTGTCTTAAATCTTCTCTATACTTACGATGCAGATCCGGATATGAAGTCTCGTCTTAGTATCCAACTAAAAAACATAGATATCCAGCTCACTCAGTATCGTTTTCTTATTAAGGGATATGATGATAAGTCAGATACTTCAGATAAGGTTGCAACTACAAAGAAAGGAGAAGAAAAGTGGGATCTTTCTGATGCTGAAATCAAGAAGACCGATTTAGCAAAAGCGGGTTCAGGAATCAATCTTATGGATTCAAGTAGTCTGGAATTCGAAGGAAAAGACATTCGTAACAAAAAGCTTCGACAACAAAGTTAATATTGTTTTGGAAAATACTCGACACACCCTTTCCGAGCAGCCGAGAGACTTATTACAATTTTAAAATTGTAATGATAGCTAGTGAAAGACTTTCCAGGATCCGCTTAGAAAACTTTCACATAATCCTTTGAAAACGATGAGAGCGTTGAGAAGATCATCGAGTGCTGATAAAAAGCGAATATCTTGCATTTAACTATCTACCAACTTCATAATCTCTATGATAGGAAGAACCATAATACCAGGTTATTTCTTCTCCTTCTTCAATAACCTTTGTAGAACGTAAAAGATATGTCAGAGTTTGTCCAGCCTTTGTAGCACTTCTATTTTGATAGTTCTCTTTGAGATTCATATCAATCTCTGAATTAGACTTCTTACCGACATCAGGTTCATTAACGAAAGGTGCCCAGTAGGGTATTCTTTCCAGCTTACCTTTACGGATCAGACCATCCGGAGCTGGAAAACTTCCATCGAAAATATCCCCGACCAATCTTTTGTATTCCTGACCATTCTTTCGATAAACATCAAAAGTATAGACAGTTCCATGAGGATAATCATAGGATTTCATATTAAAAGCTTTCAACTTGTATTTAGCTATTACCTCTCCCTTTTCAATTCTTTTGTTAGCATATAACCCTAGACCTTTCTTTTCGGATCCCTTCAATATCACTCTCATCTTTTGAACTTGTTTTTCTCCTCCAGCCTCTGTGATAAGAGTTTCCACGGTTTTCAAACGACGTTCTGGTAAATATGACTCAGGAAGTTCTGGTAAATATGAAGGATTTTCTGTCTTTTTTACAGTAACCGTATCTTCTGTTTGTTCCTCATCAACAGGCTCCATTTGAAATTCAAGTTTTCTCTTTTATTTTCATTTTTAGTATGAAGACTAAAAATAATACTTTTAAAAAAGCAATGAACTTTGCTTTAGCTTTAACCTTATATTTGATTTTTTTCATAGTATTTCTATGGATATTTAGTAAATGGGGGGCTGGTCTTTTCTCCTCTTTAGTTTTAACTGCTTTATTGTCATCCATATTCTTATCGGTTATTTTTCCACCAAGTGAATTAAAGAAACATACAAAGAGATATTTTCGAAACGAAGTTTGCCCTTCTGTGGATAATGCAATCTGTATGATTTATGCGCTGATTATGTTGATTACGATGATTTTAATCGTTTTCTTTGTTATTCTCAAGACAGGAGAGGATAGAGATAGAAGATTAAAAGTTCTCGGAGATGACTACCTTTGCGATTTCAATAACTATTTCAAACTATTTCGTTAACTAATATCAATTTCATACCAATTTCTGTAAAATAAAAGGAATAAGTCAAGGGTCTAGATGATTAAAATTATTGTATTATCCTCTCCGATTTTCACCTGATATTTGACCTATACTATCTTTTCACTTGAATCCGAAGTATTCGAAGATTTGGGAGAAGTGTCCCTTGTGTTAAATATTCTTTATTTTTCTAACTTACTTTTAAAGAAGTCTACTAATTTTCGATGACCTCCTGATGCTGCATCACGCATAGCCAAATTCCAATTGTTGGCACCTTTGGTGATGAAGAAGTTCACTAAATCTTGATGACCTCCTAATGCTGCACCACTCAGACCCGAATTCCAATAGAGGGCACCTTTGGAGATGAAGAATTCTACCAAATCGCGATGGCCTCCTAATGCTGCACCTTCCATACCCCAATTCCAATTGCCGGCACCTTTGGAGATGAAGAAGTTTACTAAATCTCGATGTCCTCCTTCTGCTGCACCACTCAGACCCAAATTCCAATTACGAGCACCATTGGAGATGAAGAAGTCTACTAAATCGTTATGACCTCCTCTTGCTGCACCTACCATACCCGAATTCCAATCGTAAGCACCATTGGAGATGAAGAAGTCTACTAAATCTCGATGACCTCCTCTTGCTGCAGTTCGCATACCCATATTCCAGCCTTTGGCACCTTTGGAGATGAAGAAGTCTAATAAATCTCGATGACCTCCTTGTGCTGCACCTTCCATACCATAAGGCCAATCATCAGCACCTTTGGAAATGAAGAAATCTACTAAATCGCGATGACCTCCTTCTGCTGCACCTCGCATAGCCCAATTCCAATCGTCGGCACCTTTGGAGATGAAGAAGTCTACCAAATCTCGATGACCTCCTTGTGCTGCCAACTTCATGGCTGTATCATAATTTCTCTTGGCTAAATCGAGATATCGAATCAACAGTAGAGAAAAATCTTTCCAAGAACTTTTCTTTAGACTGTCAACATATTCGAAATCAGAAGGATGTTGTCTTTGAAAACGATTTCTCCACAAATTTTCATTGTTGGTATATTTTTTTGTTGCTGCATTAATATTGAGAGCGTTTAGAAGATCTCTATCATCATCAAGGCGTGATAAAAAGAGAATATCGAGGTCTTTAATTCCAGTTGGAAAAGCTCTTTGCATTTTAACATGTTTTATTAGATTTCAAATAAAATCAGTTTTAAGGAAAACCGTTATTGT
>Ga0209181_10003252_pt1 | contig 25366 bp, 20 predicted proteins | sample MAT05_FD_187208 | JGI IMG/M metagenome (GOLD analysis project Ga0209181, IMG submission 187208) | Freshwater microbial communities from Lake Fryxell liftoff mats and glacier meltwater in Antarctica - MAT-05 (SPAdes) (version 2) | ecosystem: Environmental > Aquatic > Freshwater > Ice > Liftoff...
TCGGCACCTGTATTGGTATAATGAAAGAAATCGTAATAATTTTGGGTAGTAGGTTTTAATACATTTGCTGCATCCACTACCCAATAAAATTTATTCAAATTCCCATCCATGATTCTGCTTCCGCAGCTTCTCAACTGCTCGTTATAAGTATCCAGTGCGGTAAAATAATGGAGAGCACTCTTCCCCTGAAACTCCAAATTTCCCAAATAACGCCGCGTTATTGGGTCAATATTGTTTGACAGTATAGAAGGCTGGGTAATAAAAACGCATTGGATACCCACCGCAAAACAAATAGACCTTAAAGAGTCTATTCTTTCTGAAAAAGCCAATAGTTTTCTTTCTTTTATATCATCCGTCAGCCAGCTATCTCTTGTGTTCATCCATCCAGTAGTATCCGCCTTTGGCCAATTCGCAAAATCCACCGGCTTATGTCCCATACCCATATTGGCAGCATTCCTGCTCATTTTCCAATTTAAATACAAATTGAACATTTCGAAATTTTCTAAAAATCTTTTTTTATTGTTTAAATGGTAACCTTCGAATTTGTTGAGACCATCTGCTGCAACATCATTGCAGCCAATTAAAAACAATACATAATCGGGTTTGTATTTTAAGATATGATCGCGCAACAATTTAATATGGCCAAAAGTTGAATGACCATCTAAACCTGCATTGTTTATCCAAACATTTTGCCCATTTGCCTGCATTTTTTTCATTAGCAATGCTGGCCAATCCTTTCCGTCTGAAAGATAAAAACACTCGGTAGTACTGCCTCCTACACAAAATATTTTAAGCGTCGCGGGGTCTTTGGGCAATTCCGGACCACGAAAACCCATACTGTTTTTTGTATGCAGTATCTGTGCGTCCAATCCACGTATTTTTTGGTCCTTAAATTCGTATTTTACATTGGCAGGAAGCAGAATTTCATTTCCCCTTACGCGGGATTTAAAAGGATTGTAAAAATGCAAAATAATTTCACAAAGTGCCAATGATATTGTTAAACCAATGCCAAGGGCTGCAATATTTTTAATTCCGCTTTTCACATTTCAAGTAAATATTCTTTGCCCTTTATCGGAATTTCAACAGGTACAAAATCGATGTCATTCGCCAAAATTTGCATTTGCTCTGCATCGCCATGCACAAGAAAAACCTTTTTGGTTTTGGATGTTGTGGAAGCTTTCAAATATTTCAGCAAACCATTGTGGTCTGGGTGCGCACTGAATGCATCCGTGCGATAAATGTCTGCACGAACTGGACGCTTTTTAAAATTAATTTCCACAAAATCTTGTCCTTGTAAAAGCCTATGTCCCAAGGTGCCTTCTGCGCAAAAACCGGCAATTAATATTGAATTTTCTGCATGGCCCACATTGTTGCGAATGTGCATTTGAATTCTGCCCCCTTCCACCATTCCTGCTGCCGAAATAATTACGCAAGGCTCTGGTAACACACTTAATATTTCGCTTTCTGCTTCATCTTCAATTACATTTAATAATGGAAAATCAAACAAAGTACCATACTGTTTTTGAAAATCCTTTGCTTCATCATTCAACCAATCCAAATTGTGCTGATAAACTTTGGTGCTACGAATGGCCAACGGACTATCTGTAAATATTTTAACATTGGGCAATTTCCCCTCTCTAAATAATTTATGAAAAGTATAAATTATGGATTGGGTTCTACCAACGCTGAATGCAGGGATTACCAATTTTCCACCCTTTTCTACACAAGTTTCGAGGACGTGCTTTAACATCACCTCACCAGCATCATCGGCATCCGTAATGTGGTTTCTACCCCCGTAAGTGCTTTCACTAATTAAGTATTGTAAATCGTTCAAAGGTTGGGGATCTGGTACTAGCTTAGAATTGTAATTGCCAAGGTCCCCTGTAAAACCAATTCTACAAGATTTATCCCCTTGCTTTATTTGGAGAATAACACTTACAGCCCCTAAAATATGCCCCGCCTTTCTGAATTCTATGCTTAAATTGTCGTTGTAATTGTAAATGTGATCATACTCCAATGTGTGGGCCATATCCATCATATCATTGATGTGTTTTTTGGCATACAATACTTGGGCTCCATTTGCTGTATGACTCGATTTTTTTTGGTGATTATTTCCCTGTTTGACCTTTTGCTTGTTGTTTTTTGCCGCTTCCATGCGTTGGATATTTAAACTATCCGTAAGCAAATATTCACTCAATTCTAAAGTGGGTTGGGTACAAATAATATTCCCCATAAATCCTTGTTTAATTAAATTTGGAATATTCCCACTGTGGTCAATGTGCGCATGGGTGAGAATCAATAAATCAACAGAAGCGGGATCAAATGGAAAATTTGCATTTCTGTCTTCAAAATCGTTTCGTTTTTCATAATCCAATCCGCAATCTATCAAAACACGAGTGCCATCCGGCAAATCTAGCAAATGCTTGCTCCCTGTCACTTGTTGAGCAGCTCCCCAGCACGTTAATTTCATTCAGCAAAAATACCCATAAATTGTTACATTCTATAAATTCTATATGAACAAGGTTTTTAAACCCTTCATTCAAACGATGGTGCAACTTCGTTGAGGTGTTTATTCGAAGCCTATGATTCGCTTGGAAATGGTAAAACCACCAACCAAGCCATACCCCCCCGGAATGTTGCCAAGAATAAAGCCAGGCAATTGAGATATAGATTGCTGCTGCCATAAATGGGCATTTCTTGTATTATAATAATTAAACATATTCACATCCATGTTCTCCAAAATAATTTCTAATTTTGTCGTTCTTCCCAATGAATTTAGATATAAATACTGCGTGGTATAAAACTTGAGTTTTTTCAATGTACCATTGAATGTAGCATCGGTAAATAATATTTCTTTGGATGTATAATTGTTAAAATTATTTTGAAGAAATGACAAATCCGAACCAAAAATGGATAGGCTTTCCGTCTTAAATAAGCTATCTATTTTTTGGCCATCTTTGTTATAAACGTATTCGAAATAATGGCGCTTTACCCAAAGCCGATAGGTATTGTTATCTGCGGCACTATCTGTAAATTTTAATTCAAAATTAAAGGCCGGCCCAATGCCTGCAACAATATTGGTGATTGTGTCAACAGATGCAATTTGAATTTTTGACGGAATGGTTCCCCGAACGCTAAAAACATTCACCATATCCTTCGATTTTATCCAATAGCTATCTCTTGGGCTAAATTTATTGGCCACCAAATTGTAAATCCCCTTGCCCATAGCTGTCATAGTGCCCAGTGAAATATTGTTTTTATAGATTTCAATTGAGGCTGCATCTTCATCCAGAATTTTGTCGGTAATATCAGCAGCATGGCTATACTGCGCAGCTATTAAGCTATCAGGCTGCAAAAACATATGAAAAACAGGTAAGGGTTGCATTTTGCCCGAAGGCTTAAGTGGATATTCTTTTACGCAGGAGAGCAGCATGAATCCGAGGACAAAAAATGCATTGTATTTTTTCATATTTAAAATCCTATTTTATAACTCACGTTGGGTAAAAGTGGCAGCAAACTTACTTGCGAAAGTGTTCGGTTTCCATTTTTGTCGAAAGACAAATTTACATAAAAGGGATTACGCCTGTTGTAAACATTGAAGAATCCTACAGACCAAGTGCGTATATATCCTTTGTTCTTTTTTTCAAAATTAAATGCAAAATCCAGTCGGTGGTTGTCTCGCGTGCGTGTATTGTTGCGATCCCCGTAAATAAAAATTTCTCGGTAGGGGTCATTGGAAGTGGGCGAATGATAATGGCCAATCGGCGTGGTAATTGCAAAACCACTGCTATAAATCCAAGCTGCAGAAAAATCGATATGGTCGTTTATTTTATACACTGCCGCCAAATAGATATTGTGCCTTCGGTCATACCGCGCAGGAAATTCTTTCCCGTCGTTCAATTCCTTAAATTGCCGTATATTCTTCATATAAGTGTAACTTAGCCAGCCCGTGAGTCTACCTTTTGTCCGTTCTAACATGGTTTCAAAACCATAGGCTTTGCCAGAGCCTGAAGTAACCGCATCTTCCCAATTTATTGCAGAGGTTACATAACCGGCATTGTTTTTATATTCTAGCAAATAATTTTGTTTTTTATAGAATATTTCCGAGCTAAGTTGCCATTCCCTTTTCTCCCTCAAATAACCCAAAGAAACCTGATCGGCAAGGGAAGGTTTGTTTCTTACACTTGAAGGCACCCAAAGATCAGAAGGCAAACCCAATGTCAAATTCGTCAATTGATGAAAAAATTGCCTTGTCCGCATGGCAGATATTTTAAGCCACGTATTTTTACTGCTTTTGTATCTAATATTTACCCGTGGCTCTGGCAAATAATAGCGGTTAAATTGATCCAACAAAAAGGCAGAATATCGTGTTCCAAACGTATAATATAGGCGTTGTTTAATATTGCCGTTCAATTCTAAAAAAGCAAATATTTCCGGTGTATTTACAAATGGGTCGTTAAAATTTATTTCCGTTTTATTTCCATCGATATCACTGCTTAAAATGCGGTTACCAGGAATAAATCTATGCTCGGTTAACCCAGCACCAGACTCAATGGTTAGATTGGACGCTGCTTTGTAAGTATAAATAAAGGACCCTTCAATGTCTTTGATTCCATTTTTTAATTTGTATTCAGTATAATCATTTACATCGGGGTTTAATTTTCCTGTAAACTGCTTTTTAAATCGATAATTTTGACTGAAAGAATAATCATATTCGGAAATATGACCTTTTACAATAAATGCACTTCTTTTGCCCAAATAATAATTCCATTTTATACTCCCTAAAACATTGCCCCAAGAAGCCAATTGTTGTTTTCTTTGTGTAATATTTAACTCGCTATTGGCTGTGGAATTTCGTTCATCAATTCCAGCTACATCCCTGCCTGTATAAAAGCTTAAAGACAATCTACTTCTATGGTTAAAACGGTGGGTAATTCTTGCATTAAAATCCCAAAAATAATAAACATTATTCTGTAACGAGTCGTTGTTTAAAAATAAACGAGCAGCGGGTTTTGCCAAAAAATCTACATAACTGCGTCGAAACGCCAGTGTAAAAGTTGTTCTGTTTTTAATTAACGGACCTTCCAAAAAAAACTTCGAAGCCAGCAATCCTACACTAAAAGTGCCTTTCAATCTATATTCATTTCCTTCTTTGCTTTGCACATTAATTACGCTGCTTAATCTACCTCCATATCGCGAAGGAAAGCTGCCCTTCATCAAATTTGCAGACTTTACCACTTCATCGTTAAATATTGAGAAAACACCATACAAATGGTAACTGTTAAAAACAGGTACATCGTCCAATAAAATTAAATTCTGATCCGATGCTCCCCCGCGAATGTATAAGCCCAACATGCCTTCACTGCCGCCCACAATTCCAGGGTACAAACTCATCACCCGGAGCACATCTGCCTCGCCTAGAAGATGAGGCAATCTTTTTATTTTTACGCGTGAAATTCTGTATTGATCGGTTTGCCCTAGTGAAATGGTTTGGTTTGAACTTGTTCCTTGGCTTGCTTTAATTTCAGCTTCCGGCAAAATATTGGCTTCTATTTCCAATTCGTACCTTAAAAAATAATCTCTGTCTCCAATTAAAGTATCTAACATGGCTTTATAGCCTGGATATGTAATAGACAAAACGTTGGTATCTGAGGTAAGAAACAATGTAAAGTAGCCCGCATCAGAGGTAAAGGCCAATAAACCCGTTTTTAAATTTTTAACTTCCGCGTAGCCAATATATTCGCCAGCCAAACGTTGCACAATTCTACCGCTGGCAATGTATTTTTTTTGAACCGCCGGTTTTATCCGTTTTTTTAAAATGAGTTGCTTGCTCTCTACTTCGAAGCTTAAACCCGCGTTCGCTAAAAAATCCGTGAGTGCATCTTTGGCCCGTTGGTTTTGATACAATACAGTAAATTTTTTGTTGCTTGGCACCAAACCAGCATCATATTGGATAAAATATCCAGTTTTTTGTTCAAATGCTTCCATAACTTGGGCAAATGTCCAGTCATTCACATCCATTCGTATAAATGCATTTAAACCCGTAGTTTGAGCCTTCAGCGTTATACTTCCCAGAAAAAAACCAATGAATATGAAATATCTACAGACGGTCAAAAGCAGCGGTAAAAATACACAATTTGAAAGAAATTTAAAATGCATAAAAAAAGCCCCGTGTAGAGGCTTTTTAAAAATAGACTTTTCAATTATTGTGTTTTTGTTTGATCGGCGTAGTTAAACACCTTTTTTAAAATTTCAGTGGTTCGTTTTACTGGATTGGCGCGAATGGCATTCTCTTCTTTTTCAACTTCCGCAAACAATCCAGCCGTAGCGCGTTCTGTAACGTATTGGTTTAAATCCGGGTGGATATCGTTCGTTAAACCCAACAAGCCTTTATACCTATTAATATTTGTAACAATGGGCTCCCAATATTGGGCCACTTGTACTTCGTCTAAAGCAGACTTAATTACAGGCTTGAAAGCCGCATTTAAGGCTGTTGTAGTGGTATTTCTAAGGAAATTGGTGGCCGCACCATTGCCTCCTTTTAATACACCCATGGCATCAGAAATACCCATTCCCATAATTGCATTTTTAAATACAGGGAAGGCTTTTGCCATCGCATTTTCAGCCCCATCATTCATGGCTTTGATACATTTATCCAACTGGCCCCCGATTAAAGAATTTAACAACATATTGCCTCTTATCTTTGATTCAACATCTTGTATCTCTTTTGGCAATAAAATTTTTCGAGCCGCGTTTGCAAAAAATGCACCCCTTACATTTAAACTTTGGGTCCCTGTATTTGCGCCGTTTACAAGTGCTTCTTTAAGTCCAGAAACAACCTCATCGTTCGTAGGAATAAAACTTGATGCAGAATTAGCAACTTGGGTTAAAACATCGCAAGATGAAAAAATGACAGCCATAGCTGCACCAATGAAATAGGATTTTCGCATAGTTAATTTTAAAGATTCAAATATAATACCAAATTTATTCTTCGTAGTACCCACCCTCAAAATCATCGTCTTCGTTGCTGCTCATTATTCCACCCAAAAGGTCTTTAAATGCAAAGGCATTTTCTTCTGTGTTCTTACTGATGCGGGATACTGCTGCCAAACCATGTAAAATAAACTCCATAAAGAGGTAAACAAATGCATCCTCTTTCATCGCCGATTCTTTGAATGCCAAATCCCAAAGACCTGGTATATTTTTTAAATTGGCTTGGTATTCTTTCTCATTGGTTTCATTCCCCAAAAATGCATAATTGCCCGCATTGAACCAGGTTTCAATATCTACAAAGTTGTCTTTTCCACTCTTGCCCTTTTTTAACTCCGCGGGAAAATATTTTAAAAATACTTCACGTATGCTTTGGTGTATCAAATTCAGAGCTACGTTTTGGGGTCCTTCTTGTTCCCCTTCGTATACCATTTCTATTTTGCCATTAATGGCTTGCACTGCATTGTAAAGATCACTTACCCTAAGCATGGTTTTGGTATCGTCATTTATTAGCAATCTCCTCTCTGCACCTGCTACCACCGCTTCCAAAACCGAAATACCCAATCTGGCTGATACACCACTTTTTTGATCTACAAATTCGCTTTTACGGGCCTGAAAGGAAATGTTTTCCATCATCTCAAACAACAAATCGGAAATTACCACCGAATTTTTTTCTGATTCTGTTAAACGAGCTTCTTGTTTGGTAATTTTTAGAGATGTTTCTAAATCCTTTGGGTAATGTGTTAATATCTGACTACCGATTCTATCTTTTAATGGAGTTACGATACTTCCTCTGTTGGTGTAATCTTCAGGGTTTGCAGTAAAAACAAATTGAATGTCCAGCGGCATTCGCAATTTAAATCCACGAATTTGTATATCCCCTTCTTGTAGAATGTTAAATAAAGCAACTTGGATACGGGCCTGCAAATCGGGCAATTCATTGATTACAAAAATACAGCGGTTGCTTCTAGGCACCAAACCAAAGTGGATGGCCCTCTCATCGTTATAACCTACACGCAAGTTTGCTGCTTTTATGGGGTCCACATCTCCAATTAAATCGGCAATACTTACATCCGGTGTTGCCAATTTCTCTACATACCTTTCGCTTCTGTGCATCCATTCAATGAGAGTTTTATCCCCATTTTCGGCAATGGTTTGTTTTGCAAAATAACCAATCGGATTTAAAGGATCATCGTTGAGCTCAGAATCTTTCACCACTGGAGTCCATTCATCCAACAAATGAGTCATAAGCCTTGCTATGCGCGTTTTTGCTTGACCTCTAAGCCCTAAAAAATTCATGTTGTGGCCTGCCAAAATAGCGCGTTGAACATCCGGAATCACTGAATTTTCGTACCCTATAATCCCTGTAAAAATTTCACGCTTGCTTTTTAATGCATCGATTAGGTTGTCACGCAATTCTGTTTTCAAATTTTTAGGCTGATACCCGCTTTTTTTTAATTCACCGAGTGTAAGAATCGAAGGTTTGCTCATAAAGTGCCGCAAATTTCGCTGGAAAAAAGTGAATAACATACTTAAACTAATAAAAGTTAAATTTGCTTTTAAAGTAACAAATGTCTCATTGTTGCAACTGCCCTCTCGCCTAACTTTGCAAAAAAAAAAATGAAATTGCATATAAGTATCCTTCTTTCTATGGCATTGCTTTTTGCCTCTTGCGGCAACAACTCTGGCAAGGCCCAAACTGCGGAGGCAGCTATTCAAACATTTAATGCTGATGCGTTTGAGAAAAAACTAAACGAAACCAACAACCGAACTATACTGGATGTGCGAACTCAAGGAGAATTTGAACAAGGCCACATTCTAGGCGCTTTGAACCTTAATGTCAACGATGGCAACTTTGAATCTTCAGCTGCAAAATTAGATACTACCAAACCGGTTTTTGTCTATTGCCTAGCTGGAAGTAGAAGCTTGCGCGCCGCAGAAATTTTGCAAGGAATGGGTTTTAAAACCATTTACAACTTAGCCGGGGGAATGGCCGAATGGAATGGGGCATCCAAACCCATAGAAAAAGGAAATACCCCCGTAAAAAAAGGCATGACCAAAATTGAATTCGACAATTTGGTGCTGCATGGCGACACTTTGGTCTTCGTAGATTTTAACGCAACTTGGTGTGCCCCTTGTAAAAAAATATTGGCATATGTTCCTGAATTGGAAAAAGAATACGCTGGCAAATTGATAGTTGTAAAAATTGATTACGACCAAAACATGGACTTGGCGAAGGAAATTAAAGCCAATTCGGTGCCCTATTTGTATTTGATGAGAGCCGGAATCCAACAATGGGAACACAGCGGTTTTGCCAGCAAATCCGAGGTAAAAAAAGCCATTGATGCAGTTTTAGCCAAGAAAAAATAATTAACGAAAAAGCATGGCTTCTCCCAAAAGTATTCAAACAGAAATAGATGCGGCGTTTTTGTATGGCAAATTGGCCGACACTGAAAGCGATGCAAACGTGGCAAATATTTTTAGGCAAATGCAAGAAATTGAAACCAGCCATGCCACAGCTTTTTCAGACAAATCTGGATTTCCCCTCCAAGGGCCATCCACGCGCGCCAAAATATTAAATACCATTGGAAAAGTATTTGGGTACGACTATGTACTAGGGGTATTGATGGATACCGAGAAAAGCATTGCTTCGGCAGTGGTTAACTATAAGAAAAAGACTTCCATTGCGCCCAATAGTACCGATACCAATCATGTGGCCATATTGCGCAATATTTTGGAAAACCAAACACAGGTTTCTGGACCTAACATGGCGCGTTTTGAAAAAAGGCACCGCAATGTGGGCGGCAATGCGCTGCGGGCAGCTGTTTTGGGTGGCAATGATGGATTGGTTTCCAATTTTTCCCTGGTAATGGGGGTTGCAGGTGCCAGCATTGGTCAAAAAGAAGTTTTGCTTACGGGTCTAGCTGGTTTGTTGGCAGGGGCACTTAGCATGGCACTTGGCGAATGGATTTCTGTAAAAAGTAGCCAGGAATTGTATGAAAACCAGATGGAATTGGAAATGGAAGAATTAGAAACAAATCCAGAAGGCGAACAAAAAGAAATTGCCCTTATCTATATGGCCAAGGGAATTCCACAAGATCAAGCCAATCAAATGGCAGAGGATATATTGAAAGACAAAACCAAAGCCCATGATTTTTTGGTGCGAGAAGAACTAGGTATAAACCCAGAAGAACTCAAAGGTTCTGCTATGGAGGCGGCTATTTTTTCCTTTATTCTATTTGCAATAGGCGCCATTTTGCCAGTAATTCCTTTCTTTTTTATTGGAGGCACCTCGGCAATTATTTACAGCGCAGCTATTAGTGCTGCAGGGCTCTTTTTAATTGGATCTGCGATTACTCTTTTTACGGGCAAAAGCATATGGTATTCTGGTTTTAGGCAAATGGTATTTGGATTAATTGCCGCAGCCATTACTTTTGCCATTGGCCATATAATAGGCGTGCAAGTTGCAGGCTAATACTACAGAAATAAATTCAAGTCCCCGTTTTGATGCACTTACTGGTGTGCGTTGGTTTGCAGCAACACTTGTTTTTGTTTACCACAATCGAAAATATTGGCGTTCCAATGTGACGCATACTGCACTCCAATTTATGAATGAAATGGGCATTGGTGTTGCCGTTTTTTTTGTACTTTCAGGCTTTTTAATTGCATACACATATGGCCAAAAACCACTTGAAAATCGCCAATCTTATTTTAAATATTTTTTGCAAAGGGCAGCCCGAATTTTACCGCTTTATTGGCTCATTTTAACCGCAAGATATATAGATTATGGTTTTCCAAACCTAAAATTCACCCTTCTTACATATAGTCTTTTTCATGGTTACAGCGGGGTCCACAATTTAGACGGAATTGGCCAAGCTTGGACATTGTCCATAGAAATGGCATTTTACATTTTGGCTCCGCTTTTATTTCTACTGGGCAATAAAAGTTTAACCAAATCAATTGTGTTTTGCCTAGGTTTATTCTCTTTAGCTTGGTTTATTGGATGGATTTGGACAAAAGCAAACGGCAATCCAGGCGAATATTTTTACGGATTTCACTTTTTAGCAGGTGCAACTTTTTTGGGCAGATTTCCTGAATTTTTAGCAGGAATGTGGTTGGCTATGTCTTTGAAAAAAACCAAACTTCCAATTCTATTAAAATGGAAATACAAAACACTGGTTGGATTTTTAGGACTGTGGATGGGCATTTATTTATTGGCAATGTGCGAGCCCAATATTTTTTCGCATGGGACCGAAACTTGGAAAGGGCAAATTGTATTTTATACTTTCATTCCTTTTTTTACCATGCTGTGGTTGGCCGGTTTAATTACTGAAAAAACAAAAATGCAGTACTTTTTAAGCAGCAAGCCTATGGTTTTATTGGGCAATGCGTCTTTTGCATTTTACTTAGTGCATTTGTCTTATGTCAACATTCGGCTGCGTGGAATTATACTTTTCCCCGATCGCAATTATGTGTTGCTGTGGATTATTTCCATTCTTTTATACTTGACTTTTGAAAAGCCATTGTATTCTTGGGTTAGAAAATTGCTTTTTCATAAGAGAATCTAGAGAACATAGCTTTGCCGCTTTCTCTTTACCTTTGCAGCCCTATGCATGAGTTTCATGGCGATAAACGCAGGTATTTTGACATGACCTTTCAGGTTACCCAAGAATATATCATTCCATTTATGGAAAAATCAATGGACCTTAAAAAACCATTGCGGATTTTAGAAATAGGCTGCGGAGAAGCAGGCGTCTTAAAAGCATTTACCAATCTAGGGCATCAATGTTTTGGCATTGAACTAGAGGAAAGCAGGCTGGTTTATGCAAGACAATATATGGCAGAAGAAATTTCCCAGAACAAAGTTTCATTCCTAAATAAGAACATTTACGATGTGGATGTTGAAAAGGATATTGGAGAAAAATTCGATTTGGTAATATTAAAGGATGTGATAGAACACATCCCAGAACAAGAAAAATTTATGCCCCAGTTGCACCGCTTTTTAAAAACTGGGGGTCGGGTATTTTTTGCGTTCCCGCCATGGCAAATGCCCTACGGCGGTCACCAACAAGTATTGCATGGCAAATGGGCGTCAAAAATGCCCTATTACCATTTGTTGCCGGGCATTGCTTACAAATGGATGCTGCAATTAATGGGGGTAAATGAAAGCGGAATTCGCACAATGTACGAAATTAAAAGCACTGGTATAAGCATAGAAAGGTTCTTGAAACTTTGTAAAAAAAATAACTTGAGCATAGAAAACAGTGCCTATTTTCTGTTTAACCCCATTTATAAATATAAGTTTAATATCAACCCCCGTAAGCAGATTTCATTGATTTCCAATTTTCCTTGGATTCGTAATTTTTTAACAATGGGCGTGTATTTTTTAGTGCAACCAACAGAATAAATCTACCCTTTTTGTCGTTTTATCATTAGAAAATCGGACTTTTGATGGAAAGTTCCTATATTTGCATGTTAGCACTCCGTATGAGAACCGTGAAGGTATTTTTGGCAATTATTGCGTTTAGCGCATCACATTTGGCGGAAGCCCAATTTAAAGGCTTCAAAGGCAAACCCATTGAATTTGGATTTACCATAGGCGCATCCAACTACATTGGCGAACTTTCCAAGCCAGTTGCATTGCAAGAAACCCATCCTATGGGTGGCTTAATTTGTAGGTTTAATTTCAATGAATTTTTCACCATTCGCGGAACAGCGGTTTTCGGCAGAATCAGTGGCAAGGATGCAAATTATTCAAGTGATGCTTACCGCAACCGAAGAAACTTAAGCTTTCGTTCTGACTTGGTAGAATTTAGCGGTACCATTGAGTACAATATTTTGGGGTACCAAGAAACCCAACGATACAATCCAGCTACACCTTATTTATTCGCAGGTCTGGGTGTTTTCAAATACAACCCACTGGCAAAATTTATTTACCACCCGGAAGCTGATTTGGCCAATGACCCATCTGGCGCTACCCCAGTTCACCCAGCCATATTGAAACAATTCGATAGACAATGGATTGAATTGCAACCTCTGGGGACTGAAGGACAGGAAACTACAAAATACAACGACCGTAAACGTTACGCACTAACGCAACTTTGTATTCCCTTTGGTGTTGGATATAAAAAACAATTCAATGATGTTTGGGCCTGGGGCACTGAACTTGGCATTAGAAAAACATTTACAGACTACCTAGACGATGTGAGCAAAGATTATGTGGATGAGCAAATTGTAGGTGGAAATAATGGATTTTTAGCGGCTGCATTGAAGGATAGAGCTGCCGAAAAAGGATATAAGAAATTCGACAACGGCGACCCACGTGGAAGTGCCGGTAGCGATTGGTATTTTTTCTTAAACTTCACCATAACCCGCAAAATCACAGGAGGTAAACAAGTTTGCTTCCAATTTTAAACTTTTACAATTAAATCTCGTTTATTCATATTTTTTCTGATTGCGCTTGTGGCAATCCAATCTGCAACGGCACAAAAATATTTTACCGGACGCAATGAATTGGGTTGGACTTTTGGCGCCAGCAACTATTCTGGAGACTTAAGCCATGGGGCGAACATGGACCAATACCACATTTCTGGTGGGGTTTATTTCAAACGCAATTGGTCGAGTTATTTCACAAACAGACTGCAAGTAAGTTACCTAAAAATTTCGGGCACAGATGTTGGAAACCGGTCCTATTCGGCCCGCAATCTGTCCTTCCAAACTTCTATTTACGAATTTTCTGATATGGTTGAATTCAATTTTCAAAAATTTGGAATGAATTATAACGACAACCAGTGGACCCCTTATTTTTTTTCTGGTTTAGCGCTTTTTATGTTCGACCCAGCACGGTTAGAAAATACCGATATCCACTTGCGGAATTTAAAAACCGAAGGCCAAAAAAGAGGTTATAGTCTATTGCAGCCTTCTGTGCCAATTGGATTCGGAATAAAAACAACGGCTAAGCCAAAAAAAAACCACGGGATTTGGGTCTTAGGTATAGAAGGGTATTGGCGAAAAACTTTTACAGATTATTTGGATGATGTGAATGGCAATTATCCATCTTACAAAGCCACTGTCGACAAACAAGGCCAGGGTGCAGCTGACTATAGCCATGCCCAAGTTTTGAATGGTGGCGCGCCTTATAGCCCAGGCACTATGCGTGGAGATAAACATTTAAAAGACTGGTACTATTTTGTGGGATTCACATTGGCCTTTCGTTTTCCAGGAAAAGTTTGTCCAGCCATGTAATCCAACAGTTATTTTAGGCAAATTGGCGAATATTTCCTTTATTTTTCAGGGTTTTCAGTCATTTGGTGCTTAAATTTGCCCCACTCTTTTTACGTGGTTCGAAAATCTGAAACTATAACCCAAATTAACAAGGATCGCATTCCGCAGCATGTCGCTATTATTATGGACGGCAATGGGCGATGGGCGAAAAAAATGGGGCACATTCGGCTTTTTGGGCACAGAAAAGGAGTTAAAACCGTCCGCGAAATTGTAGAAGCCGCCACAGAAATTGGTGTTAAATATCTTACCCTGTATGCATTCTCTACCGAAAATTGGAATAGACCGCAATCCGAAGTCAATGGCCTTATGGAACTATTGGTTGAAACCATTAAAGAAGAGACCAATACCCTAATAGAAAAAGGCATTCGACTAAGAATCATTGGCAACCGAAAGCAATTGCCTGCAAAATGTAACAAACAACTGGATGAAACCGTAGAAGCAACAAAACACGGTGATAAAACTACTTTGATTTTAGCGCTTAGTTATAGTGGAAGATGGGATATTATTGAAGCCGTGAAAAAAATTGCTATTGACGTGAAAAATGGTGTCATTAACCCAGAAGAAATTAACGAAACCCATCTCAACTTGGCATTAAATACCGGCGAATATCCCAATCCAGATTTGCTTATAAGAACCAGCGGTGAACAACGTATCAGCAATTTCTTGCTTTGGGAAATTGCCTATTCAGAAATCCATTTTACCGATGTTTTATGGCCCGATTTTTCTAAACAGGACTTTTATACTGCCATTCTAGATTACCAAAACCGCGAAAGAAGATTTGGTAAAACCAGTGAACAAATATTAACAACCCAATGAAATTTATTTTTAAAACCCTCTTATTCTGTTTAGTTCTATCATTGGCAAAAGGCTTACATGCTGAAAAAAACACGCTAGACACTGGCAGATATTATACCCTTTTCGAATATAATTTTGTGGATCCTGCATCTTATAAAATTAAGAATATACAAGTGGAAGAAGCCAATAACAAACCCATTTCAAAATCTGTTATTGTCATTTATTCGGGGCTATCCATTGGGCAAACCATCCGCATTCCAGGCAGCGAATTGCCAAAAGCCATTGAAAATATTTGGGCCCTAAATTATTATTCAGATGTTCAAGTTTTTATCAAACAAACTGCAGAAAAAGAAGTGATTTTGAATTTTGTAGTAAAAGAACAACCCCGTTTGTCTCGCTACAAATTTTGGAATGTTACCAATGGCCAAGCTAAATCTTTAAAGGACGAATGCGGCCTTAAAAAAGGAATTTATATAACGCCAAACTTGGTAAACAGAACCAAAAATAGGATTTTAAAATACTTTTGGGATAAAGGTTATTACTCAGCAACTGTGAGCATAAAAAGACCTGCGGATACTTTGGCTGGTTATGAAAAATTCGACATTTACATAAACAAAGGGCCAAAGGTTAAAGTATATGATTTTGATTTTAATGGCAATGCCAATATAACCGACGCTGAATTGCGAAAAATTATTAAAAAACCAAAACGAAGGTACCAAAAAATTAATATTTTCGCTTCTAGTAAATTTATCGCTGATAAATTTGAAGAACAAAAAACAAATATAGTTTCAAAATATCTAAGCAAAGGTTTTAGAGATGCCAGAATTCTTAGCGACAGTATTAGCATTGTAAAACCGGGATTAATTACGGTGCATTTAAATATATACGAAGGTAAAAAATATTATTTCCGCAACGTGATTTGGAAAGGAAATATAAAATTTAGAACTACACTTTTAGATACATTGTTGGGTGTGAAAAAGGGCGATGTTTTTAACCAATCTATTTTGGATGAGAAACTTTACACCAATCCATCTGGCTATGATGTTACCAGTTTGTATATGGATGATGGCTATTTGTTTTTTCAAATGCAAACTGTTGAATCCGGAATATACAGTGACAGTATCGATTTAGAAATTCGCATCAGCGAAGGACCGCAAGCTAGGGTAGGCAATGTATCATGGACAGGCAATACCAAAACAAACGATAGGGTTATTTTACGCGAATTGCGAACCAAACCGGGTGATATCTTTAGCCGCGCCGAAATACAAAGAACCATGCGCGATTTGGCGGCCATTGGCTTGTTTAATCCTGCAGAAATGAATGTAAACCCCAAACCCAATCCATCAGATGGTACCGTAGATATCGAATACAAATTGGTGGAAAAACCCAGCGACCAAATTGAACTTTCTGGCGGTTGGGGTGGCTCTGGTTTAAACAGAACACCCACATTATTAGGCACTGCTGGCGTATCTTTAAATAATTTTAGTACACGTAAATTGTTTAAACCCAAATTGTGGAATCCTGTGCCAACAGGTGACGGTCAAAAATTGTCTGTACGCGCCAATAGCAATGGTTCTAGTTACCAGGGCTATACCTTTTCGTTTACTGAACCTTGGTTGGGTGGTAAAAAACCAAATTCCCTTTCTGTCAGTTTAAACCATACGGTAAATGCATTTGATTTTCTTCCCAAAACCAATCCAGATAGAAAGGTTTTCTTTTCTACCAGCGCCATGATTTCTTTGGGTAAAAGATTAAAATGGCCAGATGACTTTTTTAGCATTCAAAATGCCATCAGTTTACAACAATATAATATACAAAATTTAACCGGGGGTATTTATGGTTTCCCTTCAGGATTTGAAGGCAAGGCCTACAATTTTAGTTTCGAATCGGTGATTTCCAGAAACTCTATTAGTGACAATATTTATCCCATGTCGGGTAGTTCTTTTACAGCCACTTTGTCTGCCACACCGCCTTATTCCTTAATCGGCAACAAAAATTTTAAAGATGCCTCTCCCATTGAAAAATACAAATGGACCGAGTATTATAAAATCAAATTCGATGCAGAATGGTATACCACTTTGTATAAGAAATTGGTGTTCATGACCAAAGCACGATTTGGTTTTTTAAATTATTACAACAAAGACATTGGCCAAACCTTCTTTGGCAGATACCAAGTTGGGGGCAGTGGAATTTTTGGTTTTAACTTGGCAGCAACTGAAATAATTAGCCAAAGAGGTTATGAGAATTATACGATTTCACAAACAGCCATGAATAGCGAATCGGGTGCGCCAATTTTCAATAAATTTACCGCAGAATTGCGCTATGCCATAACCCAAGGCCAAACTGCAACAGTTTATTGCTTGGCATTTGCCGAGGCAGGCGATGCCTGGAGAAACATGAAGAATTACAATCCATTTCAGCTTAAGCGCAGTGCCGGTGTAGGCGTTAGGTTGTTTATGCCTATGTTTGGTCTTATTGGTTTAGATTGGGCATATGGCTTCGATTGGAAAAATACCCGTAGCAGCAAACCCGGACAAATTCACTTCTTTATTGGACAGCAGTTTTAACAAGCTCTTGGCAAGTCCCAAAAGGGGTTGCTTAGAGCTTGTTAATCCACGACCGCAGCGTCGGGATTCATTCAGCTTTGACAAATGCATTATCTTGGCAAGTCCCAAAAGGGGTTGCTTAGAGCTTGTTAATCCACGACCGCAGCGTCGCATAGGCTTCAATCAAAACCAGAGATTAAATTGCTGAAAGCCTTTTTGGCACTGACTCGGCTGCGTGTTTCATAACTAAATCTATACTCAAGTTCTCTTTTGTTTTTTAAATTTACGGATTCTGTTTTACTATTTTATACGCACCAATGGATAAATACCTTTCAAATTTACCTTTTCGATTGAATAATAAAAACCAAAAAATTTCGGTCTTTTTTTTATGTATAAAACGCGGAATAATGCCTTTCAACAATATTTGTAAAAAATAAAATATTCTGCGGAAATACATTCTGGAAATGCAATCCTAAACACCCAATATAATTTACTTTTATTGAAAACTTTTTAGGTGCTTTTTCATTGGTAAGCCACGGATAAAGCAAACCGGCAAAGCATTCAATGGTTTCTTCTGGAGCCAATGTTCCATGTATTTCTGAAAAAAGACTGCTTTCGTTCCAAATAGAAAAACTAAGTCCTTCTAATAGAACAGGCAATTGGATATTGAGTTCTAATTGGATATTTTTTACGGGTTTTTTTCCGCAATTCTTTAGTACAAAATACAACTCCCCGTTGTGATATCTTAGATTAAAAACAACGCTATTGCCCCTAAGTGTTAAAACTTTTCGTTTGGGCAATGTTGTCCTATTTGCAGATTGTATTCTTTGACTGTCAGACATTTTCTATAGTCAAACCTTCATGCGCCAATTCGATACTTTCAATGGCAACCTCATTGCCAGTGGCATTTAAAACGGGTCCTACTAATTTAACAGGAAATGCGTTTCGCACTTTCCAGATTGTAACTGGTTCATGCTTCTCATTTAAAAGTTTAATTACTACATCCCTCCGTTCAACCTTGTTGTAGGAAATGGTATTTAACCAGGCATAAAATTCATTATCCCGTGGCACTATGCCGCGTTTTAATATTACGCTGGCATATTTATGCAATCCCGGCATTTTACTTAAATGGAATTCTGGACTATTTCCTTCACGGTAAGCAATGGTTTCAACTTCGATATTTAAGCCTGAAACTTCTGTAAATCCGATTCTAGTGCCGCCCCATTCCACGATAAAATGAAAAACAGGCAAAGAATTTTGATTTGACAAAATACAAATCTAACACAAAATGGGACAAAAAAAAAGACCAACGTAGGTTGGTCTTTTCATGTAATTTCTATTAAATATTTATTTTGCTATTCCCACGCTGCGTTTTTCGCGGATCACTGTAATTTTCACTTGACCTGGGTATTTCATTTCAGTCATAATGCGGTTGCTCAATTCAAATGCCAATACGTCTGCTTGGTCATCCGTTGATTTTTCGGCACTCATTATAATACGCAACTCCCGGCCTGCTTGGATTGCAAAAGCCTTTTCCACTCCTGGATAACCCAAAGCCATATTTTCCATTTCTTTGATGCGCTGCACATAATGTTCATCGCCACGGCGGGCACCAGGCCTAGAGCCAGAAATGGCATCACAAGCTTGTACTACTGGTGCAATAAGGCAATTCATTTCAATCTCATCATGGTGGGCTCCAACTGCATTGATTACCTCTGGATGTTCTCCGTATTTTTCAACGAGTTTCATGCCCAACAAAGCGTGCGGTGTTTCTTCGTCAAAATCAGGGCATTTTCCAATGTCATGCAACAAACCCGCCCTTTTGGCCAGTTTCACATTCAATCCCATTTCAGCCGCCATCGTAGCGCACAAACGTGCAACTTCCCGGCTGTGCTTTAGCAAATTTTGACCATAAGAACTGCGGAAACGCATACGACCCACATAACGAATCAATTCTGGATGCAAGCCTGTAATGCCAAGGTCCACAACGGTGCGTTCTCCCCATTCCACAACTTCCTCATCAATTTGCTTTTTCACCTTTTCCACCACTTCTTCAATGCGGGCTGGGTGAATACGGCCATCTTTAATCAACCTTTCCAAAGAAACCCTTGCTATTTCCCTACGGATAGGATCATAACAAGAAAGTACAATTGTTTCTGGGGTATCGTCAATCAATATTTCCACTCCCGTTGCAGCTTCAATGGCTTTTATGTTCCTTCCTTCACGACCAATGATTCTGCCTTTTACATCGTCATTTTCCAACGGGAAAGAGGTAACAGTATTGTCAATTGCCGTCTCCGCGGCGGTGCGCTGAATGGTCTGAAGAACAATTTTCTTAGCATCTTTCGTAGCGCTTAACTTCGCCTCTTCAATGATGTTTTTAGCTATTGTAAGACCTTCGTTATGCGAAGTATGGCGAATGTTTTCAAACATTTGTTCCTTCGCTTCCCCTGCAGTTAAACCCGCCACCTTTTCAAGTTGCTTTAGTTGTTGCTCCCGCACTTGGTCAACATCGCGTTGTTTGATCTTCAAACCTTCCGCTTGCGCGTCAAAACTTTGCTTTTGCTTCGCAAATTCACCGTCTCGCTGCTGCACATCCTTAAGTTTTGAGTCCAAGGACTGCTCCTTTTGTTTGATGCGATTTTCGGAATTCACCAATTCCTGGCTGCGCTTGTTCACATCACGGTCGTGGTCTGAACGCATTTGCATAAATTTCTCTTTTGCTTCTAAAATTCTGTCTTTCTTAATGTTCTCACCTTGGGCCTTGGCCTCTTCAATGAGTGAATTGCGTTCCCTATCTAATTGCTTTTTGCGAAACAATACAAACAACAAGTAACCAAGCAACAAACCAATGGCTGTGCCTGCAAGGATGTAAATAAAATTTTCCATTTCGTCTCTCTCTTTTTTAGGTTTTTTAAGAGGCGCTGAAGAAATACTTAAAGAATAAAAAGGAGGTTCTAAAACCCTTGCAACAAGTCTTCCAACTTGGTTAACTCTTCTTCTACATTGCCTTCTGTTAATTCTCCCGATCTGAGATTTCTAACCAAATCACCTGTAAAGTCAAGAGCAGCCCATGCAAGCCGGTCTATTGTTTCGCCAGTATTGAAAGACTTGAAGTCATCCATCCGCCGATTTATCATGCGTGCTGCCAGCCTTACAAATTCTTCGTCTTTGCGGGCAACTTTCAGCGGCATCATTCGATCCGCCACCATCACCCTTATTGGAATTTTTTCGTCTGGTTGCACTTTTCCTTATTCGTTCAGTAAATCTATGCACCTATCTATCTCACGAACCAACTCATTGATTTTGATTTTTACATCGAAACTGTCTGAGCCTGTCAAAGATAAATTCTTTGCAAGTTTAATCATTTTATTCCGTTCTGTTAGCTCTAGGATCGTATTTTTTTGCAATTCTATTGTTTTCTCTAACTCATCGGCCTTGTTTTTCAAGATTTCATTCTCTTCCCGCGCCTGATTTTTTTCTTCAAGCAACCTTTCTACTTTTAAACGAATAACGGTAAGTCTATGTTCTAAGCCATCCATCGCATTATCGTCTTATCATTGCCCCAACCCCGGTTTCAAAAGCTTTCATCAACTGGCTCATTGCAACTTCGGCATCGATATCCGTTAACGTCGTTTCCGGATTTCCCAAATAAAATGCTATCGCCACCGCTTTTTTGCCTGCATCCAATGGCTTGCCTTCGAAAACATCAAAAACACGGGTTGATTTCAAAAGTTCTATCTTTTGTTTTTGAATAATGGAGTTAATTTCTTTAAAAGTTACGGATTTATCTACTACCAAACTCAAATCCCTGCGCATCCAAGGAAATTTCGGCGGGTTTAACACTTTAAAGCCTTCTGGATGAATTTGCATTAAAACTGCATTCCAATCCACTTCAGCATACCAAAAGTCAGCATTCAAGTCATGCATTTTTAATGTTGCAACCGGCACTTTTTCAATGTGATAAACAGCGTCTGAGCTGCCTGCAAACCCTGCTGATTTTAACATGTTTTCGACAATCCTTTTTACATAATAAAAATCCATGGGGATCATTTTTTGCTCCCAGCTTTCTTCTGTTTGCATTCCACCCACCAAAACGCCCAATTGTCGACTTTCAAGGTGCTTTTCGTCTAGAAGTTTGTAACAATTTCCAAATTCAAAAAAACGGATATTCTCTGTCTTTCGGTTTCGATTGTAGGCCGCATTCTGCATCAATCCATGCATCAAATTGCCCCGCATAAACTGCAAATCCGAACTCAGAGGATTGGTAATTTCAACCAAATTCAATTGCTCTTCCTCGGTATAATATTCTGCCGAGGTTAAGCTGTTGTTGTTGGCTTCATAAAAACCATTCGATATAAAAAAGTTCCTGGCACTGTTTTCCGTTTTGCGCAGATTAAATCCTTCAAAAACAGGCAAGGTGGCACTCATTTTTCCAGACATGGGAATGTTGTCGTACCCATAAATTCGCATAATTTCCTCGTACAAATCCACGGTTTCATGCACATCGTTTCGCCACGAAGGAATCATTACTTTATATGTATCGCCGTTTTTTTCAACTTCAAAACCCAATTCTTGCAGAATTTCTATGCTTCTGTTTGCCGGAATTTGGGTGCCCGCAAATGCATTCAATTTGTCTAGATTTAACAATACCGTTCTAATCTTATAATTCTCTACAAGACATTGGTTTAGCCCGCTAATTTTCCCACTGCCGTTTTGGGTGATCAAATCTGCTGCCCAAATGGCTGCTTTTCTACACATATTTATATCAGTGCTGCGTTCGAAGCGGAAAGAAGCGTCGGTATTTAGGTTCTGAGCCTTGGCCGTTTTTCTTACCAGCCCAGGATGAAAATGTGCCGATTCAATCAGGATATTTGTTGTGCTTTCTGAAACTGCAGTTTCCAATCCTCCCATCACTCCAGCAAAGGCAATAAGTCCTTTATCGTCTGCAATCACCAACTCGCCGCCAATACATTCGCGTTCGATTTTATCCAAGGTTGTAAGTTTTTCGCCTTTTTCAGCTTGCCGAATTTGTATTTTTTTTCCGTGAATTTTATCCGCATCAAATGCATGAATCGGTTGACCCAATGCATGCAATACATAATTTGTAGTATCCACTACTAAATTTTTTGGTTCTATGCCTATCGCCCGCAAACGGTTTTGCATAAATTCTGGCGATGTGCTTGTTGAAACTTCGCCGACCGACAAGCCAATGTACAAACTACAAGATTCTGGGTTGGCAATTTCTATCTCATAATCGCCTGTAGACAATGGCCTAGCAGGTATATCTGGGGACAAAACACCAACACCAAACAAGGCAGCTACATCCCGCGCTACGCCCAAGTGGGAAGCGGCATCGCCACGATTGGCGGTTAAGCCAATTTCCATTACTTCATCGGAAATCACATTGAAATATTCAGAAGCCAATTGTCCTATCGGTGCATCCGCTGCCAAAACCAAAATGCCGTCATGCGATGTGCCAAGCCCCATCTCGTCTTCAGCACAAATCATCCCTCGGCTAATTTCACCTCTTATTTTTGCTTCACCTATGGTAAAACTCCCTTTTCCCGGAACTGTAACTTCTGTCCCAACTGTTGCTACAACCACTTTCTGGCCCGCAGCCACATTGGGGGCACCGCAAACTATTGGCTGCAAATCTCCTACGCCAATATCTACCTTGGTAATGCTTAATTTATCTGCATTGGGGTGCTTTTCACAATCCACCACATGGCCAATTACGAACCCTTTCAATCCACCTTTAATGGTTTCCCAAGTTTCTAAATGTTCTACCTCCAAACCAGACACAGAAAGCTTATCCGCCATTTCCTGTGCAGTTGCTTCTATACTTACAAAATCCTTCAGCCAATTTACAGAGATTTGCATAAAGGGGCAAAGATAATATACGTAAAGTGAAAGTTGAGGTACATACTTCTAAGATATTTGCCAATAAGACTTAATCCATTTTATCACAAGTCGGGTTGTTCGCAAATCTCAACAATTACATTGCCTGTTTTTTGCCCTGTTTCCACAAATTTATAGGCCTCTACGATGTCATCCAGTTTGTAGTTTCGATCTATTATGGGTATAAATTTCTTTTTTTCAACCAAATCTTTTATGAATTCAACATCCGCCTTGTTAATAGTAGGCAATGGAAATAATACTTTTTTTCTACCCAAAATTGGCTTGAACAAAGCAAGAAAAATATTCTCAGAATTTTTACCCAATTCCGTAGAAATATAAATTCCATTTTCAACCAAAATGGGCTTGCATTTTCCAAATGCGCTTTTTCCTACCGCATCAAAAATAAAATCGTACTTTTCACCAGTTTGCGTAAAGTCTTTTTTTAAATAATCGATTACGACATCTGCACCAAGTTCTTTTAGCAATGTAATATTCTTTGTGTCGCATACCGCCGTAACATGGGCACCAAAATGTTTTAACAATTGCACAGCCGCCGAACCAATTGCGCCAGTGCCGCCGTTCACAAGCACTTTTTGTCCCGCTTTCACTTTTGCAGCGCGAATATCGCAAAGTGCATAGTGGGCTCCTTCTAAAATGGCCGCAGCAATGTCAAATGAAATACCAACAGGAATGGTACTCATAGATTTGGTTTCGTCCAACACCATGTATTCGCCATGCCCACCCAATTTTTTGTCATCAAAACCAAATACTCTATCACCCACTTTAAATAAATTTGCACTGGGACCAATGGCTTCGATTTTACCCGCAAATTCACAACCCAAAATGGCATTTCTGGGACGAAACAATCCTGTAAAAAAACGGCTTATAAAATATTCTGCACTTCGAAACCCACAATCCGTTCTATTCACAGTGGATCTAAAAACTTTTATTAAAACCTCTTTGTCTTTGGGTGATGGTTTTTCGACCTCCATAACCTTCACAATTTCTGGCGGGCCATAATGGGTATATATTGCAGCTTTCATTTTTTGTTTTCTTATAGATATTCGAAATATATTCAATGGCAAATAAATGGTTTTTAAAGCAATTTGTTGAATAAATATCTATGAAAATTCCAATTTACAAGTTTAAAATGAATTTTAAAACGGCAATATTAATCCTCTAAACAATTATATACAGCATCTTTATTTAAATCTAAGGCCTTGGCTCCGAACTTCGGGAAAATTTTATTTTCTCGTAGTTATTCAATGCGCAACGCAACGGAGTGAGACCAACCACCCTAAGCGCTTAAGGTACAATGAAATAACTCACCCACCCCAACACCCACATTTTCACCAAAGTACAAACCGGAACACTCACGGGCCATGCGCGCAGCCAAGAAAACTGGGATACCACCTGGTATATAAAAGTTGCCAGTGGCAATGCCATGGCCACCTATAAAACCAAGCACAAACGCAAGCCTGCTGCTACTATTGGGCAACCAAGTACTTTGCTGAAACATTTTTTTGTAGAAGAGTTGTATATTTACGGCTCTCAAAGACACGGAGTATTGAAAGGCGACACATTCTATACCGAAGCAGAATACAGCTTGTACCTGGCAGAATACAATTCTGATAGTTTGTTTCCAGCACAAAGGAACCTCACCTCTGTTACCCAAAATGGCAACACCAACTATGCCAGTGGTACATTTGAATTCTGGCGTGGTCACAAACAATATGAGTTAAGCAACCATTTGGGCAATGTGTTGGTTACAATCCAAGACCGCAAATGGGGCTTGCAAACGGCCACACCTGCGGTGGCTTCTATGGCAGATTATTATTTGGCATACGTTG
>Ga0209181_10003253_pt1 | contig 25364 bp, 19 predicted proteins | sample MAT05_FD_187208 | JGI IMG/M metagenome (GOLD analysis project Ga0209181, IMG submission 187208) | Freshwater microbial communities from Lake Fryxell liftoff mats and glacier meltwater in Antarctica - MAT-05 (SPAdes) (version 2) | ecosystem: Environmental > Aquatic > Freshwater > Ice > Liftoff...
GCCTGGACGATCCATATTCCGCCGCTTTCTCGGGCAATAGAAGAGCTATTACCCTTCAAAATCGACGAAATCTGGCTTCGCCCAGTCAGATTTTCGCTTCGATTCTTCAAGTCCGACAGGCTGCTAGGATCAGATTTTCGTGATCCGACACCATCTTGCACTGCTACACTGAATCACGTTTTGCGGGTGGACGGCATGTAGGCGAGTTCTACTGCCGAGGTGATGCACTAACGCGGAGTCAAGGTGCAAACGGCGTTCATTCCGCTGCTGCGCGGTTTGTTGCTGCTGTGGCTGCTAGTCCTATCGACAGGGCTGGCGGCGACAGATGCGCCTACGCGGCGCTGGGCCACATTTACGCGCGAAGATGGGCTCTCGGACAACTCTATTCTCAGCATTGTGGAGGACCACAACGGCTTCCTTTGGATCGGCAGCGAAGACGGGCTCAACCGTTTCGACGGTGTCGAGTTCAAGGTTTTCAAGGCACGCGGCGGCTCGCCGTATGAGTTGGCTGAGGACTACATCAACACGCTGCTGGTCGATCGTGACGGCTCACTATGGATTGGCACCTTCGGCGGTGGGCTGGCTCAATACCAGCCGCAACGCGGTGTTTTCATCAACCATCTAGCCGACGCCAACGATCCGTCGAGTCTGGCGCACAACGATGTCAGCGCGCTGTACCAGGACCCGAGTGCGGCGTTGTGGGTGGGCACGCGCGGTGGCGGCTTGCACCGCGTAATCACCGCAAGCGGCGCCATTACACGCATCGCATTGCCTGAGCAGGACAGCAAACCCGGATACCGTCAGATCAGCGCATTGGCTGGTGACGGCGCTGAGGGCTTGTGGATTGGCACGCTGGGCATGGGCTTATTGCACTACCAGCCGAACACTTCTGTACTGACTTCGCACGCGCTCACGGGCATGACCGATGGCGCCGATGAAATCACTTCATTGTGGCTCGATCGCGACCGTAATCTTTGGATAGGCACGCGTCGTAGTGGCGTGGTTCGCCGTGCCGTGTCCGGCGAACTGACGCAGTTCCTGCACAGCCCGACAGAACCGCACAGCTTGGCGCACAACTCGGTCAACCGCGTCTATCAATCCCCCGATGGGCGTTTATGGATCAGCACCACTGGCGGGCTGGACCTTTTTCGGCCGCAAACCCAGGATTTCGAGCATCACCGTCACGACCGCGGGGATCCATTGAGCCTGCCCTATGACGATGTCTATGGCAGCTTTCAGGATTCGCTCGGAAGCTTGTGGGTGGGCACGGGCAGCGGCGGCTTGGCGCGACATGTATCAAGCGATAGTCAATTCAGCCTGATCCAGCACGATCCGGAAGATCGTGAGGGGCTCAGCGCGGGCGGCGTTTGGAGCATCCTTGAGGATTCTGCCGGTGCGGTGTGGATCGGCACCATTGACGGTGGAGTTCACGTTCGTACTGGAAGTGAAGGTCGCTTCCGCGCATATCGCGCACGGCCACGCTCGGACCTTGGACCCAGTGACAACGATGTGCGAGCCTTGGTCGAAGATCACGACAAGCGCATCTGGATCGGCACGCGTCGTGGGCTTAGCGTTTACGATCGGCAGACGGATCGATTCAAGCACTATCTGCACAACCCCGCGAAGCGCGCGAGCCTCGCGCATGATTTCGTGCGCGCGCTACTCGTTGATGCACAAGGTACATTGTGGGTGGGCACCTACGGCGGCGGGTTGAGCCGCTATCTGCCTGGTGTCGATGGTTTCGAGCATTTCCGCAACGATCCAACGCGCGCCGACTCCTTAAGCGATGACCGCGTGTACAGCCTTTTGGCCAGCCGCGATGGTTCGCTGTGGATTGGCACCCACGGCGGCGGGCTCAACCACCTGGAACCACGAACCGGCGCGAATACGCGCTATCGCTACGATCCGCGCGATTCGCACAGCATTGGCAGCGATCGCGTACTCGCCTTGCAGCAAGACCAGCGTGGCGATATTTGGGTGGGAACCAGCGCCGGCTTGGATCGATACGATCCCGTTAAACGGCGCTTTGATCGCCATCGTGATGTGCCTATCAGTCTGGTTTACGGCATCGGCGAGGATCCGGCCGGTCGCTTGTGGCTGAGTACCAACGGTGGACTGGTGCGTTTCGATCCCGCGCGTGAGAGCTCGCGTCAGTTCCCCTTGCAGTCGCTGATCGGCAACGCCGAATTCAACGGCGGCGCTTGGCACGTGGGCGTCTCTGGTCGTTTGTACTTCGGCGGCGTTGCCGGCGTCGTCGTGGTAACCCCATCGGTCGGCGATGCGCGCGTAGAGCGAGCCTCACCCGCGCTCACGGATTTCTCATTGTTCAATCGCAGCGTCAAGATCGCGGCTTTTGATCCCACATCCGCGCTGAAAGTGCCGATCGAATTCGCGCGCGAGATCGAGTTAACGCATCAGCAATCGGTTTTTGGATTCACCTTCGCTGCCTTGCACACGGCCGATCCAGCACGGCACCAGTTTTCCTATCGATTGCAGGGCTTGGACGATCGCTGGATCGACACACTCGGGCGGCAGCACAGCGCGACCTTCACCAGTGTGCCGGCCGGCAGTTATGTTTTCGAGGTGCGCACCACCGATGCCGACGGCCGCTGGCTGCCGAATTCGGCGCAGGTGCGCATCAAGATTCTGCCCGCGCCGTGGCGCAGTCGCTTGGCCTACGCTTTGTACGCCTTGGCCGTGGCGCTGGCGATTGTCGGTCTACTGCGCCAGCGCGCGCGGCGCGAGTACCAGAAGCAATTGGCGCAGCAGGCGCTGGCCGCGAGCGAAGAGCGCCTGAAGCTGGCGCTTCGCGGCAGTGGCGATGAATTGCTCGACTGGAATATTCCAGCAAAACGGATGCTGCGTATCGGCGGTCGCGAGGGCGTGAATAGCGAGCAGGAAATGGCCACGATCGATGATTTTGCGCGTATGGCGCACCCGGACGACTACACCGATGTGCATGCGCGTTTGGTCGAACATTTCGCTGGCCGCAGTCACGATTTCGAGGCGACATACCGTGTTCGTGGTGAGGCTGGCGCGTGGGTTTGGCGCATGTGCCGTGGTCGTATTGCGACGCGCGACGACAACGGTGCACCGCTGCGCATGACCGGTACGCAACAAGATATTTCGCGCATCAAGGAAGCCGAAGAGGCATTGCGAAAACTCAACGAGGCCCTCGATTCGCGAGTGCGCGAGCGCACCGTAGACCTGGAGCAGCGCCAAGCACAATTGGAATCCGCCAACGCCGAACTCGAAGGCGCCATTGTCGAGTTGCGGCACACGCAAACCGGATTAATCGAAGCCGAGAAGATGGCCTCGCTCGGGCGCTTAGTCGCTGGCGTGGCGCACGAAGCGAACACGCCGCTCGGCGTCAGCGTCACCGCCTTGTCTTATTTGAAGAGCGAGCTGGCGCCGGTCCGCGCGGCGCTCGTGGGCTTTACCAGCGCCAGCGAGGCGGCGCGTTTGATGGAACCTATCGACATGGCCGAGACCATGGTTGAGGCCAATTTATTGCGCGCCGTGAACGTGATCAAGAGCTTCAAACAGGTGGCGGTCGATCAGTCCAGCAGTGAAATGCGCAATTTTCATTTGTGCGACTACCTGGAGACAGTGATGCAATCACTGCATCCAATACTCAAACAGGCAGGTCATGAGGTCCGCGTCGACTGCGATCCGACGCTGGAGATGACTGGCCGCCCCGATGCGGTGAACCAGATCATTGTCAATCTGGTGATGAATTCAGTCACGCATGGGTTCATCGAAGGCGTTCCAGGAAAGATCCATATTGGAGTGCAGCAAGAAGACGGCCAAATCCGGCTGCGTTATCTGGACAATGGACGCGGGATGAGCGAGGCAGTGGCTGCGCGCGTGTTTGAGCCATTCTTTACCACGCGCCGTGGCAGCGGCGGCACCGGGCTTGGCATGCATATCGTCTACAACTTGGTCGCGCAGGCGCTGGGTGGGCGCATCCGCTTGGACACCGCGCCCGGTCGCGGCGTACAGTTCGACATCAACTTCCCGCAGCATGACCCGCGCGCGCAATCGGCGATGGCGCTGCACGATTAGCTTATCGCCACTTTGCGCTTTACTTGTCCTCCGGGCTTAACGCCGAACTGTCAAAACATCGCGCACAGCGCGTACGGAAAATTCGCCTTGGACAACAATTCACTCACGAGTCTGCCGCGACTATTCCAACGGCCCTCGTGGGCACCGCACTGCGTGTTGAGTAGTCTGGAACTCGGGGGAAATCATGATCTGGCTAGGATTCGTCGCGGTCATTGGCGCATGGGTGATGTGGCGCAACCACCGGCGGCTGCATGACTTTGAGGGCGAGTCCAGCCAGTACACATCCACGGACGGTCGCGGGCTGCGCTATGAGCTATCGCAGGCCAATGTCGGCAAGACCGGGATACTGCGCAAGATCGGGGTGCATTGTCCGCAATCGCTGGAATTCGATCTGTCGCACGAAGATATTTTCTCACGCTTCCTTGAGCGACTGGCCATCGGCCGAGAAATTCTCACGCGTGATCGGCGCTTCGACCGCACCTATACGGTCCAAAGCGAAGATCCGCGCGTCGCGCCGTGGCTGCAGCAGAGCGCCGCCGCGCGCAGGCAAATCGATAGCCTGTTTCGTGAAGGGGCGCGTCGCATCGTTGCCCATGGCGGACGCATCTGGATCGAGATTCACCGCTCAGGGGATCGCATAAAAGCCAGCCAAGCCGAGCTCAAGCGCGTAGCTGATCAACTGCATGGACTGGTCGCCAGTGTGCCGGCAGCGGATGAGAATCGCCAGGGGGCGCCCGACCGCTGGTGGGCGCGCGCGATGCTGCCCTTGTTCCTGTCCAATGGCGCGCTGGCGCTCTGCATCGGCTACTTTCTGAGTCGCCCCTTTCAGCCCTATCCGGCGCACCTGAGTGCACCAGATGTCTATAAAACGCTGGCGCCCTTCAGTCTGGTGATCACGCTTGCACTCGTGTGGACCTGCGCCTGGTGGATTAAGGACAGCGCGCGTGCGCGTGTGGTTTTGGGGGAATTGCTATTGGTCGGCATGCCTTGCCTATTCATTGCGGGCCTCTTATTGGCCACCGATCTCAATGTCGCACTAGCTTCGGGACCGGTAGAAATCCGTGATGCCAAAGTCGTGTCGACAGCGACCGAAAAAACCCGACGAAGCCGGAGCTATTTTCTGTTCTTGGAACAATTGGCTCCCGACCAGCCTCACGGCATGCGCTTGAAGGTGTCGAATGTCACCTACGCTGGCGCAGCAGTCGACAAGCCCGTGCGCGTCCTTTGGAAACGCGGAGCGCTCGGATTTCCCTTCGTAGTGGCTGAGCCCGAAGTGATCAATGCGCCATAGCGGTGCGCGAAGACGCGCGTGGCGTACACTGCGAGCATCCTCAGTATCCCGGAGGCGGGGATGCTGCAATTGCGGAAAAAATTTGGCGACGCGCGCGGGTGATAGAAGCCTTCGCGCGGATGTTTGTTGCGCCGCAGACGCTGGTGCTGATCTCGCGTATCAGCGACGAGCGCGTGGTCGCGGTGAGCGATTCCTTTGAACACGTTTTCGGTATTGCGCGAGAAGTAGCCGTCGGGCGCACCACACGGGAGCTTGGGCTGTGGCACAACGAACGCGAACGGCAGACATTGATCGATCTGCTCATGCATCGTGGCACCGCGGTGCGCGAGCCGGTGAGTGCGCGCACGCGTGACGGGCGCTATTTCGATGGCTTGGCAAGCTTTGAGCTACTGGAGCACGAGGGCGAGCGCTACATCTTCGCCCTATTGCAAGATGTGCGCGAACACGCCGATCCCTTGCTCGCACATCGGCGTGAGCTGGAGAGTTTCAGGTCACTGTTTACCGATGCAGAGATTGGCGTCTATCGGCGCTGGCCCGAGAATCACGGCTTCGTCGATGTCAATCCAGCGCTTGCGGTCATGCTGGGTTATGGCTCGGCAGCCGAGTTCATGGCCGAGGTATCCAAAGATCCGCTCGATCTGCATCTGGATCGCGAGCATGGGCGTGCGTTGCTGGAGAATTTGAGCACCAATGGCCGGATTTCGCGCGAGCGTTCGGCCTTGCGGCGTCGCGATGGCACAGGTGTATTTGTCAGCGAGAACGCGCGTGCGGTGCTTGGTGCTGGTGGCGATGTGCTGTTCTACGAAGGCACTTTGATTGATATTAGTACGATGGTCTCAGCGCAGGCCGCGTTGGCACAATCCGAAAGCTTGTATCGCTCACTGATCGAGAACTGCCGCGACGGCGTATTTCTGATCCAGCACGGCACGATGCGCTTTTGCAACGAAGCGCTGGCCCAGACACTGGATTTCAGTGCGTCCGAGCTAATCGGTAGCAGCTATCTGGAGCGCATCGCGCCGGAGGATTTGCAGGCGCAATCCCTACGCCGCCAAGCGCGCGAAAGTGGCTCAATGGCGGTGCAGGATTACGAGGTGCATTTGTTGCGCAAAGACGGAACGCCGCGACTATTCGCGGTGCGCGCGGGCGCCGTAATTTATGAGGGTGAGCCAGCGTCGATCGGTACCATGCGTGACGTAACCGAAGCCAGCGCACAGCGTGATCGGCTCGCCGATGCCGAGGAACGCTACCGACTGGCCTTGTGGGGCTCAGGCGATGACCTGTTCGAGTGGGATTTGCAGGCTGGCGAGCTAGTACCGATCGGTGTCGATGCGCAAGGCCAAGCCATGGTGCGTCAGCCGCTACCCTCCGTTGATCAACTGACCGATTTTGTGCATCTGGAGGATTTCCCTGCGCTGCGCGATGCCATTCTCGAGCATTTGGCGGGTCGCACGGATCACTTTGAGGCGACCTATCGATTGCGTTCGCGCAGTGGCAATTGGAAGTGGAAACTCGGCCGCGGCATGATCGTCGCACGCGATGCGAACGGCGCGGCTCTGCGCCTATCGGGTACGCAGCGCGATATTTCTAGCATCAAGAAGGTCGAGACAGCATTGCTGGAATTGACCAGTGAACTTGATGCCCGCGTCCAGGCGCGCACACTGCAATTAGAAGATCAGCAACGCGTGCTGGAAACCGCCAACGCGCAACTGAGTCTGACCATTCAGGCCTTGCAGCAGACGCAAGGCGAACTGATAGAAGCCGAGAAAATGGCCTCGCTCGGGCGGTTGGTTGCGGGCGTCGCGCATGAGGTGAATACGCCCTTGGGCGTCGGTGTGACCGCACTTTCGTACCTTCGAGATCAGATCGCGCCGGTGCGAGCGGCGTTGAGCGCGAGCCTGCCGAAATCACGCGTAGATGAGTTATTGCAACCGATTGATAGCGCCAGCGCGATGGCGGAAAACAACCTGTTCCGCGCTGCCGGTTTGATCAGCAATTTCAAGCAGGTGGCCGTGGATCAATCGACCAGCAGCATTCGCCGCGTGCGGGTACGTGACTATCTGGAGCGGACTTTGCAATCGCTGATGCCGGCCTTCCGCAAGACCGCGCACAAAGTGGAAATCGACTGCGACGCCGCGCTTGAGATAGTCAGCCGTCCCGACGCCTTGCACCAGATCACAGTGAACCTGCTGATGAATTCTTTGAATCACGCATTCGACGATGGCCGTGTCGGGCATATCCGTATGATTATCGCCGCGGACGGCAACACATTGAAAATGCGTTACCAGGATGATGGCTGCGGCATGCAGGCAGAGGTTGCTCGACGCGTTTTTGAGCCATTTTTTACGACCAAGCGCAACGCAGGTGGTACTGGCCTCGGCATGCACATCGTCTACAACCTGGTAACGCAAGCATTGGCCGGACGCATCGAACTCGACACAGCGCCGGGATCAGGTGTGCGTATCGATATCGGTTTTCCGATTCGTCACCCGGCCAGCGACGGGTCAGAATGAAGCCTGCCGTGGCTGCACGAGACGCCGATTCATGAATCCGCTTAGGGTAGGTGGTGATGCTGCTGCGTTGGCGCGCATACGCATCGTGCTAGTTGACACGCTGGAGCCCGGTAATATTGGCTCGGCCGCGCGTGCAATGAAGACCATGGGATTGTCGGAACTGGCGCTGGTGCGCCCTGCACGATTCCCGCATGAGAGCGCGCGGCGTATGGCGGTATCCGCAGCCGATGTACTAGAGCGTGCCTGCGTGCACGCCGAGCTGCACACGGCGCTGGCCGATTGCCATCATGTCTACGCTGTCAGCGCGCGTCAGCGCAAACTGGCAGTGCCGATCGGGTTTCCGCGGCAAATCGCGCCAGAAGTGCTGGCTGCAGCCGCGAATGGCAACGTCGCTCTCGTCTTTGGCGGCGAGGAAGCGGGCCTGAACAACGCCGATTTGGAACTCTGCGCGACCCTGGTGCAAATTCCAAGCGACCCGCGCTGTCGTTCACTCAATCTAGCGGCGGCGGTGCAGTTGATCGCCTACGAATTACGCCTCGCGAGCCTGGGCGACGATTGGCAGGCGCCGAGCTTGAAACAAGCAGCGCCCGTGGAGCAATTCGAAGGCCTGATCTCAGCGATCGACGCCGCACTCGCCGATGCCAGCTTCTACGCGAACAAGAACCGCGAACTCGCCAACGCGCGCCTGCGCCGCATCTTCCAGCGCGCGCAATTGAATGCCGACGAAATCAAAATGCTGCGCGGCGCGATAGCGCGGTTGGTTGGTAAATCAAAAGCGGGACTGGGGACTTCGGCGCAGCGATGAATCCCTCGGCGCAGGTGGGTGAGGACTATCACCGGACTGAACTGATCTCGAACAACCCACGCCGCAGTCACCAACCAGAAAAGCTCCCCTTTCTTGGCTTCTCTTCGCGTCTTTGCGTCTTTGCGTTGAACCTTTGATCTTGATCTTGATCTTGATCTTGAGATTCCACCTATCGCGGCTGGAATTCTGCGTCGCTGCGACCCAGGTTGCGCACATCGCCGATCGGCGTGCCGTGCGGCGGCGGGACTTGTAAGTGGTAGCCGATGCGCTTGAGGTGCTCGATCAGTACGCTGGCGTCGACGCGTGCCAGTTTGCGTTCGGCGGTCAACTCGAAACGCAGCGCTTCTGTCCATGGCGCAAGCCCGGTTTTGAGTTCGGTCGGCAGCGTCTCGAGCGCGGCGGCGTCGAGCACATAAACATAGGCGTCGGCGCGACGCTGGCTACGAAAAACGATGCATTCCATGGGAGTTATCCGAAGCAAAGTAGGGATGGTGCCAGTCTGCCGCTAACCGCGTATCGCGGCGTGTCAACGGCATGTCTGAAGACTCCGACGAAGACGCACATCGTGGTGGCTTTCGCGTTGCCTATGATTCTTCTGTTGCGGTCAGCCTTGCACGTCGGCGCAACCAAGCGACGCCAGCGATATCAACAATTCCGACCCACAAACGATTCCATAAACCGTATTTGCTAATCCCGCGTGTACGTGACCGGTGGTTGACTGGCACGCTGTGCACGCCGTAGCCGGCACGGCGCACCAAAGCCGGCAGAAAGCGATGCATATGATCGAAGTAGGGTAAGTCGAGAAAGACTTGACGCTCGATCAGCTTGATGCCGCAGCCAGTGTCCGGGGTGTCGTCTTTCAGCAAAAACGCACGCACGCGATTGGCGACCTTGGACGAGACGCGCTTGCCCCAGTTGTCCCGGCGCGTGGTGCGCCAGCCTGCGAACAGCTTGGTATTGCCGCGGTCGGCATCACGTGCCGCGAGCAGTTTCGGGATATCGGCCGGATCGTTCTGGCCGTCGCCGTCGAGCGTGGCAATCCAGTTGCCGCGTGCGGACTTGATGCCGCTACGCACTGCGGTGCTCTGGCCGCTTTGAGATAAATGGCGGATGACGCGTAAACGTTTATGGCCGGCTTTCAGTGATCGCAAAACCGCCAGGGTGTCGTCGGCGCTCGCGTCATCAATAAATAGGGCTTCCCAATCGATTTTTAGCGGCGCGAGCGCGGCTTCGATTTCCAGCAGCAAGGGCGCGACATTGTCGCGTTCATTGTGGACCGGCACGATCACCGAGAGCGCAAGTGGCGTGGTCATCCTAAGCACTCCGGATCCGTTCTTCGCCACCATCAAAATATGCTCGACACCATTCCACCAGCGGCGGCACAGCTTCCTCGATCGACACTTTGGGTGCGTAGCCGAGTTCGCGGCGCGCGGCGCTGATGTCGGCGCAGGTTTCCAGCATATCGCCTGCCTGCATTTGCAGCAGTTGACGGACGGCCGGTCTTCCGGCTGCCATTTCGATCAATTCGATAAAGTGCAGTAAATCCACCGGCTCGCCGCGGCCCAAATTAAAAATGCGATAGGGCGGGTTGCTTGCGTCCGGATTGGGCGGACGCTCCAGCGCAGCAATCACGCCGTCGACGATATCGTCAACATGGGTGAAGTCGCGCTTCATTTGTCCGTGGTTAAAGACCTGAATCGGCCGCCCCGCGAGCACCGCGCGCGTGAACAATAAGGGTGCCATATCCGGCCGACCCCAACTGCCGTAGACCGTGAAAAAGCGCAGACCCGTCATCGGAATTCGGTAAAGATGCGCGTAACTGTGCGCCATCAACTCATTCGCACCCTTGGTGGCCGCATAGAGCGATAGCGGACGATCGGCGCGCGCATCCTCGCGAAAGGGTTGTTCCGGGTTATGGCCATAAATGCTGGAGGTGCTGGCAAAGGTCAAATGTTCGACCGCGTTCTGGCGGCAAGCCTCCAGAATTTCCAAAAATCCAACCAGATTGCTGTGCACATACGGCCGCGGCGCCTCGATCGAATAGCGAACGCCGGCTTGTGCGGCCAAATGCACCACGCGGCGTGGCCGGTGTTGCTGCCAGATGCGCGCCAATAGATCGGTATCGGCAATATCGCCTTCGATCATTTCGAAATCACGCCCGGCGCCCATAGCGGCCGCGCGATCGCGTTTGTATTGCGGATCGTAATAAGCGTTGAAATTGTCCAAGCCCAGCACGCGACTGCCGCGCTGCGCCAAAGCACGCGCCACATGGCTTCCAATGAAGCCGGCAGCGCCAGTCACGAGCACAGTCATAGCGTGCGCAGCGTAGCAAAAGGCCGCGAAGCGTAGCCGAAAGGGGTTGATGCGGCCACCGAGTCAACGCTTCGTCACGGTTTGCGCCGTGAATGCCGTCGCGCTGCGCTGTTATTGTTGACGACCAACGTCAAGCGCCTGGTATTTGCCCGGCTACCAGGAGTCCATGGAAGCGATTCGCGAACATATTCAGAAAGGCGAGCTCGCCGAGGCGGAGAGTGCGCTGCGTGATCGTCTCAGTGATGAACCGGAAGACGCGGCCGCGCTCAATCTTTACGGCGTCGTGCTGGCGCGCAAGGGCGACGTGCTTGGTGCGCGCAGCAATTTCAAACGGGCTATCGCTGCCGATCCCGAGGAGCCCAGCTACTTGGTGAACTTCGGTCTGCTGCTCGCGCAGCAGGGCGATATGTTGCGCGCCAGCGAATTGCTGGAACGCGCCACGGTGCTCGATCCCAACTGGTCGCGCGCGCATGCCCAACTAGGCGAATTGGCGCTCGCGACGGGCCAAAACGGGCTGGCAGAACAACGTTTCCGCACGGCGCTGCGCGCCGACGAAAATGACGCGCAGGCGCAGGTGGGCCTGGCCCAAGTGTTGCTGGGGCGTGGCGAGGTTGATGTGGCGCTGACGCACGCGCAGCAAGCGATCGTCTTGCTGCCTGAAGACTCGCGCGCGCAGGCCGTGCTTGGCATGATTTTGCTGGCAAAGGGCCATCACGCGTTTGCGCGCACGGCGTTGGAGAACGCCATGCGTTTGGCACCGACCAATGCACGCTTGCGTCGCATTACGGCGCGCGCGCAATTGAGCGACAAAGATCCTGGCGCAGCGATGCAAACACTGCGCGAGGTTCAGGATTTTCAGGCAGAAGACCTGCCCAGCCTGCGCGCCTTGTCCGAGTCCGGCATTCGGACCGGCCTGAATGCTGAGGTGGCCGAATTATTAGGCCGCGTGCTGCCGCATTTTCCCGGCGACACGCGCTTGGTTCACGCCGCTGCTGAATCACAATTGCGCAGCGCCGGTGCGCCGCAATCACTCGAAATTCTGCATCGATACACCAATGCACAATCAGAGGCATCGTTGTGGATGCATCGCTTGGGTCTGCTGGCCAAGCTCGGAAAGTCGGATGAAGCATTCGCCCTCGCGCGTGAATGGACCGAACAGCAACCGCAAAATGCTGACGCCCACGCGGAGTATGCGACCGGTGCTGAAATGCGCGGCGAGTCGGCGCTCGCGCTGACAGCAGCGCAACGCGCTGTGGTGCTGGACCCGAAACAACCGAAGGCCCTGTGCATTTTGACGGCACACGAGTTGCGCCAGGGCAAGCCCGGAGCACGCGCGCTGGCGCTAATCGCGATCGACGACAGCAAACTGAGCCCCACAATCAAATCCACGCGTAGCTTTCTTCTGGGCTTTGCCGCCGATCGCAGTGGCGATTCGGACGTCGCGGTTGAACAATGGTTACGCGTGCAGTCGACCCTGCCCACCGTGCGCATGCCAGCCCTGACCGATCCCTTGGCACCCCCGCGCGAATTGCCGCTGCCGCTGCCAAATTTGCACGAAGGCCGCCCCTTGGTTTTGATGCCCTACATCCCGGGAAGTGGCGCCGAGTCGCTTTTGCGCGCGCTGGCCGGTGGTCAAAGCATCAGCGTGCTTTCCGATCGTTTAACTGCTGCCGGCCGCCATGACGGCTTGTCATATGATCAACGAAGTCAACTCGAAGAACCGCTGAATGAGAACCTCTTGAGCATCTTCCGCCGCCGCTACTGGCGCGCGTTTGAGCGGCTTAAAGTACCGGCGGATCGTCTGCCGATCGATGTACTACCGGCGCTGGAGTGGGCTCAGTACGCGGCTCTTTCCGGTGCGTTGCCGGAGGCGCGAATCTTGGCCTTTGTGCGCGATCCGCGCGACGCGCTATTGCATTGGCTGGCGTTCGGGACCACGCCTTCGCGTCCCATTGCCAAGCCGGAACTGGCTGCGAACTATCTGCTGCGCCAGTATCAGCATATTGATCGCATGCGCTCGGCCGCGGGTCTGGCCGTCAGCGTGATTCGTGCTGAGGAGTTCGATGCCAACCGCGATGCGTTGCGAGAAAGATTGGGAAAAGCGCTTGGCGTTCCCGCCGATTCGTTGAATCTCACGGCGCCAAGTCGCTCAGCTTTGGGTGTCTTGCCGGACCGACTCGAAAACGGTCGCTGGCGCCAATATGCGGCGCCGCTGGGTAAAGCCTTCCGCTTGCTAACGCCCGCCGCCAAACGCTTTGGCTACGACTGATTAGCGCAATTGCAGCAGATCAAGCCCGAAATGGACGAGGCGCTTGCCTCGGTCGACTTCAATTAGGGAGCGCGCTATGCCGAATTCGACGAAGGTACTGGCAAGTTGGCAGGTTACGGATTGGCGTCACTGGTGGCTGGCGGCAGCGCCTCGAAAGCGGGCCTGTTCACCCAAGCTGATTGCGCTGCTGCTTGCGTTTAAAAAAGTCATTCTCATCGGTTTAGGTGCGTTGATGTACGGCGCAGCTAAACGCTTTGGCACAAAAAAGGGCGGCTGACACCGCCGCTTGTCGGGTTAGCAGGGCACAAAGGCTTGAAAGCCCGCTGGCGCTCAGCTATAAAGCACGGCTCTTCTGGCCCTGCGTGGGCTGAAACTCAACTTGGATGAGGTGACGTATGGCGCGGGTTTGTTCAGTGATCGGGAAGCGCCCCCTGGTCGGCAACAACGTTTCGCACGCGAACAACAAGACGCGTCGCCGTTACTTGCCGAATCTACAATGGCACCGTTTTTGGGTGCCCTCAGAAAAGCGCTTTGTGCGTCTGCGCTTGTGCATGCAGGCGATGCGCACGATTGACAAGAATGGCATCGAATCGGTCCTCGCGACCATGCGTGCTCGTGGCGATAAGGTGTAAGGAGAGTAACCGTGCGCGACAAGATCAAGCTGGTGTCGACCGCCAATACCGGTCACTTCTACACCACGACCAAGAATAAGAAGACCACGCCGAACAAGCTGGAATTCAAGAAGTACGACCCCGTGGTCCGTAAGCACGTGGCATACAAAGAGTACAAAATCAAATAGTCGCCGCGCCCTGCGAAACGACAAAGTCAAAACCCGCCTGCTGGCGGGTTTTGCGTTTAGCGTTATCAGAAAATCTATTGTCGTGGACGAGCAAGCGCCAAAGCGTTCGGGCTCTTGTACCAATGAAGATGCAGGCCCGAACTGACAGAACCACTCAGGATCGCCGCAGCCTCACACGCCCGCTGCGCAATCAACATGAGCTACAAGAGCACACTCTACGCATCACTGCGCCGCAGCCCCAAGTCCCCAGCCCCGCTTAGCCATTTGCGTTGCGCCACACACGCTTTTAAAAAAGTGCCTTGTGCCTAGCTTGCAAGTTCTTCACATCAGGCGTATTTCTGCACAAAACGTTCTGTAAAGAAACTGCCTTGACCCGACCTCCGAAAGCGCGTGATCAGATCCTCGATGCAGCGGAGCGCATTGTTAAGGATCGCGGTGCGGCGCGTGTGACCTATGAAGAACTGGTGCGCGAGAGCGGCGTTTCGCGTGGCGGTATCACCTATCACTTCAAATCCAAGGACATCCTGCTGCGCGCGCTGATTGAGCGCGATCTGAGCAAGTCCTGCGCTGCCGAGGCCTGCATGCGTTCAGGGATCGCGGGCGACGCGGATCCGGGAGAGGAATTGGTCTCGTTGATCCGTATGTGGGTAGCGCCTGACTCGGAACACCGACGCTTTACTGCCGGCATGTTGAGCGCAGTCGCACATGATCCGAGCTTGTTGGACCCCATTCGAAAGCATCATCTGAACGAATGCGAAAACCGTGATTGGACGCCTTCGGCCATCCAACGCGCGATCTTGCGGCTGGCCGCCGAAGGCCTGCATTGGAGCGAGCTATTTGGATGCAGTGAAGTGCCCAGTGAATACCGCGCCGCATTGATCGCGCGCATGGAAGCGCTGGCACGCGAGTGGTCGCAAGAACCATAAATTGTTTGCTGCAAGCAGCGTTCAGCGGTGCGCTGGCAGCGCTGAAAATTTTTGTATCCGATTTTCTATTCAATTTTACCAAGGCCTGATTCAATGACTGCGTACACACGAGTTTTGCGCACGACGGCAATAGCGTTGCTGACACTGGCTATGGCTGCCTGCGGCAAGGTAGAGGCCCCCGCAGAGGCACCGGCCAATGGCGGCATGCCGCCATTGGAAGTCAATGTCGCCCAAGTGGTATCCAAAGAGGTCACCGAATGGGATGACTTCACTGGCCGTTTCGTGGCCGTGGACACAGTCGATATTCGGCCGCGGGTCGCGGGCTATTTGACCAAAATTGCCTTCAAGGAAGGCGAAGAGGTCAAGAAGGGCGATTTGCTGTTCGAGATCGACGCGCGTGAGTATCAGGCGAGTCTGGCGCGTGCGCGAGCCGATGCCGAGCGCGCGCGGACGCGGGTGGCGCTAGCGAAGACTGTGCTTGAGCGCTCCGATAAGCTGGTCAAGGCTCGTGCGCTATCCGGTGAGGAATACGACGCCCGGGTCGCCGAGCAAAAGCAGGCGAGTGCTGATCTTGGCGCCATGCAAGCGGCTGTGACCCAAGCCGAATTGAGCGTGGGTTTTACCGAGATTCGCGCACCCATTGATGGCCGCATGGGTGTTGCGCTGATCACGCCGGGGAATTTGGTCGATGCAAGCTCCAAGCTCGGCACCTTGGTTTCCCTCCATCCGATTTACGTCTATTTCGAGGGCGATGAGCGCACCTTCCTCGATTATCAGGGCATGGCGCGTCGCGGCGAGCGCGAAAACTCGCGACTAGTACGCAGCCCGGTGCATGTGGGCCTCGCCAATGAAGAGGGTTTCCCGCATAGCGGCGAATTAGACATGATCGACAACCAACTCGATCCGGGCACCGGCACCATGCGTGCGCGCGCCGTGCTCGATAACACCGAGCGGTTATTCACGCCCGGATTGTTCGCCCGTGTGCAACTGGTCGGCAGTGCCAAAAAGCAGGCATTGCTGATCCATGAGCAAGCCGTATTGACCGACCAAGACCGCAAATATGTCTACGTCGTCGGCCCCGAGAACAAGGCCATGCGCAAGGACGTGGTGCTGGGTGCGCGCATCGAAGGCTTGCAAATTGTCGAATCGGGCCTTGAGGCGGGCGATCGCCTGGTGGTCAATGGCGTGCGCAAGATCTTCTTCCCCGGACAAGATCTGAAGCCCATCGAGGTGCCAATGAACGAGCCAAACCGGATCGCTGCGCCGGGCCAAGCACCCGCTGAAGCTGCGGCAAAAGGCTGATCACCATGGCGCACATGGACGTTTCAAAGATTTTTGTTGATCGGCCGATTCTCGCCGCCGTGCTGTCTTTGCTGGTGTTCATCGCCGGCGCGATTGCGATCCCGAATCTGCCCATCAGCGAATACCCAGATGTCGTGCCGCCCTCGGTCGTCGTCAATGCGATCTATCCCGGTGCCAACCCCAAGACTATCGCCGACACCGTTGCTGCGCCGCTTGAAGAAGCCATCAACGGCGTCGAAAACATGATTTACATGAAGTCCACCAGCGGCTCCGATGGAGCGCTCTCGCTGACGGTGACCTTCAAAGGTGGCACCGATATCGATCTGGCAGCGATGCAGGTGCAAAACCGCGTATCGCAAGCTTTGCCACGCTTGCCGGAAAGCGTAAGACAGCTCGGCGTGACCACGGTCAAGAGCGCACCCACGCTGACCATGGTGGTGCATCTGACCTCGCCAGACCAAAGCTACGATGGTTTGTACCTATCGAACTTCGCCAACTTACGTGTGCGCGACGAGTTGGCGCGTATCGAGGGTGTTGGTCAGGCAGTCGCGTTCGGCGCTGGCAATTATTCGATGCGCGTCTGGATTGATCCGGACAAGGCAGCCAGCCGCGAACTCACTGCCGGCGACATCGTCAATGCCATCCGCGAGCAGAACCTTGAAATCTCGGCGGGCACCATTGGTGGACCACCACAAACCGGCGACAACGCGCTGCAGTTTTCCATTAACGCCCAGGGCCGCTTGAGCACGCCCGAGGAATTCGGCGAGATCGTGCTCAAGACCGGAAACGAAGGCTCGATCACGCGCTTGAAAGATGTGGCGCGCGTCGAACTCGGTTCCAACAACTATTCGATGAATTCCCTGCTGAGCAACGAGGAAGCCGCCGCGATCGTGATTTTCGAAGCGCCGGGAGCCAACTCGATCGCGCTGTCTGATGCTGTACGCGCCAAGATGGCCGAGCTCAAGCGTGGCTTTCCGGCCGGCATCGAATGGCAGGTGGCGTATGACCCCACCGTCTTCGTGCGCGAATCTATTGATTCGGTCATTACCACTTTGCTTGAAGCGGTCGCGCTGGTGGTGCTCGTCGTTGTGGTCTTCTTGCAAACTTGGCGTGCCTCGATCATCCCTTTGCTCGCGGTGCCTGTGTCGATCATCGGCACCTTCGCGGTGCTGTGGCTGCTCGGTTTCTCGATCAACGTGCTGACCCTGTTCGGCTTGGTGCTGGCGATTGGCATCGTGGTAGACGACGCCATTGTCGTGGTCGAGAACGTGGAGCGGCATATTGAAAAGGGCGAAAGTCCGAGAAACGCGGCGCATTCGGCCATGGCCGAAGTTTCCGGACCGATCATCGCGATTTCGCTGGTGCTGGTAAGCGTCTTTGTGCCGCTGGCATTTCTGGGCGGTGTGACTGGGCAGTTTTACCGCCAGTTTGCGGTGACCATCGCGGTTTCGGTGCTGATCTCGGCCTTCAATTCGCTGACCTTGTCACCCGCGCTCGCAGCAGTGTTGCTGCAGCCGCATGGTGCAAAGAAAGATGCGCTCGGTCGTGGCATGGAGAAAATTTTCGGACGCTTCTTTGGCTGGTTCAACCGTCGTTTCAACAGCGCCGGGGCGCGTTACTCGGGCAATATCGGCCGCACCATCAGCCGTGCCCCGCGCTTGATGGTGATCTATGCGGTGCTGATTGGTGTGACCGTGTTTGCCTTTAGCAAAGTGCCCGCTGGCTTCATCCCGACGCAGGACAAGCAGTATCTATTTTCGATCCTGCAGTTGCCCGAAGGCGCGACGTTACAGCGCACTGAAGCTGCGATGCGGCGCATGGGTGAGATGGCACTGGCCACGCCCGGCGTCGAAAGCGTGGTGCAGTTCCCGGGTTTAAATGGCGTGCATTTTGTGAATACGCCGAATGCTGGACTGATGTTTGTCGGTATCAAGCCGCAATTGGAGCGCACCGAAAGCGCGGCGGAAATCGCCGGCATGCTCAACGGCCGCTTCGGCGAGATTCAAGATGGTTTGGCCTTCGCCTTGCTGCCGCCACCGGTCTTGGGCTTGGGCAATTCGGCCGGCGTGGAAATGTATGTGCAGGATCGATCCGGCGTCGGCTACGGCGAGCTCAACAATCAAGTGCAAGCATTCTCGGGCGCCTTGCGCGGCACACCAGGGTTTGACCCGTATGCGGTGTTCAGCTCCTTCCAGTCGAATGTGCCGCAACTCGATGCAACCGTCGACCGAATCCGAGCCAAAGAACAGGGTTTGGCGTTGACCGAGATCTATACCGCACTGCAAGTCTATTTGGGCTCGGCCTATGTCAACGACTTCAATCTCTTCGGCCGCACTTACAGTGTTTATGCGCAGGCTGATGCAAGTTTCCGCGACGAGGTGGCCGATATTGGCCGCATTCGCGTGCGCAATCAGGCCGGTCAAATGGTCCCGATCGGCAGCGTGGTGCAAGTGACACCGAGTTTTGGGCCAGATCCAGTCATTCGCTACAACGGCTATCCGGCAGCAGATTTGAGCGCCGGAATCAATCCGGCAATGATGTCCTCGCAACAAGCCTTGGGCACAATCACAGGCATGGCGGCCTCGATCCTGCCGCAGGGTTTGAATATCGAATGGACCGGATTGACCTTCCAAGAGGCGACCCAAGGTTCGCTGGCGTTGCTGGTTTTCCCCTTGTGTGTGCTGCTGGTTTACATGGTGCTGGCTGCGCTCTACGAGAGCTGGACCTTGCCCCTGGCCGTCATTCTGATCGTCCCGATGTGCATGCTCTCAGCGGTGGGCGGCATCTGGTTGCTCAACTTCATTGAGGGTAGCTGGTTCGGGTTGTCGATCGGCATGGGCTGGATACCACCACCGCCGATGTCGATCCCACCGAGTTTCATCGACAACAACATCTTCACCCAGATTGGCCTGGTGGTGCTGATGGGTCTGGCCTGTAAGAACGCGATTCTGATCGTGGAGTTTGCGCGCGATTTGGAAGAGCAGGGACGCAGCATCGTCGATGCAGCCATTGAAGCCTGCCGTTTGCGTTTGCGCCCAATTCTGATGACCAGCTTTGCCTTCATCATGGGCGTGCTGCCCTTGGTATTCGCCGCGGGCGCAGGCGCAGAAGTGCGTCATGTCATGGGTGTGACAGTGTTCGCCGGCATGCTCGGTGTGACTTTCTTCGGCTTGTTCTTCACGCCGGTTTTTTACGTGCTGCTGCGCAAGTTTGCGACGCGCGGTGGACGTGGAACAAAGACCGCGGGGAGCGCGAGCCATGTTTAAGCTGAATTGGATATCTGACGCGATTTTGGCGGCGCGCCACGCCGCGAGCGCGGACACGCAGCACGTTCTGCAGACCAGCGGAAGGAATGGACAACGCCCCATGCGCGCTTTTTCACAAATCCTGCTTGCGAGTGCGGGCCTTGGTCTGCTCTCCGCCTGCACGGTGGGCCCTCAATACGTGCGGCCAGAGGTCAATCTGCCCGCACAATTCGTCGAATCGCGTGGTGAACACTATGCGGCTGACGAAGTCGCGAGTTCCGTTTGGGCGGCCTTTGACGAACCGGAGCTGGACGCGTTGATCAAGCGCGCGCTGGAAGCCAACACCACGATTGCGCAGTCATTGGCGCGCCTGGATGAAACCCGTGCGTTGGCGGGGCTCAGCCGCTACAGCCTGTTTCCCACGGTGACCGCGGGCGCGAGCAGCGATCGAAATAAAGCCTCCGGCCAAGATCCTATGATTCCGGCTGAGCAGGTAGGCATCCTGCAAAGCTATCGCGCGGGCTTCGATTTGAGCTGGGAGATCGATCTCTTCGGCAGCCTGCGCCGCCAGAATGAATCGATCAAACGCGTCGTCGGTGGCAACGCCGCTGCGTTAGACGACGTGCGGCTATCGATCGTGGCCGAAGTTGCGCAAGCATGGTTTGCCTTGCGCGGTACGCAAGCACGATTGGCCGTGCAGGAACGCAATCTGGCCAATCTCAAAGACAATCTCAAGATCCTGACCGAGCAATTGGAAGCCGGTCGCGGCACCGACTTGGATGTCTCGCGCTCGGACGCATTAGCCTTGTCCGTGGCCGCACAGATTCCGGCGACCTTTGCCGAAATCACGCGACAAGAGCAGCGTTTGGCGGTGCTGACGGCGCAACCTGTCGCTGATTTGCGCGAACAATTGGCGCCCGATAAGTCCCTGCCCGCGCTGCCGTCCTTGGTGTTGGTGGGTACGCCGTCGGAGTGGTTGCAACGACGCCCGGACATCCGTGCTGCGGAATGGCGCTTGGCGAAAGAAGTTTCTGATGTCGGTGTGCGGACGGCGGAATTCTTCCCAAAGCTGACTTTACTTGGCGGCTTCGGCAGTACCGCGCAGTCCTTCAGCGATCTTGGCAGCTCCACCGCCGAACGCTGGCAGTTTGGGCCATCGTTGACCTGGAGTTTTCTCGATTTCGGACGCGTGCGACAGCGCGTATTGGCGCAGCGCGCGCGCGCCGACGGCGCCGTCGCGGCCTATCAGGAAGCCTGGTTGCGTGCGCTGGAAGAAACTGAGAACGCGCTGGCGGGCTATAGGGCCGCGAATCAGTCCACGGAAGTCTTGGGCCAGGCGGTGGTTGCCAGTCGCAAGGCGGTTGACCTCGGTCGGCTGCGTTTTGATGCCGGCGCAAGCGACTATTTGGTGGTGCTCGATGCCGAGCGCAGTCTGATCGAGTTTGAGGACCAGTACGCGCAATCGGCCACACGCCGGGCAACGGCGTTGGCGGTGCTGTACAAAGCGCTGGCCGGTGATTTTGTTGCGGCAGCGAACCAGGTGCCGCAGCAATAAAGGTCTAGCCGTGCGCGCTGATCGCAGCGCGCACGGCGAGTTTGCTGTCAATCGGCTACGCCCAGCCGCTTGCGTTCGAGCCGACGCAGAAATTCAGCCATCACGCGCCGATACAGATCCTCGCCGAGATAGGCGTCTTCGACGCCCCAGTCGATACTCGGGTTGTCATTGACCTCAATGATCACGCAGCGATCGCCCACTTGCTTCAAATCCACACCGTAAAGGCCGTCGCCAATCGAGTGCGTGGCGCGTACGGCAAGTTTGAGGACCTCTGAGGGTACCTCACGAATGGGGAAGGTCTTGAAATCGCCACTGCGCGCCTCGCCCTTGGCGGCGTGGTTATAAATCTGCCAGTGGCCGCGTGACATGAAGTATTGGCAGGCATACAGCGGCTCGCGATTGAGAATGCCGATGCGCCAGTCGAAATCGGTTGGCATAAATTCCTGCGCGAGCACCAATGCCGTTTGTGCGAACAATTCCTCCGCCGCGCGCTTGAGGCCGATGGCGTCAGTCACCTTGACCACCCCGCGCGAAAACGAGCCATCTGGAATCTTCAGCACCAACGGCAGCCCCAGCATATCGACGATCTCAGCGAGCTTTTTGGGCTCATCGCGATACAGGATCTCGGTGCGCGGTGTCGGCAGTTTGCGGCTCTTGAGTAGATCCGAGAGATAGATCTTGTTGGTACAACGCAGAATCGATGTAGGGTCATCAATGACCACCATATCTTCCTTCTCCGCCTTGTTGGCGAAGCGATAGGTGTAGTGATCAATGGCGGTGGTCTCACGGATGAATAGCGCGTCGTACTCCGCAAGATGCGAGTAATCAATGCGCGTGATCGGATCAACCTCTATGCCTAAGTCCTTGCCCGCACGTACAAAGGCACGCAGCGCCTTCTTGTTTGACGGTGGCCATTGCTCGGCCGGGTCATGCAACATGGCGATGTCGTAGCGGTATTTCTTCGGCGTGCGCTTACTGCGCCAGAGTTTTTTGCTGAAGCGATCGAGCGCGGCGGCGAAAGCATCCTCTTGCGCATCGGTCAGCGTATGCAAGCTGGCCGGTTTGATCGCATTGATCTGCCACACGCGATCACGCTCGAACTCCAACCGCAGGATGGGACAAGGAAAAGCCTCAAAAACTTGCCGTGCCAGATCCTTGAGTGGCTCGGAACTGGTCTCGCCGAAATACGCGAGGATGCCGAAATCAGTCGCATCGCGGCTGTCCGGCAAGAAGCGGCTCAAATTCTGGTTGAGGTCCTCGATGTCGAGCCCATACAGCGAACGCTTGCGCAGATCGTTGATCGCGCGCACCGACGGAATAACCTTGTGGCCGCGCGCTTCCGCCAGCAGCGAGACGTAATATCCGGTACCCAGATATTTGTAACTGCGGCACAGATTGATCACCTGCGTCCGCTCCTCGTCGGTGCGGATCGGCTCCTTCAAATAATCCTTCGCCGTGACCACATTGTCGGATGGGTGATAACTGCCCCAATCCGACGCTTTCTCGACAACGATGACGAGACGACTCATGGTGACAAACCTGTTGAGGCTCGATATGCATCAAGCACATCGCGCCGATGTTTTCGGAAATGGGCGTAGGGTGGTGATGTTGGCCATTGCGCGCTTGCGCAAGCTTGGCTGCTTCGCGCAGACGCTTGCCCATGCAACGAATCGCAACGGCCGGGCCGTAGTCTGGCACAGCGCAGTAGGGCAAAAAGTGCATGTCTGAGCCAAGATTCAGGCACCGTGGCCTTAGCCCAGCGACGCACGCGCAGCCGGCGGCTGAGGACGCAGTCAGCGCGCCTGACAGCATCCATCTACGTCGCGCAGAGCGCTCGGATATCGCCGCCTTGCTGGCGTTGGAGGGCGCAGTCTTTGACGGTGACCGGCTACGGGAGCGCCAATTCCGGCACCACTTAAGCAACCGTAGCGGCGATTTGATCGTCGCCTATGCGGGTAGCGAGTTGCTGGGCTATGCGCTGCTCCTTCGACGACGAAGCAGCCGGGTCGCACGTATCTACTCAATTGCCGTTGATCGCCATGCACGCGGACATGGAATCGGGATGCGGCTACTTGAATTCGTGGAAGGCTTGGGCCGTGAGCACGGCGCGAAGGAGTTGCGGCTAGAGGTTCGTCAAGACAATGCCGGCGCGCTGCGCTTGTACCAGCGCGCCGGCTATTCGGTCTATGCAGTGTATTTGAGCTACTACGAGGATGGCGCATCCGCCTGGCGTTTGCGCAAGGTGCTATGCCCGGTCTGACGCGTGGGAGAGTTATCCCCCACGCGTCAGGATTGGCAATCGCTTAGCGGAAATCGTAGGTCCAGCCGGCGGCCCAATTGTCATCTACGTTACGGAAGGCGCCGATGAAATTGGTCGGTTCAAAGAACAGATCCGGGGCGCCCGTGGAGGCCAAGCGAAGCGTGTTGCTGGCCGGAAACGGCGTGGTGCCTGTTAGTGGGTTGGCACCGACTCGATTGTTCGGACCGGCCGCGAACCATGCACTCAGCAGATACGGGTCAGCCGCGGCATCCTCGAAGTTCACGCTATTGCTCAAGAACATGTCGCGCATGCTCAATTCTGTGCCCGGTGACTGCGGTGTGCCGGCGATCACAAAGGTGGCGTTGTCGTTGAAGTTCAGGCCTTCGCCATTGAAACCGACGACCAGGCCTTTGGAATAAATCGCTCCGCTACCACGACGCAGGCGGATGCCTTCATTGCCAGGGCCACCACCGATCACGGTGAAGTTGGAGATCGCTGGACGCGTGCGCGGCTGTGCGTCGAAAGCTGTCGGGTTGTTGTCCGATTCGATACCGTTGGAGTCGCTGCCAACCGTACCGATGCTCGGCACTTGACGTACATAGGCGTTCTGGATACGGCCCTGGTAGCCGAGATCAAAATCCAGCCCATCGTCTTCGGCGCCGATCACGACCAGATTCTCGTGATTGACCGTGCCACCGAACCATTCGATGCCGTCATCGCGACCGCCATAGATTTGGACGTTGTTGATCACGGTGCCACTGCCCACGCCGAGCAAGGTGAGCGCGTTCAGCTCTTCGTTCGGGCGCACTTCCTGGCCCGCATAGCGGATCTGCACGAATTCCATGATGCCGCTGCTTTCAGTGAGATTGTTGCCACCAAACTGCTGGCTGGCAACCGCTTCAAACACACATGGCGAACCGTCGACCGAGCTATTGCACTGCGAATTGCCAGCGATCACCAATCCCGCCCACGAGCCATTGGTCGGCGTCGGGCCGGTGAAGATGATCGGCGCATTCTGACGACCTTGAGCAATGAGGGTCGAGCCCGGCTGCACGGCGAGATAGCTTAAAGTCGCGCCACTGCCGGTCAGCAGAGTGCCGGGTTCAATGGACAGCGTGCCTGGGCCTGTGTTGCGGCCGGTGCCGACTCTGGTTGGGCCGTCGATCAAATAGGTGGCTGCATTGGTGAGTCGAACTTCACCAGTGACCGGTGAAGTGATTTTGCAGGTACGCGCGGCAGCGGCGACGGCGCTGGTGCCGGCCGGACATGCAGTGAAGGGCTGCACATAGGCGCAGCTTTCGGGCACCGAACCTGGACGCGAGAAGTTAAAGGTGGCAGCCGGCAGCACCACACCAGCGGACGGCGCGAAGGTAACGCGCATGTCAGAGCAAGAGCGGAAATCGATCGACGCGGTACCGAGCTGGGTGTTGCTCGGCGCTGTAAACGGCGAGCCGAAGGTGCCACCCGTGAACCTTAGCACCGCCATATTCGAGAAGCTGAACTCGCCCTCGTTGACGGTGGTCTGCGTGGTCAGCCAGATCGGATTGCCTTGAGCGTCATAGTTAAAGATGGCGACGAACAAGGTGCCAGTGCCGGGGCCGGTAGCGATGTAATCAACCAAGGCGCCGCGGCCAGCTTCCGCCGGGTTGAACCAAGCGCCTTCCAGATCGTCGTTGACGATCAGCGCGGCTTGCGCGTGGGCACCGATGACCAGCGCGAGCGCGCCGGTAAGCAGGGAGGGTTTTAGACGACCAAAGATCATGATGAGGAACCTCGCAGAACGCAGAAAAAGTGGACCTGGATCAGAGCTGATCCAGCACACCCCCATCTTCGCGAGGCTTTGTTACGTTAAGTTGACGGTTGCGAGTCGTTTATGCGAACGGATGGTCCGAAGTGGACGCGTTGGCGCGTGCCCTGTGTGTTAGGCCGGGTGAAGCAGAAGCGAGGCTGGGTGCTGGGGCCTCATCCCCGCCGAATCTCGTCATTCCCGCGTAGGCCGGAATCCAGATCTATTCGTGCGCTTG